>Ga0182030_10004364_pt1 | contig 30194 bp, 33 predicted proteins | sample 812S3MmetaG_FD_121299 | JGI IMG/M metagenome (GOLD analysis project Ga0182030, IMG submission 121299) | Permafrost microbial communities from Stordalen Mire, Sweden - 812S3M metaG (Illumina Assembly) | ecosystem: Environmental > Terrestrial > Soil > Wetlands > Permafrost | place: Sweden...
GCTCGTTTTACCTCGCAGCCGGGCTTTATGACTTGACCCATCGGTCTCAGAGTTGTTTAGTTACCCAAGGGTGCCACACTATTGGACCGCCGCCCGCTACAGTTTTCAACCGCCGTTTACAGGGCTCGCCCTCTTCAACGTCATCCTCCGCCAATCAACTGAAAAGACGCCGAGTCGTGGCGAGGTTTTTCAGTAAACATAGTTTTAAAAAATCTTTCAAATCGCAGTTGAAAGCGCCGGCGAATTCTGGCATCTGTGCTGGACTGTATGCGACTGACGGTTCGTTTTTGGGAGGGTTTATCGCTGGCGCTGGCCCTGGCGAGTCTGCCCTGTATCGCGGCTAGAGCCGCCGATGAGACTGCGAATGTCGCAGTCCGGTATCATTGCGCCGGACGGGCGGAATTGACGGCCAATACGAACCTTGTTGTGCTCAACAAGATCCTGTCCCTGCCTTCGACCCTCCCGTTTCGGAATCTGGTCTTGCACAGAGTTTCAGAAATGCTCGCCTCCGGACTAAACATCGGAACCAACGCCGCAACCACTGCTTTGCTGCAGCCGTTGCTAACCGATGTCCTGAAAACTGAATCAGCAGGGAACCTGGGCGGCTCTGCGGCGGGCCCGCTGGATTTTGTCGTGGCGCTTCGACTTGACGCAAAAGAATCCCAACTGTGGCAGAATAATTTCACCAAGGCTCTCGCCGGTGCGGGCGAGAAATTTACCACGGAAGGTTTCACCGGCCGGCGATGGAATGGTAATGGCTCGAATTCGTTATGGATTGTCCCCGCGGGCGATTGGTTGCTGGCAGGGCGGGGCAGCGAACTTATGCCGGTGCAGCTTGAATATCTTCAGCAAGTGAAGCGCCAGGGACGGCCAGTTCCGCCGCTGCGCGAAAATTGGCTGGACGCCGACATGGATTGGGCGCGCCTGGCCGCGTGGGCGCCAGATGGGTCCCGGCTGTTGAAAGGCGCCCGCGTCAAGATGAACATGGCGGCCAGGAAAGGGACTCTCCACCTCAGCGCAAGCGTCATTTACCCCGAGGGCACGGCCTGGAAATCGGACGCATGGCAGGTGCCGACCGAACTGATCCGAAGCCCCTTGACCAGTTTCACCGCGGGCCAGGACGTCGGGGCGCTTTTCAAGGCGGCTCCGATTGTTTCCCAACTCGCCGGCAGCCTGTTAACCAATCAATTCTATGCATGGGTGAAGGGTGAGATGCCTTTTCAAACTTATGTGGCCTGGCCGGTTGCAGACGCCAGCAATGTTTTGGAAAAATTGTCGACGGAAGCGCCGTCCGCTTTAAATGCCGGCTTGAAGCAGTTCAACGGTTCTCAGTTGGTCTGGCAAACGGACGACAAAAGACTCTACATGGCAAATTTAGGAATGGTCGCCCCCGATCTGGCCGTGGCGGAGGATCACGGGCGGTCGTATTTGTTGACAACCATGTTTCCGCTTTCACCCAAGGATCCGCCCATGCGGGATGAGTTATTGAAACAGGTTGAAGGGCACACCAATCTTGTTTACTACGACTGGGAGTTGACTGGCCCCCGATTGCAGGAATTGCGTCTCCTTGCCCACATGCTGCTAAACCGCCCCGGCGCGAAAACGCACGAGGCGCTGGCCGCAAAAGCGATTGAAGAACGGTGGCTGGCGGGATTGCGCCCTATGGTCGGCAATACCGTCACCGAGATAACCAACGTCTCCCCCAACGAAGTCTCGCTGGTCCGCAATTCGCCCATCGGTTTTACGGCGATCGAAATCCTTCTCCTTTCCGACTGGCTGAGCGAGGCGGATGCCGCGCCGGTCAGCACCCCGGCACCCACGCTTTTAAACCACTGAACCTTATGCAATTCCAAATCATCTTTAATCCCATTAGCGCAGCGGAGTTGGGCCGGATGCCGCGCGAGCTGCAGCTTCATATCCTCGGGGAATTTCGCGGTCTGCCTCAGGAAGTGCTGAAGAGCGATTTAGTCCATTTTGGCAAATTGGAACGCGCGGGTAAAACCCTGCACCGCTTTCGCCTCGGCGATTACCGCGTTTATTTCGAGCGGCACGAATTGGGCGTGGTCGTTCATCGCATTCTCAGTCGCAACACGCTCAAGGATTTTCTCTTTCGCTCCAGCCTGCCAACCGGAGAAGACGAGGCGTTGCAGGAAAATCCGAAGTTCTGGGAAATGATCGAGTCCGCCCGGCTGGCTTCCTCAGAACCGTAGCTTGGTGCCTTTCGGCTGGAGCGCTGCATTCCGACCCGGTGCGTTCCCCGAACGCGTCACACCCCAATATCCTCGTTCCACAATTGCGGATTTTTGGCGATGAAATCCTTCATCATTTGCACGCACTCCGGGTCTTGCACCACTTCCACCTTCACGCCGTTGGCGCGCAAATGATCTTCGCCGCCCATGAACGTAATGTTCTCACCGACCACGACGCGAGGTATCGCATAGAGCAGAATGGCGCCAGTACACATCGGGCAGGGCGAAAGCGTCGTATAAATCGTGCAGCGTTTGTAAACGGAGGCGCGTTGCCGGCCCGCGTTTTCCAGGCAATTCATTTCGCCGTGATGAATGACGCTGCCTTTTTGCACACGCTGGTTGTGGCCCCGGCCAATGATTTTTCCGTCGCAGACCAGAACCGAGCCAATGGGAATTCCGCCGGTGGCCAGGCCTTTTTTAGCTTCCTCGACGGCGGCTTGTAAAAATGGATCCATAAATCAACAGAGGTTAGGGGTTTAAAACGTCCTGATAGGTTTCAGGCCGGCGGTCACGGTAGAACTGCCAGATGTCGCGCACTTCCTGGATCTTGTCCAAATCCAAGTCAGCCACAACCAGTTCATCTTTGTCGCGGCTACCCACCGCAAGCATTTGGCCGCGAGGATCGCAAAAATAGGACTGACCGTAGAATTCGCCGATGGCCCACGGTTTTTCCACCCCGACACGGTTAACAGCGCCGAGGAAATACTGGTTGGCCACGGCATGGGCGGGCTGTTCAAGCCGCCAAAGATACTCGCTCAATCCCGCCGTCGTGGCCGAAGGGTTGAAAACGATTTCCGCCCCGTTCAAACCAAGGCAGCGGGCGCCTTCCGGAAAATGCCGGTCGTAGCATATATAAACGCCGATTTTGCCGACAGCAGTCTGAAAAACCGGATACCCGAGGTTCCCTGGACGAAAGTAAAACTTTTCCCAAAACCCCGGCGCGCAATGTGGAATATGGTGCTTCCGATATTTGCCCAAAAATTTTCCATCGGCGTCGATGACAGCAGCGGTGTTGTAGTAGATGCCGGTGCCTTCCACCTCGTAAACAGGAACGATCAACACCATCCCCAGCCGCCGGGCCGTTTCACACATCAGTTGGACAGTCGGGCCGCTCGGCACGGGTTCGGTGGTGGCATACCAATGCGTTTTTTGTTCAGCGCAGAAATAAGGCCCGTAAAAAATCTCTTGCAGACAGACGACTTGACACCCTTTTTTTGCCGCTTGTTCAAGAAAGCCAATGTGCTTTTCCACCATCGCCTTCTTGATGACGTCCAGCGGTGCCGTGCCTTCATGAGTGCTGCTGGCTTGAATTAATCCACCGCGAACAATTTTTGGCATATCCAGTATTGGCTTCCGGCTGCCCGAGCGCGTCAACTTCTCGCAGCAGCAGTTTTTTATTCTGGCTTGACGCCGCCTGTTGCCGTAGAGTGTCACAGCCGTTCAGAATTGGAAGCCAAATTTATGCCGAAACTTGACACAACAGTTGACGGACTCAAATTAAAGAACCCATTCATTATCGCTTCCGGTCCGCCCGGAACCAACCTCAATGTCATCGGCAAGGCTTTTAAAGAGGGATGGGGCGCAGTCATCGCCAAAACAATCAGCCTCGATGCTTCCAAGGTCATCAATGTCACGCCACGCTATGCCAAATTGATGGGCAATGACGGCCAGGAAGTCGTCGGCTGGGAGAACATCGAACTCATCAGCGACCGCCCCTTTCGAATCTGGGTGGACGAATTCAAAAAGTGCAAGGACCAGTTTCCCGATGGCGTCCTGATCGCGTCCATCATGGAGGAATATCGCAAAGATGCCTGGATTGAAATTGTGGAACGCTGCCAGGACGCCGGTGTCGATGGCTTCGAGTTGAATTTTTCCTGTCCGCACGGACTGCCCGAAAGAAAAATGGGATCGGCCATGGGACAGGATTGCGAAATTTTACAGGAGGTGTGCGGATGGGTCATGAGCGCGGCCAAAAAACCCGTTTGGGCTAAGATGACGCCGAACATCACTCACATTACGGAGCCGAGCCGGGCGGCGTTGCGCGCCGGGTGCCAGGGGATAAGCGCCATCAACACGATTCGCTGCGTCATGGGCATCAACCTGGAAACCTTGCGCCCCGAACCTTCCGTCGAAGGTTACAGCACCCCGGGGGGATATTCCTCCAAGGCCGTTCGCCCCATCGCCTTGCGCATGGTCATGGAAATTGCCCTGCTGATTAAGCAGGAATTTGCCGGACGCTCTCTGTCCGGCATCGGAGGCATTGAAACCGGAGGCGACGCCGCCCAATTCCTTCTGGTCGGCGCGGACACGATCCAAGTTTGCACCGGCGTGATGAAATTCGGATACGAATGCGTCAAGCCCATGTGCGAGGAATTGCTGGCCTTCATGGTCAAACACAAATTTGAAACCCTGGCCGATTTCAAAGGCAAGAGCCTGCCCTTTTTCACCACTCACGCCGATCTCGTTCTCAGGCAAACCGACCGCAAAGCCGCCCAAAAAGCCGCGCAAAAAAAAGTCGTCAGCGCCGACAGCGAATGGAGTGGAGATACCTTTGTTCAACAATCCGACGCGCTTTCCAAAAGCTGAAATTGTCTCATAAAACAAGACATGGCGCACCATTTTGAAACAATGGGGTCAATCAGAACAATGTCCGTGAATTACTATGAATAACCCCGCAACCAATGCCTCCAACACGGGGCTCGTCCCCTGCCCTTTTTTCATCGATGGTGGTTGGGTGCATCCTCAATTAGCCGGCACTCCTGTCCACAATCCTTCCACTGGCCAAGTCATAGCACAATGTCCCGCCGGCGGCGCGTCCGAAGTGAGCGCGGCAATCGAATCGGCCGCATCCGCCTTTCCAAATTGGTCGGAGACACCAGCGGTGGAGCGAGTCCGCGTTCTTTTCAAGTTCAAGGCGCTTTTGGAGGAGCATTTTGAGGAATTGATCCGACTCAACACCCTTGAACACGGCAAAACCTTGGGCGAATCTCGCGGAGATGTGAAACGCGGCATTGAGATGATCGAGTTCGCCTGCGGCGTCCCTTCACTCTTGATGGGTGAAAGTTTGGAGAACCTGGCTCGCGGCATTGATTGCGACACCGTGCGCCAACCGCTGGGAGTGTGCGTCGGCATCACCCCTTTTAATTTCCCCGCCATGGTGCCGCTTTGGATGTATCCTGTCGCACTGGCCTGCGGAAACACTTTTGTTTTGAAGCCCAGCGAAAAAGTGCCTCTGACCGCCAATCGCATCGTTGAACTTTTGCGCCAGGCCGGCCTTCCGAAAGGTGTCCTAAACATTGTTCACGGCGGACGCGAGTGCGTCGATGCCTTGTTGACTCATCCAAAAGTAAAAGCCATTTCCTTCGTGGGCTCCACGCCCGTAGCGCGGCACATCTTTGAGGTGGGAACCAAACACGGCAAGCGCGTCCAATCCAACGGTGGCGCAAAGAATTACATTTTCATCATGCCTGATGCGGACGTGGAGAATTCGACGCGCGGTCTGATCGAGGCGGCTTACGGGTGTGCCGGCGAACGCTGTATGGCTGGCTCAACGGCCGTCATTATCGGCGAAGCCCGCAAAACGATCTTGCCCTCAATCCTGGACGCCGCCCGCGCCATTAAAGTCGGCCCCACCGACCGCGAAGCCCAGCCCGACATGGGCCCTGTCATTACCCGGCAACATCGTGACCGCGTAGTGCAATTGATCGAGACTGGGGCAAAGGAAGGCGCAAAAATCTCCGTCGATGGCCGCGGCGCCAGATCGTCCGATGCCCCCGGTGGTTTCTTTCTCGGCGCAACAATCCTGGACGACGTGCAAAGTGGAATGACCGTGGCGAGCGAAGAGATTTTCGGCCCTGTTCTCAACATCATGCGCTTCGCCGATTTGGAAGCCGCTCTTGAGGTGGCCAACCGCTCCCCCTACGGAAACGGCGCCTCAATTTTTACGCGTTCCGGCAAAGCGGCGCGCGAATTCAAGCACCGCGTCCAGGCGGGGATGGTCGGCATCAACATTGGCGTGCCGGCCTCCATGGCCTGGTTTCCCTTCAACGGCTGGGGGGAATCTTTCTTTGGCGACCTTCACATGCAAGGCAAGGAAGGGGTGCAATTCTTCACCCGCCAAAAGGTCACGATGACCCGCTGGTTCAACTACGGCGAAGGCGACATTTGGCAAAGATAGAAAATAAATATATGTCCCTACTTATCAAAAACGGCGAAATCATCACAGGCAGCCAGCGTTACGTCTCGGATATTTTTTGCGAGAACGAGACTATTTCACGTATTGACAGAAATATTTCGCCTCCGCCTGGGGCTGAAGTGATCGACGCGGCCGGCAAATATGTCTTTCCTGGCTTTATCGATCCACACGTCCACATTCATCTGCCGTTCATGGGCACCTTCGCCAAGGACACGCACTCTTCCGCCAGTCGCGCGGCGCTGGTCGGCGGCACCACCACGTTGATCGAAATGATCTGTCCCGCTCGCACCGACAAACCGTTGGAAGCTTTCGAGCTTTGGCGGGGCAAGGCCCAGGGCCACAGCGCTTGCGACTTCACTTTTCACATGGGCGTATCGCGTTATGATGACGAGGCGGAAGGCGATTTCAAAGAAATCGTCAAACTTGGGGTGAGCAGCTTCAAGATCTTCCTGGCCTACAAAGGCGCGCTCGGGGTAACGGATGACGAACTTTTTAAAACCCTGCGGCTGGCCAAACAACTCGGCGTCATCACCACCGCGCATTGTGAGAATGCGGATCTCATCCAGGAATTACAGAAACAACTTTTGGCCGAAGGCAAGACCGGGCCGGAATATCATTATTGGAGCCGACCGCCGCGCGTCGAAGCTGAAGGTGTGCATCATTTGATGACATTTTCCGAGATGCTCGGCGCCCATGTCTATATCGTTCACACTAGTTGCCAGGAAGCATTGGCCGAAGCCATGCAAGGTTCTGCGCGCGGCGTCCGCGTCTGGGTCGAAACTTTGATTCAATATTTGCTCTGCGACAAAACGGACGCGGAAAAAGCGGATTTCGAAGGCGCAAAATTCGTCATGTCTCCGCCGTTGCGTGAAAAGCAAAATCAAGCCGTGCTCTGGAACGGCCTTAAAAACGGCTTCGTGTCCACTCTGGCCACAGACCACGCCCCATTCGACTTCGCCACCCAAAAGCAGATGGGGCGGGGCGACTTCACCCGGATTCCAAACGGCATACCGTCGCTGGAAGACCGCATCAATTTATACTTTACACATGGCGTAAAACGAGGCCGGATTGATCTGCACCAATTCGTCAACACCGCCAGCACCCATGCCGCAAAAATATTCGGTTTGTTCCCGCGTAAAGGCACAATCCAGCCCGGCTCCGATGCCGACCTGGTCGTTTACGATCCGAATTATAAAGGCAAAATCTCCGCGCGCACCCAGCTCATGGATTTGGATTACAACGCCTTTGAGGGCATGGAAATCGAGGGCCGTCCCGACGTGGTAACCGTCCGTGGCAAAGTTGCGGCGCGCCAGGGCAAATTTGTCGGCGACCAGTCCCGCGGCCAGTTTCTAAAACGCGAACCCAATCATTTTTCTTAATCGGAGACAAACGAAAGCAGTTCCACTTCAAAGATCAGCGTGGCATTCGGAGGGATTGCTCCCGGATACCCCGACTCTCCATAAGCCAAGTCCGGCGGGATCGTGAGCCGAACCTTGTCGCCGGTTTGCATATCGGCCACGCCTTTGTCCCAGCCAGCGATGACCTGCCCTGTTCCAAGGACAAATTCAAACGGCTCGCCGCGGTCCACCGAACTGTCAAACTTGGCCCCGTCTGTCAACCATCCCGTGTAATGAACAGTGACCGTGTCGCCGCGTTTGGGTTTTGGGCCGCTGCCCGACGTTATTTTTTCAGTTTTCATTCTGATTTATGTTGAACAAACAGGTGGAAACGCGGCTGAAGTTCGCGCAGCAAATCGTGATCGGACAATTGCGCGGCGCGTCGAACGGCTTTGTCCTCCCATGCGATGGCTTGGAAAAAATCTCCGTCAGCCGCATAAGCGCGAGCGAGTGTATCCATATAGCGCGCGTTTTGGCCGGTGGTGGCGTCACAGGCGCGGGTGGCCAGAAAAACTGCCATTTTTGAACTGCGCGCCTCAGGATTCGTGGCAGTGGCGTAGAGGAGAGCAAGATTGTTAAGGGTCGGCGCGTCGTCCGGGAGGGCAACCAGGGTCTCCTCATAATGCTCTATGGCATCGGCATAATTGCCCTGGCTTTGCTGCGCGAGCGCCAATTGAAATTGCGCCGCGCCGGAACCAGGTTGTTGCACCACTGCTTTTCTCAGACACACTTCGGCCTGGGCATATTTGCCTTGCTTGTTGAGCAACGTCCCGTAGCTGCGCCAAAAATCCGGCGTATCCATTCCCAACCGCTCTGCCTCGGCATAATGTTCGCCCGCCGCCAGCCCAAAAATAGTCGTCCCCGCCACACTATTCGTGACTGCTTGCGGCGGATTAGCTCCTTCCGCGGCATGTTCGGCGGCCCGCGCAATCTGCTCCTGTTGTTCCAGCACCACGGCCAAATTGTAATGGACCAGCGCCAACTTGGGATTCTGACGCAATGCGTCCTCGTACAATTGCGCGGATTCCTCCGTCTTTCCCTGGAATTTTAACGCCTGACCCCAAGCCACGTAAACGTCTTCGTAGCCAGGGTTCAAGCGGAGGGCTTCTTTAAATTGGCCAAAGGCCATGTCCGGGTTGCCTTGTTTCAACAATGCTTTACCCAGAATCAGATGCCCTTCCGCGTTATCTTGCGCCAGCAATGCCCGCCGATAATGGTCCACAGCCTCGTCATATCTCTTTTTAGCCTCCGCCTGCCCGCCCAGGTTTGTTTCAGTTAAATACATGATTTGAGCTGCCGCCAGTCGCCTGAATTTACTCGGCCGCGGAGCCAGCGTTTCGTCCCTTTTCGTCTGAGTCCACTCGCCGACCACGTAAGCCGCACCCGCAATCACCAAAGCCACCGCCAAAAATATCTGAAACGGTTGTCGGCGCGAATTTCCCCTGCCGGTTTCGTCTCCTCCTATGGAAGACGGGCCGGGATCGGACGCATTCGACCCGGGAGTGTTTCGATTATTTGGCATACCGCTACTAAATGCTATTTAACGGCATAACCGCGGAAACGGAAGTAATTTTCAATGCTTTTGGTGGGAGCCATCTGCCGGCCATTCCAAAATCTGGCCCGCCGCCAGCAGCCGCTGGCGCAATTCCCCGTAATGGATCCCTTGCACTTTTACCCCTTCGGCAATGGCCAATTCAGCGGCGAGAGCAGCCGATTGCCCCAACACCATAAAAACCGGCTCCATCCGAATCGAGCCGTGAGCGATATGGCTGGCCGACAGGCAAACCGGCACCAGCAAGTTCTCGCACTCGCTGGCCTTCGGCGTCAACGCTCGGTAACTGATCGGGTAAGGTGGAAAGCCTCCGACTTGCACATCCCCTTCGTTTTCGACCCGCCCGTCGCGCACAATTCTCCGGCAATTATGCGAATCCATCGTGTAGGCCGCCAATCCCACTGCATCGGGCACGGCCATCGAATACCGGCAATTATTTTCGGTCATGACGTAATCGGACACCATCCGCCGCGCTTCGCGAATATAGAGCTGATGCGGCCAGCCGCCGGTGTCCTTGAATTCATCTTTGCAAAGCCCCCAGGACAGCATTTCCGTTCGAAGCGTCGCCGGCACGCGCGCGTCTTCTGCCAAAAAGTGCAAAAATCCCCGGGTGTAATCTTCATGCGCCTGCCGGATGCGCGCCCGTTCCGCCTCGTCCGCTTCCGGATACCGATAGTTTTCCCCGATAAAATCGGTCGAGAAACCGCCGTTGTTGTTGATGTCTGTTTTTCCGTTGGGCATCGGCTGAATATCCATCAATTGGCCGAGGCGCGGTGTTTTGCCCGCCGCCGCCAGGGCTTCTAGATAGCGCGCCAGCAACTCATATTGCGCGGGATCGTAAAGGGCGGGCGGATGAATGGGAATCTTGTTGGTCGGATTCTGTGTCAAACACAGGCGATAATTGTAGGCCTGGACCGATTTGTCTCCCTCCCCCGCTCTGCCGGGCGGCTGGCTCTGAATCAGCGGCAATAAACCGCTGGCCGCATCGCCCTGGCGCAAATATGGGTCCACCGCCATCGCGAACTGATGTTTGGGGGTCACAGCGCGGATTCCATCCAGTGTTTCACGGTAGGTGGAATTGTCTTCCCGTCCGACAAAATAGGAAACCTTGGCTCCGGCCATCAAGTCGCCCTCATAACTAGCGTCAATGTACATTTTAGCGTGAAAAACCTTGCCGTCCTCCATGCTGATCGCGGTAATGCGGTTGCCGTTCTTCGTGACGGATGTAAGGCGTTCATGCAGATAGAGCGGCACTTTTACCTCACCCAGCATGTCCTCGAAAACGCCCTCAGCCACACTAGGCTCCAGTTTCCAAGTTTCATTCGAGCCATAATGCCGCCCCATGCGTTGGTAGAATTCCCGCGCGATTCCTCCAATGGCCCCTTTATTGCCGATATCAGTCTGGCTCAACCCGCCCGAAGTCATCCCACCCAGATGACCGCCCGTTTCGGTCAAAACCACCTTTTGCCCGGCGCGAGCCGCCTGCACTGCGGCTACCACCCCGGAGGATGTTCCACCAAAAACACAAAGATCATAGAGCGGGGCTTGCTCGGCGTACGAACAGGGGGAAAACAAACAAAGAAAAGCCAAACCCGGAAAAAACCACCAGCTACGAAACGGCGTCATATCCGGCTATTTCTTTGCATCTGTGTGCTTCTTAATGTCCCGAAAATTCCCGTCTTCGCAGCACTGGACAAATTCTTCAGTAACAGACTTCAACTGCTCCCAGCGGGCGCGGATGGTCTTGGATTCAGCCGCCGTGATTTGGCTGTCGTGCGCCGCCGCCGCCATGACAGACAGCAGATCAGCAAAATCCTGCACTACCGTGTGCATGGCCGGCACCAAGTGAAGCGGATGCATGCCATCGGCCCGGGGATTCTTGACAAAAAAACCTCCTGCCTTTTGACAAATCCATTGCGCAATCTGTGTATCGTTGCTGCATTGCATCAAGACCGCCACGCGATCCAAAGGATTGAACGCCCCGCTGGGCTGGTCCGGTGGTTCGGCCCACTTGTAAACCATGGAAAGAGAAAGGCCCAACTCAGCCGCCGCGTGCTTCGGGCTGATTTTCTGGAACACGTCACGCAATAATTCATGGGATTCCATGCCCCCATCATGCCGTCTCTCGTCTCTCTTGGCAAGTACGTTTGACAGGACATTTTGCGTCACGGCCAATTTTGGATTCCCAGATGGGCTCATTTTGGAAACGTCGTCATGCTCTTGAGATTGACCCAATCTGAATCAAGTTCGGAACCCTGACCGTCCCAATCCGCACTGGGCATTTTCCATCGGATATTCTCGATGTGTCCATCGGCGAACTCCAGGTCATAGGATGGGCCATGTCGCGTCGTCGGTAGATCAGTAACCCCGTTTGCCGCACCCATATCTACCAGGAAAAGTGAATCATTAATCGTGCTTCCATCCTCATCAATGAGAACCCACGTCCTGGCGGGCTGCCGAATATCGTTTTCCTTGCGGAAAAGCATGTAAGTTAACGTGGCATCCTCGTCAGGTGCAGGGTAAGTCGAAGAGCCGGTCGGATCATCCATGCTCCGCCCGCACACCCAGGAATTCATGGAGTAACTTCGCACCACCGGCACGCCATTAATGCTCCGACTGTCGGCGGGACAACGGTAAACATCCGTCACTTTCACATAAGGCCATATCGCCCCATGCTGCAACGCGTAAAAGTTTGTGGCACTGAATTGCGGATCCGGACCGTAAAGCGGATCCTGCGGTTCCATGGAAGCCCAACCCGGGCACCACGAGTACGGATTAACCACGTAGGAATCCCAACCCAGCGGCCAACTGGAAACCAGTTGCGAATTGTTGTCATGCGCATACATCTGGCAGCCGAGGGAAAGTTGGCGCAGATCGTTGTTGCAGGCGCGAAGTTGCGCCTGAATTTTTGCGCGCGACAATGCCGGCAACAGCAACGCCGCCAGAATGCCAATGATCGCTATGACGACCAGCAATTCGATCAGCGTAAACCCGTTTTTGCGGAAGCAAGCCAACCCCGCATTATGATGGACAGATCTCATAAATATAGATTCGCCGTTCGCCCTTCCTTATATATGTCCGCCAAACACCAAAACAGGACAAAAAACTCAAGTTTCGAGTCAGCCTCTCATTCGTGCAAAGGAAGCGGTCAGCGGGATGCTTTTTGGTGGAGTGAGACTCGAACCTTAAATCGATTGAGCATTCGACCGAATCTTAACTTGCCGCAGGCACTTGAACCGGTGTCGGAGCAATTTGCGTTTCGTTCGAACTGCCGCGCCGGTACCCTTGCAGATCAAGCGTAACGTGAGCGTAGCCGATCTTTTTCAGCGCCGCCGCCACCCGGCTGGAAGCGTCGCCGCGCAAAAACTTGGGCATCTCATCCACCCCAACTTCGATCCGCGCCAGATGCAGTGTGATCCCCTGCGCTTGCAACTCATGATGTCGCACCCGCAAATCATAAAAACCCAGATCGCGCAGCACATATTCCGCCTGCTCAATCATGCTCAACTTGCCTGGAGTGACCGCCTCCCCGTAAGGCACGCGCGAACTGAGGCACGCCATTTGCGGCTTGTCCGCCGTCGGCAGACCGAATTGCGCGGACAACGCGCGAATTTCGCTTTTTGTAAGCCCCGCCTCCTTCAACGGTGCGCGCACTTGAAATTCCCCCGCAGCTTTCGCCCCCGGCCGATGATCGCCAACGTCGCTGGCATTTTCGCCGTAGGCGATGACCGCAAAATTCTCCTTTTGAGCCAGCGGCGCTAACTGGGAAAAAAGCTCGTGCTTGCAGAAGTAACAACGATTATTGGGATTAGCCAGGTACTCCGGATTGTTGAACTCTTCCGTCCCAACAACGCGCAGCGGAATTGAAAATTGTCTAGCCACACTGACTGCCTCCTCCAATTCCCGCCGGGGCAAGCTGGGCGAATCCGCCAGCACCGCCAGCGATTTACCGTTCAACACCCGATGCGCCATAAAAGCCAAAAATGCCGAATCCACCCCACCAGAATACGCCACCAGACAGGAGCCGTAGGAGCGCAGCAAATCTTGAAGTTGTTCGAGCTTATTCAAAGACACCAATGCAAGTTGCCATCAGAGCCAGGTAAAGTCCAGTTGTCACGGCGTCGGCTCCTGCTGCGTTATGCAATGGAAAGAGCCAAGACCCCAAATCAGTTCCGTCGAGTCCACCCCGATAACACGACGATGCGGAAATTCCCTTTGCAGAATTTCCAATGCCACTTTGTCGTTCTTATGCCCATAAGTCGGAACCAGCACCAAGCCGTTGGCGATGTAAAAATTCGCGTAGCTGGCCGGCAAGCGTTGTCCATCGCGTTCGATCACTCCCGGCATCGGCAGCGGAATAATGCGAAAATTTTTCCCGTCCGCATCGCGAAAAGTTTTCAGCCGTTGCAGGTTTTCTTGCAGAATGCCGTAATTCGCATCAGCCGAATCCTCTTCTACGACCGTGACGAGAGTCGAAGCATTGACGAACCGGGTCAGATCATCAACATGTCCATCCGTATCGTCACCCGCAATCCCCTCGCCCAACCACAACACCTGCTCCACCCCGAGGTAATCGCGCAGACACTTTTCAATCTCGATTTTACTCAAATGCGGATTCCGATTCGGATTGAGCAGGCACGCGCTGGTCGTCAGCAATGTGCCGCGCCCGTTAACCTCCAGCGATCCTCCTTCCATGACAATTCCCGGCGAGAAAAGAGGCAGATCACGCCACTTCGCCACATGCTGCGGAATGGCGTCATCCAGATCATAGGGAGGATACTTGCCGCCCCACGCATTGTAACCCCAATCGACCACGGCTCGCTCCCTCCGTCCATTCTTCTCCCGCACCAAAAAAATGGGCCCATGGTCCCGGCACCAAGGTTCATAACTTGGAAAATGGTGGAATCGCACCCGCTGCAACGGCGTTCCCAGCCCGGTCAAAATTTGGCGGACCGAAGCCTCCATCTCCCCGTTCCAAACGTTAATATTGACCTCCTCAACTTCCGTCAAGTGACGGATCAACTCGGAATAAACAGGCGGAATGGTTTCGTAGTGCCCCGGAAAACTGATTCCGTCGGGCCGCGGCCAAGTCAGCCAGGTGGAAGCGTGGGGTTCCCACTCGGCGGGCATGCGATACCCCAGCGCCTTGGGGACCGGTGCCGTCGCGTTCAAATCTGTGTGTCGTTCATTCACTGGAGGAAACTGAAAACTGAATATTGAACACTGGCAAACTATTTCGCTTTCAGACACTCTATCGCATTGACTAAATTTAGTTCCAATCCAGCCCGCCGGTTAATGGCCGCCGCCGTGGGCGGGCTTCTGCTCAGCGCATCCTTCGCGCCCCTCCGCATGGCTTGGGCAGCGTGGATTGGGCCTGGATTGATTCTCTTCAGCGCTTTGGGAACACCCGGTCGGCAGGCATTTCGGATTGGATTCGTGGCAGGATGGATTCATTTTCTCAGTTCGCTTTACTGGCTGCTGCACATGCCTTTAACCTGGCACGGCATCCCCCTCGCGCCGGCGGCTGGCTGGCTGGCTTTAAGCGCCTACTGCGCGCTTTATCCGGCTCTTTGGGTTTGGTTGTGCTGGAAATTCTTCCCTGGAAATTGCGCCACGCCGGATCAATTCATTGCGACAGGCTGGGTGCGGCGGTTGGCGTGGGCCTTTGCGGCAGGGTCGCTTTGGACTGTATTGGAATATGTCCGCGGAACATTTCTGACCGGTTTCCCCTGGAATTTCGTGGCCGCATCGCAATACCAAATACTTTCCCTGATTCAAATCGCCGCTGTTACGGGCATATATGGCGTGACTTTTTTGGTGGTGTGGACGTCCGTCTCCTTATGCGCGACAGCCCTGATTCTGGCGCGTCGGCCCTTTACGCAAACTCTTTGGGTCGGCGCCGGACTGCCTTTGCTCGCTGTGGCGGGCGTGGCAAGTTTTGGACTGGGCAAAACCCGCACGATTCCAACGCCGCCCAGGGAATTGACCGTGGCCATGATTCAGCCAAGCATTCCTCAGACCTTGATTTGGGATCCGGCGGCTGACAAGGTGCGCTTTAAAAATGTAATCGACCTCTCCGAGCAGGCGCTGGCCTCGCATTCCCCACAACTTCTCCTTTGGCCAGAATCCGCCGTGCCTGACTTGGCCGCCGAAACTCAGGAAGCCATTGGGCGTCTGGCTCAAACTTATCAAACTTGGCTGGTTTTTTGCGCCGGAACCGCCGTATCGGACCCAACCGGCGGTAACCGCTACTTTAACAGCGCCCTCCTCTGCAATCCCTCCGGCATGATTGAATCGGTATATAACAAGCGGCGTCTGGTCATTTTCGGCGAATACACTCCTTTGGTGCGCTGGCTGCCATTCCTGAAATGGCTCACCTCAGTGGAAGGCGAACTTACCGCTGGCGATCACGCGGTCGAATTCGAGATGAAAAATCCTTCCGCCAAAATGTCCGTTCTTATCTGTTTTGAAGATATGTTCGCGCAAGAGGCGAGGGAACACGTCGGGCCGGATACCGATTTTCTGGTCAACCTCACCAATGACGGCTGGTTCGGTCATGGTCCCGAACAGTGGCAACAAGCCGCCAGCGGAATTTTCCGCGCGGTCGAAAACGGCGTCCCTCTCCTCCGCTGCACCAATGACGGCTTGACCTGTTGGGCCGATGCCCAGGGTCGTATGCGCCAGCTTTTAAAAGTCTCCGGCAGTGTTTATGGGCCGGGATTCATCACCGCCCAAATCCCCCTCCGCGCACTGAGTGATCGCAGCCAAACTTTTTATAATCAGCATGGCGATTGGTTCCCGTGCGCTTGTTCCGGAATTGCGCTCGCCTGGCTGATGGCGGCTGTTTGGAATCGCAGAAGATCCAATATAAGCCTGTCCTTACATCCTGAATAAACTGTCCCAAATTTAGGCGAAAAGCCTGTATTCGTTTTCGAGGACGCCCAGTCCACAGCCTGTTTTTCCAGATGGCACATCCCATGCTTCCTTAAACACGTATTTGTGAACTAGTATGAGAATGACCATTGATTATATACGATTTCAGGTGATTCCGCCGATTTCCTTCGGCCTTTTTCTGACGGTGGAAGTGATTATTCTTTATGGCCTTTATCGGGCCATTGTCACGGCATAACCCACTCCCGCAGCTTTTTTAATTTGGAATCCAAATAAATCGCAGGCATCTTTGGCGGGCATGATTTCTGACAAAAGCCCGTCTGCAAAAAGTGGCGAATCCTCTCCCCCGCCCGGCACACAGGCTTGGTATGCTGGCGTAACCCCCTACCAGTGGCTCATCCTGGTCATTGCTTCCACCAGTTGGATTTTTGATGTTTATCAGGGCCAAATCTTCGGCATTACCGGAACTCAATTGCTGCAAAGCGTTCTCGCCACCACGGACCCCGCTCGCATCAAATTCTGGAAGGACGTCTTTTTTGGAATCTTCCTGGTGGGCGGTGCCATCGGCGGCTTGTCGTTCGGCATGATGGCTGACCGCTGGGGCCGAAAGCCGACCCTGATCGTGACCATTCTGATGTACTCGGTGTTTACCGGCCTGACCTATTTCGCTCATACCCTGTGGCCGGTCGCCATATTACGTTTCATGGTCGCCTTGGGAACGGGCGGTGCATGGGGGGTGGCGGCTAGTCTGGTCTCTGAAGTTTTCCCGGCCCGCGCTCGAACTTACGCTTCAGGAATTTTTCATGCGTCAAGCGTCCTGGGCACTTGGACCGCGACTTTTGTTGGTATCCTCGTCGCGGACCAATGGGGATATGCCTACTTGGTAGGTGTAATTCCCGCCTTTCTCGTTGTTTGGGTCATCGCCAGTGTAAAGGAACCCCAACGCTGGAAACAGGCCGCCGATGAATCCGCCCAGAAGCCGAAAGAAAAAGCGGGCAGCCTCGTCGAGTTGCTCGGGGACCGGCGCTGGAGAACAAGAGCTATTTTAGGCATGATCCTGGCGACGGTGGGGCTAAGTTGTTATTGGGGAGTGCATGTCGCCGGCCAGGATCTGGCCTTTGCCATGCTAAAACAACATGGTGTCGACGCGAAAGTGGCCATGGAAAAAGCCAAACCGGCGTATGGATATATTGAGGTCGCCGGCGGTCTCGTAGGCCTGCTGTCTTTTGGCCCGCTTTGCGCGCGATTCGGACGCAAGCGCGCTTTCTTCTGGAGCCAATTGGCCGCGTGTCTGATCGTGCCTGTGACCTGTTACCTTCCCCAGACTTACGCCCAGCTTTTGTGCATTCTTCCCGTTTTCGGTTTCCTCACCCTCGGCATGCACGCCGGTTACGCCATATATTTTCCCGAGCTTTTTCCCACCCGGCTCCGCGCCACGGGCACGGCCTTTTGTTTCAATGTCGGACGCGTCCTGGCGGCTTCGATGATGGTTTTTTCCGGCTGGTTGAAGGCCAGAATGGACATTCACCTGGCCGTGTCCCTTCTGGGCGGCCTTTTTCTGCTCGGCCTGATTGTCATCCACTTCATGCCCGAAACCAAAGGCCAGCCCCTGCCGGAATAACCTGCTTACTTCAATTCTGCATTGTGGATTTCTTTCCAGTCGTCAAGATTATTTAGATTGACAGCGTCGCGGGGAGCGTTGGGGTCATCGGGAATTCCGTTGGCCGAAAGAATGGAAGTCCGCGTCGGATCATCGTGAATGTAACCGCGAATGGCCCCGTTGATTTTGTCGATGCTCGCCTTGTCCAACTTGACCCCCGGCTGCTTTTTGATCCAGGCTTCGAATTGCGGATACGTCGGACGGTTGCTCTTGATGTAATCAACCGTCGCCTGCTTCTTCAAACCCAGCGCATCGAGCACCATTTGATCGTAACCCATTCCGCAACCTGGATAGCCCGCGGCCAGCTTGCCCCGGCATTCCAGCGACATCTTAAGCCAAAAGCGCGGCAAATGCAGAACCCCCAACGGTCCTGCCACGCCCGAACTGATAAGAGGTACAATAGTATTCATATTTCGATTTGTGCTTGAATTGACCCCAATCCTAAAAGCAATGCCGCCATCCCGTCAAGCGCTCCCAGTCACTTTCGCTTGCCGTTTTTTCTCTTCCTAATCTTAATCTTAATCCTAATCTTAAACTCCAAAAGTGAACGATCTCGACCTAACCCTGCCCACCCCCGCAGCCAATCTGGCCTGCGACGAAGCCCTCCTCGACGCCTGCGAAGAACAGCCCGGCCCTGAAGTCCTCAGATTCTGGGAACCCCGCGACTATTTTGTAGTCCTCGGTTATTCCAATCACGTCGCTCTGGAGGTCAATCAATCCGCCTGTCAGAAAGAAAACATTAACATTTATCGCCGTTGCAGCGGAGGAGGAACCGTTTTACAAGGCCCCGGCTGCCTCAATTATTCCCTCATCCTCAAGATGGACGGAAACGACGCCCTGCAAAATATCGCCGCAACGAACATCCATATCATGGGGCGGCAAAGAGACGCCCTCTCCGCGCTTTTAGGCCGCGCTGTGCGCGTCCAAGGCCACACCGATCTTTCCCTCGGCGGATTTAAATTCTCCGGCAACGCCCAGCGCCGCAAACGACACGCACTGATTTTTCACGGCACATTCCTCCTGCACTTCGATCTGAGCCTCATGGAGAAATTTTTGCCTATGCCCTCCCGCCAGCCGGACTACCGCGAAGGCCGTCCGCACCAAAAGTTTCTAATGAACCTCCCTCTCCCTGCCGACGCAGTGAGACGCGCCCTACGCCAAGCCTGGTCCGCTGACACAGAGTTGGAGATGGTGCCCGATTACCAGCAGCTCATGATGGAAAGGTATTCGCGCGACGATTGGAATTTGAAGCATTAAGTGAGTGACGAGGATTTCATTTTGTATTCATTTTGAGTTGCGTCGTTTTGATGCGTCAAACATCATTATTCAAGAACCATGATCATGCGCAAACCCAGCGGAATCAAACTGGAGCAAAAACTTCAATCCAAGTTTGGTCCTGCCCTTGCGAGGTTGGAGTCATTAAATGCGGCCAAGATTTGGAGCCGCCTATTCATTGGCCTCATTTTTGTAAATACCACCGGCTGGTGGCTGTGTCGGCTATACCATCCACAATTTTTGCGCTTCAGGTTTTGGGAAACCGCGTGCTTGGATATTATGTTAGTTGGCCCTTTTGCAAATTTGGCTCTGCTTCTGGTCCTTTTCGTCTCGGTCGTAAGATCGGAATGGGAGGGGAGCGATTGGAGCCTTTATGCTGCATTGTTTTGTGGGCTGAGTACTTGGGTATTATGGTTTTTGGGCAAAGGCCTTCTGGGGACCACAGGATTAGATTTTGGCTAAATGTCCCAAATTCAAGAGCACTTAATTTCCCGGCAATTAATCAATTACCGCCCAGCTCATGAATCCACCCCGCGCTCTGCGAATATTGCGCGTAGGCCTTGTCGCCGAGTGTCTGCCGCGCGGCCTTTTCCGTTTCGGCCTCAATCGCTTTGAGCGCCACTTCCACCCGCTCCGGCGGGATATTTTTGTTGGCCAGAAGCTCCTTCTTTTCGTCTTCCGCAGCCTGGCGCATATCCACGATGGCTTGTGAAGTCTCGGCCGGCAGATCAAAACGTTCCGCCAAAACACTCAGATTCTGATACTCCGGGTCTTTGGCCCGGTCCAACGCGCTCGCGCGATCCGGTGCCAGTTGTCCTTTAACTTCGCTCATCATCTTTTGCTCGTCGGCGGCCTTGGCCTCGCGCACCGCAGGGTCGCTCAAATCCTCGTAAGCATACGCGCTGTCTATCGCCTGTTGCCGCTTGAATAAATCCCGAAATTCGTCCTCAGTCGGATTGAACCCGATCAACTCCTTGCGCAGATGATCCGCGGTCGGCGACGTACTCAGCTCGTATTCCTGTTTTTCCTGCGGCGTCAGCAACGCCGACAACTCCGCATCCTGTTCCTCGTCGATCTTTCTCAGTTTTTCCACGTCCCCGGGCGAAAGCGGCCCGTTCTGCAAATTATACGTCACACGCTCCCGCCGCCCCTCGAACTGGTCCCGCAAAGCCAGAAGCCGCGACCGTTTATCCTCGGACAAAAAAGCCAGCCGCCGGCTGTCTTCATCCGCATCGACAAAATATTTATTCATCTCGCGTTCGTAATTGATGCCAAGCAATTCGCGCAGAACCGCGGGCAATTCCTTGTCAATTAGAGCCAGTTGCTTTTCCCGCTCTTCGAGCTGGTTTTGTTTGAGCTTTCGTTTCTCGTCCGTCTCCCAATATTTGAAAGGGCGCCCATTCTGATAATACTGGCCGCGCCGTTGCGCATAGAGCCGCATCACATCTGTCATGATAATGTCCCGCAGCGTGCTTTCCGGGCAATGAATGGCGCGAAGATTGGCAATGTATTCCCGGTAATCAGTCGATTCCAGTTGGCTCCAACTAAACGCATTGGATCGATAGACAACGACCGGTGGCGGCGGCAAAGAAGCCGATGTCGCCCTGGCCTTCCACGCCGCCACTTCGACTCGCGCGGACTCCCGGTCCTGCTGGACCTGGCTGCCCCAATACTCGTTGAAAAAAAAGTATCCCGCCACCAAGACAGTGACATTGAGCAGACATAGAATGACAACGAACCGCGTTTTCATTTTTCCCATGATAAGAAGGATGGCCCGTGCGGGCAAGCGCGCGTTGCGGCTTCCTCGCATCGTAGCTGCATTAGAAACAACGCGCACCCATTCACCAGTCATCCCTAACTTAAACGCGAAGCGTCTAGGAGTGCGGCGGCCCTCCGCCGCTCATTACGCGTAACACGATGAATTTAACGAACAATCTCAGGCTCACCCCAAGAAGCGAAATGCCCCCTCGCGCCGCCAAATCGCCCCGCGCTCTTGACCCCACACCGCCCTACTTGCTCGTGGAAAGACGGAAAACGATCGTGTTGTGGTAAACTTGGCCCGGCCTCAGCACCACGGGCGGAAAATCCGGTTGGTTGGGCGAATTCGGGAAATGCTGCGGCTCCATGGCAAATGCGTTGCGGAAATTATACACCTGCCCGCCCTTGCCCACATTGCTGCCGTCCAGGAAATTTCCCGTGTAGAATTGCAGACCCGGTTCGGTGGACAACACTTCCAACACCCGACCCGTAGTCGGTTCGCTTACTCGCGCGATGACATCCAAGTGCCCCATCGGATGGTTCAGCACCCAATTATGATCATAGCCATTGCCGAACTTGAGTTGCCTGTCATCCTTCTGGATTCGCGCGCCAATGGCAGTCGGCTGACGGAAATCAAAGGGTGTGCCTTCCACCGCTCGCAACTCGCCGGTCGGTATCAGCGTCTCGTCCACCGGCGTAAATTTGTCCGCATCGATAAAAACCTTGTGACCGAGAACGTCGCCTTGCCCCGCCAGGTTGAAATATGAATGCTGCGTCAAATTCAGCACCGTGTCCTTGTCCGTCGTGGCCGTATATTCAAGGCACAGCCCATTATCCGGCATCAAAGTATAAACTGCGGTCACTTTGAGATTTCCCGGATACCCTTCTTCCCCGTCTTTGCTAACGTAAGTCAACTGCAACGCCGGACCGCAAGAGCCATCAATGACCTTGGCCTTCCACACCTTTTTATCGAACCCCTTAAGTCCGCCATGCAAGGCGTTCACGCCGTTATTGGTCGCCAACGTATAATTGACGTCGTCCAAGCTGAACTTTCCCCGGGCGATGCGATTGCCATAGCGTCCGATCATCGCACCGAAATACGGGCTGTTGGTCAAATACCCATCCAGCGTGTCATAGCCCAGCACGACATCCCCCAAATGCCCTTCGCGATCAGGCGCCTTCAACGAAACAATGATGCCGCCGTAATTGCAAATCCGCGCCTCAACGCCGTTGGAATTTTGCAACGTGTAAATATCAACCGCCTTGCCCTCGAGCGTTTTGCCAAATGGCCCCTTGGAAATTTTGCAAGTGGAAGTCATGGTGCAACAGGAATTATTGCTGGAAGTTTTAGTGGAAGCACAACCGGCCACCATCGCGGCCAACGCGGCGATGGCGGGCAAAAATAATTTATTCATCTCGGTTCCCTAATATTACCGTCGAAAATTAATGGCGCTGGTTTCGGGCATCTCGTGGGCGCAAGCCTGATTCGTCGGGGCGTCCGCCACGCGGGCATTGGCGGCAGCCAGACGATTGGCCAGCAAATACGCCTCCACCTCATCTCCGCTGACATCCGCCAGCATCTTGCCGTTGATCTCGACGCACGGGCTGAGCATTTGCCCGCTCTTTTGGATCATCTCCTGGCGCTGTTCGGGGTCATTGATGATATCGCGGTCCTCAAAAGGCAGTTCGTACTTGCGCAACACAGCGCGCACGCCCTGACTCCAGCCGCAGGTCGGTTTCAGATAAGCGATAATTTTAGGTGTCTCCATAAGTCTTATAATGCCTAATATTGCCATACCCCCCGTCAATGGCAACCGTTAATATTTTATTCGACGCCCCCCCAGTAAACGCATGTTTGTGTGGTGTTCGACCGGGATCGGGCAGCCCTCCCATTATTCGGTCGACAAGGGAACCGCCAAGCTTTCCAGCCCCTTTTTTTTGCTTTCACGCCAAAAATAGCTTCGATCGTAGTGAAGCTCTGTATACCGGGCGTCTTTCCAAAGATCGTGGGAACCCACCATCAAATTGCATGGCCCTTTCGCCGCGACCCGTTATTCGTTGGATTCGCGCCGCGCTTGCACCGCGGAAGGCGAGGATTAGTCGGGCCGAATCTTGATGCGAATATTTTTGAAGCAGGCTTTGCTGATGTGATCCGGCATGGGCGGATGGCCCTGCAAGGCGATCGTCCCTTCCGGCAGCCACGTATTACCGCTGGGCAGCTTGTGTTCACTGTCAGCGTCGGCCACTTTGTAATCAAACATCTTTTTCCCATCGAGTTTGACCGTCACCTTCCCGTTTTCGCAAATGACCTCCTGCGTGTACCAGACATTGTCGGTGACCGGCGGCGTCGCAAAAACGGTCGTGTCCTCCTTGTTGCCGGCTGGCGGAGTTTGCGGTCCCCAAGTCAGCTCCTTGATGCCGTAAAGACTGCCCGTGCGGCGCCAGTCGCTATGGCTGTTGTCCACCTGGCACTCGATTCCCATATGCGGAAACCCGGCGTCCTGAAACCTAGTGTTAAAATAAATGCCCGAGTTGCACCCGGGATACGTCAACACATCCACCCGCAAGTCGAAATTCTTGAAGGCGTGATGGTTGACATTGCCATCGTAAAACAAATGAGCCGGGCGGTGGTTGGAGCACTCCATGACGATCATGCCGTCATGCGCGGAGAAAACGCCGGCGTTATCGCCCACCTTCCAACCGTCGAGACTTTTGCCGTCAAAAAGGCTCACGAACCCTTCCTCAGGCGCAGGCGTTTGGGCAGGACTTGGAATCGGGGCCAGCAACGGCAGCAAGGCGGCGACAAAGAGGAAAACGTTTCTTTTCAAATTCATGGTGCCCGCACAGTGCCCGAATTCGGACAGATTTGTCAAGCCCGACGCTATATCCGCGCCCTTGCGGCAGCCATCAATTCGGGAAACAAGTCAGGCGTGCAGGCCAACCAACCCCATACGCCACCGAGAATTTGAATCTCTTTGAAAAATACCTGCTGTTGCGGTCATTTTTTTGTGAGGAAGAAAAGGCCCGCGTAAACCTTTGAGTCAATCAAAACTCCGGTGCGGGCTTTTGTCTCCAGCCACGCTGCCGCTTCAGTCAGGGGAACCTCATGAACCACGATGTCTTCGTGCTCCACACCGCCGCCGTTCCCGGCGCGATGCAAGCCAGTGGCGCGAAATATCGTTACCCGCTCGGAAGTCAATCCACTGCAGCCCGGGCCAGTTGTTAACGGCTCGATCCCTTCAGCCGTATAGCCCGTTTCCTCCAGCAGCTCGCGCCTCGCGGCTTCGGCGTTTGATTCGTTCGTCAACCCCGGTTCGTCCCCGATAATTCCCGCCGGCAGTTCAATCGTGCGCGCGTGGACCGGAATCCGGTATTGCTCCACCAGCAGAATCTTTTGTTCCGCGGTGACAGCGAGAATGAGGGCGGCGCCGGTTGCGTTGACCCGATCCACGTATTCCCAATGGCCTTCCTTGATCAGAGCCAGGAATTTACCGGCTCGCAATATAGTTGGAGTGTTTTGGTTCATTTGATTTTCAGAATATCGGAACTTCGCACCGCCGCGATGCCGCCGCGATTCATTTCTGCAATGGCATTCTCCACGTCGTCAGGCTGGAGATTTACTCCCCGGCTGGCGTCCTCGATGAAATGAGCTTTGAAATCCTTTTGAATATCAACCAGGACGAGTGCTTTCATAAGACCTCATTACTCCGTATTTCGCGCCGGTTGTTTTAAACGGACTCCCTTTCCAGAGTGCGTTTGTAAGCTCGAAAGACTTCATCGGCGAAGCAAGCGAACACGACGCGTTCAATCTCTTTGGTCTTTTGCAGGGCAGCACATGCTTCCCGGACCGCGATTTCGGACGCGTCGGGAATCGGATACCCATAAACACCGCAACTGATGGCGGAAAACGCGATGGTCTTCACGGCGTTTTCCGCGGCCAGCGCAAAGCAGGCGTGGTAACAGGACGCGAGCAATTCCGGTTCTCCATGTTGTCCTCCGCGCCACACGGGTCCTGGCGTGTGGATGACGTATTTTGCAGGCAGCCGATACCCCTTCGTAATCTTGGCCTCACCCGTCAGGCAGCCCTGTAAAGCGCGGCACTCGACCAGCAACTCTGGCCCAGCCGCGCAATGGATGGCCCCGTCCACACCCCCGCCGCCAAGAAGCGAAGTATTGGCAGCATTGACGATGGCGTCCACCTCAAGCGTCGTGATGTCTGCCTTCGTCAGTTTTATTCTCTCTTCGCTTTTCATTTGGCAACAGTGTCTTGAGGGTTGAGTCAGTGAATCAGTGAGTGCAAGGCAGACGCCCCGCGTTGCGTTTCGCCGTGTTGAGGGAAATCGAAAAAATGCGGAGAAGCTCATCAGACTCGGCCTGGAGCGGCTCAACCTGCCGCTTTGCGCAGATTTCAGTCTCTTCAAAAAGTTCCAGCCAAAGAAGCGATTCATCGGTTTCTTCCACAACCGTACCCATTTTCGAAATGAAATCGGCGTCTGACTTGGCGCGGCAGACGGCGCGGTAGTTGGCTGCAACGGAGGTGCCCGACCGGAGCAATTGCCTGCCAGGGACGCGCGCCTCATCGGTCTTGGGCAGTTTCCCAAAGAACTTCACTCTCTGAACCGCGAACGTTTTGGTCCGTTTTTGCATTGTGGTCGCAAATTCCAGGTTATTCATTTTCGTCCTTTCTCACTTCATTCATTGACTCATTGACTCACTGATTCATTGATTCACGCGTGATCAAAGGCCGGCTTCGGCGCCTTTGAAATCGGGAACCACTCCGCGTTCGCCGCATCCGTGGCGGCCCGGGCCTTATGGTCGGAAAGTTTGACCAGCGCATAATGGGCCACGCTCACCACGCGCTCGCGCGGGTCACGGCCAAGTTCTCCGAAGGTGTAAAGCTGCTCCAAATATATATCCCGAAGCCCGGTTTCTTCAGCCAGTTCACGGCGCGCAGCATCATCGATTGTTTCGTCCACGCCGACAAAGCCGCCGGGCAGCGCCCATTTGCCTTTGAATGGCTCAAAGGCGCGCTGGATCAACAGCACTTTAAGTTCGCCCTCGTCGAATCCGAATACAACGCAATCCACGGTCAGCGCTGCTCGGGGATATTTATAGGAGTATGGCATTCGTTGTCTCCGTGAATTTCATAATCAAGGCGCTTCACGATTCCCCTTTCGCTCGCAGGATTAATTGTGTCTTGAATTCGTGCAGTGTCAGTTCAAGTCCTGACGGGTAGCGGTGCGGATTCTGCCGTCATTGCCTTTCAATTGTGCCAAATAATCGAGATCGGATTTTTCAAACCTGAATCCCAGCAAATAGCGGATGCTGTCGGCCAGGCCGCAGCAAAGAACAAAGCCTCCCTGGAAAGGTTGGTTGCGAAAGTGCAGGTGGAACACCGCCTCCTGATCCGCTTTGCCGTTTTTCCAATATCCATAGGCCATGGTGATTTGATAGAGATCAGTCAGGATCGCCTTGGCGACCGGCGTGTCTTGCGATGAAGCCTTCATGTATTCGTGTCACTAGGACACTAACAACACCATCGTCAAGTCCGTTTTTTCAGGACTTTGAGCATCGGTTTCTTCCGGCAGATTTTTTCATTTATGCCGCGGGTCAAATGAGCTAGAGTCTTGAAGGTCAGAGCCGCGGAAAATTAACACCACATCCGATGTCAGAACAATCAAGCCGTCCGCCCAGCCTGTCATTGGTGGGTTTATTGGCTCTGGCGGCGGGGGCAACCGTCGCAAATCTATATTATTCGCAACCGATTTTGGGAGCCATTGCGGAACAATTCCGCGTTTCCGGCGGCGCTGCCAGCCTCATTGTCACCCTCACACAGCTCGGCTATGCCTTGAGCCTTCTGTTGGTGGTTCCGCTGGGGGATATTTTCGAACGGCGCAGGCTGATCGTGACTACCACCGCCGGCTCGGCCTTGATGCTGGTCGCCGTGGCGATTTCGCCGGGATTTCACTGGCTGCTTTTCACCAGCTTTTTACTGGGCGCGGCCAGTGTCGCTCCTCAACTCGTGGTCCCCTATTCGGCCGGGCTGGTCGGAATCGAAAAACGCGGCCGGGTGGTGGGAATGGTCATGAGCGGACTGTTGGTGGGCATCCTTCTGTCGCGCACTCTCAGCGGTTTTCTTGCCGCCGCCTTCGGCTGGAGGTCTGTATATTGGACCAGCGCGGGACTGGCGTTGGGATTGAGTGTCCTGCTGCGATGGCGACTGCCTGCGCAACGGCCTGAGAGCGAGTTGCCCACTCATTATGGCCGGTTGCTGGCCTCTCTGTGGGACGTCCTGCGCAGCCAGCCGGTCTTGCGCCGGCACTCGGTCATAGGGGCCTGCGGATTTGCCGCTTTTAGTGTTTTCTGGACGACGTTGGTTTTCCATCTGGCCAACCTCCCGGGCCGCTACGGCAGCGGTGTGGCCGGATTATTCGGCCTGTTTGGAGCCGCCGGCGCATTGGCAGCGCCATTGGCGGGTCGGCTGGCCGATCGGCATGATGCCCGGTGGGTCAACGGCACCGCCCTTGTTCTGGTGCTGGCCGCGTTCGTCCTGATGGGTTTTGCGGGACATTCCCTGGTTGCGCTCGCGGCGGGCGTCGTGCTGATGGACGCTGGAGTCCAAGGGAGCCACATCTCCAATCAGACCCGCATCTACGGCTTGAACGCCAGCCTGCGAAACCGGCTGAACTCGGTTTACATGGTCATCTATTTCATCGGTGGCGCGTGCGGCTCGGCCATAGGGTCTTGGACCTGGGCGCACAACGGCTGGATCGGTGTGTGTTGTTGCGGGGCGGCCTTTAGCGTAGCGGGCCTGCTTCCGTTGCTGATCCCGGGTGTTAGCCGGGGAAAATGAAACGCGGCGAGGATGCTGAACATCTGCCGCTAAGATTTATCGCTCGACTACCCCGTAAGTCATTATAGATTTCCTGCCATGAGTATCCGGGCGAAATTCCTGGCCGGTTTATCGTCAGCTTTCGTCTGCCTGCACGCAGCGGCGGCAACGCCCGAAAGCTCGTCGGCCCCGGCCATCCTGGGATTGACTGGCCGGGTCAGCAATGTCCGCGTGGCCGTGGAAGCACCCGAGAGAATTGCTCCGCTTTCGTCAGCCATCCCCCATCAGGACATTGACTTGCAACGGATGGCCGCTTGGGCCATGAACTACCTGATCCGCACCCCCAACAAGGAATTTAATTACGAGCCAGTCTTCCAGTGTCATCCATTGCAATGCCCGCCGGCGCCGCCAGGCCATGACGTGGTTGTTCCCTGCGATACGGACGCCCGCATGAATTGGGAGTGGTATTACATGCGGGACGTCAGCGGAGTATCATCCGGCAAGGACGTGGAAGAAGGTTTCCACAAACGGATGCTGGCCTATGTGCAAGACGACGGCACCGTCTTATGCCCTCCCGGCTGCTACAACGAGAGCGACATCCACAAAGTCTATCAGAAATCGGATTATGTTTATCATGTCTGGGGTGCGACAAAGATACTGCAGGCCCTGGCCGAAGATTACAGGCGCACGGGCAACAGGCAATCCAGGGACATGGCCAGGAAAATCATGCTCCGCCTCAAGAAACTGGCGGTGTACCCATCGCCGGGCAAATGCTATTTCCCGGCAGGCATGGGGCCGGTGCGTCCGGATGGCACGATGGTGCCCAATGGATGGAACAAGCAGCCGGCCCCGCTGGTCGAGCCTTTGGTCAATTACTATCTGGCCACCGGCGACAAGGAGGCTCTGGAGTTCGCCTCAGCCTATGCCGAAGGCATCATGGCTGGCCTTCAACCGGGCGGCATCCACATTGGAGCCGACGGCAGCTTCGGCGGCGGGCATGGTCACGCGACTCTGCACGCCTTGTGGGGCATAGCCCATCTCGGCATTGTCACTGGCCAGGCGCGTTACGTGGATTTCGTGAAGAAATCATGGGATTGGATGTTGACTCAAGGCACGGGCACCGGATGGTTTCCGGCCGCGCCCGTTTGGGCCGACAACTGCAACGAAACCTGTTGCATCTCGGATATGCTGTCCATCGCCGCTCTGCTGGGAAAGAGCGGTCACGCGGAGTACTTCGACTATGTGGAACGCTACTTGCGGAACTACATCAGCAACCTCCAATTCATCGTTACCCCGGAGTTCGAGGCTTACTACCGCAAGATCAATGCTGCCGCCGGGAAGGAAAAGACAGACCGGGGACTGATGGAACTTCGCAAGTTCCAGGGCGGCATCATTGGCGGCTCGGGCTTGAACGATTACGAGAACACCCTGCTGGGAGGCGCGTCAGGCTTTGAGATGTTCGGCTGCTGTGCCCCGGAAGGCATGAGGGCGATCTACACCACCTGGGATAATGTGATTGAACGTCTTCCCAGCTCGGCGCTTGGCCCGCCCGGGGTTTACGTCAACATGAGTCTGGGACGCCAGTCAAAATGGGGCCGTGTCGATTCCTTTTACCCGGATGCAGGCAGATTGACCGTGAAGGCTGGCGTTAAAGACCGCTTCTTCCTGCGCCCTCCCCACTGGGCGCCACGCGAGAAAGTGCGGGCATTCGTCGGCACCCGATCTGTCCCGGTGAAATGGTCCGGGGCCTATGTCCGCTTTGACAAAGTTGCCCCGGGCGACGACATCACAATTACCTATCCGCTGGTTGGCTTTTCCCAGGAAGTCGAAGGACTCTGGAAAGAATATCCGAAATTGAAAATCACATTCCAGTGGTTGGGCAACAGCGTGGTCGGTTGCGATCCTCCGTCTGACAAGACGCCGTTGTTTGGCGGAAAGCCGCGTTTGCTTCCATCGCCGCCTCAGGATGTCATTGCCGGCAACCAAGTTGATTCCGGCCTTTGACCCGTTAAGCGGTCATCTCGTAACGATTGCTTGCAAAAACGTGTTGAAAAAATTCGATTGCGCCACCGCCGAGGTTTCATACCCAAAACCCATGAACCCCGAAGATATCCGGAATAATTCCGCATCAGGGTCAACCTGTATACGCACCGCGTCCGCATTTTTATTCTGCGCCTGCAATCCCGCGCAAGCGAACAGCGCCGTCGCGCAAGACAATATTTTCAAGAGATTCATTTTTGACATTTGGAAATGATTCATAGAATTAGAGCGGTTTAAGAAATACTGTAGCCATTCGGAGCGAGGATTTTTGGGTTTTGGCGAGGCTTTGGCGAAGGAGCATGCCCGCAGGCCTGCGACTGAGCCGAAACGAAGCTAAAACCCAAA
>Ga0182030_10004366_pt1 | contig 30191 bp, 28 predicted proteins | sample 812S3MmetaG_FD_121299 | JGI IMG/M metagenome (GOLD analysis project Ga0182030, IMG submission 121299) | Permafrost microbial communities from Stordalen Mire, Sweden - 812S3M metaG (Illumina Assembly) | ecosystem: Environmental > Terrestrial > Soil > Wetlands > Permafrost | place: Sweden...
GCGGCGTCCCAGAAGGCGGTGGCGCCGCCGTTGCCCAGCGCCACCTCATAGCCCTCGGGCAGGGCGAACAGCTCGGCGAGCCCCGCGCGGATCTCCCCGACGATCGACTTGACGGGCTTCTGGCGGTGGGAGGTGCCCATCACGGCGGCGCCGTCGCCGGCCAGGCGCGCGAGCGCCTCCGGGCGCACCTTGGAGGGCCCGCAGCCGAAGCGGCCGTCGGCGGGCCGCAGCTCCTGCGGGATCTGAAGTCTTGTCTGCTCGGTGGGGGTGCTGGTGCTCATGTGGGCTCCTCGCTGCTCGAACGTCGAGGTATATCGATGATCAGAGGTTGCCCAGGCGCGCGGCGGTGCTGGGCCATCGCTCCCCGGTGGTTGACTCCACCCGAGCGCCAGTCGCGACGGCCGAAGGCGAGTGTAGCGAACCGCCCTAGGCCCCGCGACCGTGGGGCTCGCTCCAGTCATACCCCGGCCCAACGGGGATGATGCGCTTGGGATTGAGCTCGTCGTGGGTGGTGTAGTAGTGCCGCTTTATCTGGTCCATGGCGACGGTCGCGGCGACCCCCGGCCACTGGTGGAGCTCGCGCGCGTATGCCCACAGGTTGGGATGGTCGACGATCCTGCGCCGGTTGCAGCGGAAGTGCAGCTCATACACCTCGTCGAATCGCACCAGCGTGGGAAACAGCCGCCAGTCCGCCTCGGTGATCTGCTCGCCCAGCAGGTAGCGGCGCTGCCCCAGCAGCCCCTCCAGCCAGCTGAGGCTGTCGAACAGCTCGCCGAACGCCCGCTCGTAGGCGTCCTGGCGGCGCGCGAACCCCGCGCGGTAGACGCCGTTGTTGACGGTGTCATACACGCGGGCGTTGATCTCGTCGATCTCCGCGCGCAGGCGCTGCGGGTAGAGGTCAAGGCCCCCCGCCGTGCCGAGCCCGCCGAGCGAGTCCGGCGCGGCCATCATGCGGATGATGTCGCTGGACTCGTTGTTGACGATGCGCCCGCCGTGCGCGTCCCACAGCACCGGCACGGTCACGCGGCCCCGGAAGCCCGGGTCGCTGATCCGGTAGCCCTCCGCCATGAACTGCCAGCCGTGCAGCTCGTCCACGTAGCGCCCGCCCGGGCCGTCGTTGAAGCTCTCGCCTGTGAATGCCCAGCCGCGCTCGTCGCGGAACGGGGCGGCGTAGGAGATCGGCAGCGCCTGCGCCAGGCCCGCGAGCTCGCGCACGATCGCCGTGCGATGGCACCACGGGCAGGCCAGCGAGACGTACAGGTGGTAGCGCCCCGCCTGCGCTGGGAATTGTGTAGCGGCTCCCGTGAGCGGATCGTGCCCGACCCAGTCGCGGAAGCGGCTCTCCTGCCGCCTGAAGTCCCCGCCGGCGAGCTCCGCGCCGACCACGGGGTCCTCAGCCACCAAAGAGCACCTCGCGCTGCAGCGTGCGCGCGCTCCAGCCCGCCGGCAGCCGCCCGGCCGCCACGCCGGCGGGAGCCTCGTCGGCGAGCACGCAGTACTCAGGCGCCGGGCCGAGCACGAACTGGCGGCGCCACACGCTCGCATGGGCCGGGTCGACGCCGTCGCCGAACAGCTCGCCGATCATGCCGCCGCGGCCCGAGAGCACCGGCGTCCCCGGCTGCCTGCCCACCCACGTCGCGTGCGTTGAGCCGAGGCCGGGTTGGGGGCCGCCCTGTCGCTGGTGCTCGCCCTCGATCAGCCCGTACAGCCCGCCCGCGCCGGAGCCGAAGTGCCGCGCCGCGTGATCGTGGGAGCTGCGGTGCCCGCGCCCGACGGCCGCCTCCCCCAGCACGCCCAGCGCGGCGAAGTCCTCGAGCACATACCAGTCCTCATATCCCGGCCCCGCCGGCTCGGGCCAGGGAAGCTCCGGGACGCGCATCAGGGCCGTGCCGCACAGCCCGACGGGGCGGCTGTGGGCGAGCGAGCGATGGAAGGCGAGCTGGGCCTGCTCGTATTCGCCCGCGTCGCTGCCGGAGCGCGGGCGATGCCAGAAGATGTAGGCGAGCACCGCGCGGCCCGGATCAGAACGCCGGCTTGATCCAGTCCATGTGCGAGCGCAGCCCCTGCCCCACGTGCTCGATCTGCGAGTCGGCCTGCTCGGCGCGCATGCGCTTGAAGTTCTCCTGCCCGGCGCGGTTCTCCGCGATCCACTCGCGCGCGAAGTCACCCGCCTGGATCTCCTTGAGGATCTGGCGCATGTTCGCGCGCGTTTCCTCGGTGATGACGCGCTTGCCGCGCGTGTAGTCGCCGTACTCGGCCGTGTTGCTGATCGAGAAGCGCATGCCCGCCAGGCCCTTCTCGTGCATCAGGTCCACGATCAGCTTGAGCTCGTGCAGGCACTCGAAGTAGGCCATCTCGGGGTCATAGCCCGCCTCCACCAGCGTCTGGAAGCCCGCCTGCACCAGCTCGGAGGCGCCGCCGCACAGCACCGCCTGCTCGCCGAACAGGTCGGTCTCGGTCTCGTCCTTGAACGTCGTCTCGATCACGCCTCCGCGCGTGCAGCCGATGCCCTTGGCGTAGGCCAGCGCGAGAGCGCGCGCGTTGCCGGTTGCGTCCTGCTCGATCGCGATCAGCCCGGGAACGCCGCTGCCTTCGGTGAACTGCCTGCGCACCAGGTGCCCGGGGCCCTTTGGCGCGACCATGCCCACGTCCACGCCGGGCGGGGGCTGCACCTCCCCGTAGTGGATCGAGAAGCCGTGGCCGAACAGCAGCATGTTGCCCGGGGCGATGCCGTCGCGGATCTCGGACTCCCACACGTCGTGGTGGCGCTCGTCGGGGAGCAGGATCATCACCAGGTCCCCGCGGCTTGACGCCTCAACGACCGATGTGACCTCAAGGCCCTGCTCGCGCGCCTTGGCGACCGAGGGGGAGTCATCGCGCAGGCCGACAACGACGTTCACGCCGGAGTCCTTCAGGCTGAGCGCGTGGGCATGGCCCTGGGAGCCGTAGCCGATGATGGCGACGGTCTTGCCGTCGAGGAGCGTGAGGTCTGCGTCGTCGTCATAGATCATTGCGGGCAGGCTATCCAAACTCGCCGCCCGGCAAGGGACGGGCGCTCACGCGGTGGCCGAGGCCACGAGCGTGCGCGCCGGGATCTCGAGCGACCCGTCGCCCTTCCTGAACGGTGCGAAGCGCTCGCCGAGGGAGGCCTTGATCTCCTCGATCTCGCCCTGCGGCCGTGCCATCACCGCGTCGTGCAAGCCGCGTGAGATGTCGAGCGAGACATCCCAGAACTCGTCGAAGTCGCTGTGACGGCGCGGAACATCGATGGCGTCCAGCTCGATCTCTGTGAAGCCCGCGTCGCCGAGCAGCTCGGCCACGCGCGCGGGGTCGCCGAGGCGAAACGGGCCCGGGGCGGTGGGATCGGGGGTGCCCGCGAGACCCCGCTCGCGCAGCTCCAGGCCGGGCAGCAGCGCCCACGGATTGGCCCGGATGTCGTCCCACACGGCCAGCGCGAGGCGTCCGGAGGGCCGCACGACGCGCCTGGTGTCCGCCAGCGCCGCGGCGGGGTCGGCCGTCAGCATGTAGCCCCAGCGGCACAGCACGGCGTCGACGCTGGCCAGCGGCATGTCGATCCATTCGGCGTTGATGACCTTGAAGTCGACGTTGGTCAGGCCCAGCGCCGCCGCGCGTGCGCGCGCGCCCTCGAGCATCGTCTCGGCCTGGTCGGAGATGACGACCTCGCCGCCGGGCGCCACCAGCTGCGCCGCGAGCATGCCGGTCTCCCCAACGCCCGCAGCCAGCTCCAGCACGCGCTGCCCCGGCTGGGGGTTGATCGCGCCGATCATCCACTGGGACACGGGCGCGCCCATGCGGCGGATGTCCTCCTGGCGGCGCACCCACGCCGACCCGGCCTCTTCCCACGTGCCGAGGCTGGCCTCGCGGTAGGCGTTGGGGTCAAAGCTCACGCCAGCTCCCGCCGCAGCAGCTTCCCCGACGGTGTGCGCGGCAGCCGCTCGCCGGAGAGCACGAAGTCCTTGGGCACCTTGTAGGGCGCGAGCCTCGCCGCGCAGTGCGCGCGCAGCTGCTCGGCGTCAAGCAGCGCCTCCGCGCGCGCGACCACGATCGCGGTCACGGCCTCCCCCCAGCGCTCGTCCGAGCGCCCCAGCACCGCCGCCTCGAGCACGTCCGGGTGGGCCTCCAACACCGCCTCGACCTCCGCCGGGGCGACGTTCTCCCCGCCGCTGACGATCGTGTCGGCCTTGCGGCCGGTGACCCTCAGGCGGCCGCGGCCCTCAAGCGAGCCGAGGTCGCCGGTGTGCAGCCATCCGTCGGGGCCGGCCGAGCCGGCGGCGACGGTCGGCCCGCGCAGCAGGATCTCCCCGTCGGGCGCGATCGCGAGCCCCGTGCAGAACAGCGGGGGCCCGGCGTCCGGCGCCGCGCCGGGCTCCACGCCGCTGCCGGCGCTCTGCAACGAGGCCACGGGCGCGGTCGTGGCCTGCGAGCAGCTCTCGGTGAGGCCGTAGGTGAGGCTTACGGGCACGCCCGCGGCGCGTGCCCGGTCGATCAGAGCGGGCGCCACCGGGCCGCCTCCGGTCAGCGCGCAGCGCAGCGCGGGGGGATCCTTCAGGCCGGCGTCCAGCAGCCGCGCGAGGGTGGTGGCGACGAGGCTGACGAGCGTCACCTGCTCCTCGCGCAGGGCGCCAAGGACGCGCTCGGTCTCGAAACGCTCGTGCACGACCGCCGTGGTGGCGTAGATGGCCGAGCGCATCAGAATCGAGAGGCCGCCGACGTGCGAGACGGGCAGCGCGCACAGCCAGCGCTCGGCGGGGTCAAGGCCGAGCGCGACGGCGGAGCCGAGCGCGCTCCACAGGAAGTTGCCGTAGCTCAGCGCCACCGGGCGCGGCGCCGAGGTCGTGCCGGAGGTGTGGATGATGGCCGCCGTGGCGGCGAGGTCGTGGCCCGCCGAGACAGCCCGCGCCCGGCCGCGCGCATGCGGCGGGCGCCCGCCGGGGGGGCTCAGGGGCTCCTCAACGACGACCGCCGCGCCCGCGCAGATGTGCGCGCGCTCGGCCGCGCCCAGGCGCAGGTCGACGGGCACGGCGACCGCCCCCAGCAGCATGCAGGCGTGCAGCGCCTGGGCGAAGGCGAGGCCCGGCGCCAGCGCGATGCCCACGTGCTCCCCGGGGCCGGCGCCGAGCCCCGAGAGCTCCTGCGCACCGGAGAGCGCGGCGGCGTGCAGCTGGGCGTATGTCCAGCTCCCGGCAGGCGTCCGCAGCGCCGCGTGCTGCGGCCTGGCTGCAGCGGCGCGTGTGAGCCATCCCTCGACCACCATGGCGCACAGGCTAGCCTTCGCGCTGATGAGCGTCACCTGGATAGCGGCCGGCCCCGGACATGGCGAGGCCTTCACGGACATCCGCTATGAGAAGTCCGATGGCCCGGACCGGGGCATCGCGAAGATCACGATCGCCCGCCCGGAGGTCCGCAACGCCTTCCGCCCGCGCACCGTCGTTGAGATGTCGCGCGCCTTCGAGCTCGCCCGCGAGGACCCCGAGGTGGGGGTGATCGTGCTGACCGGCGAGGGCCCGGACGCCTTCTGCTCGGGCGGTGATCAGCGGGTGCGCGGGGACTCGGGCTACCTCGACGACGAGCAGCTGCGGTCCGCGGCGGGCGGCGCCGCGGTGGGCCGCTTCCACGTCACCGACCTGCACATCCAGATCCGCCGCCTGCCCAAGCCCGTCGTGGCGATGGTCGCCGGCTACGCGATCGGCGGCGGGCACGTGCTGCACCTGGTGTGCGACCTGACGATCGCCGCGGAGAACGCCCGCTTCGGCCAGGTGGGCCCGAAGGTGGGCTCCTTCGACGGGGGCTTCGGCGCGGGGCTGCTCGCCAACCTGGTTGGGCCCAAGAAGGCCAAGGAGATCTGGTTCCTGTGCCGCCAGTACTCGGCGCAGGAGGCGCTGCAGATGGGCCTGGTCAACACCGTCGTGCCACTGCCGGCGCTGGAGGATGAGACCGTGGGCTGGTGCCGCGAGATGCTCGCGCTCTCCCCCTTCGCGCTGCGGCTGCTCAAGGCGAGCTTCAACGCCGCCGAGGACGGGCTCTCGGGCGTGCAGCAGCTGGCCCATGACGCCAACCTGCTGTTCTACGGCAGCGAGGAGGCCCAGGAGGGCCGTGACGCTTACCGCGAGAAGCGCCCGCCGGACTTCTCGCGCTTCCCCAGACGCGCCTGAGAGCCTGCGGCCGCGACCGCGGCCCGGACCTATACGGTCCCGCCATGCCGATCGCAGCCCACGAGGTCGACCGTCACCTCGCGCTCCCCTGCCTCCCCGCGCGGCCGTGAGCGCATCGGCGGTGCGCATCTGGGTGATGGCAGCGCGTGTGCGCACGCTGCCGGCAGCGGTCGCGCCGGTGCTGGTGGGCACCTCGCTTGCGCTCGGAGACGGCACCTTCGCGCCGCTTGCGTTCGTCGCGGCGCTGCTCGGCGCCCTGTTCATCCAGGTGGGCACCAACCTCTCCAACGACTACAGCGACGCGCGCCGCGGCGCGGACACCGAGGACCGTCTGGGCCCTGTGCGCGTGACCGCCGGCGGTCTGGTCCCCCCCAGCCAGGTGCTGCTGGCCACCTACATCACGTTCGGGTTGGCCGTCGCCTGCGGCGCCTACCTCGTCGCCGTCGCCGGCCCGCTGCTGCTGGCCGTTGGCGCCGCCTCGATCCTTGCGGGAGTGCTCTACACGGGCGGCCCGCGGCCCTATGGCTACGAGGGCCTCGGCGAGCTGTTCGTGTTCCTGTTCTTCGGCATCGTCGCCGTCGCCGGCTCCTACTTCGTGCAGGTTCAGCACCTGCCGTGGCAGGCGTTCGTGTGCGCGGTGCCCGTTGGCCTGCTGGCGAGCGCGATCCTGGTGGTCAACAACGTGCGCGACCTGGAGACCGACCGCCGTGCCGGCAAGCGCACGCTCGCCGTGCGCCTGGGGCGCCGGCGCACGCGCGCGCTGTACACGGCGATGGTCGCCGCGGCGTTCGTCACCGCGCCGCTGCCGTGGGCGCTCGGCTCGATGACAGCCTGGCTGCTGCTGGCGTGGGCCGCGCTGCCGCTGGCCGTGGCGGTGGTGAGGGTCGTCACCAGCCGCACCGACGGGCCTTCCCTGAATGGTGCGCTGGCACGCACGGGCGCACTGCAGCTCGTCTTCTGCCTGCTGTTCTCCGCGGGCATCCTCGCCAGCGGCGGCATCCCCTCGTGAGGCTCGAGGTCCACACGCGCAGCCTCAGGCTCGCCTCGCCGCTGATCACCTCCTACGGCAACGTGAGCGAGCGCGAGGTGTTCGTGGTCGCGCTGAGCCGCGATGACGGCCTCACCGGATACGGCGAAGCGGCGCCGCTGCCGGCCTACGACGGGGTCAGTTATGAGGAGGTCGCGGGTGCGCTGAGCCGCTACGGCGAGGTGCTCGCACGGCCCTCCTGCAGCGCCCTGAACGGCGCGGAGCTCGTGGACGCGTGCCGCGAGCAGGCCGACGTGCCCGCGGCGTTCGCGGCCGTTGACCTTGCGCTGTGGGACCTCGCGGGCAGACGCGCCGAACGACCCGTGGCGGAGCTCGTGTGCGAGGCGCCCGCCGCGCACGTGCCGGTCAACGCGACGCTCACCGCGGAGGATCGCGCCGGCGTGGCCGAGCAGGCGGCGCGCGCAGCGCGCGAGGGCTTCGGCTGCGTGAAGGTGAAGGTGGGCCTCGGCGATGACGCGGGGCGCGTGGCGGCCGCGCGCGCGGGCGCCGGGCCGCACGTCGCGCTGCGCCTGGACGCCAACGGCGCCTGGAGCGTGGCGCAGGCGGTGGCGAGCATCGAGGCGCTCTCGCCCGCGGGACTGGAGCTCGTGGAGGAGCCCACGCACGGCCTGGCGGGCGTCCGCGAGGTGCGCGAGCGCGTGGCGGTGCGCGTGGCGATCGACGAGACCGCCGCCGAGGCCGGCGCGCTCGGCGCGGGCGTCGCCGACGCGGTGTGTCTGAAGATCTCCCGCTGCGGGGGCATCGGCGGGCTGCTCGCCGCGGCCGCGCTCGTGCGCGCGTCCGGCGCGGAGGTCTACCTCGCCTCGAACCTCGACGGCCCGATCGGCATCGCCGCGGCGCTGCACGCGGCCGCCGCGCTGGCATCGCGCGGCCCGATGCCGCACAGCGGGCTGGCAACGCTCGCGCTGTTCGAGGGCCTCTGCGACCCGCTGGCGCCGCGGGCGGGCGCGATCGCGCTGCCCGCCGCGGCGGGTCTCGGCGTGGAGCCGTTCTAGAGCTCCTCTTCCAGGGCGCGGGCCAACTCGGCGGGGCACTCGAGCGGCACGCCGTGACCGGCCGCCACCACGCGCAGGCTCGCCGCGGGGATGAGCGCCGCCATGCGCCGCGCGATCGCCAGGAACTTCGCGTCGCGCGCGCCCGCCACCACCAGCGCCGGCATCGAGAGCTCCCCCAGGCGCTCCCACATCGGCGCCATCGCACCCGTGCTCAGGCCGCGCATCACCCCGGCCAGCGCGCGCGGGTCGTTGCGGCGCTGGTCGGCCCGGGCCAGCCGGCCAACGCCGGCGGGGTCATCGGCGAACAGCGGCTGCGTGCGCCAGCGCTCGATGAACTGCTCGTAGGGGATCCGTTCGAGGTCATCGGCCAGGCGCTCGTCGGCGCGCAGCCGCTGGCGGCGCTCATCGGCGTCCTCGATGCCGGGGTTGCACGCGATCAGAGCGAGCCCGCGCAGGCGCTCCGGAGCGGCGAGCGCCACGTGCAGCGCCACCCTGCCGCCCATCGAGTAGCCCGCCAGCGTGAAGCGCTCGGGCGAGCGCGCCAGCACGCTCTGCACGCACCCCGCGAACGTGATCGGCGCGGGAGCGCCGGCCTCATCTCCGTGCCCGGGGAGATCGAGGGCGATCGGCAGATACCGTTCAGCGTCGAGCTGCCCCGCCACGCCGTCCCAGGCTCGCCTGGTTCCGCTGAATCCGTGCAACAGCACGAGGGGCTCGGGCATCGCGCAATCCTATGAGCACCGCCACCGACACCTATCTGCTGCTGCGGGCCTTCGCCCAGGAGCTCGGGCGCTGCGGCATGCGCGCCGCATGCACCTCGCCGGGCTCGCGCAGCGCGCCGCTGGTGCTCTCGCTCGCGCGCGAGCCGAGCCTCACCTGCTACTCCCACGTCGATGAGCGCTGCTCGGCGTTCTTCGCGCTGGGGCTGGCGAAGGCATCGGGGCTGCCGGTGGCGGTGGCGTGCACTTCGGGAACCGCCGCCGCGGAGCTGCTGCCGGCGGCGATCGAGGCCCAGCAGGCGCGCGTGCCGCTGCTGCTGCTCAGCGCCGACCGCCCGCCGGAGCTGCGCGAGAACGGCGCGGGCCAGGCGATCGACCAGCTGAAGCTGATGGGCGGCGCCGCCAAGTGGTTCTTCGAGGTCGGTGTGGATCGCGCGGGCGCCGCCGAGCTGCGCTGGATGCGCACGCTGGCCTGCCGCGCCTACTGGACGGCGCTGGAGGGCCGCGCCGGCGTGGTGCACCTGAATTTCCCGCTGCGCGAGCCGCTGGTCACCGACGAGCAGCTGCCCGCCGAGCAGACCGCCCGGCCCGCAGGGGCCCCGTACCTCAGCCGCCCGCCCGCGCCCCCGGCCGCCGACTCGGCGCTGGAGAGCCTCGGCTCGCTGCTGCGGGACGCACCCCGCGGCGTGCTCGTCGCGGGGCGTCACGAGCGCCCCTCGCCGCTGGGCGCGGCGGCCGGCGCGTTTGCCGCCGCCGCGGGGTGGCCACTGCTCGCCGACCCGCTCTCCGGCGCCCGCCGCGGGCAGGCCGCGATCGCCCACTACGACGCCATCCTGCGCGACGGCGGCGCACGCGCCGCGCTCGCGCCCGAGCTCGTGCTGCGGGTCGGCGATCTGCCCGTGTCAAAGCCGCTGCGCGCCTGGCTGGCCGAGCTTGGCGCTGTCCCGCAGGTCGCGCTTGACCCCGAGGGCGCGTGGCAGGACCCCGACTCCTGCGTGAGCGTCTCGCTGGCGCTTGACCCCGCGCAGGCGCTCACGCGCCTGGCTGGGGCACCGCCGCCCGCGGCGCCCGAGGACTGGCTCGGCTCCTGGCGAAGCGCCGATGAGCGGGCTGCACAGGCGATTCTCGGCGTGCTCGACGGCCCGGGGCTCTCCGAGCCGGCGGTGGCGGCCGAGCTGGGCGTGCTGCTGCCGGCTCAGGCGACGTTGTTCGTCGCCTCCTCGATGCCCGTGCGCGACATCGAGACCTTCTGGCCGGTGCGCGTCGACCCGCCGCGGGTGCTGTGCAACCGCGGCGCCAACGGCATCGATGGGACGATCTCATCGGCCTTCGGCGCGGCGGCCGTGGGCGAAGGGCCGGTGCTGCTGCTGATCGGCGACGTCGCGCTCGCGCACGACATCGGCGGCCTGCTGGCCGCCGGGCGCCTTGGCCTGAGCCTGACGATCGTGCTGATCGACAACGACGGCGGGGGCATCTTCGACTTCCTGCCCGTGTCATCGAGCGCGATGGCGCAGCAGGACGATGCCTACACCGAGCACATCCTCACCCCCACCGGCCTGGACTTCTCGCATGCCGCAGCGCTGTACGGGCTCGGCCACGAGCGTGTGTCCACGCGCGAGGGGTTGCGCGAGGCGATCGAGCGCTCGCTGGCGGGGGGATCCTCGAGCATCATCGAGGTGCGCACGCAGCGCGCTGCGAACGTCGAATGCCACCGCCGGGTGTGGAGCGCTGTCGCGGCGGCGCTCAGCCGCTGAGCAGCGGCAGCAGCGCCGCGAGCTTCACCTCGGTCTCGGCGAGCTCACGCTCGGGCGCCGACCCGGCGACGATGCCGTTGCCGGCGTAGCAGCGCGCGAGGTTGCCGCGCAGCAGCGCGCAGCGCAGCGCCACACAGAACTCGCCGTCACCCGTGCTGTCGGTCCAGCCGACCGGCCCCGAGTACCAGCCGCGGTCCAGACCCTCAAGGGCCGGGATCAGCGGGGCGGCGACGCTCAGCGGCTCGCCGCCAACGGCGGGCGTGGGGTGCATCAGGCCAGCGAGCTCCAGCGCGTCAAGCGGCTGGGCCAGCTGTGCGCGTATGGGGGTGGCCAGGTGCTGGATGTTGGCGATGCGCACGAGGCGCGGCTCCGGCGCGCAGGCCACCCACACCGCGTGGGGGCGCAGCGTCCTTGCGATGCGCCGCGCGACGATCGCGTGCTCCTCGCGGTAGCTGGCGTCTCGCAGAAGCTGCTCGCCGAGATGGTCATCGACGGCCGGGTCGGCGCTGCGCCTGGTGGAGCCGGCGAGCGCGAGCGTGCTCACGCGATGGCCCTCGCGGCGCACGAGCAGCTCGGGGCTGGCCGCGATCAGCGTGGAGGGCCCGCGCCCGACGCAGAAGACGAAGCAGGAGGGGAACTCCCGGCGCAGCACGCCGAACACCGCGCCCGGGTCGTAGTCGGAGGGAGCATGCACCTGGACTTCGCGGGCCAGCACGATCTTCTCGAGCTCGCCTGCGCCGATCAGCGCCACCGCCCGCGCGACGGCCTGCTCGTAGTGCTCGGGGGGCATCGCGCTGGCCAGCTGGAAGCGCCCCGTGGGGGCGGGGTCGAGCAGCGGCAGCTCGCGCTCGCGCAGCTCGCCCAGACGGCGCTGCATGCCCGCCAGCAGATCCTCGGGTAGGTCATCCGGCGAGGCCGCGCACGCGAGCGTAAGGCGCACGAGCCCCTCACCGTGCGCGACGGCCGAGCCGGCGTCCTCCACGCGCGAGATCGAGACCTCCGGGACGGTCAGGGAGGCTGCCGAGAAATCCTGCCAGTGCGGCGCCGACCCGCCCTCTGGCGCGAACGCGAAGCCCCCCATCGCGACCGGGCCCGCGCCCGGCGGCTGCTCGCCCTCATCGCCGAGCGCCCGCGCCGAGAGCTCGCGCCAGCGCGCCGCCACCGCGGCGAAGCGCTGCGGGCCCGACGCCTCAAGGCTGACGGCCTCGCCGAGCCCCGCCAGCGCCGCCCCGCCGCGGTCGGGCTGCTCAAAGAGAAACCAGCGCTCGCCCGCGCGGCGCGACGCGTAGGCAACGGCGCACGGGTCCACGTCGCCCGGCAGCCGCAGCGTGAGCGTCGCTAGCGTCGGTCCGCCGCCGCGACGCGAGCGCGCTACCGCACGCGCCAGCCGCTCCGCCAAGCGCCCGCGATCTGCCTCGCTGAGCGTGAACGGGGAGCGGGAGGCGGTGCGAAGCGGCAACTAGGTCTCGCTGCGACCTCGCGAGATGGCGATCTCGCCCGTGCGCATCATCTCGATCAGGCCGAACGGGCGGACCATGGTCTCGAAGGCCTCGATCTTCTCGGTCGTGCCGGTGATCTCGATGATCACCGCGCGCTTGGTCACATCGACCACCTTGCCGCGGAAGATCTCAGCGATCTGCATCAGCTCGCCCCGCTGCACGCCGTCGGCTGCCACCTTGAACAGCGCGAGCTCCCGCGCGACGGTGTCGGCGGGCTCCAGGTCGCGGATCTTCAGGACGTTGATGAGCTTGTGCAGCTGCTTCGTCACCTGGTCGATCGGGTGCAGCGCGCCGTCGACGGTGAGCGTCACGCGCGAGACCTCCTCGTCATCGGTCGGCCCGACGGTGAGCGTGTCGATGTTGAAGCCGCGGCGCGCGAACAGCCCCGCAATCCGCGTCAGCACACCCGACTTGTTTTCCACGAGGATCGACAGCACGTGCTTGCGGCCCGTGCGCATGCTGGTCGCCGCCTGCAGCTCCTCGAGGCTGAGCGGCTCCTTGGTTCCCGGTTCACCCATGGTCGCGCTCACCCCACCATCTCGCGGGCCGCCGCGCCTGCGGGGATCATCGGGTATGTGTTCTCCTCCCGCGTCACCCGCACGTCCACCAGGACGGGACCGGGTGTGGCGATCGCCTCGCGCATGTCCGCGACGAGCGTGCGCTTGTCCGTCAGGCGCAGACCGGTCACCCCGTATGCCTCGGCGAGCTTGACGAAGTCGGGGAACTCGCCCATGTCCACATGGCTGTAGCGCCCGTCCCAGAACAGCTCCTGCCACTGGCGCACCATGCCCAGGTAGCCGTTGTTCATGATGAACACCTTCACCGGTATCTCGTTCTGGGCGCACGTGGCGAGCTCCTGCGCGTTCATCTGCACCGACCCGTCGCCCGCCACGCAGCACACGAGCTGGTCGGGGCAGCCCACCTGTGCGCCCATCGCGGCCGGCAGGCCGAAGCCCATCGTGCCAAGGCCCCCGGAGTTGATCCAGCGGCGCGGAGCGGGGAAGTCATAGTACTGCGCGGTCCACATCTGGTGCTGGCCCACGTCGCTGCTGATGATCGCCTGCCCGCCCGTCGCCTCATACAGCGCCTGGATCATGAACTGCGGCTTGATCTCAGAGTCCGTTGAGTCCTCGTAGCCGAGCGGGTACTTCGCGCGCCAGCCCTCGATACGGCTCCACCACGCCTCGAGCCGCGCAGGGTCCGCGCCGATCGCGCGGTACTCCACGGCGAGCTTGCCCAGCACGTGCTTGGCGTCGCCCACGATGGGGATGTGCGCCGGCACGTTCTTGGAGATCTCCGCGGGGTCGACGTCGATGTGGATGAACTTCGCGCGCGGAGCGAACTCCGAGAGCTTGCCCGTGATGCGATCGTCAAAACGCGCGCCAACCGCGCAGATCAGGTCGGCCTCGTCCATCGCGTAGTTGGCGCTGCGCGTGCCGTGCATGCCCAGCATCCCCAGCCACTGCGCGTGCGGGGCGGGGAACGCCCCAAGGCCCATCAGGGTGCACGTGACGGGGAAGCGGTCGGAGGTGGCGAACGCGACGAGCTCCGGTGAGGCTTCGGCGCTGATCACCCCGCCGCCGGCGTAGATCACCGGCCGCTGCGCGGCCGCCAGCGCCTTGGCGGCCTGGCGGATCTGCTTCTGGTTGCCTTCAACGCGCGGCTGGTAGCCGGGCAGGCGCACATCGCCGACGGGCTCGTAGGCGATCTCGGCGCGCGAGAGGTCCATCGGGATGTCCACCAGCACGGGGCCCGGGCGCCCGGTGCGGGCGATGTGGAAGGCCTCGTGGATCGCCCGCGGGATCTCGTGCGGCGCCTGGATCATGAACGAGTGCTTGACCACCGGCATGGTGATGCCGATCGTGTCCGCCTCCTGGAAGCCGTCGGTGCCGAGCAGCTCGGTGCGCACCTGCCCGGTGATGAACACGACGGGCACCGAGTCCATCATCGCGTCGCAGATCGGCGTGACCAGGTTGGTGGCTCCCGGGCCGCTGGTGGCGAACGCCACCCCCACTTTGCCGGTCGCCTTGGCGTATCCCTCGGCGGCGTGGCCGCCGCCGGCCTCATGGCGGACAAGGATGTGGCGGATCCCGCCGTCGACAAAGGCGTCGTAGGTCGGGAGGTTGGCGCCACCGGGCAGGCCGAAGACGACATCCACGCCCTCCGCCTTCAGGCATTCCATGAGCGCATCCACTGCACGCATACCACCGACCTCCTTTCCTCATCGATCAGGGAAAAATCCCAGTGTACCAGCGGGTTTGCGGGGTGATCTGGAGCGCGTGTGCGCTCAGGAGGAGCCGATCGCCACGCCGATGGCGAGCACGATCGCGCCGCCCACCGTGACGACCAGCAGCGACGAGCGCAGCGAGACATCCAGGAAGCGGTTGCGCACCCACGCGATCGCGAACAGCTCGAAGGCGACCACGCAGCCCGCGACGAGCAGTGCTTTGTGGACGTTTGAGATAAGGAAGGGGAGCGTGTGGAAGATCCCGCCGAGGGTGGTCATCCCGCCCGTTATCGCCCCGCGCACCACGGCCGAGCCGCGCCCGGTCAGCTCGCCGGTGTCCGACAGCGCCTCCGACCAGCCCATGCTGACGCCGGCGCCGAACGCGACAGCGAGGCCCACGCGCAGCGCGGTACCCGAGTTGGCGTAGATCGCCGCGGCGAAGATCGGTGCCAGCGAGGAGACCGTCCCGTCGATCATGCCCACGAGCGCGGGCTGCACGACGCGCAGCACGAAGTCCGCCTCGTCCTTGAAGCCCGCCCGGTGGATCAGCCTGGCGAGCGGGGAGTCCCCGGCCGCCGGCGCGGTGTTCGCCTCGGTGCCCATGCGTGGGCACACAGTAGGACAAGCTTCGGCTTAGGGCGGCCGAAATCGGGTGAGGGAGCCCTAACCTGCGGGGGGCGCTTTCAGGGCGCCGGCGCGGCCGGGCGCTCCCAGGACTCGGGCGCTATCGCCACCTCGGGGAACTCCAGCTCGGTGCCGCAGCGCGTGCACAGCGCGTCGTAGATCTTGACCACGCGTCCGCACTGCGGGCATTCGCGGCGCAGCTCGTCGTGCTCGAAGCGGTAGGCGATCGCCGCCATCAGCCCGAGCACCGGCACCAGCCCGGAGATCAGGAACCACAGCAGGAAGGAGCTGCCCTTGATCTTGCCCACGATGCCTCCGGAGATGCCGAAGGCGACCGCGATGAGCACGTAGGCCATCGCCGGACCCGGGGCCCGCCTACAGCAGCACCCGCAGCGCCCAGATGACGGCGACCACGGCGAGGACAAGCACCAGAGTGCTGAGCAGGAAGGAGACGACGTGGATGATCACCCCGAACAGCAGGTACACGGCGATCAGGAACACCAGCGCCGCCAGGACGGTCCTGCCGAAGGAGCGCGGAGAGGATGTGGGTGGTGACTCGTTCATATGGGGTCAGGTTACCGCTCCGCGAGGCCAGCGCCGGAGCAACTCGCCCCTTAACGGCAGCTCGGCCGGACAGGATGAACTACCCCTGCCCGGCCGCCTGCCGCTCGCGCCGGCCGAGGGGAGCCGGCACAGATGTATGAGGAGGGGACTTACGGCCCAGACGGACCGCCCCGAGAACCGGTCCGCAGCCCAGCGCCTGTGCCACCCAGGCTCGAGCGCACGCGACCCGGTCCCTGACCGAGGCTCGTCAGCTGGTAGCGGCGGATTCGCCCGCCCTGGCTCGTCCTAACCGCACTGTCCTCGGGCAGCAGAATGAACCGCCGAGGGGGTGAAACGTTCGAGTTCGCTGCTAAACGGTCCATGGCCAGCATATTGGCGCCCCCGCGGCCGCTTGCCTTTGGCCGAGAGTCCAAAATGTCGCACGGGACCCTCTCCTTTTTGACGGACGCCCCGGTGCGCGGGCTCAGGCGCTGAGCTGCTCCTCGATCAGGCGCGCAACCTCGGCGCCGTCGGCGCGCCCCTTGGTCTCGCGCATCACGTAGCCCACGATCGGGCCGCTGGCCTTGGCGTTGCCCTGGCGTATGCGCTCTGCGGCGTCGGCGTTGGCGGCGATCGCCGCGGCGACGACCTCGGCCAGCTCCCCCCCGCCGCCCATCGCCGCAAGCCCCTCCCGCTCGATGATCGCCGCGGGCTCACCGCCCTCCGCCAGCAGCAGCTCGAGCACCTGCCGCCCGGCGCCCACGCTGACGCTCCTCGCCGCCACGAGCCCCACCAGCGAGGCGAGCGCGGCGGGCGTGGCCGCGCTGTCGGCGGGGTCCTCCCCGTCGGGCAGGCGAGCCGCCAGCTCGCCTGCCACCCAGTTGGCGAGCGCCTGCGCCGGAGGGGCCGGATCGGCGCCGGCGGCGAGCGCCGCCTCGAAGTAGTCGCCCAGCTCGCCGCGGAAGGCGAGCGCGTGCGCGCTCTCGGCGCTCAGCCCCAGCTCGCGCGCCAGGCGCTCGGCACGGTCGGCGGGCAGCTCGGACATCGCGGCGCGCGCCGCGTCGAGCATCTCCGCTGAGATCGCCACCGGCAGCAGGTCCGGCTCGGGGAAGTAGCGGTAGTCGTGCGCCTCCTCCTTGGAGCGCAGCGAGGTGATGGCGCCCGAGCCCGGGTCGAAGTGCAGAGTCTCCTGGACCACCTGCCCACCGCCGGAGATGAGCTTCTGCTGGCGCGCGATCTCGGCCCTGATGCCGCGTTCGATGAAGCGGAAGGAGTTCATGTTCTTCAGCTCCGTCTTTACGCCGAGCTGCTCGCTGCCGGCCGGGCGCAGCGAGATGTTGGCATCGCAGCGCAGCGAGCCCTCCTCCATGTTGACGTCGCTGACGCCCAGCTGGCGCAGCGTGCTGCGCAGCAGCCGCAGCCACTCGCCGGCCTGCTCGGGCGTGCGCAGGTCGGGCTCGGTGACGATCTCCGCCAGCGGCGTGCCGCCGCGGTTGAAATCCACGATGCTGGCGTCCGAGCCGTGGATGCGCCCGCTGGCGCCGACGTGGATGAGCTTGGCGGCGTCCTCCTCCAGGTGCACACGGTGGATGCGCACCTCCCCCAGGCGCCCGCCGCGGCACAGCGGCTCGTCGTACTGGGAGATCTGGTAGCCCTTGGGCAGGTCGGGGTAGAAGTAGTTCTTGCGGTGAAAGATCGAACGCGGCGCGAGCTCGGAGCCCAGCGCGAGGCCGATCATCAGGCCCAGGTGGATCGCCGCCGCGTTTGCGACCGGCAGGCTCCCGGGCAGCCCCAGGCAGACCGGGCAGGTGCGCGTGTTGGGCGGCTCGCCGAAGGACAGCTCGCAGGAGCAGAACATCTTCGTGGCGGTGGCCAGCTGGACGTGTATCTCCAGGCCGATCACCGCCTCCAGGCCCGCGGGCGCGCGCTGCTCAGACACGGGCGCCTCCGCCGTGAAAGCCGATCGCTGCCTCCAGCGCGTGCGCCGCGTCCAGCAGGCGGCCCTCGCTGAAGGCGGGTCCCGCCAGCTGCAGCCCGACCGGCAGGCCCTCGCTGAGGCCGCACGGGATCGACACCGCGGGAACGCCCGCGAGCGACATGGGGATGGTGCAGAAGTCGCTGAGATACATCGCCAGCGGGTCGCCTGTCTTCTCGCCGAGCTTGAACGCCACGCTGGGCGTGGTCGGCGAGACGATCAGGTCGACCTGTGAGAACGCGCCGGCGAAGTCCTCGGAGATCTTTGTGCGCACGCGCTGGGCGCGCCCGTAGAAGGCGTCGTAGTAGCCGGAGGAGAGCGCGTAGGTGCCGAGCATGATGCGGCGCTTGACCTCGGCACCGAACCCGTCGTGGCGCGTGCGCGTGTACATGTCCAGCAGGTCGCGAGCGTCATCGGCGCGGCGCCCGTAGCGAACACCGTCGTAGCGCGCGAGGTTGGAGGAGCACTCGGCGGGGGCGATCACGTAGTAGGCGGCCAGCGCGTGCGGTGCGTGCGGCAGGCTGACCTCGCTGATCTGCGCGCCGAGGCCCTCGGCGAGCGTGAGCGCGGCGCGGAAGGCCGCGAGCACCCCCTCCTCGATGCCCTCGCCGCTCAGCTCGCGCGGCACCCCCAGGCGCACACCGTCCAGGCGCACCGCGCTTGGCATCGCGACCGTGCCGGGGAAGCTCAGCGAGGTCGCATCGCACGGATCGCGCCCGATCATGTGGCGCAGCATCAGCGCCGCGTCGCTGACGGTGCGCGTCAGCGGCCCCGCCTGGTCGAGGGAGGAGGCGAAAGCGATCATCCCGTAGCGCGAGACCGCGCCGTAGGTCGGTTTCAGCCCGACGATGCCGCACAGCGCGGCAGGCTGGCGGATCGAGCCGCCCGTGTCGGTGCCCAGCGCCCACGGCGCAAGGCCCGCGGCCACCGCCGCGGCGCTGCCGCCGGAGGAGCCACCGGGGACGCGCTCGCGGTCCCAGGGGTTGCGCACGGCGCCGAACGCCGAGTTCTCATTGGAGGAGCCCATCGCAAACTCGTCCTGGTTGGTCTTGCCCAGCAACGGCGCGCCCGCGCCGGCGAGACGCGAGACCGCGGTGGCGGTGTACGGCGGCCTGTAGCCCTCCAGGATGCGCGAGGCGGCCTGGCTGGGCACGCCCTCCGTGCAGAACAGGTCCTTGACGGCCAGCGGCACGCCGCCGAGCTCCGTGGCGCCGGCGCCGGAGGGCTGCTCCTCGGCCACCCACGTGAAGCAGTTCAGCCCGTCCGCGCCGGCGTCGGCGTCGGCGCGGGCACGGGCGCGGTAGAGCTCGAAAAGCTCAGCGCTGGATATCTCGCCGGCGGCGAGCGCTGTGGAGGCCGCCGTGGCCGACAGGTCGAGAAGCTCGGTGTCGGGCATCCTCAGGCTTGCGGGCTCGGCACGAGGAACCCCTCCTCGCTGACGGCGGGAGCTTCCGCGAGCGCCACCTCGCGCGGCAGGCAGGGCCGCGGAACATCGGGCCGCAGTGCTCCGGTCACCTCGACCACGTGCGAGGTGGGCGCCACGCCCTGCAGGTCGAGCTCGGCGAACTTGGCGACGTGGTCGAGAACCGCCGAGAGCTCGCGCGCCATCGGCTCGACCTCCTCCTCGGCGAGGGCCAGGCGGGCCAGACGGGCCACGTGCAGAACCTCATCGCGGGTGATCACGCTGGCGCATTCTAGGGGCGCGGGGCGCCGGTGAGGCGGGCGGCTAGGGCCTGGGGCGCGGCTCGGGGCGGGCCGGCCCGTACATCGAGGGCCGTTCGTCGCGTAGCACGAGCCACGCGCCGATCAGGATCAGCACGGCCCCGGCGAGCGCCAGCCAGGCGCCGATGCACACCTCGCTCGCATGATCGGGACGCTCGAGCACCCTTACGACCGCCGCGAGCACCCCCGCCAGCCCCAGCGGCACGCACCACACGGCGGTTGCGACGGGCAGTGCGGCGGAGCGCTCGGTGAGCGCGCTGAGGATCATTGCCAGCGCCGCGCAGAGGGCGGCGAGCAGCAGCACGATCGAGGGCCCGAACGAGTTCCACGCGTCGAGTTCGCCGATCGGCGTTTCATACCAGCGGCTGAACAGCGAGGCGATCACCAGCCCGCTTCCCGCCAGCGCCGTGAGCTCCCCCACGCGCAGCCGCCGCAGGCTCATGCGCGCTGCTCCGCCTCGCCCGCGCTCACACCGAGGTCCTCTTCGGAGAGCCACGAACGCAGGTTCTCCTGATAGCGCGCCGCGGCGAGCGTGTTGCGCAGCAGCAGCGCGATCGTCATCGGGCCGACCCCGCCGGGGACCGGCGTGATCGCCGATGCGACCTCGGCGGCGGCGGCGAAATCGACGTCGCCGACCAGGCCGCTCTTGTTGCCTGCCTCCTCGGGCGTCAGCCGGTTCATTCCGACGTCGATCACGACGGCACCCGGTTTGACGAAGTCGCCCTTGATCAGACGCGCCCGTCCCACGGCGGCGATCAGCACGTCCGCGCGCGCGCACACCGCACGCAGATCGCGCGTGCGCGAGTGGCACACCGTCACGGTGGCGTTCTCGGCAAGCAGCAAAGCCGCCATCGGCTTGCCGAACAGGTTTGAACGCCCGACGACCACGGCCTCGGTGCCTTCGAGCTGCACACCGGTGTCGGCGAGCATCTCCATGACGCCGGTGGGCGTGCACGGGCGCAGCCCGGGCCGCCCGAGCGAGAGCAGCCCCGCGTTGACCGGCGTCAGCCCGTCGACGTCCTTGTCGGGGCCGATCAGCGCGGTGAGCGCGGGCCCATCGAGGTGCTCGGGCACGGGCAGCTGCAGCAGGATGCCGCTGACAGAGCGGTCGGCGCCGAGCGCGTCGAGCTCCTCGGCCACCTGCGCGAAGGACGCATCGGCGGGCATGCGGCGGTCGAACGGGGTCATGCCGACCTCCGTGCACGCCCTCTGCTTGCCCGCCACGTAGACGGCCGAGGCGGGGTCATCGCCGACGAGCACGGTCGCCAGCCCGGGCGTGCGCCCGGTCTGCGCCTTGAACTGCTCGACCTCCGCGGTGACCTCGGCGCGCACGCGCGCCGCGATGGCCTTGCCGTCGATGATCGTGGCGCTCATCGCTCAGATGCTATGTGCTTCTCGCGCCGGGGATCGTCATGCCCTCAGCGGCGGGTGACGGGCGCATACTCGGCCATCAGCTTGCGTTCGGAGCCGTCGCCGGCGAAGCGCACGACGATCACCCCTCCGGGCTCCACGCCGGTGACGACGCCGTCGCCGAAAGCGGCGTGTACGACGTCCTCGCCCAGGCGGAACTGCACGCCGGGCGCGCTGTCGGCCAGCACGCTCGAGCGCGACCACTCTTCCCCGCGGGCGCCCTGCGCCCGTGCGCCCGGCAGCGAGGAGGCCGGCGCGAGCCCGCCGGCGAAGCCGGGCCGGAACACGCTGGCCTGGGGCTCGTGGAGCAGGTCGGCGGGAATCTCGTCCAGGAAGCGGCTGCGCATCCCGTAGGACTGGGCGCCGAAGAGCATGCGCCTGCGCGCGTAGCTGAGGTACAGACGCGACATGGCGCGCGTGACACCGACGTAGAACAGGCGGCGCTCCTCCTCCAGGCCCCCCTCCTCGATCGCGCGGGAATGCGGGAAGACGCCCTCCTCACAGCCCGTGATGAACACCGTCGGGTACTCAAGGCCCTTGGCGTTGTGCAGCGTCATGAGCGTCACGAGGCCCTCGTCGTCGCTGCGGGTGTCCGCGTCGGCGACGAGCGCGACCTGCTGGAGGAACACCTCCAGCGTGTCCTCCCCCTCGCCGGCGGCCGCGTCGAACTCTCTGCCGACCTCGACGAGCTGCTCGAGGTTCTCGATGCGGCCCTGCGCCTCGATCGTGCGCTCGGCCTCGAGCGCCTGCACATACCCGCTCTGGGAGAGCATCGCCTCGATCAGCTCCCCGACCGATGAGCCCTGCGCCCGGCGCAGCTCGGCCATCGTGTCCATGAAGCGCCCCAGCGCCTTGACGGCGGCCGCGCCAAGGCCGGGGACCTGCGCGGGCTCGGCCGCCGCATCCCACACCGAGACGTCCAGGCTCTGCGCGTGGGAGATCACACGCGCGAGCGTCGTCGCCCCTATCCCCCGCCGCGGCGAGTTGGCCACGCGCGTGAAGCTGACCACATCGAACGGGTTGACCAGCAGCGAGAGGTAGGCGATCGCGTCCTTGATCTCGGCGCGCTCGTAGAACTTCGTGCCCCCGATCACCTGGTAGGCGATCTCGTTGCGCACGAGCGCGTCCTCGATCACGCGCGACATGGCGTTGGTGCGGTAGAGCACGGCGATCTCGGCGCGGGAGGCGCCCTCGTCGAGCAGCCGCTGGATCTCGCCCACGAGGAAGCGCGCCTCGCCGTGATCGTCCTCGAGCGCGCGCAGCTCGATCTGATCGCCCTGGCCCAGCTCGCTCCACAGACGCTTGGCAATGCCGCCCCTGTTGTTGGCGATGACCGCGTTGGCGGCGGCGAGGATCGTCTCGGTGGAGCGGTAGTTCTGCTCGAGCTTGACCACGCGCGCGTCGGGAAAGTCATCCTGGAAGTCAAGGATGTTGCGCACGTCGGCGTTGCGGAAGCTGTAGATCGACTGCGCGTCGTCGCCGACCACCGCCAGGTTGCGGTGGCCGAGCGGCCCGGCGTAGCTCGGGCGGGCCGCCCGGTGCGGGTCCTCCCTTGCAGGCGGGCGGCCTCCGCCCACGAGCAGCTGCAGCAGCCGGTACTGCGCGTGGTTGGTGTCCTGGTACTCATCCACCAGCACGTGGCGGAACGCGTTGCCGTAGCGCTCGCGCACCTCGCCGTAGAGCTCGAACAGGTTGACGGTCCTGAACAGCAGGTCGTCGAAGTCCATCGCGTTCATGCGGTGCAGGTCGCGCTCGTAGAGGTCATAGACGTCGGCGACCATCTCCTCGAATGCGGACCCGACCGACTGGCGGTACTGCTCGGCGTCGCAGAGCCGGTTCTTGGCCGAGGAGATCTGGTTCTGAATGGCGGCGGGGGTGAAGCGCTTGGGGTCCACGCCGACGGCGTCCGCGCAGCGCTTGGTCAGCCGGCGGGAGTCGGCCTGGTCATAGATGGTGAACTGGCGCGTGTAGCCCAGACGCTCGGCGTCGGAGCGCAGGATGCGCGCGCACGCGGCGTGGAAGGTGAGCAGCCACATGCCGCGCGTGCCGTGACCCAGCAGCCGCTGCACGCGCTCGCGCATCTCGCTGGCCGCCTTGTTGGTGAACGTGATCGCGAGGATCTCACCCGCCTGGGCCTGGTCGGTGTAGATGAGGTAGGCGATGCGGTGCGTCAGCACGCGCGTCTTGCCGCTGCCGGCTCCGGCGAGGATCAGCAGCGGGCCCTCTCCGTGGGTGACGGCCTCCCGCTGAGGCTCGTTGAGCCCCTCCAGGAGCTCCTGCAGGTGTTCGGCGTGCGGGTTGACGGCCACGACACCCAGCATAGATCGGGCCTCGGCGGGCGCCAACGGCGCGTTTGGGCTGGGCGCGGCGGCTCCGCGCGCCTAGCCGCCGGCTGGGTTGGTGCCCCGGACCGGGCGCAGCGGCCGGACCTCCGCGGGCGGGCCGGGTTCGGCGTCGGAGATTTCCGTGATCGTCCGTTCAAGGGCGCCGATGCGGCTGGAGAGCGCCTGGATCGCCTCGGCGATGGGGTCGGGCAGGTGAATCCAGTCGGCGTCGGGGCCCTCGACGCGGCGGCCGTCGACGCGTACGGGGTGGCCCGGGTTGCCGACGACCGTCGAGTTGGGGGGAACGTCTGTGATGACGACGCTGTTGGCGCCGATCTTCGCACCGTGGCCGATCGTGATCGGGCCGAGCAGCTTGGCGCCGGAGCCGATCGTGACGTTGTCCTGCACGGTGGGGTGGCGCTTGCCCGTCGCGAAGCCCGTGCCGCCGAGGGTGACCCCCTGGTAGAGCGTCACGTCCCTGCCGATGTCGGCCGTCTCGCCGATCACCACGCCGGCGCCGTGGTCGATGAACAGGCCTTCTCCGATGTGCGCGGCGGGGTGTATCTCGATGCCCGTGGCAGCGCGGGTGACCATCGAGATGACGCGCGGCAGGACCGGCACGCCTGCCTCCATCAGCGCGTGGGCCAGGCGGTGGGCCAGCAGTGCATGGATGCCGGGCCAGGTGGCGATGATCTCGCCTGTGCCGGCGTCGCGCGCGGCCGGGTCGCGGCTGCGGGCTGCCTGCACGTCGCGGCGAACCTCACCGAGCACCCTGGTGAGCACACGCTGGCGGGCCATCGCAACAGCGTAGCGTCGAAATCGGGGGGTGGCGGGCGATCGTGCTCGCACGCGAGCGCGCGGCGCACAGGCGCCGATCCGCTCCCGGCGGCCTCCCTACGGCGCGAAGAACGCCTGCGAGACGTAGCGCTCGCCCGAGTCGGGCAGCATCGCCAGGATGCGCTTGCCGCGTGACTCCGGGCGGGCCGCCACCTGCAGCGCGCCCCATACGGCGGCGCCGCAGGAGATGCCGGCGAGCACGCCCGCCGTGCGCGCGCACCTCCACGCGGTGTGGATGGCGTCGTCGTCGGTGACGGTGATGACCTCGTCGAGCAGCTCGCGGTTGAGCACCGGCGGCACGAAGCCCGCTCCCATGCCCTGGATCCTGTGGGGCCCGGGGGGGCCGCCCGAGAGCACCGCCGAGCCGCGCGGCTCGACCGCCACTATCTGCAGCCCGGGGTTGACATGCTCGCGCAGGTATTCCCCCGCCCCCGTGATCGTCCCGCCCGTGCCCACGCCGGCGACGAGCACGTCGAGGCGGCCGTCCAGCGCGCGCTCGATCTCGGGGCCCGTGGTGCGGCGGTGCGCGTCGGGGTTGGCGGGGTTGGAGAACTGGTCGGGCAGGAACACGTCGCGATCCTCGGCCATCGCGCGCGCCGCCTGCACCGCCTCGGCCATGCCGCCCAGAGACTCGGTGATGTCCACGCGCGCGCCGTAGAGGCGCAGCAGGCTCTCGCGCTCACGGCTCATGCCCTGCGGCAGCGTGAGCACGAGCTGATAGCCCTTGGCGGCACAGACGAATGCGAGCGCGATGCCGGTGTTGCCGCTGGTCGCCTCGACGATGGTGGTGCGCCCGGGCTCGATGCGCCCTTCCTGCTCGGCGCGCGCGATCATCGCAACGCCGATGCGATCCTTGACGCTGCCGCCGGGGTTGAGCGCCTCGAGCTTGCCGAACAGCTCGACATCGTTCTCCGCGGCGGGCGTGTCCGAAAGCAGCTTCGTGAGGGCGACGACGGGCGTGTTGCCGACCAGTTCCGAAATGTCGATCGGGATTCGGCCCATGGGCTCCCGACAATAGTGGAGCGGGACGCCCTGCGACCGGGATGCGCGGGGCCCTCCCGCGCCGGGAGCCGCTCGGGGGCCGCTAGCCGCGAGCCTCGCGCGAAGCCTTCGTCACGACCACTTTGAGCGCCGACAGCTGGACCAAAGCGGTTTTGGTGGCCGCGTTGCCGTTGCCGGCACCGACGATCAGCACGCTCGTGCTCAGCCGCCCGCCGCCCCGGCGCAGCAGCGCGCGCCCCTCGCGGTTGAGCGTGACCCGGATCGTGCGCGCGCCGTGCGCCGGCAGCACAAAGGAGGCGGTACCGATCGTCAGCAGCATCGAGCGCACGCGGCTGGTGTGTCCGGAGCGGACCTTCAGCTTCACCCTGGCGCGCAGCCGCAGCCGTCCGCGACAGGAGGCCGATCCCGGGCCGGTCAGCTTCAGCCTGGCGCGGCCGCGCCGATCCACGGGGACGCGGTGGCTGACGAGCGCAACCTTGCATGCGGTGGCGGTGTACGCGGCGACGCCCTGGAGCGGGGGCTGGTAGAGGTACCACTCCGAGAGCCCGCCGGTGGCGGTGCCGCCGGGCGTGGTGACGGTGACGGGGACTTCGCCTTCTTCCTCAACCGGCGTGTAGGCGGTGATCTGCTCGCTGGAGTTCACGGTGAAGCTGACGGCCTCGCGTGCGCCAAAGGTGACCGAGCTGGCGTCGGTGAAGTTGTGTCCGCTGATGACCACCGCGGCGAGGCCGCCCGTGGGGCCTTCGTGCGGTGTCAGCGTTTCGATCCTCGGACGCGCGAGATAGGTGTACTTCGGGCAGTGGGCGCCGGCGCTGGGGCCTTCGGGGGTGGTGACGATCACGCACAGCGAGCCCTGCGTGTGTGGCGGGGCGATCGCCGTGAGCGAGCCGTCGGCGTTGACGACGAAGCGGGCGTTGGCGCTGCCGAACGTCACGGAGCTGACCCCGCTGAAGCGTTCGCCCTGGATCCTCACCGATGTCCCACCGCCCGTCGGCCCCACGCTCGGGTTGAGCTGCCTGACCTCGGGAATGAACGCCGGCTGGGAGAACGCCCACGCCCCGCCCGCCATGCCGCTCTCATCGGGTGAGCCGATCATCGCGCTGACGCCGTTGGCCGCGAACGCGACGCTGGTGCCGAACGCGCCCTTGACGACGGGGACGTTTCCGCTGGCTTCGGGTTCGGCTTCGCTGGTGAGCTTTTCGCCCTGCTGTTCCCACGTTCCGCTGGCGGCCGAGCGCGCGAACACCCAGGCCGCGCCGACGTTGGCGTTGTCGTGCGGCGCGCCGATGAGCGCATATTCGCCACCGGCCGAGAGCGCCACGCTGTAGCCGAAGCGGCCTTCGCCAACCTCTTCGCCCCCGCCTGTGAGCTTTGGCCCCTGCTGGGCCCAGCTACCCGATGAATCGGTGAACACCCACGCGGCACCCGCCGAGTTGTCATCCGCGCGCGCGCCGATCAGCGCCGTGTCGCCTTCGCCCGACAGCGCGACGCTGAAGCCGAAGTGCGCGGCCCCGACCTCTTCCGCGCCGCCCGTCAGCTTGCCGGCGAGCTGAGCCCAGCTCGCCTGCGCGCCCGCGCCGGTGCGCGCGAACAACCACGCGGCGCCCGTGTATTCGCGATCGCCCGGCGCCCCCGCCAGCAGCGTGTCGCCGTCGCCGGAGAGCGCGAGGCTGCCTCCGAGGTGGGATTCGCCGGCGCCGCCTTCACCCAGCAGCCGCGGCCCCTGGTGACTCCAGCTCGGCTGCGAGCCGGCGACTTCGGTGCGCGAGAACACGTACACGGCGCCGCGGCCGTTCAGGTCGGCGGTGGCGCCCGCGGCGATCGTGCTGCCGTCCGGCGAGATCGTCACGGCACGGCCGAAGCGGCCCTGCAGGTTCTCTTCCGGGCCAGCTGTCAGTTCCTGGTCGAGCGTCCATTCGCTGCCGCTCCTGGTGAACACCCACGCGGCGCCGGCGAACCCGTTGGCGCGTGGACCTCCAACGACGGCGGTGTTGCCGTCGGCGGAGATCGCCACGGCGCGACCGAACGCGCATTCTTCAGTGGTGGCTTCGTCGCATTCGACGCCAGGACCTTCGGAGGGGACGCTCAGTTTGCCCTGGCGGGTCCATTTGCCCGCGGTGAAACCGAAGACCCACACGGCGCCGGAGAACGAGTCGAAGTTGGGAGCGCCGACGAGCGCGGTCCGGCCGTTGGCCGACAGCGCAACGCTGAAGCCCAGCCCGCCGTGCACCACTTCGGCGCCCTTTTTGTTGACTTCGACCTCTTCCGGCCCGCCTTCCAGGATTCCGCCCTCCTGCACAAGCGGGTCGATGCTCAGCGGATACACAGCCGAGTGGTCCTTGACGCGGAGCAGCAGCCGTGAGCCCGAGACCGTCAGCGAGCTCGGGATGACACTGCCGCGCGCGTCGGTGGCCGAGAGGTCGGCGTATGAGACGGCGCGATGGCCGGGCAGGCTGAGGGCCACCGTGGCGCCGTGTGCGCCGACACGGGCGCGCACCCCGGCGGGCAGACGCAGTTCGAGCGTCAGCGGCCCGGAGCGCCCGGCCGATGTGGGCCGGCGCGAGAGCGTGAAGCCCTGCTCCAGGCCCAGCGGGCCGTTGGCATACCATTCGCTGAGGCTCGCGTGCCGATAGGTGACGCGGTTGCCGGCGATCGAGGGGCTCGCCGGCGCGAGCGCGGCCAGCGCTTCTCCGTAGCCGATCGCCCTGGCGCTGAGATCGAGCGCGAGAGAGTGCGAGTAAAGCTCCACGGCGCCGGTCGTGAACGCCGCGCTCAGGTGCTGGCCGGCGTTCTCGGCAAGCCACGCGCCGCCGGCCCGTGAGTGCACCTTGTAATAGGAGTCTTCGGCGCCGATCGCCGCGGATACCGACGCGCGGGCGGAGACGGGCAGCTTGTAGAGGGCGGCCAGGCCGGCGGGAACCGGGCCCGTCTGCGCCGCGGGCTGGGATGCGCCGCCGAGGCCGAGGGAGCCGAGGGAGCCGGTCAGAGCAAGAATCGCGAGCAGGAGAGCGAGGATCAGCGGAAGCACGGCGCGCAGGGGCGCACCCGACCGCGCCGCGAGGAGCGCATCATTCATCGCAAAGTCCATCCGTCCGTGCAGACCATGCCAGTCTCCACACCAGCCAACCTTCCGTAGTCAAGGCTCTGTCTCTCTGAATCGATCTCCCGGAGTTGTCAATCCACGCCCCTCGCACGTGGGAGAGCTCCGCCCTACGCGGTGAAGGCTACCGGGCCGATTCCTAAAGTCAAGCCTGAAGCAGAGATGTCCGCTTTTGTCAAGGGTTGGAACTCTTTGCCAGCGGGCGGCTCGCTTCGGCCTTCAGGCGTTCTCCTTCGCGGATCGCGGCCTGCAGCGCCTGCCTGCGCTGCTGGGCCGAGCATTCACGGGCGAACGAGGCGTTTCCCGGTTCCACTTCGGCGGCTTCGCACGGCTCTCCGCGGCGCGCTGCGCTGCGAGCGACGCCGTGAATCGTCTCGCCGCTGCCACAGCCGGCGAGCGAGACGCTCACGCCGCATACGGTCGCGGCGAGGAGGCTGCGGGCGCGCATGTCGCTCCATGCTAGGCGGCGCCGGGCGCGCCTGCCGCGCGGCTACTCGTCGAGTCGGCCGGCAAGCCGGTGCGCCAGGTGCCCTTCCACGTGACGCTGCTGCCGACGCTCGACACCGCCACGCCGGAACAGATCAGCGAAGCTGTGCATTCGTTCCTCAGTGGCACCGCCCCGATCTCCACCAGCCGCGTGGCCGCGGCGGTGCATGCCGCCGCGCCGCAGCCGCACCGGCACGGCGCCTCCACCCGTCTCGCGCTCACCCCGACCACGGGCGAAGAGCTCTCCAACGCGTTCTCCGCCGCGTCGCAGCTGCCGTTCCCGCTCGAGTACCCACGCGTCCGCAACGCGTTCGCCGGGGCCGAACCGGACCTGCTGCACGTCTACCGCGTCAACGATCAGCACGGGCACTCCCATCCGATCTACGTGATCGTGATCGACCAGGGGCTGCTAGGCCAGTTCTATGACGTGCAGGGCACCAACTGGAGCGATCCGCCACTGCTGGGCAGCCCCAGCCAGTCGGCCCGGATCGGCTCTCGCGCCTACGAGCTGTACTACGCCGGCGAACGGATCCGCACGATCGCCTGGCATGAAGACGGCGCGACGTACCGGATTCAGAACACCCTCACCAACGAAGTGCAGCCGCGTGAGATGCTGGCGATGGCAGAGCAGACGCTGCCGGTTGGCGATCCCGGCGCCCCGGAGCTGAGCACGCTCACCAGTGCCGCGCCGCACGACCTCGCGCTGCCCCCGCGCCAGCCGGCCACTACAACCCTGGCGGAAAAGCTCGCCGCCGGCCTCGGGCTGGCGAGCATCCCGGTGCTGGCCGTGCTCGCGCTGCTGTTGCTGATGCGCAGACGCGAGCTGCGTTGCCTGCGGGAGGACGTCGCCCTGACGATGTCCCTGGAAGCCCGAGCGCGCGAGCTGGCGGGCGCGCAGGACCCTGCGATCCTCTCCATGGCCCAGCAACCGCCGACGCTCTACCGTGCCCGCCGGCGCTTCTTCAAGGGTGCGCCGCACCCCGGCGCCATCAACGTCGGGCGCGAGTAGCCCCCCGGCGCATGGCGAGGCCCCGGGGGGGTGACCGGGGCCTCGCTCATGCACTTAGGGACTGTGTCTCGGGCGGCACGAAGGGGACCACTCCCTCGATGACATGCGTTCCGCAGGACCGAATCGGCGGGAGTGACTCGAATCTTGAGCGCCGCGTGCCTAGCTGCGCTTGACGGCGAGGCGCTCGGCCTCGGCGCGGGCCTCGCCGATGTCTTCGCTGCCCTTCACCCTCCACACGAGCCCGTCCACGAAGACGACGACCATCGCGAAGCGCAGACTCGGTTCGCCGGCCTCCTCGGTTGGGCGACTGCGGTTCATGAACACGCACAGCACGACACCGCCTCCGAGGTCGCTGATGTCCTGCGTCTGGACCTCGAAGGCCTCGTAGACCTCCGTCCAGCGCTCCAGGAAAGCCCTGATCGCCTCGTGCCCCTCGAAGCTCGCTCCGAGCACCTGCGAGTCCCAAACCGCGTCGGGGGCGAACGCCACCAGGGCGCTGTCGAGATCCCCGCGGTCCACGGCATCGAAGATGCGCTGCGTCAGCTCGGTCAGGTCGGGGGTGCTCGCTTGCTCAGACATGGCTCCGCGCAGCCTTCAGGCGAAGGCCCTTCGGGGTCGGTGGTGGTCAGCTGATTTTCATGGTTGTGTAGTTGAAGGGGCTGCTCACTTCCTTCAGAGCGGTGCCTTCTTTGTTCTTCAGGATGCCGGCGAAGGACGCTTCGCTGCCGTTGGTGATCAGCGTGA
>Ga0182030_10004368_pt1 | contig 30181 bp, 33 predicted proteins | sample 812S3MmetaG_FD_121299 | JGI IMG/M metagenome (GOLD analysis project Ga0182030, IMG submission 121299) | Permafrost microbial communities from Stordalen Mire, Sweden - 812S3M metaG (Illumina Assembly) | ecosystem: Environmental > Terrestrial > Soil > Wetlands > Permafrost | place: Sweden...
AGCAAAATGTCGCATTACGGTGGAACTGAGCTTCCGGAGCCCGTGGAACGGCTTGCGGCGTCAACTATATGTATGGTTCCGACGGAAGCAATTTGGGATCGATCCTATAAAGCCAAGGGAGAGCGGATAGCGTGGATCGCCGCACCCTGAGTAGCTTCAGAGAGTTGTGCATCCAAGCGATGGAATACCGGTAACCGTGAGTTCTTAATTAAGGACAATAGCCGGCCCGGGGCCCCATGCCAGAGGCAGCTCAATCCATGCAGCGGCCCGGTGCAACTCCGGGCCGCTCGCGACAATTCGTACAGCCGTAGTGTTTTTCTATTTGTGTGGCGCGAGCTTTAGCTTGCAGCGTCGGCTTCAGCCGGCGTTCCCCAGCTTCAACTGCTTCGCCTCCAGCCCCAACAGCGCCTCTTTCGTCGGCAATCCCCCTCCGAACCCGGTCAATTTTCCGTTCGCCCCGATCACCCGGTGGCACGGAATCACAATCGGAATCGGATTCTGCCCGTTCGCCGCCCCCACCGCCCGCGACGCTTTCGGATTCCCTACCCGCTTTGCCAGTTCCCCATACGAAATTGTCTCGCCGTAAGGAATATCCCGCAAATTGCGCCACACCGTGCGCTGAAATTCCGTGCCCTCCGGCGCCAGCGGCAAATCAAAATCCGCGCGCTTCCCGGCGAAATATTCGCGCAACTGTTTCACCGCCTGCCCCACCGGACCGCGCGCCGATTCCGTCCAGCCCTCGCCGGGCGTGCTCTTTTTGCCGCCCTGCGGAAAATCGATGCGCCTCACCGCGTCCGCATCGCCCGCAATTAGCAGCGTCCCGATCGGTGTTTCCAGATACGTGTAATTCATTTTGGTTGACTCCAGATATACATCGCCGCGTAAGCCCTCCAGGGCCGCCACGCTTCGGATTCTTTGACAAAACTCTTCAGATAAAGGTCGCCCGCCGGAAACGCGTCCGGTTCGCCGATGCGCATCGCGATATATTGCGCCGTCCACGGCCCGATCCCCGGCAGCTTGATCATCTCCTCTTCGAACGTTTCGAGACCCAGCGAAGCGTCGAACGAAACACCGGCGCGCGCCAGTTCGCGGATCGAATGCGCGCGCTGCTTCGTCAATCCGATGCGCGTCAGATCCGCGTCCGCTAACGCATCAGCCGAAGGAAAACTGTTCCCTCCGCCGAACTCCGCGACCAATCGCCCGGCCATCGTCGTCGCGCCCTTGACGCTTACCTGCTGCCCCAGAATCGCCCGCACCGCGATCTCAAACCCATCCCAGCATCCCGGCACGCGCATGCCGGCGCGATCCTTCACCATCCCCTCCAGCCGCGCATCGCGCCGCAAATGTTCGTCAACTTCTGCCGGATCTGCGCGCAAATCGAAAATATTCCGTACCCGCTCGACAATCCGGAACAGCGCGCCGGGTTCCGGAAACTCGATGCGCAGTTCCAAATAATTCTTCGGAAACACGGGCCGCACGGAAATGAATCCCGCGCGTCCGTCCAGAGAAATCGTGCGCCGGTACTCTTCCATCGAGATTGTCTCGACGCCCGGAATCGCCCGCGCCGCCAGAAATCCGATCATCGCCGCCCAGTTGTATGGAGGCCGGTAACCCAGCCGGAACCTGTACACGCCCGCTTCGTTTTGGGTCCTCTCCCGAGCCGTCGACCGGCGCAAATCTCCAGGCGTGCGCCCGTACAATTTCTGAAACGTCGCATTGAACCGCCGTATGCTGCCGAACCCCGCAGCCATCGCGACCTCGGTCATCGGCAACTCCGTTTCATCGATCAGCTTTTTTGCGAAATGAACCCTCCGCGTCTGCGCGACAGCCACCGGAGTCGCGCCCAGATGCTGAAGGAACATCCGGCGCAGATGCCTCGACCCGAGCCCCAGCCGTTCCGCCAGCTCATCGACGCCCGCGTCATCCAGCGCGCCCTCCGCGATCAATTTCAATCCGCGCGAAACGCTGACCGACGTCCCCAGCCACGCCGGCGTGCCCGGCGACGTTTCAGGCCTGCATCGCAGGCAGGGCCGGAACCCCGCTTCCGCTGCCGCGGCCGCCGACGGATAGTAAACGATGTTCGCAGGCTTGGGCGAAGGCGCGGGACAAACCGGTCGGCAGTAAATCCTGGTCGATGTAACGCCGATAAAAAATCGTCCATCGAATCGCGCATCGCGAGCCAGCCGCGCCCGGTCGCAAACTGTACGAGTAAGTTCCACTGCATCGATTATGCAGCAGATCTTCACCCGGGACTAGCCGTTTTCGGACATCATTCCCACACCGCTAAAGCTCCAGCTTGCCGCGATACATCATCTCTTTGACCGTGAACTTACACTTCACTTCCACCGGCCCCATCTTCGTGGTGAACGTCACCTGCCCGTCCTTGATAGGCTCCGATCGCGGAAAATAAAACAACGTGCCGACCTTTTTCACCGGCTCCACATTCGCCAACGGAATCGCGCCGCCATGCTTGTCGAGCTTCGTGTATTGCTTCATCATGTCGAGCCTGGATTCGCGCTGCGCCTCGTCCGCGTCCGGATCGGCCATCGCCAGATCCCCCACCACGGCCAGAATGTAGAAATCCGCAATCCCTTCCGCCGGCTTGCTCTTCAGAGCCTCGCGAATCGGCAGCGCGGATTGCCAGCGCACAATCGCCTTGTAACGCAAATCGACCGAGTCGCTCGACTGCGTCTGCGTCGTGGAGGCGCGCTGCCGCCCGCTGTTCGTCATGCCACCGTTTCGGTTCATCGCGCCGTTGCGGTTCAATAAATTTCCGCCCGCGCCGCCGAATACGCTGACGCTGCCCTCCTTGGCCCACGGAGACCGCGTCAACATCTCCTGAATTTCGTCGTCGGTCCAGTCCGCGGGCTTTTTGTCGCTCCAGAATTCGCCGGGCGAACCCAGCGCCGGGACAGCGGCCAGCGACAACATCAGAATTTCGCGTCTCGTCATATCCCTATTATCCCCTCCATAGCAACCGCTCCTGCTGGTCGCGGCTCCGTCTGTCTTCAGAGCCGCGACCGGCAGGAGCGGTCAGCGGCATAGCTTTCACGCAGACCCTACACTAAAAGAACATGGAATACAGGACGCTCGGCCGCACCGGCCTCACAGTGTCGAAGCTCGGCTACGGAGGGTCGCCCCTGGGCGACGAGTTCGGCGCAGCCGACCCATTGGAAGGGGAACGCGCTGTCCATTGCGCCCTCGATCTCGGCATCAATTATTTCGACGTCGCCCCGTATTACGGCCGCACGCTGGCCGAAACCCGCTTGGGAGCCGCGCTCGCGGGACGTCGCGATAAAGCGATCCTAGCCACGAAATGCGGCCGCTACGACGTCAACGGATTTGATTTCAGCGCCGCGCGCATTCGCCGCAGCGTCGATGAATCTCTCGCCCGCCTGCGCACCGATTATCTTGACGTTTTCCTCGCCCACGACATCGAATTCGTTCACGAGTCGCAAATCGTCGACGAGGCCATCCCCGCCATGCGCGCCATTCAACGCGAAGGAAAAGCCCGCTTCATCGGCATCACCGGATTGCAGTTGAATATGTTGCGGCGCGTCGCCGAAGCCGTGCCTGTCGATATTGTCTTGTCGTACTGCCGCTACAATTTGCTGATGACGGATCTGGACGACGTGCTCACGCCGTTCGCAAAGCAACAAGGCGTCGGCCTGATTAACGCGTCGCCTCTGCACATGGGGATTCTGAGTTCCAGCGGCCCTCCGCCGTGGCATCCCGCCGCGGCCGAAGTAAAGGAAGCGGGACGCCGCATCGTTGAGTTCTGCGAACACCACGGCGTCCGCGCCAGCGATCTCGCGCTGCAATTCGCCTTCGCGCATCCGTATGTCTCTACCACGCTTGCTGGCATGCCTACCGTCGAACAGGTGCGCCAGAACGTCGCCGCGGCGTCGAACCCCATGAACGAAACGATGCTCGCCGTATCGCTTGCCCTCAGCGCCAACTATAAGAACCGAAGCTGGCCTTCAGGCCTGCTGGAGAATCAAGATGCTTAAACTGGATTCGCACCAACATTTTTGGAAGTACTCCGACGCCGAATACGGTTGGATCGACGACAATGCATTACGCCGCGATTTTCTGCCCGACGACCTGCACAAGGAACTGAAAAGCGCGGGAATCGATGGCTCTGTCAGCGTGCAAGCCCGCCAGACCACCGGCGAAACGGACTGGCTTCTTTCGCTGGCCGAACAATATTCTTTCCTGAAAGGCGTCGTCGGGTGGGTGCCTCTCACTTCGCCCTCGGTCGAAGGCGACATCGAAAAGTACGCGTCGCGCAAGAAATTGAAAGCCATCCGCCACGTCGTGCAGGATGAAAAAGACGACCGCTTCATCCTTCGTCCCGACTTTAACTCGGGCGTCGCGCTGCTCGACAAATACGGTCTCGCCTACGACATTCTCATTTTCGAACGTCACCTTCCCAACGCCATCCAGTTCGTCGACCGGCATCCGAAACAGCGCTTCATCCTCGACCACATCGCCAAGCCGCGCATTCGCGAGGGAGTGGTTGCTCCCTGGCGCGACAATCTGCGCGAGATGGCCAAACGCCCCAACGTCTGGTGCAAAGTTTCCGGCGTCGTCACCGAGGCCGACCACAAGAAGTGGACCGAAGCGCAGGTGCGCTTCTATATCGACGCCGCCATCGACGCGTTTACTCCGAAGCGCATCATGTTCGGCACGGATTGGCCGGTCTGTACCACGGCGACGACCTATAAAAATTGGACGGAGCTGATGCATCGCGCCACGAAGAATTTATCGCCGTCGGAGCGCGATTCGATCTTTGGCGGGGCCGCGGCCGCGGCCTATAGGATCGGGGCATGAGCGTTCTCGACCTTTTTAAGCTCGACGGCAAAACCGCACTGGTCACCGGAGCCAGGCGTGGCATCGGCAAAGCGATGGCCGTGGCGCTGGCCGAAGCCGGAGCCGACATCATCGGCGTCAGCAAATCGCTCGAGGAATCCGGCAGCGATCTGGAACGCGAAGTCACCGCTCTTGGCCGCAAATTTCGCGGTTATGCCTGCGACTTCGCGAACCGTCAGTCCGTCCACGCATTCTTGCGCGATGTGCTGATTGAAAATTCGGCCATCGATATTCTGGTCAATAATGCCGGCACCGTTCTGCGCAAGCCCGCGGCCGAGCATCCCGACGAAATGTGGGACCAGATCATCGAAACGAATCTTAATTCGCAATTCGTCATCAGCCGCGAAATCGGCAAGCGGATGGTCGAGCGCGGCGCGGGAAAAATTATCTTCACGGCGTCGCTGCTCACGTTTCAGGGAGGCATCAACGTGCCCGGTTACGCCGCCAGCAAGGGCGCCATCGGCCAGTTGACCAAGGCGCTGGCCAACGAATGGGCGTCGCGAAACGTGCAGGTGAACGCCATCGCTCCCGGCTACGTTGAAACCGACAACACCACCGCCCTGCGTACCGATCCCCACCGCGCGCCGGCGATTCTCTCGCGCATCCCGGCCGGCCGCTGGGGCGCGCCCGACGATTTTAAGGGCGCAGCGGTGTTCCTGGCGTCGGCCGCGTCCGACTACGTCAGCGGCTCCATCCTGGTGGTCGACGGCGGCTGGCTCGCCAGATAATCGTCACGCGTCAAGATATTGGCGCATCGCGCGCTTGTGAAAGACCGGGCGCTGACCGCTCCCGCTAGTCGCGGCTCCGTTTAATCAGAGCCGCGACCGGCAGGAGCGGTCCAGGAATGAATGGACCTCCGCTTGCTTGTAGGCTCGCGTGTCTGCCCCTGCCATCGCACTCAAACCGGTTGCATCTCCGGAACCCGCGCCGCTGCCCCGAAAACTCGACCTCTGGATGGTGGCGGGCATCGTCATCGCGATTGGAGCCGTGCTCGCCGGTATCGCCAGCGCCGGAATCCGCATCGGATATTTTTTCCAGCCCACCGGCGTGCTGATCGTGCTCGGCGGCACAATCGGCGTGACGTTCATCACCACTCCGCGCCAGGCTCTGTATCGCGCGGTGCGCAGCGCCGTCGCCCTTCTCCGGACGCCCGTTGAGGACCGCGCCGCGCTGATGGAAGAAATCGTCGCGATTTCGAAAACCACACGCCCCAAGGGAATTTTCGTCCTTGAGCCGGTCATCGGTCAAGTGCGACAGCCGTTCCTGCGCGAGGCTCTATTATTCGCGATGGACGCGCGCACTCGCGACGAATTGCAGTCGATGCTGGAAACCAAGCTGCGGCAAACGGAGAAGCAGGGTGAGACCGACGCCCGCGCATTCGAAGTCGCGGGAGGATTTGCGCCCACCATCGGCGTGCTGGGCACCGTGGTCGGATTGATGGATGTATTGCGCCAGTTTTCGAATATTTCCACGGTCGCCGCCGGAACGGGTACCGCTTTCGTCTCCACCATTTACGGCCTGGCCCTGGCCAATTTGATTCTTCTGCCGTCGGCGCAGCGCATGCGCGCGCACGTCGCGGAGCAATATGAGATGCACGAGATGATCGTCGAAGGCACGTTGTGTCTGTTCGACGGCCTGCATCCGGCACTGGTCCGCGACCGCCTCAGTTGCTTCCTGCGGCGCGAGGAGCAGCGCGCATGAGAACTCCTCCCCGGCGCGGCCAGGACCTCAATCGTGACCGGTGGATGGTCAGCTACATGGATATTTTGACCATCCTGCTGATCTTCTTCGTCGCCGCGGCGGCGCAAACCACGATTCCCCATCCGGTCGAAAAGGCGGCGGAAAAACCACCCGAGCCGCCGCGGTTACTGGAACCTCAGCGCAAACTCGCGCTCCTCGGACTCGATCTGAAAATGGAGCCTCGCGGATTGGTGATCAGCCTGCCGCAGACCATCCTGTTCGGCTCCGGCGACGACGCCATCAGCCCGCGGGCGCGACCCATGGTCGAACAAATCGCCGCTGTGCTGCGCGAGATTCCGAACAAAGTGGCGCTGGTCGGCCACGCCGACGCCGTTCCGATCCACAACCGGCGATTCAAGAGTAATTGGGAGCTGGCCGCCGCGCGCAGTCTGCGTTTGCTGGAATTGCTGGGCCAGGATTGCGGAATCGAAGAATCGCGATTATCCGTCGCCAGCGACAGCTCGTTCGACCCGCGCGATACGAACGACACACCCGACGGCCGGGCGCGAAACCGTCGCGTGGAGATCGTGATATTGGACGATCGCTAGTAGTGTTGAATGCTGAGGTGGCGCACGCGCCCGGCGTGCCGCGTCGACACTCGTGTCGATGCCTGGCCGTCTGTTCTATCACCCGAGGGACGGGCGTCGAGAGGAGTCTCGACGCGGCACGCGCGAGCGCGTACGCCACATCACTGGCAAGACCACACTCCTAGCCCCCCGTGGCCTTATACGCGGCCACCACCTCTTGGGCTGGACCCTGCATCATCACGCGGCCCCGTTCGATCCACAACGCCTGCTGGCACAGCATCGTGATCAGGTCCGCCGAATGCGACGCCAACACGATGGTTTTCCCGGCGCTTTGGAAACTGCGGATTTTTTCAAGGCATTTTGCATAAAACGCCTGATCGCCCACGCCCAGCACTTCATCGATCAGCAGCACTTCCGGATCGGCGGTCACGGCCACGGCGAACGCCAGGCGCATGGTCATGCCGGCGGAATAGACGCGCAGCGGTTCGTTGATAAACTCGCGCACGCCGGAAAAATCCACGATGCCCTCGAAACGCTCCGCCATCTGCTTCCGCGTGATCCCCATCATTGCCGCGTTCACGCGCACGTTCTCCGCGCCCGTCAAGTCCGGATGAAACCCCGCCCCCAGTTCGAGCAGCGCCGTCACCCTCCCGTCGACGGCGATCGAGCCCTTGTCCGGCTGCGAAAGCCCCGTCGCCAGGTTGAGGATGGTGCTCTTGCCCGCGCCATTCGGCCCGATCAGGCCCAGGCTCTCTCCGTGCGCCAGTTCAAACGAGATGTCTTTCAACGCCTCAAAGCGCGGCCGCCGCGACGGGCGCAGCATTTCCAGCATCCGCTCGCGCAGCAGCATCTGGCCAGCGTGATGAACGAACGTCTTGGTGACGTGGTCGAATCGCAGGGCGGCGCGCATCAGATGTGTTCGTAAAACCCCGGTTTCAAGCGGTGGAAAATCAGGAATCCGAGACCCAGAGCGACGCTCGCCGCGATGGTCAGGTTTTCGATCAGCGACGCCGGCGGCGCCGTTCCATCCATCAGAATGTTGCGCATCGCCATCACCAGCGCGGCCACCGGATTGAATTGGTAGACGCTCTTGTATTTTTCCGGAATAATGGCAAAGGAATAAAAAATCGGCACCAGCCAGAACAAGACGGTGTTGAACGACTCCAGCACGTACCGCGTGTCGCGGATATAGACGTTAATCGCGCTCGACCCCAGCGCCAGTCCGCACAGAAACGCGACGTACAAACCCCAGATGACCGGCATCCACAACCAGTAACGGTTCGGACGCAGCCCGAAGCAGACGGTCAACAATAGCAGCAGCGCGATCTGGATCAGCAGGTGAACGCAATTGGACAGCACCGCCGCAATCGGCACCACCTCGCGAGGCACCAGCACCCGTTTCACCAGTCCCGCGCTGTCCACCACCGAAGTCGCGCCGCTCATCAGCGCGCCCACGAAGAAATTGAACGGCACCAGGCCACACAGCACGAATACCGGGAACGGACGGTTATGCGGATCGCCTCCGCTGGAGTATACACGGCCGAAGATAAACGACAGCACCGTCATCATCACCAGGGGATTGATGAGAGACCACAGAATCCCCAGTGACATGTTGCGGTAGCGGATCCGGAAGTCTTTCAGGATCAGGTTCTCGAAAAGAAAGCCGTAATCGCCTCCCCAATGTCGTTCCGTCATTCGAGCTTCAGTATACAATGAGAGAGAAGATGTCCTTTCCTGTCAGCTATCGTGAGAATCTGCTCCAGACCATCCAAACCATTGATGAAAAGAAAGTTAGCCAGGCGATCGACTGGTTTCGCGAGGCCCGCGACCAGGGCCGCGCGATCTTCGTCGCCGGTAACGGAGGCAGCGCCGCCACGGCGTCGCATTTTGTCTGCGACATGATCAAAGGGGCCAGCCTCGGAAAGCCCTCGCGCTTCCGGATTCAGGCTTTGCATGACAACATGCCGACGCTGACCGCCTATGCCAACGATATACATTATCAGGACGCGGCGCTGGAACAACTTAAAAATTTCGCCGCGCCGGGCGATATTTATATGGCGATCAGCGGATCGGGGAATTCTCCGAACGTGATTCGCGCGATGGACTATGCCAATTCGCTAGGCTGCCATACCATAGCCCTTACCGGAAGAGACGGAGGCAAACTGGGCGGGCTGGCGCAACTGAATATCCAAGTGCCGGAACAACATATGGGCCGCATTGAGGATGCGCATCATATTATCTGTCACATGATTTGTTACTGCTTCATGGACACGGAGTAATCCTTACCCCGAGGGTTAGGCTCATACAGGATTTACTTGAGCTTCAAAGAATGGCGAAACTGTAAGAGATAGGGCAGGGTAGCCGATAAGATAGCTCAGAGGGGATAAAGCTCCCTGGCGACCACAAATGAAGGTAAACGACTCTCTATCCACCAACCTCCCCCCGGCCGGAACGTCGGGGGCGCAGGAAACCGCGCGTACGGGGCAAAGCTCGGGCGCGGGATCTACGCAGACGGCAGCAACCACATCGAACGATGATGTTCACCTTTCCGAGTTAGTGAAGAGTTTGCGGTCGCTGGCGGCGGAATCGCCGGAGCGGCAGGCCAAACTCGAATCGCTGGCCCGGTCGTACGCAAGCGGGTCGTACGCGGTGGACGCCGGGGCAACGGCCTCGAAGATCGTCGACGATGCTCTTGAGAATTAAACAGGCGCGCGACAGGATTGAGGCGCTGCGGCTGGCCCTGCTTGGATCCTCGCCCGAGGAAATCCTCGAAGCTCTGCCCGGCCTTGAAGAAGCGGTACGATGCCTGGAAACGGTGGAGCGGGAAGTGCGGGAAGGCGCCTGCGCGCCGTATGAAGTTCGCCGCGAACTGAAGCTTTTTAAAAACGACCTGCGAAGCAACGCCCGGCTGATCGAGCATGGCATCCAATTCTGCCGGGGCTGGGCGAACATGCTCGGCGCCGGTCCGGCGTATACGCAGGCCGGTTGTTCCGCGCCTCCCGAACAACTGGCCACGTTATCGCTCCGCGGGTGAAATCATCATGGGAATTCTCACTTCGATTCTGAGCTCGGCCAACGCCCTGAAGGTCTACGATCAGGAATTTGCCACCATTCAGAACAACATCGCCAACGCCAACACGCCCGGCTTCGCCGAACAGAGCGTTACACTTTCGGCCGATTCGTTCAATCCGTCCGAGGGGCTGGACGGCGGCGTTTCCACCGGACCGCTGGCCAGCAGCCGTTCCCAGTATCTGGAACAATCGGTGCGCACCCAGACCACCCTGCTGGGCGCCGCGCAACAGCAGGTTTCGGATTTGACGCCTCTGCAGTCGTTGTTCGATTTGAGCTCCACCACAGGTGTTTCCGGTTCGCTCGATGCGTTCCTCAACAGCTTCTCGGCGCTCAGCGTCAACCCCAACGATCCGGTAGCCCGCCAGAATGTCATCACGCAGGCGCAAACGGTCGCGACGTCGTTCAATCAGGCGGCGATCGGCATCAACACCGCTTCGAGCAACGTTGAACAGGAGACCGGCAACGCCGTTTCCACCATCAATCAGATTGCGGCGGATCTGGCCAATATCAACAAACAGTACGCGGCTTCACCCGACGCCTCCACGGATGCGGGCCTCGACGCCAAGGTCAATTCGGATCTGGAAAATATTTCGCAGGTGGCGAACTTCACCGTGCTGAACACCAACGGCCAGGTGAATGTCTACCTGGGCGGGCAGACGCCGATCGTGATGGGCAATCAGTCCTTCAACGTGGCGGCCGACTTCTCCACGCCGCAGACGGTGATTCGCGACTCGCAAGGCAACGATGTCACGTCGCAGATCACCGGAGGCCAACTGGGCGCCGAAATTCAGGAAAATAACGTCACCCTGCCCGGCTACTCCGGCGCGCTCAATACTCTTGCCCAAACTTTCGCCGATACCGTGAATACCACGCTTTCCCAGGGCGTCGACCAAAGCGGGAACCCTCCGGCCAACAGTCTTTTTTCCTACAACACGTCGGCCGACGCGGCGTACACGCTGTCGGTAACCCAGGGCTTCACCGCCAGCGGGATCGCGGCGGCGCTGCCCTCGGCTCCGGGAGGGAACGGAAACGCGCTCGCGGTCGCCCAACTGCAGACTGCCCAGACGGTCAATGGATTTACCTTCACCCAGGCTTTCGGCAACCTGGGGCAGCAGGTGGGGACCGATGTTTCGAACGCCACCAACAATCAGACCGAGCAGCAGAATCTGGTCACGCAAGCGCAGGCGCAAAGGTCTCTGGTGAGCGGCGTGAACCTCGATACCGAGGCGGCCAAGCTGCTCCAGTTTCAGCAGGCCTTCACCGCCGTCAGCAAAGTCGTCACCACGCTGAACAGCCTGGCTGACGCCTTGTTCGCCATGATGCCGCTGGCTAGTTAGACGGAGGAATTTTTTATGGTCTCCAGCCTCAACCCTCAATCGCAAGAGTTCCTGAACAACATCAACCGCATCTCCGCGCAAATGACCGAGGCGCAGACCCAGCTCTCGACCGGCCTCAAGGTGAACGTCGTCTCCGACAACCCCGACGTTATTTCGACCCTGTTGCAGGCCCGCGCCAATCTCAACAGCGTCCAGCAGATCAGTACCAACCTGGGCCAGGTCACCACGGAAGTGAACACCGGTGAACAGGCGCTCGAAAGCGCGACGACTCTCTACGACCAGGTGCAAACGCTCTCCGCCGAGGGCACTACCAGCACCCAGACCGCCTCCGGCCGGGCCACTATCGCCCAGCAGTTGCAATCGATCGAGCAGCAGATGGTCGGCCTGGCAAACACGCAGGTCAACAATCGCTACATCTTTGCCGGCGACACGGACCAGACGCAGCCTTACACCTTCGACGCGACGCAAACCGATCCGGTCAGCGCCTATCAGGGTTCGGCCTCCACGCGCACCATCCAGGCGGCCGACGGCACCACGTTTCCCGTCGCCCTGACCGCGCAGCAGATTTTCGATTCCACCGATCCCACCACCAATGTTTTCACGTCCATCAACAACATGGTGACCGCGCTCAACGCCAACGACCAGACCGCCATCCAGACGGCCAACGCCGCGCTGCCCGGCGTGTCGACCTATCTGAACAGTCAGCTGGCTTTTTATGGAAATGCGCAGGACGCCGTTGCCGCCGCCACCACCTCCGCGTCGAATATGGTCACGCAGCTACAAACGCAGATCAGCGGCTTGCAGGACGCCGACGAGACGCAGTCTATTCTCCAGCTCACGCAGGCGCAGACCGAGCAGCAGGCGGCCTTGCAGTCGTTCCAGCAGATCCCCAGGACGACTCTGTTCGATTTCATGGGGTAACCGCGGCGCTGACCGCTCCTGCTGGTCGCGGCTCCGAAAGCAAACAGAGCCGCGACCGGCAGGAGCGGTTGCTTTTCACACAGCGTTAGTTCAACCTAAACGTGACGTCGATGGTGGTGATCACCTCCACCGGCTCCCCGTTCAGCAGCGCCGGCTGGTAGCGCCACAGAGGCACCGCCGCCAGGGCTGCCCTCACCAGCCTGGGATCGACTCCGTTGCTGACCGATTTGACGCTCAACAGGCTGCCGTCTTTCGAAACAATTGCCTTTAGCATCACCGTGCCCTCCACGCCCTCGGCCTGCGCGTCGGCTGGATACGCGGGGTTTACCTTGGAGATCAGGTTGCACTGGTGCACCATGCCTCCCACGCGAATCTTTTGCGGAGTTGCCGCGGCGCTCGTCGCCGTCTGCGGCCTTTTGCTCACAATGTCGACGGTTTCTAATATCTCGCCGATGGCTAGATTCACGTTCACCGTCGAGGCTGAGCCCGCCGTCAGCGTCAGCGTCTTCTGGTAAGTCGCGAACCCGGGAACCATCACTTTCATGAGGTACTCGCCCGCCGGGACGGTTTGCAGTTTGTACTGGCCCGCCTCATTGGCACGCGCGACCTCTTCATTTTTGCCGCCGATGCTCTTCAGCGAAACGGTCGCGCCCGGAATAATCGCGCCGCTCGGATCGGACACGACTCCGTTCATCGACGCGGCGGATTGCGCGTGAACCGCGGCCAGAGGAATCATCAGCGCCAGGGTCGTGGCGAACATCGCCGCACACAGCTTCCTGCTCGCGGCGTTCCGCGTCCTCCCGGCGTCGAGAAGCGCGTGGACGCGCCCTTCGAGGTCGAATCTCTCGGCCATACCGAGCGCCGGCTCCGGGATCGCGATCGACCGCGCCAGGTCCACCAAGTGCGCGGCGTAGACGGTCGATGCCGTGCCGGCCATCACCACCGCATCGTCGCAGGACCGCTCCTGCTCCTTTCGAAATTGCTTCGCCGCGAGCCACGCCAGAGGATTGAACCAGTTCACCGCCAGCGCCGTTTGCGCCAACAAGCCCCACAACGAATCGAGCCTGCGGGCGTGAATCATCTCATGCGACAGGATCACGCGGCGGCGTTCGTCGGACCAGGAATCGCATGCGGCAGGCAGTAGCACCGTCGCGCCCAGCAATCCGTAGCTGAGTGGAACATCGGTCGCAGTCGAGAGTTTCAGCCGGAACCCGATGGTGGCCCCGATCTCCGCGGCCAGGGCAAGCCATCGCGGATCGCGAATCTCCTCCGCTTTACCGAACAGGGAACGTACGCGCCAGTGCCCGGCCACTGTCCGCACGAGCATTGCCGCGACACCCGCGAGCCACACGATCATCGGTAGGTTCTGGGGCAGGTTCCGCGGCCATGCGGGCGCCGGTGCGGGGCGATGCGCGTGAACCACCACCGAGATCGCCGGTTGCGCTTGGGGAACCAGTTGTACGGCGCCGCGATCTATATTCCAGGCCGGGCCCGTCCACAGAACGAGTGGCAGCAACAGGACCGCGGCCAGCGCGCAGGTCCACAGCGCGTAGCGCGTGGATGCCGCGGATGCGCGCCGCATCAGCCAGGCAACCAGAAACGCGGAGCCAAGCGCCAGAGCGCTTTTTACGCCGAAATCGATGAGGAAATTCATTTGCGCCCTTCTTTCTTCGCCTGCTCGATCGTCCTCGAAAGCTCGTCCAGTCTGTCCCGTGAAAACTTGCCCGGCGTCAGCTTCAGCAGAGCGGTCACCGCCTGTTCGGCCGAGTTGTCGAAAAACGTGGCGAGCAGGTGCCGCAACGCCGATTCTTTCGCCCGATCGTGCGCCACCACCGGCGAATAGATGTAGCGGGCGGCCTGCGTCTCATGCCGGATATGCCCTTTTTCCTCGAGCACGCGCAGCTTCGCGCGCACCGCGGAATACGACGGCGGATCGGCCAGCCGTTCGTGAATCTCAGCCGCGGTGGCCCGTCCTCGCTGGTATAGAATGTCCATCATCTGCCGCTCGCGGCGGCTCAGGTTCCGGTCCGGCAGTTGTTTTTTCATGGTTCGATGTGCTACAAAAGCAGCAGGTGCTGCAAATGTAGCATTGGAGGCGAGCTCTGTCAATGAAAAAAATGTCACCGGCTGTTCTCGCGATCCTCTGCGCCGGCTGCGGCGCGCCGGACGCGCGGCAAAAATCCGCGCCCGTGGCCATGGACCAACCGGTGAAGATCACCGCGTTCTACGCGCGCGATCTCATCGTCACCGAAGGAACTTCCACCGTCCTTTGTTACGGCGTCGCGAACGCGAAATCGGTGCGGCTGGACCCTCCGGTCGAGAGCATCTCGCCCAGCCTGAACCGCTGCATCGAGGTTCGTCCGAAGATCGAGACACGCTACACGCTCACCGCCGAAGGGTCCATTGGACAATCCGTTTCCGAATCGGTCACCGTCCGCGTGGGAGCCGACCAGTCGACGCTGCCGCGCATCACTTCTTTCCAGATTGACGGCAAGCAGAAGGATTACGCCGGGCAGACTATTTTCACGCTCAGCTTCGGCGTTCAGAACGCGGAAGAGGTCTCGATCGAGCCTGCCGCGTTTCCTCCTCTACACGGCGCGCCGACCGGGCAATTTTCGGTGAAGCCGGAGAAGACGACTACCTATACGCTGATCGCAAAAGGGAAAAACGGGCACGTCGCGCGGCAGCAGTTGACGGTTGAGGTTCCGGTTAGGCGCTAGCGAAACGCATCGCAAATTCCTGTCAGTTGTGTGGCGTACGCACTCGTGCGTGCCGCGTCGAGACTTGTCTCGACGCTTGTCCCCATGCATCGACACGAGTGTCGACGCGGCACGCCGCGGGCGTGCGCCACCTTTACATCATGTCGATTACACTATGTCGATTCTGGATGACGCGGGTACCATAGTTCATCAATGGGTATAAATCCACCTGAATCCTGCTATCATCGAATTTACCCCAAGAAATGACCACTTCCGCTGCCACCGAAATCGTCTGCGCGCACAGCCCGGATTCCGATGATGCCTACATGTTCTACGCGCTCGCTACGCGTAAAATCCGCTCATCCCTTGTTGAATTCCGCCACGTCCTCGACGATATCCAGACCCTGAATCAGAAAGCCCGCGTGGGGGAATACGAGCTGACCGCCGTCTCTTATCACGCTTATCCGTTCATCGCCGACAAATATAAGCTGATGGCCTCCGGCTCGAGCGTCGGCGACGGTTATGGCCCCATGGTGGTTTCTCCCGCTCCCATGACCTTGGAGCAGTTGAAGGGCAAGCGTATCGCGATCCCCGGCAAGCTCACGACGGCTTATCTTGTGCTGCGCCTGATCGAGCCCGATTTCCACGCCGTCGAGGTCCCCTTCGACAAGATTCTCGCCGCCGTCACGGACGGGCGCGCCGACGCGGGGCTGATCATTCACGAAGCCCAGCTGACGTATTCGAAAAGCGGTTTTCACAATATCGTCGACCTGGGACGCTGGTGGAAGAACAAGTACAACCTGCCTCTGCCCCTGGGCGCGAACGTCCTGCGCCGCGACCTGGCGCCGGAGATCGGCACCGAGTGCTGCCGCCTGATGCGCGAAAGTATTCAGTACGCTTTGGATCATCGCGAAGAAGCATTGGTTTACGCGATGCAGTTTGCCCGCGACATGGAACCCGCGCTGGCGGAAAAATTCGTGGGCATGTACGTCAACCATCACACCGTGGATTGCGGAGAAGATGTGCCTGTGGCGGCGCAAAAACTGCTCGACATGGGTTTCGAAGCCGGCATCATCCCGCACCGCGTGACCGTCGAGTTTGTCCGGTGAAACTGACTATAATCCTCGCGTTATTCGCATCTCTCGCGTTTTCTCAACAGGACACGAAACAGCGCGCCCGCGCCGCCCACGACCTTGCCAAGCAGGGCGAAGAGGCCATTCCCAAGCTGCTGCCCTATGTCAACGACAACGACATCAGCGTGCGCATTGAAGCGGTGAAGGCGCTCGACGAAATCGGCGGCCCGAAAACGGTGGACGCGCTGGTCAAGCTGTGCCTGGACCCGGACCCTGAAATTGAAATCCGGGCCACCGACGGCCTGATCAACGTCTACATGCCGGGTTATCTCAAGACCGGATTAGGCGGATCGATCCAGCGCGTCGGAACTTCTATTAAAGCCAAATTCAGCGGCGCCAACGATCAGGTGGTTGACGCCTACGTCGAGGTCCGGCCGGAAGTGATCGCGGCGCTCGGCAAGCTGGTCACGAAGGGCTCCGGCACCGATGCGCGCGCCAACGCCGCCCGCGCCATCGGCATTCTGAGGGGACGCGCGGCCATTCCCGATCTGATCGAGGCGCTGCACTCCAAGGACGATTCGGTGATGTTCGAAGCGCTCACCGCCATCGAGAAGATTCGCAATCCCGAGGCTGCTCCGCGCATCGCCTTCCTGCTGCGCGACTTGGAAGAAAAAATTCAAATCGCCGCGCTTCAGACCACCGGAATCCTGCTCAATCGCGATGCCGAGCCCGACGTTCGCGACGTTCTGCAACGCACCAAAAGCCCCAAGGTAAAACGTGCCGCGCTTACCGCGCTCGCCATGCTCGGCACTTCCGCCGATCATGCGATTTTTCTGAGCTATCTGTCGGATAAAGACGACAACATGCGCTCGGCCGCTTCGGAGGGACTGGGACGGATCAAGAATCCCATCGACCGGCCGACGCTCGAAGGCACGTTCAAAAGCGAGCATAAAATGGGCCCGCGCCTGGCTGCCGCCTTCGCTCTGGTGGATTTGGGAAACCTCGATACCAGTGAATTCACCCCACTGCGGTACCTGGTGAATACGTTGAATGTGCGCACGTATCAGGGAGTCGCGCTGGCTTACTTGACGGAGCTGTCGCGCGACCTGAAAGTACGGTTGGCGATCTACCCGCTGCTGCCTCGGGCGACCAAGGACGAGAAAATCCAGCTATGCACGGTGTTCGCCCGCGCGGGAGATAAAGACACGCTGCCTTATCTGGAAACTTTGTCTGTGGATCCGGATAAAGATGTAGCCGCGGAGGCGATCCGGAGCCTGCGCACACTGCGCTCCAGGCTGCAGTAAGCGGTGACCGCTCCTGCTGGTCGCGGCTCTGTTTATCCTGTTGAAACCCAACGGCTCGAAACAGAGCCGCGAGTAGCAGGAGCGCCTACACAAGGACGTTGTGGTTGTCAGGGCGGAAGCCTGGCTATTTCGCTTTCTTCTGTTTTTGCTGACCGACGCGGACCTTGAACTGTTTCGCTTGCGCTTCCTGGTACGCCTTCCAGTCGAAACGCTGGGCAGCTTCAGAAAGATAGGCGTTCACGTCGATGTTCTTGGGCAGGACCGCCATCAGGCTAGCCGTTGTGGATCCATCGGGGCTGGTAATGCGGTACCGCTTGACGTTTGGAATGCTCATGACCACTCCAGACTAGCATAATCGCTGTCATTCGCGCGATGTCCGGACGTTTTCGGCCAGCAGCTTTTCCACGTGCGCCTCGAACTCTTCCTTGGACCTGGCAAACAGCTCGCCGCTGCCGGAGCTGGGGAAGCCGGCGTGCGCGCCCCGTACAAGACCGTCGCGGCCGATGAAGAAGGTGGTCGGCCAGGCGTTGAAATTCGCCATTTGCGGGAGCTTCGCGTTGGCCTGTTCCCAGTCGCCGGCCATGAGCACCGTATAGTCGATGCCGTATTTTTTGACGAAGGCGCGGAGGCGGACGGGATCGCTCAACTGGTCGGCTTCTTCGAACGACAACACGACAATCTCCAGCCCCTGCTGGTGATACTTCTTATACAGGGAAACCAGGAACGGGGTCTCGTCGTGACAGTTCGGGCACCAGCTCCCGGCGATGTTCACCAGAACCACTTTGCCCTGAAACCGCGCGTCCTCGTTGGTCACCGTGTTGCCGTTCAGATCGTTAAAGGCGAAGGAAAACGGTTTGGTGGGGTCCTTGACGCTGGTGTGTTTCGAAGGATCGGTCGGCTGCGGCAAGCCTTTTGCCAGGGCTTCGGCCGAGCGGGTGGCCGTCAATTTTGTCTTCCCGTCCTGGAGGATATCGAGCGTCCCGTCGGCCAGCACCTTCACCTCGAACACCGACGGCCGGGCGCCGGAAAAGTGGCTCAATACGAACCTGTAGTCTTTAAATGAGCCCTGGAGCGCGCCGGTATCGCCATCGATGCGCAGAATCGCCGCCGTCACCTCCGGACCCGACTGGCGCACGATGAACTGCCAGGCTGATTCGCCCTTGTCGGTCTTGGCCGGAATCACCCACAGCCCGGCAATGTAGGGCACGCCATCGGTGGTCAGCACGGGAGGGGTGAAGCGCTTGGCATGAAATGGGTAAACGGTCTTGGCGTCGCGCCCGTTGCGATAATATTTCCCGTCGATGACGCCGTCGCGCACCGTCGCTTCGAGGCGTGAGGCGGTATAATCCCAGGTAATCAATAATTTACCGTTATTATTGCTGCCGCTCGACGAAGTGAACCGGGCGTCGCCATTGAAAAACGAACCTGAAACAGCCGCGCCATCGTCCGCGATTTCAAAGCGGAAGGGAACTTCGAGGTTCCTCACTGTTACCGTCGCATCCCAAAGGCCGGCCAGGGATTGAGCCATCCCGAGTGGGGCTAAAACGAGCACACACAGAGCCAGGAGTTTCATAGTGTACTATCTCGATGGGAATTGAAGCATATTGGATTCAGGAACTGAATGAAGGCTAATCCAGATTGTGGGCAACGTCAAGGATTTTTCGAAAGAGCCGCCTCAAAGGCGGCTGCAGGCTAAATAGCCCGCCCTACAGGCTATAGTGACTTTGAGGAGCATCACCATGCGCATGGCTTGGGTTGTCGTTTTCCTGGCGGTTTTGTTGACGGGTTGCGGAGAGTTACCTTCGGTGGAAGGTATCGCTACCAAGGACAATACCGTATTCGATCCGGCCCTGGTCGGCGCCTGGAACGCCGGCGACGCGGTCATCATTGTTCAAAAGGGCGATGATCTGGGGTATCACATTCATTGGGCGGGAGCGGAAGGCACGGAGACTCCGCGATTTGTGCGCATGGAGGGAATGCTGGTCAAACTCGGCGAGCAGAGGGTTCTCGACCTGACGGCGGCCAGACAGGACGCGTTTTCGATCCCCTGCCACGTGTTCCTGCGGATACGCCCGGTGAACGACGGACTGAAGGTTCAGTTTATCGATTCGAAGTGGATTCGCGAACAGGCGCGGGCTCTGCCCGGTTTTGTGCAGGACGGGCATCCGGTCTTGACGGCTCCGGCGGCGCAGGTGGAGGGATTTCTGCGGAAGTTCGGATTCGAGGAGCGGGCGCTCGATGAGCCAATGATGCTGCGGCCGCTGAAGCAGAAATGAAAATCAGGCATCGACATGAGTGTTTTGGATGCGCCACGGCGCACCGATCGCGATGAAACGCTTCGTCCAGCCCCATGCGTCAGCGTGGGGTTGTGCGGGGGAGTGGAAATAACCCCAAGCTGACGCATGGGGCTAATATGCTCCCGATGGGCCGCCCATGTCATCGAATTGTAACTTGATTGTCATGACACGGCGATGCTTGAGTTGCTATCGTTATCGCTTGTGACACCCGGTAGAAACGAAGATCTTCACCTCGAGATCGTACAGCGTCCGTCTGGAGTGCAGTTGATCAAGTTGAGCGGGCCGCTGACGCTGCGGACTTTGTTCGAGTTCCAGGAGGCGGCCAGGCATCATGCGGGGCCTCTGGTGGTCGACGCGGCGGGAGTTCCCTACATGGATTCGGCCGGCCTGGGGGCTCTCATCGGAATTTTTGCATCCTGCCAGCGTACAGGGCAGAAGTTCGGCATCTCCAGCGTGCCGGAGCGGGTGCAAGTTTTGTTCGAGATGACCGGCGTCGCCGGGATGTTGCCGTGTTTCGCCACCGTGGAAGACGCGGAAGCGGCTGTTATTTCAACGTAACAAACCTGTCATGACCTGCTCATGACGCACCCGTAAGCTGGGTGTCTCGCGTTTCAAAAAAAGACCAGGTGGAGGAGCTATCGAATGATGAAGCGATTGGTGTGTGTGCTGGCGCTTGCATTGCCCCTTGCCGCGCAGGATTCCGAAATCGAGCAGCTGAAAAAGATGCTGATCGACCAGCAGCGGCAGATTAATGAACTGAAACAGATGTTGAGCGCGCCGAGAAACGTGCATGCGGGGATCGGCGAGGTGGCGAGCACCGTGCCGGTTCTGCCTCCGGCGCCGGCGGAGCAGCCGGTGTTCACGGCCCCGGTATTGCCTCCCAGGCCGGCGCAGCAGACGGCTGCTTCAAATGATAGTGAAGCGCCGCTTCAATTCAAGCTGGGCGACTCTTACTTTACGCCGGTAGGATTCATGGATATGACGTCGGTCACCCGGTCGACCAATACGGGTACTGGAATCGGCACGAATTTCGGCAGCATTCCTTATTCGAACGCACAGGCCGGGGCGCTCAGCGAGACGCGATTCAGCCCGCAGAACTCGCGTATCGGGATGCGCATCGATACGGCGTTCAAAGATTACAAAGTGATGGGCTACTGGGAGTCTGACTTTTTGGGGCAGCTTTCGAGTCCTCCCAATGGCGGCCTGGCGGTGAGCAGCAATCCTTACGTATTCCGCCTGCGTTTGTTCTGGGTGGACGTGCGCAAGGGCAAGAACGAATTCCTGGCCGGCCAGTCCTGGAGCCTGATGACGCCGAACAGAGCGGGGATTTCTCCGTTGCCCGGGGACATCTTCTATTCGCAGGACGTAGACGTCAATTACCAGTTAGGCCTGACGTGGGGCCGCATTCCGGGATTCCGGTACGTCTATCACGCGAGCGACACGGTTGCGTTCGCCTTGGCTCTAGAGAATTCCGAGCCGTACGTCGGCGGCGGAAACGGAGGCAGCGGCGCGGTGCTGCCGGTGGCGATCTCGACCACTAACGCCGTATCGGGCTCGGTGCTGGGCGGGCAGATCAACAACGGGTCGAGCCAGATCCAGGCGGCGGCGCTGATGCCGGACATCATCGCCAAGCTGGCTTTCGATCCGACCAAGAAATTCCATGGAGAAGTGGTCGGGGTGATGATTGCGAATAAAATCGCGTATCCGATATCCGGTCCGGCGTTCCCAACGAATACAAAGGTGGGCGGCGGCGCATCGGTGAACCTGGGCTTCGATATCGCGCCCAACGTTCGGGTGGTGACGAACAACTTCTACAGCAACGGCGGAGGCCGGTACATCTTCGGCCAGGCGCCGGACTTTATTATCCGGGCCGATGGGACGATGTCGTTGGTGCACTCGGCGTCGACGGTGACGGGTGTTGAGGTTATGGCCGGCAAGACGCTGCTATATGCCTACTACGGCGGCGTTTATGTCGCGAAGAACATGGCTTTGGACGCGAACGGGACGACCAAGATCGGTTACGGTTCGATCGCCAATGACGGGCAGAACCGGGCCATCCAGGAAGTGACGTTCGGAAGCAACACGACGCTCGCCAAGAGCGCGAAATGGGGCGCCTTGAACCTGATGTTCCAATACTCGTATCTGCAACGGAATCCGTGGCTTGTGACGGGCACGTCGCCGAAGGACGCAAGCCTTTCGATGGGGTTTGTGAACCTGCGGTACACGCTGCCAGGCCAGGCGCCGGCCAGCAAGTAAGATTGAACGTTCTGGCGTAGCCGCGGCTCTTATAAGGGAGCCCCGGCCGCCCGAGAGAATGACGAAAGTAATCGTTCTGTAACAGACGATTGAGATAATTGGGGGGAAAAAGTATGATTCGTAATGTTATAGGGGTGAAATCGTCTGCCGCCCTTTGGGCGGGGGCTGTCGCCCTGTTGGCGGGGACGGTAAGCGCTCAGCAGGTTCTGATTAACGCTACCGGGGCGACATTCCCCTATCCGATGTATTCCAAATGGTTTGACGTGTATCACAAGAAAACCTCAAACGTCCAGATCAATTACAACTCACTGGGGTCGGGCGCGGGGGTTCAGCAGGTGACCGCGGGTACGGTGGATTTCGGCGCCTCCGACATGCCGATGACGGATGTGGAGTTGAAGGCGTTTAAGGACAAGAACGGCTGCGGGGTGCTGCATTTCCCGACAGTAGTGGGAGCGAACGTTCCGGCGTACAAGCTGGCGGGAGTTTCGCAACCGCTCAATTTCACGGGCGAGGTGCTGGCTGGAATTTTTCTGGGCAAGATCACGAAATGGAACGATCCGGCGCTGGCGAAGGATAATCCCGGAGTGAAGCTGCCGGACGCGAACATCGTCGTTGTGCATCGCTCCGATGGGAGTGGCACTACCTTCGTGTGGACCGACTATCTGTCGAAAGTGAGTCCGGAGTGGAAGTCGAAAGTGGGCGCGGCGAAGTCGGTCAACTGGCCCGTTGGTCTCGGAGGAAAGGGCAACGAGGGTGTGGCCGGGCAGCTGGAAACTCAGCCCAACTCGCTGGGATATGTCGAGCTGACGTACGCGATTCAGAACAAGATGCAGTACGGCAAGGTGAAAAACGCGGCCGGCGTGTTTCTGCTGGGAAATCTGGCTGGCGTGACGTCGGCGGCGGGAGGCGTCAAGGACATGCCGGAGGATTTCCGGGTATCGATCACGAATGCTCCGGGCAAGGATGCGTATCCGATTTCGTCGTTCACCTGGCTGCTGATTCCGGAGAAGATCAAGGACCCGGCGAAGAAGAAAGCGCTGGCGGATTTCCTGCGGTGGATGTTGACGGAAGGACAGACGCAGACGGAGCGGCTCAATTACGCTCCGTTGCCGAAGGCCGTGGTTTCCCAAGAGACGAAGGCAATCGCCAAGATCCAATAGGACCATTTCAATAACACCAGTGAACGCTCCCACCACTACCGCGATCGAGGCCCGCCCTTCGGGGCGGGCACAGTCGTTTCGGCAGAGACTGCGGGCGGGTGACGATCTGACATACCTGGTGACGCTGATTGCCGCTTCGAGCATTGTGGCGATCACGGGACTGCTGGTTTACGAGTTGTACATAAACTCGGCGGCATCGCGCCATCAATTTGGCTGGGCATTTCTAACGACCTCGACCTGGGACCCGGTGGCGGGGCAGTTCGGGGCGCTGCCGTTTATCTACGGGACGGTGGTGACGTCGGCGTTGGCGTTGTTCATCGGAATCCCGTTGGGCGTGGGGGCTGCCATCTTCCTGGCGGAATTGGCTCCTCCCAAGATCTCATCGGGGCTCACCTTTCTGATCGAGCTTCTGGCGGCGGTGCCGAGCGTGATTTTCGGCGTTCTGGGGATTTTCATTCTGATTCCGATTCTGCGCACCTTCGAGGAGCCGATCCGTAAAACGCTGGGCTGGACGCCGTTGTTTCAGGGTCCGTTTTACGGAGTCAGTATGCTGGCGGCGGGAGTGGTGCTGGCGGTGATGATTATTCCGTTCATCATCTCGATTTCGCGCGAGGTGATTCTTGCGGTACCGAATGACCAGCGCGAAGCGGCGCTGGCGCTGGGCGCGACACGCTGGGAATCGACGTGGGATGTGGTGATCCCGTTCGCTTACAAAGGCATTACCGGGTCGATTTTTCTGGCGCTGGCGAGGTCGTTGGGCGAGACGATGGCGGTAACGATGGTGATCGGCAACGATCCAAAAATCCACGCGTCGCTGTTCGCGCCTGGCTATTCCATCGCGGCGGTGATCGCCAACGAGTTCACGGAAGCGACAGGGGATCTTTATACCAGCGCGCTGATCGAGCTTGGCCTGGTATTGTTCGCGCTGACCATTGTCATCAACGGCGCGGCGCGGATTCTGGTGGCGAGCACGAGCCAAAAGGGAGGCTCCTAGAATGGCGGGCCGACCCAGGTCGTTTCACCTGTTGCGCCGGAAAGCGGTGAACGCGGTGATGCTGTCCCTGACGGGGCTGTGCACGTTCATCGCGGCGGGCACGCTGGTGTACATCTTAGGGTATCTGTTCGTTCATGGCGCCAAAAGTTTGAACTGGGACTTTTTCACCAAGCTGCCGACGCCGGTGGGCGAGACGGGCGGAGGGATGGCGAACGCGATTCTGGGCAGCGCGAAACTGTTGCTGCTGGCGACAGTGATCGGCGTGCCGATCGGATTCATGGGCGGCGTCTATCTGGCGGAGTTCGGCGGCAACACGTTCGCGTTTATCGTACGATATGTTACGGACCTGCTGAACGGAGTGCCGTCCATCGTAATCGGGATTTTCGCCTACACCTTAATCGTGCTTCCACAAAAGCATTTCTCGACACTGGCGGGCGGTATTGCGCTGAGCATCATGATGATCCCGATTGCCATCCGCAGCTCGGAGGAATTTTTGCGAGCCGTGCCGCTGGCCTTGCGCGAGGGCGCGATGGCGCTGGGCGCGTCGAAATCCAAAGCCATTCTTACGGTGGTCATTCCGGCGGCGAAAAACGGCATCATGACGGGCATCATGCTGAACCTGGCGCGCGTGGCGGGAGAGACCGCGCCGCTGCTGTTCACCAGTTTCGGCAACCGCTTCTGGAGTCCGGGCTGGAACCAGCCGACGGCCGCGCTGCCGGAGATGATCTACAATTACGCCAAAGCGCCTTACGAGGACTGGCACCAGCAGGCCTGGTCCGCCGGTTTTGTATTATTAACTCTGATCCTTGCAGTGAATATCGTTGCGCGCCTGATTCTTTCGCGCCAGGCGCATGTTTCCAGGTGACCCATGCAGGCCCCTTCCCGACAACCATCTACTGAAATCAACATGCCGCCGATCAGCGCGACGATGCCGGAGGAAATCCGGCCCGCGGGCGCGGCGGCTTCCAAGCTGAGCACCACCCATCTCAATTTTTATTACGGCGCATTTCAAGCCCTGCACGGAATTTCCATGCAGGTCTACGCCAATCGCGTGACGGCGTTCATCGGACCATCCGGCTGCGGCAAATCGACCTTCCTGCGCACGCTAAACCGCATGAACGAGACTGTCCGGCACAGCCGCGTGGAAGGCGAAATCCTGCTGGACGGCGAGAATATTTTCAACCTCGACGTTTCCGAAGTCCGCCGCCGGGTGGGCATGGTGTTTCAGAAATCGAACCCGTTTCCGAAATCGATTTTCGAAAACGTCGCCTACGGCCCGCGCATCAACGGCTACGCCAGCCGCGCCGCGCTGCGGGACCGGGTGGAGCAGAGCCTGCGCCGCGCCGCGATCTGGGATGAAGTGAAGGATAAGCTGAACCAGTCCGCCTATTCGCTCTCCGGAGGCCAGCAGCAGCGTCTGTGCATCGCGCGCGCGCTGGCGGTGAATCCGGAAGTATTGTTGCTCGACGAGCCTTGTTCCGCGCTGGACCCGATCGCCACGGCGAAGATCGAGGACCTGATCTTCCAGCTCAAAAACAGCTGTACCATCGTGATCGTGACACACAACATGCAGCAGGCGGCGCGCGTGGCGGATTTCACCGGCTTCTTCCTGATGGGAAAGTTGATCGAGTTCGACAACACCGCGAAGATTTTCAAAACTCCCTCGATGCGGGAGACGGAAGATTACGTCACCGGCCGGTTCGGATGATCAGGAGCGTTACCCATTGCGACACTTTGTCGAAGAACTAGACCAGCTCAAGACCAAACTGCTGGAAATGAGCTCGCTGGTGGAAGCGGCGATCCAGCGCTCGATCAGCGCCGTCACGCAAAAAGACCGCACCGCGGCCGACGAAGTGTTTCGCAACGAGGCGCGCATCAACGCCATTGAAGTGGAGATCGACGAGTTCGCCATCAACCTGCTGGCGCTGCACCAGCCGATGGCAGCCGACCTGCGGTTGATCGTGGCGGCGCTCAAAATCAACACCGACCTGGAGCGTATGGGCGACCTCTCCGTAAACATCGCGCAGCGGGCGATGTCATTAATCGAGGAGCCGGTCATCAAGCCGATGATCGACATCCCGCACATCGCGGGCCTGGTGCAATCGATGGTGCGCAAAAGTCTGGACGCGTTCGTGACGCGCGACGCGGAACTGGCGCGCAGCGTGCTTGCGTCGGACGACGCCGTCGACAGCCTGCGCACGGCGTCTTATCACGAACTGGTCAGCTTCATGGAGAGAGACCCGGAAAACATTAAAGCGGCGCTGGATCTTCTCGCCATTACCAGAAATCTGGAGCGACTGGCCGACCATTCGACCAATATCGCCGAGGACGTGCTGTTTCTGGTGAAGGGAATCGACGTGCGTCATCATGCGGAAGCGCGGCAGTAACTTTTTCACGCTTTTGTAATTATTCTGTAACTGACTGAACGTTACGATAGTCGCAGTCATGAAGAAAATCGTATTAATCGAAGACGACTCGGACCTCTACTCCCTTATTCAATACAATTTGGAAAAAGAGGGGTTCACGATGGCCGGAGCGCAGACCGGTAAGGGCGCCATCGAGCTGTGCCGGCGGGAGCGTCCGGACCTGATTATCCTCGACATCATGCTGCCCGATTCCGACGGGCTGGAGATCTGCCGGGCGATCCGCAACCATTCCGAACTGGCTACCGTGCCGGTGATTTTCCTCACCGCGAGGGCGTCGGAAACCGACCGCATTGTGGGCCTGGAACTGGGCGCGAACGACTATATCGTCAAACCGTTTTTCATTCGCGAGCTGATTGCACGGATCAAGATTCATTTCCGGGGGCAGCCTCCGGCGACGAAGATTCTGCGGTCGGGTGAACTGGAACTGGACCGCGCGCGCTGCCGCGTGCACCTGAACGGGGCTGAGGTCACGCTGACGGCCACTGAGTTCAGGCTGCTGGAATTTCTAATGAGCCGCCCGGGCGTCGTCTTCAGTCGCGAACAGTTGCTGGACGCGGTATGGGGACACGATCGCGCGGTGACCGACCGCACGGTGGACGTTTACATTCTCCGCCTGCGCCAGAAGATCGAGGCGGCCGAGGAGTCGACGTTCATCCGCAGCGTGCGCGGGTTTGGGTATAGCTTCAACGCCGAGGTGCCGCAGGAGCAGGTGCAGTAGGTTTGCCGCCGGGCCGCTTCGGGGTTCGCTCCGAGGCGGCTTTTTTGTTGGCGGTAGACTTAAGTTATGAATTGCCCAATCCACAAAGAGCGTGTTCTGAATGTCCATCCTGACATCCGGCTTCCAGATACCCGGCTAGCTATTGCGGTGAGCAAATTTCGGGTAATCAATTTTGCGAGGTGGTGGCAACAGATGACGATAAGCTAGGCGTGCTGTATCCTCCTACCGCTGTAGAACCAGCATTTTTCCCCTTTGGCGGTTTCATGCCCACAACAACGAAAGGGCTTGATCGGTGGGTCTTGGAAGAGCGTGAGAGACGAGGAATGGCGTAGATGATGATGCGGTCTCTTCGGGATTTCAAGCTCATGGGCGAGACGTGGGAGAGTTGGGGCGAGATCGCTCGAGACCTTTCTTGGAAGCTTTTCAAAAGCATGTTGCAAATCGCCCTATTCTTGGGTGCAGTCTACGCTCTCGTGAAGTTCATAAAATGGGCGTGGACCAACTGAAGGCAGGGCGGTAGAATGTGGGTGATGGCTACTCAATATTCGGACTGCACGTTTTCGCCAAAAGATTTTGAAAGCAGCACAGGCGCTCACTGGATCATGATCGAGCTGCATGACAAAATCGATGCGTTACCCCGCAACATTCGTGTTCTTGGTCTCGAATTGCAAGACCCTTCCGACGCTCACACAGACGAACTAGCGGCGTACCTACGCGAACACGTCAAGGGCATCATGGTAGGCACAGATTGAGCCACGCTTTGCCCGGGAGACGTGCGTCGAGATGAGTCTCGACGCGGCACGCACGAGTGCGTACGCCACGTAACGCCGGGATTTTTGACGCACTACACTAACGCTACACTTTAGCAGGGACCAATACCGGCGCGGTTGCCAGAAGCTGGTCTTCGAAAGCATAATCCGGCTTCGGAAACACGTTGTGGCGCAGATACCACTTGTAGGTTTCTTTTAAGCCAGTCGCGAAATCCGTGGGTTTGAACTTCAAGACGCGTTGTGCTTTCGCCGTCACTTGCGTGATGGGCGGGACGTCGACGTAGTTTCCGAAGTACAGTTTCGGACCCATGGGATGGCCTCCGGCGCGCAGGATATATTCGCGCGGGATGCGGACGAACTTCACCGGTTTCTTGCACGCCTTGGCGAACGCCTCGACGACCTCGGCTTGCGAGAGAGGACGCGGGTTGGCGATGTTGAACGCATGGCCAATGGCGGCTGGTTCACCCATCACTTTCAGGCATGCGGCGACCAGATCTTTGACGTAAATGAACTGCGCGAGGCGGCGGCCGTCGCCCGGCAGAATGATCGGACGGTTGGCGCGGAGCCGGTCCCAGAAAAACGCTTCGCGATAAAGATTGTTGCCGGGGCCGTATACAAAGGGCGGACGGAGCGTTACCACCGGCAGGCCGATACGCTGATGGAGACGGAACAGGGCGCGCTCGCTCATCGCTTTATTGCGCGTGTAGAGCTCCGGCGCGTCGTCCGGCGCCAGGGCGTCGCCTTCGTGGTGATTCAAGCCGTCGCCATACGCGGCGACGCTCGACATGAAAATGTAGCGCTGCAGGCTGGAGCCGCTCAGGGCGCGGACGGTGGATTCCACATGGCCCGCGGTCGTGCCTCGTTCCCAGTCGTAAACATTATCGAAAATGATGTCGAATTTCTTGCCGGCGAGAGCGGCCTTCATGGCCTGCCCGTCGTTGCGGTCGGCCTGAATGTTTTTCACGCGACGGCCCAGATCATGACGCGGACGGCGATGCAGCACCGTCACGGAATGATCCGCTTTCAGCAAATCGGCCACCAGCATGCGGCCGATGAACCTGGTTCCACCAATGACAAGGCAGTTCATGCGCGAGTCGCTAAACCTAAATCAGAATAAGGGATCAGTCGTAATACTCCTGGCCCAAGTGCGTGATCAGATCTTCGCCGCGCATCCACCGGAGGGTGTTTTTCAATTTCATGAGCTGGATGAAAATGTCGTGTTCGGGGTACAGGCCCGGAGCGTGCATGGGCGCTTTGAAGTAAAACGAGAGCCATTCCTGGATGCCGCGCATGCCGGAACGCTGCGCCAGGTCCATGAACAGCACCAGGTCCAGAACCAGAGGAGCGGCCAGAATGGAATCGCGGCACAGAAAATCAATCTTAATCTGCATCGGATAGCCGAGCCACCCGAAAATATCGATGTTATCCCAACCTTCCTTGGCGTCGCCGCGCGGCGGATAGTAGTTTATGCGCACCGCGTGATAAAAATTGCCGTACAGGTCCGGGTGCAACTTCGGCTGCAAAATCTGATCGAGCACGCTGAGCTTGGTTTCTTCCTTGCTCTTGAACGAGCCCGGATCTTCCAGAACTTCGCCGTCGCGATTGCCGAGAATATTGGTCGAAAACCAGCCGTTCAGGCCCAGCATGCGAGCTTTCAGGCCCGGCGCGATCAGCGTCTTCATGAAGGTTTGCCCGGTTTTGAAATCCTTTCCGCAGACCGGCAGATTTCGGTCGCGCGCCAGTTCCAGCAGTGCCGGCATGTCCGTCGTCAGGTTCGGCGCGCCGTTGGCGAACGGGATCCCGCTCTTCAGCGCCGCGTAGGCGTAAATCTGGCTGGGCGCGATTTCGGGGTCGTCCTTCATCAGGCCGCATTCGAAGTCCTTCAACGTCTGATGCACGGCCGCGGGACGATGGAAAACTTCTGTCGATCCGCACCAGATCATCACCGAGCGCGAAACGCCGTTGGTTTCCTGGAAATTGCGGATGTCGTCCATCAGCATTTCCGCTTTGTCCAT
>Ga0182030_10004369_pt1 | contig 30180 bp, 30 predicted proteins | sample 812S3MmetaG_FD_121299 | JGI IMG/M metagenome (GOLD analysis project Ga0182030, IMG submission 121299) | Permafrost microbial communities from Stordalen Mire, Sweden - 812S3M metaG (Illumina Assembly) | ecosystem: Environmental > Terrestrial > Soil > Wetlands > Permafrost | place: Sweden...
ATGCCCGGCTTCTGAAAACACCACTTGCGTGTGGATGAGGCCGGCTGCATCGAAGGCTGCTGCGACTTCGCGCTGCTGCTCGAGCGGGATCGTTTCGTCCTTCGCACCCCAGAACATCAAGAGCGGCGCGTGCTGCTTGGAGACGAGATCGAACCACGCCGGGATGCGGCCGCCGTAAAACGAAATCGCCGCCGCCAACGGAACGTTCGCGTTCGCTAAATACGCGGTTCGGCCGCCCATGCAAAAGCCAACCGCTCCGATGCGCTTTGCGTCGACCCCGAGTTTCGCATCGCCGGCCAGCCAGTCGAACGTCGCGCGCACATCGGCTGCGAGTCCTTCGGGTGTCGTGGCTTTGGTCAGCGGCGCGATGACGTCGTGCGGGTCATCGTAGGAGCCGACGCGTCCGTCGCCGCTACGGTGATACAGTTCCGGCGCCACCCCCACGAGTCCGAGGCCGGCGAACTTCAGCACGACTTCGCGGAGATAATCGTTGACGCCGTACGCTTCTTGGAAAATCATGATTCCGCCGCCGGTTGCCGTCCCGGCCGCCGGCACGGCAATGTGAACGATCATCTCCGTACCGTCGCGTACCGGTATTCGCGCAGTGGTCAGCGAGCTGCCGATCGAATCGATCACGTCGGCCATCCTCTCATCTTCGCATCGGCGAGGTCGGCCCGTAGTTCCGCAGAAGCCAGGGGCACATCGAGCTGCATCATCGGCAACTTTACTGGTGCGGGGGGAGAGACCTTGATGACTCTGGACCGGTCGACTTTTCTACAACTTGGCGGGGCCGCATCGCTCGCCGCAGTATCAGCGGCGCCGGCGGCAGCGCAAGACGCACCCCTCATCCGTCTCGCGCTCACCCCGAATGACTCGTACGCCGAGGGTCTCTACGGGCAAGACACCGGCATCTTCAAGAACGCCGGATTGAACGTCGAGGTCAACGTCCTCGCCAGCGGAGCGGCGATCGTTGCAGCGGTTGCCGCCGGTGCGATCGATATCGGGATTACGAACGTGTTGCCGCTGGCGAACGCCGTTGCGCACGGCGTTCCGTTGATCTATCTCTGTTCTGGCGGCATGCTCAATCTCGACGAGGTCGGACTCTGCGTCGCCGTCGATTCACCGATCAAAACTGCCAAAGATTTTGCCGGTAAGACGATGGCCTCTTCAGCTCTCTCCGATGTCAACACCATTGCCATGCAAGCGTGGCTCGATCAAAACGGCGGCGACGCGAACGCCATCAAGTTCGTCGAGATCCCGTTCCCGCAGATGGCTCCGGCACTCAAACGCGGCACCGTCGACGCCGCGCCGATCGTCGAACCCGCGCTGACGATCGCTAAAGGCGAGGGCTCGATCCGAATCATGAACCCGCCGATCTATAGCGTCTACGGACCCAAGTTCATGCTCGGCGGCTGGTTTTCGGCAACGTCGTGGCTCGACAAGAATCGCGCTCTTGCACGGCGGTTCGTCGCCGCAATCTATGAAACGGGCCGTTGGGCAAATTCGCATCCCGACGAAAGCTCGGCGATCCTTGCCAAGTACGCGAAGCTCGACCCGGCGCTGCTCAAAAAGATGGCTCGCGTTCCGTACGGGACTTCGCTTACGCCGGACATGCTCCAGCGCACGCTCGACCTCGCCTATAAGTACAAAGCCATCGATCGCCCGATCAACGCCGGCACCTTGATCGCGCGTATTTAGCCAGAATCACCGCACTCCGCACAGCTTCCATCTACAACTAATCATCGAAAGGGATCGGATATGAGCGATTATCACGAGCACGCCGACCTAAGCCTAATTCCGGATCTTAAAGCACTCGATCCCGTCGGCTTCGCGGCGTTCGCCGGTCTGGATAAGACCGTTGGCCGAAAAGACGGCACGATTCCGCAAAAGTACCGCGAGTTGATTGCGATCGGCGTGGCGCTCACGACGCAATGCCCATATTGTCTCGACGTCCACACCGCGGCGGCGAAAAAAGCCGGAGCTACGCGTGAGGAGCTCGCCGAGACCGTTCACATCTCTTCCGCACTGCGCGCGGGCGCGGCGCTCACGCACGGCCTACTGGCATTGAAGCTTTTCGACAAAGCCTGAGCCAGATGCATTGGAGCGTCATCGGCGCATCGCTGTTGAGCGTTGCCGTTCTCGTCGGCGCATTCGGGGCGCACGCCTTGCGCGAACGGCTGGACGACTACGCGAGGGGAATCTACGAGCGGGCGGTTTTTTATCATTTCGTACATTCGCTCGGACTCATCGCACTTGGAATCGCCGCAACATGCGGCGCAGCTGCAGGGAGCGCCGTGACCGTCGCTGGGTGGGGCTTACTAGTCGGCCTCGTCGTCTTTTGCGGTAGCCTGTATGCGTTGGCCTTGAGCGGCAATCGCGCGCTTGGAGCTATTACACCGCTCGGAGGTGTCGCATTCATCGTCGGCTGGATCGGGTTTGCCGTCGCCCTAGGATCCCGCCCTGCCTAACTTGCCATTCCGAGCGCGGTCGGCGGGTAGCCTGGAGCTGTGATTACCGATACAGTCCGGGAATAACCGGATACACGTTGCCAATTTTTTCGCGGATACTCGATTTATCGGCCATCGTGATCTTCGCGATATCGACTTTTTTCATATACGCCACACCCGGTTTTGTTTGCGTGTACTTGATGAATTCGAACATGGCATTGACGTGCTCGGGGCGTTGGAGGCGATCGTGCATCGTCACCGCCATCATGCGTTTACGATATCCCGCCTCATCATACAGTTCATCAAAGGCGCGTTTGAGCTCACCAAGGAATTCGTCCGACGAAAAATTTCTCGCCTCGTACGCCCGAATATCGTTGAGATAGACGGCGTAGGGAACGACGACGATCGAGCGAGTGGGTGTAATTTCTACGATAAATGGTTCGTCTCTACTCACGTCATCGATATGATACAGGAATCCGAGCCGATTGAGATTTTGTAGAATGTCCTTCGTTCCGCGCAAGCCCGGTGCATTGTAACCGACCGGCGTTTGACCGGTCACCCGGCGAATCACATCCACGTTACGCTTGATAAAGGCAAGCTCTTGCGCCTCGGTCATGGCCGATTCTTGGGACCAATCCCATCCATGGGCGGCAGCCTCATGACCGCGATGCACGATCTCTTTTGCGATCGCTGGATACGTCTGGACCGAAAGCCCGGACATATGCGATGTGACTTTTACCGAGAGCTTGTCGTACATATCGAGCGCGCGCTCGATGCCCTCGGTGGCGCCATACCGATACCACGAAATCGTCGGCATGTCGTACACACCCTTCGGCGGCACGAAATTACCAAATGGCGTCGGAGGGTTGAATCCCGGTTGACTACCCGATTCGAACATCAGCGATAACGAGATCGGCAACCGCACTCCATCCGGCCAAAAACTCTTCGCTCCGGGCGCCGGCGGCGCCGGATCGGGAGACGCTGCAAGAACACCCGCCGGGGCCGAAGCGAGGAGTCCGGCGGCTGAGCCCATCAATGCGGTGCGAATAACATCCAGTCGTTTCATACGTTTACGATCACCTCTTGCATCATTTCGAGGGCGACGATTCGTGCAGGACCTTTTTCAATGCTGCCTCATCGCAATGCTCGTCGTCTCCCGTCGACCCGGCAACTCCGATGGCGCCGACAACTTCGTTGCCGATCTTGATGGGAAGTGCTCCCTCGCCGGCGATCAAGTGCGGCGTTTTTGCGAAGAAATGGATCGGCGGCATCATCTTGTAGCGTTCGTTGACCACCGAGGTCGGAACCCCGAAGCCGGCCACCGTAAATGCCTTATCTTGCGCGACCTGGACCGTATGAACTCCCGCGCCGTTGCCGCGAATGAAGGCCTGAAGCACGCCATCGATGTCAACCACCGCTACACTGACTTTCCAGCCGCGGCGTTCGCAATCTTCACGAGCAGCAAGCGCGAGAGCGTTCGCGGCGTCCGACGACAAGCGATGGGTGGGGATGAATGTCTGCGCGTTCCCGATTGCGGTAGTACTCATCGATAACAGCATCGATACAGTCACGAACACGGGTAGGCGAAGTAAGGATACCATAACAGTTTGCCCTTCTTTTATCTGGTAAATCTTCCTGGATCGACTACGCTATGCCGGCAGTGAAAAGATGTTGACGATGCCGCGTTGATCCCCGACCGCGACACGCTGCATCGTAGGCGAACAGGCCACGGCAGAAAATACCGCTCCAGGCACACGATGTGACGCGATCGTTTCTCCCGTTGCTGTTTTCACGATGTTGAGGACTCCTTGACGATCGATCGTGCAAACCCGCTCGCCATTTGGCGTAAAGGTCGCGCCGAACATCCATGGATCACCAGGCGTTCGAAACGTCGCAACGCGCGAGCCATCGTACCTCCAAAGAATCGCCGTGCCACTGCGACCGGCGGTGATGACGTGCGGTGATCGGGGATGGAACCGCACCGAATCCAAGCGACCCTGCCCCGTCGGGATATGGCCGACGACCCGCCCGTCGAGATCGACCAGCCAGACATCGCCAGGGTCCGAGGTGAAGGCTAGGATCTTTTCATCGGGGGAGATCGCCAGATTTCGCGCGACACCGTCGCGCACGACGGTCCATTTTTTCACCCCGTTTGGTTGTATATATTGCAGTGCGCCGTTATCGGCAGTAGCGAAAATCCCCGGCAACGACCGTGTAAAGGCCACGTCCGTGATCGACGCACTGTCGACGAAATGCTTCGTCAGGTTCGTTCCGTCGGCGCGCGCGATTCCGACTGTCCCGTCGTAGTTCGCCGTACCGACCCGCGACGTCGCCCCGTCAAAGCGAATGTGAAAGATCTTGATCAATTTTGCTGCTTCGTCAGGCGTATAGAGCGAACCAACGTGCTTGCCACCACTCGTGTACACGTTCGCAAATCCACTGAATGACGAGGTTGCGAGATAGCGGCCATCGGCGGAGTAATCGAGGCACGAGATCCCACCGCCGCCGGCCGGCGTAAATGTCGCTAGCGTGGAGGTTTGTGCGGCAACACGCGCTCGCGACACGCACAACGCACCGGCCGTGCCCAGAACGAAGGCAACGCGCGATAGACGGCTCATTCGGCGGGCAACGGAAAGACGTTGACGACGCCGCGCTGATCGCCGACCGCGACCTGTGGCGCATGTGATGCGCAGGCCACCGCTCCGAAAACCGACCCGGGTACCCGAAATGACGCGAGCAGCGACCCCGACTTCGTCATCACACTGAGCACACCACGCAGGTCCGTCATGCAGATACGTTCTCCGTCCGGCGTGAAGGTAGCACTCGATATCCACGGGCCGCCGGGCACGCCCAAATGCGCAACGCGGTTCCCATCGTAATCCCAGATGCTTGCGGTGCCAGACCGACCGGCGATGAGGATCTGGCGTAGCCGGGGATGGAAACAGACTGATTCCTGGCGCCCTTGTCCATGCGCAACCAGCTTGACCACTTCACCGCCGCGCCCCACCAGCCACAGTTCACCCGCATCGTTGGTAAACGCGAGCAAGGTCCCTTCTGGCGATGCTGCAAGCGTACGCGCGCTACCCGCACGAAAAACCGTCCACGCGATCGTTCCATCCGGTCGAACGTGGCGTAACGACCCGTTGTCGGATACGACAAAATAGCCGGGAGCGGCGCGTGCAAATGCCACATCCAACACCGCTGCCGAATCAGCGACGTATTGCGACTCCCGCTTTCCATCAACGCGCGACACGCCAACCGAGCCATCGTAATGGACCGTTCCGGCCAGCGATGACTCAGCGTTAAAACGAATGCGAAAAATCTGTCCTCGTCGCTGCGCCTCGGCCGGCGAGTACAGCGATACCAGATGTTTTCCATCGCTGGTGAAGAGGTCGGCAAGCCCGCCAAACGAGGACGAGGCCAGGTACCGGCCGTCCGCGGAAAACGCAAGAGACGAGATGCCCTGCTTCCCCGCGATCGAATCTGCCGCCGAGCCCGACGCGGTAAATGACATCAGCGGGAGCGTTTCCGCAGCGGCGCGTGCACGAGGCACGATTGCGGCGCTTGCTACTCCCAACAAGAACGCGACACGCGGTGTATGAGTCAAGTTGCGCGCTTTGGGACGAGGACGTTACTACCCTTCGAGACGGCGCGGCGTGACGCGTCCACGGTTTCTCGGGGTGTCGGCGTCAACGACATCGCGATACCCCGAAGTGGCGCGCGGCGGCGGCGATGGGCAAGACCCGGCGTGCTAGGTACGCCTTGGGACAATCCTCTCCTCGCCCGGCAATCGTCTTGCAACGATCGGATAGCATGGCGGACATCGGATTCAGCGCGCGTGGCGCCGTTCATGTAATACGCTCTAGCAAGCGTGCGCCCACCGACATCGACCCCGGCCTTCCTTAAGACAAGACCGCAACCACGTATGCAAGGCCCGGGCGACGGAAAGGTTCGTTCATTCGCGCTCTTAACTAGGCAGTACCAACGCGTGACGTAAACTTCGTTCTGGGAAAGGTCGGCTGGTCCGTGCAAATCGAGTATCCCTACTCGGATACAATCGCCGGTTACGTGCAATCATTCGATTCGGCTCGCATGATTGCCGTCGTTCGCACGGCAGCCGGCCGCGACGTGCCGGTTACCATCACGCCGAGTACCTACGCGAAGATCACGGTGAACCTCGGCGAGAGCTATCGTGATGCAACATCGATGGTGCCCTCGCTGCTCGCGAATCTCGACCAGTGCGTCTTTGCCTACGGCACGTTCTATCCCAAGGGCTCCGAGGCCACGTTCGAAGCGCAGTTCTTGATTTTTCCCGGGACGAGCCCGGGGCGCTTTCGGCACGAGGAGCCGGCCTGGTGGATCGAACAAGCACGCTCGATCGCGACCTCGTACGTGGGCTGGCAATTCGATCATCCGGCCATTCCGATCGACTACCGAAATTACCGGACGTACTTGCAGCTCGGCGGAACGAAAAAGGGCGACTTTCTTCAAGAGACGGACACGATCAGCCGGCTCGTCTACGGCATGTCGGCCGCGTACATGCTCACCGGCGAGGACGCGTTTCTCGACGCATCGGAGATCGGGACGCGCTATTTGCGCGACCATATGCGCTTCGTCGACGACGATAACGACGTAACGTACTGGTACCACGGCATTCGCGTCGAAGGCGATCGCGAAACGAAGCTCCTCACTTCGGAATTCGGCGATGACCTCCAGTCGCTGCCGATGTACGAGCAGATCTACGCATTGGCCGGACCGACGATGACGTACCGGCTGACCGGTGATCCGGAAATTCTGCACGATATCGAACAGACGGTAAAGTTGTTCGAAAAGTTTTTTCGCGATGAGTCCGGCGGCGGTTATTTCTCGCATATCGATCCGATCACGCTCGATCCGCGAGCCGCGTCGCTGGGGAACAATCGTGCCCGCAAGAACTGGAACTCGGTCGGCGATCACGCGCCGGCCTATTTAATCAATCTGTTCCTCGCCACCGGTGAGGCACGGTATGCGGAGTTCCTTGAAGAGACGTTCGACACGATCGTGCGGTATTTTCCCGACGAAGCGAACAGCCCGTTCGTCAACGAGCGCTTCCACGAAGACTGGTCGCACGACCAATCCTGGGGCTGGCAGCAGAATCGGGCTGTCGTCGGCCACAACCTGAAGATTGCCTGGAACCTGCTACGTATGCAGTCGCTCAAGACGAAGCCCGAGTACGTTGCCACGGCGCGCAAACTCGGCGACACGATGCCGGCCGCGGGCAGCGACTTACAGCGCTTCGGTTGGTACGACGTCGTCGAACGCACGCCGGCGCCGGGAACGAACACCTACCGTTTCGTTTGGCACGATCGCAAGGCGTGGTGGCAACAAGAACAGGCGATCCTCGCCTATGCAATCCTGCACGGCACGCAGGGCGACGAGCGTTACTTGCGTCTGGGGCGCGAGGCGGCGGCATTCTACAACGCATTCTTCCTCGATCATGACGACGGTGCCGTCTACTTCAACGTGCTGGCCAACGGCATGCCGTACCTATTGGGTAACGAACGCTTCAAGGGCAGTCACTCGATGAGTGCCTATCACTCGATCGAATTGTGCTTTCTCTCGGCCGTCTATACGAACTTGCTCATTACGCGGCAACCGATGGTCTTCCACTTCAAACCATATCCCGGCGGCTTCCCGGACAACATTTTGCGCGTCGCGCCCGATCTGTTGCCGCCGGGCAGCATCCGGATCGATGCCGCCTGGCTCGACGACGAACCGTATGCGGCATTCGATGCCGACGCGTTGACGGTCACGTTGCCTGCTGACGGCGTGCGACATCGCGTCAAGGTCAAGATCGCGCCGACGACGTGGCTTCAGGACACGCCTGCGTGAGCGTCGAAATCGTGGTTGCCGATACTGCCGATGTCGTCCGCATTACCGGCAGCATCGACGCCAAGACGGCACCCGAGATCGGACTTGCGCTCCAACCCGCGCTCGGTGGCACACGCGACGTCGTCGTGGACTTCGCGGGCGTCGGTTACGTCTCCAGCGCCGGCCTTCGCCTGTTGCTCGTTATCTACCGAAAACTACAAGCGGAATCGCGCCGGCTCGTGCTGGCAGCGGTGAAGGACGACATCATCCAGGTGATGTCGCACACCGGCTTTTTGCCGTTCTTCACGGTCGCGGCGAACGAGTCCGACGCCCTCGCAACGCTTTCCGAAAGCCGCTAGCATGGACGTGCGGATCGACTCCTACGCGACCCACGATTTCGCGGGGTATCGCTTCCGCCAAGGCAAGGCGTTGCCGTTCGGCGCGTCGGTCGTCGGCAACGGGGTGAATTTCTCGGTCTTCTCGAGCCGCGCCACGGCGTGTTCGCTCGTGCTGTTCGAAAACGGCGCACCGTTGCCGCTGGTCGAGATCGATATACCGCCCGAGTTCCGCATCGGCGACGTGTATGCGATCACGGTCTTCGATCTTCCGATCGAAGACATCGAGTACGGCTTCCGGTTCGATGGACCATCCGATCCGCACCGTGGGCTGCGCTACGACCGCACGCGAATCGTGGCGGACCCCTATGCCCGGGTGATGAGCGGGCGCGACACGTGGCGCGAGGAACCTGATTGGACCAACAACTATCAGCACCGTTCGCGCGTGTCGTTCGACGATTTCGACTGGGAGGGCGACCGGCCCCTCGAGCACCACATGTCCGACCTCGTGATGTACGAGCTACACATACGCGGTTTCACGGCTCATCCATCGTCGGGCGTCTCGGCACCGGGGACCTTTGCGGGTTTGCGCGAGAAGATCCCATACCTCAAGCGGTTGGGCGTCAACTGTGTCGAACTGTTGCCGGTCTTCGAGTTCGACGAGTGGGAGAATAGCCGCACGCATCCCGACACCGGCGAATGGCTGGGAAATTACTGGGGCTACAGCACCCTCGGTTTTTTCGCTCCGAAGGCGGGATATGCGTCGACCGGGCGCTTCGGCATGCAGATCGACGAGCTCAAGACGCTGGTCAAGGACCTGCACGCCAACGGGATCGAGATCATCCTCGACGTCGTCTTCAATCATACTGCCGAGGGCGATCACCGCGGTCCGACCATTTCGTTCCGTGGAATCGATAACTCGACGTACTACATGCTCACGCCCGACGGTTGGTACTACAACTTCTCCGGCTGCGGCAACACGTTCAACTGCAACCATCCCGTCGTGCGCGCACTCGTCGTCGACTGCTTGCGGTATTGGGCCGCGGAATACCATATCGACGGCTTCCGGTTCGATCTCGCTTCGATTCTCGGGCGGGATCAAAACGGTGCGCCGCTGGCCAATCCGCCGCTGCTCGAGTCACTCGCTTACGATCCGATCTTGAGCAAATGCAAGTTGATCGCCGAAGCGTGGGATGCCGGGGGCCTCTATCAGGTCGGATCCTTTCCAGCCTACGGACGCTGGGCGGAATGGAACGGCAAATTTCGCGACTCAGCGCGGTCGTATCTGCGTTCGAAACCGGGCACGATCGGCGAGATCGCGAGCCGCGTTCAGGGATCGCCCGATCTCTATTCCTCGCGCGGCCCGAGTACGAGCGTCAACTTCATCACGGCGCACGACGGCTTCACGCTTGCCGATCTTTTCGCGTACAACGAAAAGCACAATGACGCCAACGGCGAAGGCAACCGCGACGGTTCGGACGACAACGAGAGCTGGAATTGCGGCGCGGAGGGGCCGACGGACGACCCCGCAATCAACGCGCTCCGGCTGCGCCTGGCGAAAAACGCGATGGTGCTCCTGCTGTTCAGCCAGGGCGTCCCCATGCTCGTGATGGGCGATGAATTCGGGCGCACGCAGCACGGCAACAACAACGTATACTGTCACGACAACGAACTCGCGTGGGTCGACTGGACGTACGCCGAAACGAACGCCGAACTGTTTGCGTTCACCCGGCATTGCATCGCGCTGCGCGCCGCGCTGCCGGTCGTGCGCAGTCCGCATTTTCCAAACGCGCTGGGAGGTGAGGGCCGCGACGCGGACATCACCTTCCTCGGTACCGATGGCGGCGCCGCGGAGTGGGCCGGCTGGAATTCGGTTCTCGCCTACCGTCTGCGCGAGCGTTCCTACCGCGACGGTACGCCCGGCGACGAACTCATGGTGATGTTCAACATGCATTGGGAAGAACAGTACTTCCGGCTCACGCCGCCGCTCGACGGCTCGCCCTGGCACGTCCTCATCAACACGACGATGCCCTCGGGGACGGACGCGTTCCAGCCGCTCGACGCTCCGCAAGTGACCGGGTCGTCGTTCATCGCCGGACCGCGTTCCGTCGTCGTTCTCATTTCCGGCTCGCGCCTACACTGATGCCACATAAGGAGATTGGATGCCGCTGACCATTGAGTCCTCGCAGGCCGGCGACCGCGCCGTGATCCGCTTGGCGGGAACCCTGGACGCAGCGTCGGCCGAGAGCGTGCGTCAGGCCGTCGACGTGGCGCTGGCTGCGCAACCGGCGTGGCTCGAACTCGATGTCGAGCACGTCGATTTCATGTCGTCGGCCGGATTGCGCGTCGTCATTTTCGCCAAGCAAAAACAACCGAGCGTGAAGATCGCCTTCCGCAAACCGCAAGCGCCGATCCTCGACACGCTGAAGAAAACGGGCTTTTTGGATGCGGTGTACGTGATCGGCGACGATGGCGGCTAGCGTCGAGTGCCGACCTTCCCCGGGACGCTCGATTCGCTTGAAGCCATTCGCACCTTCGTCGGGGATGCCGCGGCGCGCGCGGGGCTCGACTCCGGCGCCGTCTACCGCCTCTCTTTGGCCGTCGATGAGGTCGCGACCAACGTCGTGATGCACGGCTATCAGGAAAACAGCTGCAGCGGGTCGATCGAAGTCGATTCAGCGATCGAGGACGGGATGCTGATCGTGCGCATGTTCGACACCTCGCCCGAGTACACGCCCGACGACCACGAGGTGCTCCCCGAGGACCTCTCCGTCCCGCTCGAGGATCGCGAACCCGGCGGCCTCGGCTTGTTCCTTACGGCCCAGAGCGTCGACGATTTTCGCTACGAACGCCTCGACGGCCGCAACCTCCACGACTTTCGCGTGAACCTGCCGTGACGAAGACGCAGGCTACCTCGACGATCGTCGCCGTGCGGTCGCTGGCGGGATCGCTCCTTATCATCGCGCTGCACCTCGCGTTCGCGGCGGCTTTTAAGTCGTCGACATCGTCGGCAAGAATCAGCTTGATGCTGACGATCCTCGCGGTCTTGTTGGTGGCGATCCGCTGGGGCCGTATTCCGTCCGCGGTCGCAAGCGTGTGCGCCGCCGTCTCGTATACGTATTTTTTCGAGCAGCCGATGTACTCGTTTCAGGTCGATGACATCGATGAATACTTCGTCGGCGCCACGTTGCTCATCGTTGCGGTCATCGGCAGCCAACTCTCGCTTACGGCTCAGCGGCGAGCGGCCGAGGCGCTTGCCAGCCGCATCGAAACCGAGCGTCTCTACGATTTCGGTCGCGCGCTGCTGGGGCCCGACAGTTCGAACGCCCTCGCCGGCACGGTCGTCGAGGAACTGGTGCGAACGTTCGCCGCCACGGCCTCCGCGTTTCGGTTCGACGAAGAGGGACTCACGCATCGGGCCGGGCCCGCAGCCGATCTCATCCAGATGGAAGAACTCGCCGGCGGCGCGGAGCTCGCGCCTGGACTAGTCGTCATTCCGGTCATGTTTGCCGAGACACGCATGGGGATCATCGCGACACTGCAAGCCGCGATGTCGCCGCTCGCCCAGCGTTCGGTCGCGACTATCACCGGCATCGCGCTCGAACGGGTTCGCGGCCGCGAAATGATCCTGCGCCTCGCGCGTGACATCCAAATGGGTTTTCTGCCGCGCTCGTTGCCGCCGTTCCGCAACGACGACAAAGTCGCCCTGTTTGCGTTCATCAAGCCGACCTACGACGTCGGCGGTGACTTCTATTCGATGTCGGCACTCGACGACGACCGTTTGTTCTTCGCCATCGGCGACGTTGCCGACAAGGGTATTCCGGCCGCACTCTTCATGGCGCGCACGCTGACGGCGATCGATATTTCGATCGTGGCCAGCGCGTCGTTGACCGACGCCATGTGCGCGGTGAATCGCACGCTCTGCGCCAACAATAACTCGCAGATGTTCGCCACGGCACTGGCTGCCGTGCTCGACACTTCCACGGGCGTCGTCGAGTACGTCGATGCCGGCCACGAACCGCCGGTCATCATCTCGGCTGACGGCCGGGCTCGCGTGGTCGAGAAGCAATCCGGTCTCGCGCTCGGCTTCATGCCGGCCTACGCCTACGCTGCGGGCCGGATCGAGCTCGAACCGGGCGACACGCTGGTCTTCTATACCGACGGCTTCAGTGAAGCGATGAATCGCGACCGCGAACTCTTCGGGCTGGAGCGAATGGTTGCGGCGCTGGCGAACTCACAACGCGATACGGTCGAGCACCTCGGCAACGGGCTGATCGGATCGGTAAACCGCTTCGTCGGCGACGCTCCGCAGAGCGACGATCTGACGCTCCTCGTCGTCCGCTACGTCCCCTCGCTCGCGCAAATCGGCAGCGCGGTCGTCACCGTCATGGAGGCTGTCCCGTCGTGAAGAAACGGATCAACTATTATCGCGATCTCTCGGCCGACTTTTCGCGGCCCGGTTTAGTCGGCCCGGAGGCGGCCAAGCAATTGATTGCCGACGCCGCTCGCTTCATGAACATGAAGGAAAGCACGCTCCCGGAGATCGGCAGCCCGTATCCGCTCGAACAAATCGAGGCCGAGAACAAGGCTTGGTGGCCGACGCACTGTCAGGCGCTGCGCGACGCCCGCGGGGACTTGCTCACCGGCGAGTACCGCGATAACCTCGTGTACTTTTGCCAAGACGGTCCCTACTACGGCTTGGAAGAACAACGCGCTCGCGAGCAGCACTGGTGGGCGCTGATCGCCCAGCCGGGCGTGACGATGACCTGGCCGATCGTCATGTTTTCCGGCGAGTTCGTGCACTTCGAATGGGCCTGCACGGACGATGAGACCGCTGAGACCACGGCCAAAGGCATGGTGCTCTGGGTCCGGCGCGGCCACCGCGGCGGCTGCTATTTCAAGAGCGAGCAACTGACATTCTATCGCGACGTCTTCGCGCCGCCCGAACTGCTCGAACGCCTTCACTAAAACCGCCTTCAGAGGATCTCTCATGACGACTTCCATCAAACAAAACGCCGTTCTCGGCGACCCCGAACTGCAGAGCGGTTTGCGCGGCATCGATCCCGCTTGGGGCGATCTCTGCACGCGCGTTGCGGGCGAAGTCTGGGGCTTGCCGAACATCGACCAGAAGACCAAGTCGCTGATCACCATCGCGATCGACATCGTCAACTGCGGCACCGAACCTGCGCCGTTTTTCGCTCACCTCGACATGGCGATGAAGCAAGGAGCGACGGCCGAGGAGCTCCACGAGCTGATCCTCTTCACCTCGGTCTACGCCGGTTTCAACAAGGGTGCCCCGGCGATGGTGCACTTCAACGAATTCATTGCGGGGAGAAGCAAATGAGCAGCGTCAAGCCGAAGATCGCGGTAATGATCGAAGAGCACTTCGATCAAACGGAATATCGCCGCTTCAACGAATACTTTCCACAGCACGGCTACGACGTCGAGTACGTCTCGTATCTGTGGGGCAATACGGCGCTCACGTTCGGTAGCAACCCGGATAGCGGTGTCGTCGAGGATCACGTCACCGTCACGACCGACGTGACGGCCGTCAAGGCCGCCGACTACGCCGGGCTGCTGCTGATCGGAGCCTACGCGATGGACCGCTTGCGCTACGAAGAACACGTTCGGCCGGGGCAACCCAACCGCGCACCGGCCGTGCAGTTTCTGCGCGACGCGATGCAGGCGCAAATCCCGGTCGGCACGATCTGCCACAGCTTGTGGCTCTTTTGCGCGGACCGCTCGCTGTTGGCCGGCCGGCGCGTGACCTGCGCGCACAACATCCTGTGCGACGTCGAAAACGCCGGCGCCACGGTCGTCTATGACGGTGACGTGACAGCCGAACTCGTGGTCGACGGCAATCTCGTGAGCGGCAAGCATCCCGGCACGATCGAGTCGTTCCTCCCGGCCTTCCTCAAGGCAGTGGAAGAACACCGCGGGGTGACGGTATGAAGCGCGCTCTGTCGCTGATTCTCGCGGCGCTGCTCGCGGTTGCCGTGCCGGCCGCGGCCGATACGCTGGCGCCGCATGCCTTCCCGCACTACACGCCAGACCCGCACCCGCTGATGATTCTGGGCCCGGCCGGCGAGATCTTCACCTTCCAAAAGACCTGCGCGACGACGCGGGGTCGTTACGCTCTCGCGTATGCGGTCATCCCGCCCGGCGCCGGCCCGCTGCCGCACGTCCACCACTACACCGACGAGTGGTTCTACTTTCCCGACGGCGGGATCACCATCGAAATGGGCGAGCACCGCTATCCCACCATGGGGATGATCCCGGGGAAGAACGCCGCCAAGGACACCTTCCACGAGGTCGAGACCAAGCCCGGCGACATCTTCTACGGACCGCGCTACGTGATCCACGGCTTCTTCAACGACACGACCAAGACCCATCACCTCATCTTCGTGTGGGCGCCGGACGACGGGGTCATCGACTACTTCCGCGAGGTTGGACAGCACATCACCGACCCCAAGCACCTACCGCCGATCAATGAACACAACAAAGAGCTCTTCGTGAGCCAAGCCCCCAAATACGGGATCAACCAGAGCTCTTCGTATGACCAGTACATCGGCCACAACGTGAAAGGTATGGCGCCGATGGACGCGCACCTCACCGAGCTCGACAACCTGATCGAGCACACTCCGGCGGAACCGGCGCAACTCAAGATACCGTGCAACAAATAGTCCTGAGCGGGCGGTTTACCGCCAAGGCGGAGCACCGCGCGGCGATCGCCGACCTCGCGCGCGAGCTCTACGGTCCCTCGCGCGCGGAGGCCGGGTGCAAGTCGTACGCGTGCTTTGCGCAGACGGACGTGCCCGATGCGATGCTGTTCTTCGAAGAATGGGCCAGCGAGGCCGCGCTCGATGAGCATTTCGCGAAGCCGTACTTCGCCGATTTCATGCAACGGTTTCCGCCGCTGATCGTCGGTTCGCCGGCGATCACGATTTTCAACACCACGGTCGTCTCGGATGCGGAGCCCGGGAACCCGCAAACACCGATCGTGCTGGCGGGCCGGTTCACGGCGAAGGCCGCGCGGCGGGACGAACTGGTGGCCCTTGCGCAGAGCATGCTCGCGCCTTCGCGGGCCGAGGACGGTTGCGTCAGCTATGATTTTCTCGAGGAGGTCGGGGCCCCCGGTAACTTTCTGTTTTTCGAGCGCTGGCGCGACAAAGCCGCACTCGACACGCACTTCGCCGGCGTGGGTTTTGCGAAGTTCGCGCAAGCCTTTCCGGCGTTGATCGAGGGCGACGCCGACATCCGGCTATTCGCCGTTTCGACGGAACGGACGCTCTAGTGGAGCACCGCGCCGCGACGGTTCGCGGCTTGCGCCTGCACTATCTCGAGGCAGGCAGCGGCGAACCCGTGCTACTGCTGGCCGGATGGCCGCAAACCTCGCACGCCTGGCGGCACGTGATCCCATTGCTGGCCGAGTCGCATCGCGTGCTTGCCCTCGACCTGCGCGGTCAGGGCGATTCGGCATCGCCCGGTTTCGGATACGACGCGTTTTCGGTGGCGTCCGACATCCGCGCTTTCACCACGCAGCTCGGCATCGAGCGCGTCCGGGTCATCGGGCACGGTTTGGGTGCTTGGGCGGCGCTCGCGTATGCGACCATTTTCGCGGATCGCGTTCGCTCGCTCGCCGTGCTCGACGCTCCCCTCCCGGGGTTCGTTCCGGACGGACTGTTACGGCGGGTACCGGCCGCGCTTGCGTGGCCTGCCGCGGCCGCCGTCGAGCCGGCCGGGGGCCCCGACGTCACGGCGGGACGCGAAGGCCCGCTATTGCGGGGACTGTTCGGCGACGCCGTCCAGGCGGCCGCGATCGACGTCGAGGAGTACGTCCGCCGGCACGGCAACGCGCCGGCGTTTGCCGCCGGCCTCGGCTACCACCGCGCGCTGGCCGAAGGGTCGCTCGACGGCGCCGATCCGCTCGACATCCCCGTCTTGGCGATCGGCGGCGAACATTCGATGGGCGACGCGATGGCCACAGCGCTGCGCGATCGTGCGCACGACGTCACCGGCGTCACGATTCCCGGCGCCGGCCATTATCTGCCCGAAGAACAACCGCGGGCCGTCGCGCAAGCCGTCCAAACATTTTTTCGCGAACAGCGCGGCATTCGTTTCGGCGTGCACACGTTCATCTTCAAACGCCGCTTCGGTGCCGCCGACTTGGCCCTGCTGCCGAAGCTGCGCGCGCACGGTTTCGACGGCGTGGAAATCGGCCGCTACGATTTCGATGATTTTCCGGTCGAGCGCATCGGGCGCGCCGTGCGCGAGAGCGGCCTCGCGTGCACGCTGGTCGTCGGGCTCAATCCGGGCGCCAGTACGATCGATCCGGATCCCGCCGTGCGCGCCAAGGCCGTTGCGTTCTTGAAGCAAGCGGTTTCGATCGGCGCGGAGTTGGGCGCCGAGATGATTTCGGGGCCGGTCTATGCACCCGGATATGCGTTCACCGGCAAACGCCGCACGGCCGATGAATGGGCGCGGTCGGTCGAATGTTTCCAAACGGTGGGCACGGCCTTGACGGAGCACAAGCTGCGAATAGCGATCGAACCGCTCAATCGCTACCAAACCTACTTCGTCAACACGCTGGCCGACACGAAGAAGTTGTGCGAGGATATCGGTCATCCCGGCTTCGGCGTGCTCTTCGACATGTTCCATGCGAATATCGAGGAAAAGAACATCGCCGCATCGATGAAGATGCTCGGACCGCGCCTCTTTCACGTACACGCCTCGGAGAACGACCGCGGCACGCCGGGCACCGGGCACAACCCGTGGAAAACGGTCGCGCAAACGCTGCACGCTATGCATTTTACGGGGTGGGTCGTGATCGAGAGCTTTACCTGGTACGATCCGGTGATGGCGAATGCGGCACGCGTCTGGCGCGATCTCGCCAAGCGGCCGTGCGACATCGCCTACGACGGATTGCCGTTCCTCCACTCGACCTTCCGGGGAACCCCATGAAGCGCTCGACCTTCTTGCGCCGGTCGGTCACGCTCGGGAGCGCACTCGCTGCTCCCGGGCTGATCGCGCCATTGGCCTCGGGCGCCGCCGATGCAACGGTTCCAGCCGGGTTCACGAGCCGCCGCTACGCCGTGAACGGGATCCATCTCCACGCCGTCACCGGTGGAAGCGGACCGGCCCTCGTGCTGCTCGCCGGCTGGCCGGAAACCTGGTATGCGTGGCGGCTGGTGATGCCGGCGCTGGCCGAGCACTTCACGGTGATCGCACCCGACATGCGCGGTCAAGGTGATTCCGACCGGCCACTCACGGGCTACGACACACACACCCTTGCCGCCGACGTACACGCGCTTGTCGAGCAGTTGGGGCACCGCACCATTCACCTCGCCGGGCACGACGTCGGCGCGTGGGCCGCGTTCGCGTACGCCTCTGTTTATCGCGACGAAGTCCAACGCGTCGCGCTCCTCGATGCGGCGATCCCTGGGGTCACTCCACCGCAAGCGTTCATGCTGCAGCGCAACTCGAAGACGTGGCAATTCTTCTTCAACGCCGTCCCGGACGTGCCCGAAATGCTGACGGCCGGCCGCGAGCGCGAATATCTGAGTTGGTTCTTTCGCACCAAAGCCGCGAGGCCGGACGCGATCTCACCCGCCACGATCGACGTGTATGTTAAAGAGTACGCAGAACCGGGCGGAATGCGCGCCGGATTTGCTTATTACCGCGCCGTCTTCGATGATATCGACCAGAATACGATCTCGAAGAAGACGCCGCTGGCGATGCCGGTGCTCGCGCTCGGCGGCGACCACGCCGTCGGCGACGCGCTCCGCCAAGCGATGACGACGGCCGCCACGGACGTGTCGGGCGGTTCGATCGCAGCTTGCGGACACTACATTCCCGAGGAAGCACCACGGGAGTTGATCCGCCGCTTCAACGCGTTCTTCGGCGGCGGTTAGCCTTGTACAGTCCCGCGATCCTGGCGAAATACACGGCATCATTTCCATAAACAGCAATGATCTTAAGCGATTAACGAGAAAGATTTCCGGATGTCGACCCATCTCTTTCGCGGCGTCGCAGTAGCCGGCGTCGTCTTCGTATCCGCCTCCACGGCCGGCGCGGATTTACCGACGCAGAAGACGTTGCCTGTTACCGTGGCGCTTGCCATCGCGCAAGCCACTTACGGCACCTGCTTGGCGCAAGGTTATCGCATCTCGGTGCACGTCGTCGACCGCACTGGCGAGACGATCGTTGCGCTGCGCGGCGATGGCGCAAATCCGCACACCTTTGAGAACAGCCGTCGCAAGGCGTATACGGCGCTGACGTTTCGCGGGCCGTCCGCGATGTTGGCAAAGAATCTGGCCGATCCGGCCACCGCCGCGGTCGCGCAAGCCGTGACGACCCTGCCGGGAGTCATTGCGCTCGGTGGCGGCCTACCCATTCGGGCGGGAAACGACATACTCGGCGCAGTCGGCGTCTCGGGTGCGCCGAAGCCCGAACTCGACGAAGCGTGCGCCAAGGCCGGCCTCGATAAAGTGTCAGATCAGTTGAAGTAATTGAGAGAACTAGGGCTTTTTCATTTCGCGAGGAGCGAGTGTTCGTCTAGTGAGCGGCGGAAGGTCTCCAAGCGAATCGGCTTGGCGAGCACACCGCCCATATTCAAGCCGAGGCCGCAGCCAAGTTCGCTGATCGTCCGCAACACCTTGCTCTCGCAACCGCTCATCAGCACGATCGGTGCGGTGAATTTATATGCGACAAGCGTGTACATCAACTCGACACCGTCCACATCGGGCATCTGCAGATCGAGAAAGATCAGCGTCGGCTGCCATTCCCGAACGCACTTCAAAAAGTACGTCGCGTTGGTCGTCGTCTCGACTTCATAACCGGCGATCGCACCGACCTCGCGCACGCACGGGAGAAGGCTTTCTTCATCATCGATCACGAGTAAGCGCCCGGCGCTTCCGTGCGTAGGTGTCGGGTTGATTCGATCTACTCCCCGTTTTGCAGAAGCCGGTCGAAGTTCTCGCGAACTCGGCCGGCTTCGACGGATCGATCTGTGCTACGGCCCACACCCGAGTTCGATGCCCGCTCCACCGAAATGGATACGCCCCAAGCCTAGGGCATGCGGCGTCGGAGTGCATCGGCGTCGCGCACAGGAATCCGGGAAGCCGTTGTGCACGATGCCTGGATTACGCGGGGACTCGGGCTAGCTCAACGTCGCCAGGCGCTCTTCGATTTCCAGCGCATATTGGACAATCGTCCCCAACAGCTGCGGGCGGACCAGGCGATAATCCCCGGTGATGTCGAGTACGCCGATCGCCGTACCCGTTGCGGGATCGTGGATCGGCGCCGCCGTGCACGTCAGGTCTTGCCAACCCTCGCAGTAATGTTCGGCCGACATCAATTGCAACGGCCGATCGTCACGTAGCGCCGTTCCGATCGCGTTGGTGCCGACTCCGGCTTCACGCCAATCGGTACCGGTTTCGAACCCGATGCGATTCAGCCGTCGCCGCAGATCCACGTCGCAGCGCAAATCGAGAATCGTGCCGTTGCCATCGGTGAGCACCGTCGCATAGCCGATGCCCGAAAGCATATTCGCGAGGTGTTCGACGATAGGCTCCGCCGCCCGCAATAGGCGTTCGCACGCGCGCTCATCGACGTCATCATCGACGCGCGAGAGTGCGACGGACCGGCTCGGTTCAACGAGCAACTCGTGGCTGCGCTTCCACGAATTCAAAATACGCGGCCGCAAGATTGTCTCACGATCCTCAGGTGTTGGCGCCTTCGCCGGCGACGCACAGATCAGGAACCGTTCCCGTTCGGCGCTGAGGAAACGCCGCGCCGCTTCGACATCTGAAAACGGCGCCAACGGGGCCGTGAGCGAGAACATTGCGCGCGGCGGCTCCACGGATGCAACGATTTCCGCGCGATAGAGTTCGGGCAGGGCCAGCCGGAAGAGCATCGCTTCGTCAAAGGCGTCAAGTGCGAGCACCCGAGAAAGACGCGCTAAGAGGCGCGGCGACACCGTGATCGGCCGGCCGCTTTCGAAGACCCGGTACCATTCGGTCGACACATCGGCGGCTTCAGCCACTTCCTCGCGGCGCAGCCCGGGAACGCGCCGGCGACCGGTCGCGGGGAAACCGATGCTCGCCGGAGTGCGGCGCGAACGCGCGTGCATCAGGAACGATCGGAGCCGAAGCCGCCGTTCTGCATCCGCCGCCTGCCCAAGCCCGCCGTCCGGCTGTTCGCTCATGCTGGTTTTGTGACTACCCTCCCGCGCGAAGGGCCGGCTTGGTACCGTAGGCCTATAATGCCCGAACAGCTACCGGCCACCCCCACCACCGAGGTCTACGGCTGCATTTTAGCATGCCAGGCCCCTGAAGTACGGTCATGAAGCAGGCGAGCATGCGGCTGCCTTCAACCCCGGACCCGGAATGCGAATGCCTCGGCTCGCGGGAGCAGGTATCCGCGGTCGCGGCCCGTTTGGGACACGGTTTATCCGAGCTCGCCGGCGACGTCCGGGACGTCATCGAAGCCGCGATCCCGGCCCTGCGCGAGGACGGGCCCACAAGCGGCCTGCTTGAGACGAGCATCGAGCAAAACATCGAAGCGATGCTCGGGATCTTGGCCCACGGCATCGATCCGGCCGCGGTCGACGCGCCGAGCGCAGCCCTCGAACACGCCCGGCGGCTGGCCCAGCGCGGCGTCTCGACCTTTGCCTTGATTCGCGCGTACCGTCTCGGGCAATCGCGATTCTTGCGGCGGCTGATCGAAGACTTGGTCGGCCACGGGGACGCGCCCAACGAAACAAAAAACGTCGAGGGCAAGGCCACCCTCGAGATGGTCGAACGCGTGACGAGCTACATCGACAACGTCGTCGAACAACTCATCGTCGCTTACGCGAAGGCGCGCGAAGAATGGTTGAGGCCGAACGCAATTCTCAGCGCGCGCGTGCGGTCAATCCTCAACGACAAAACACTCGACATCGAGACGGCCCAAGCCCGGCTCGGTACGTATCGGCTCCGCCAAAACCACCTTGCGCTCGAGCTATGGATGCGCGGAACGGCACCAGACGGTGGAGCGCTCGAAATTCTGCGAACGGCGGCCGGGTCGCTCGCCGGCGCGATACAGTGCGAGGAGACACTACTGTTCGTGCCGGTCGACGAATCCAGCGCATGCGTGTGGTTACCGTTGAACGGCCGTGCGAGCGTCGAACGCGAACAGCTCGCCGCCGCGCTCGCGACGTCGCCCGACGTCTTTGCGTCGGTCGGAGAACCGGCGCCCGGGCTCACCGGCTTCCGGCGCACACATCAGCAAGCGATGAGCGCCGCGGTCGTCGCGCACGTACGCGCGACACCGCGCGAACAACTGACCCCCTATATCGAAATAGCTCCGATCGCGGCACTGTGTTCCGATCTCGACTCCGGGCGCGCATGGGTGGCGGAAACACTCGGCCCGCTCGCGATCGACGACGAACGCCACGCCCGGTTGCGCGAGACGGCCCGCGTCTTTTTCGCAACCGGCGGAAGCTATACGGCGACGGCCGAGCAACTGCACCTACACCGCAACAGCGCGCAATCCCGCGTGCGTAAGGCGGAAGAGACGTGCGGACGCCCGTTTCGCGAAGGACGACTCGACATCGAACTCGCCCTACTCGCGTGTCACTGGCTCGAACAAGCGGTGCTACGCCCGGCGCAACAGCCGCATCAGGCTTATCACCGCGGGATCGTGATATAGTCGTTCGATGGCAAAAGAAAAGACGAAACGCGAACAGGTTGAGGATCTCGTCGAAAAGCTTAATGACGACGATGCGACTCCGGCTACTGATAAGATGCTCTACCTGGCAAAGGTCCAGACCAGACTGCTTGCCGACATGGTCGACCTTCAAGTCGAAGTTCTGCGGAAACTCGAGACGCTCGAGATCAATACCGGCTAGGGACCCGATTTCGCGGACGGGGAGTTAAATGATGCAGCCGGCACGAGCGAACTGGAGCGGGCGGCGGGAATCGAACCCGCGACTCTTGCTTGGAAGGCAAGGGCATTACCATTATGCAACGCCCGCGAACCCTTTGGTCTGCTTGGAAGTCAGAGCCCCGCGAATGGGTTCTCGATCAGGACGCCGGCAATCGTTTGTCCGGCGCTGAGATCCTCCGAGAGGAGACGCGCAGCGCCGGCCTTTGAGGCCGATGCGACCATGAGCGCATTCCAAAACCCGATCTTGGCCTCGTCTTCGATCCGAAATGCCGCCTTGACTTCGGCCGATGTGATATCAATGCACCAAATCGTATACGCGCTCACGACCAATCGTGCTGCGTCCTTGGCAAGTGGCTTTGCTATCTTGCAAGTAACGTTGACATAGAACTCTTGCAGAACTTGCGGGCTCACGACACCCTTTCCGTCGTTCCACAACGCGCGCAAGGCGTCGCTTGCAAGAGCGTGCTTTGCGCGATCATCGACGTCGTGGGCGTAAATGAGCACATTGGTATCAACGAATGTTTTATCGCTCATTGAGAACCGATCGATCGATGCCGTGCCGGCCGCCGAGATGGAAGCCTTGATCGAGAAGCGCGAGCGCGTGACTCTTTGCTTGCTCGTATGCTTCGTCTTCGTTGATCAAGGACTCGATTTGGGCCGCAATGAGGCCACTGATCGAGGTATCTCGCCGAGCCGCCAAGATTTTTGCCTTTCGTACCGTCTGCTGATCGAGGCTAATCGTCACATTCCGCTTCACGTGTAATACGTGTAACACATTTCTCACGTGATCGCAAGGAACGAGCCTCAATTCCGAAGCGGACGTTGATCGACGGCGGCGACTAATGTAGGTCGATCCCGCAGCCGACACCGATCTTATGGAAGTGGACCTGCTGACGCCCTTCCCAGCGGGATTGACGGTCGATTATTCAACGAAATGCAATCTGCGTTGCACCTATTGCGCGACCGGAAGCTCGAGCTACGCCGAGATCGACATGTCGGAGCAAGTCATTCACGACATTGCGTTCTTCTGCCGCCAACTTGAGCTGCGTGAAGTCTGGCTCTCCGCCTCTGGTGAGACGACGATGGCCCCCGGTTGGGAAGAGTCGCTTGGCGTCTTCCTGGACCAGCAAGGTTTCTTTCGCCTCCACATCAACTCGAACTTCGCGCGGCAGTTTACGAAGAAGGACCTCGACGCGCTCAACCGGTTCGGCGACATCCAAATCAGCCTAGACAGCTCCGAGCCCGAAATGATGAAAAAGCAGCGAACGGCGGATCTCCGCACGATCGTCTTCAACATCGTGCGGTTGCGTCAGACGATGATTGCAAACAGCCGTGAGACCCAGTTGCGCATCAACTGTGTGGTCTCGCGCGACAACATCACGCACATCGAAGGGCTGGCGAGCCTCGCGCTGCTGCTCGGCATCTCACATCTGATGCTCTCGGAGCTTGCGGCCGAGAACGACAACCCGCACATGCCTGATTTGCTCGAGAAGATGACCGAGGAAGAGGCGCTCTCATTCGCGCGCTCGGTCTATCGCGCGAACGAGATGCTGCGCGGAACGCCGACGACGATGGACGTACAAGGCGCCTTGCTCGCCAAGCTACTGCCGGCGCTGCAAGCGATGAGCGCGGGTGTCACGCCGACGAACGTGCTGGCAAACTTTCGGGCGGAAACCCGTCAAAGCACCATCGGTCCGTGTCTGGAACCGTGGAATACCGTCCTCGTAATGGCAGAGGGAAACGTCAAGGCTTGTTGCGGCACGACCGAGTCGTTCGGAAACGTGACTGAGACGCCGCTCCTCGAGATCTACAATGGTGAAAAGGCCCGCGCGTTCCGGCAGCGCATGCTCGACGGCGGTTCGGATCTGCCGTGTTACCGATGCCCGGTAGCCACGTCCGCAACCCCAGCGGAGTTTCAGGCCACCGTCGAAGCGGAACAGCGCAAATACGCCGAGCGCGGACTCTATTATCCGCCCCCGGTAAACGCGCTGTAGCGCGACAAGGTTTTGCACGCCGCCTTCGCGCGGCCGTAATTCGTGGAGCGGGCGGCGGGAATCGAACCCGCGACTCTTGCTTGGAAGGCAAGGGCATTACCATTATGCAACGCCCGCAAACCCTTGGTATGACTGGGTTTTTCCGGTGTACACCCTATTCTCTCTCTGGATTTAACCCAGCATTTAACCCTTTCCGCTCCAAACCGGTCGTAGTAGACGCCCCATGGTCCCGGCTATCTTCTCCAGGTCCTCATCGCGCAGCCGAATGTACTTCCCCGCGATCCCGTCCGTCGTGTGGCCCATCCACTTGTCTATCTTCGGAGTAGCCACGTCCTCGTTCGTCAAGAGCGAGGATGCGACGTGCCGGAGTAGATGAAACCATATTGTCCCGTCTGTTGGCAAGTCCGCTTGCTTCAAGAGGCGAGGGAATACGGTGGCGTTCAGCGTTCGCTTGAGCAGATACCTGTCCGCCGTGTTCGGGAAGACGAGCGTTTTGCTCTTCCCTTCTTGCATGCCGAAAGCGCGCTCCGTGGCGCGGTCGAGGTAGAGCGTCCGCTTCGAAGATGCCGTCTTGACCGGGACCTGTCCGAGTGTCTTGCCGTCGTCGAGCGGTCCACACTGTTCGAACACTTTGATCCGATGGTTAGCCAGGTCGACCTTGTCCCACATGAGCCCGAACAGTTCGCTCTCTCTCATCCCTAGGCTGACAGCGCAGTATATGAACGGGAACCATTCCGCGTCTGTCTTCGAAAGCCGGATCGTCCGCAGGAAGTGAATCGTCTCCTTGAGGTTGAGGATGTACTGTTCACGCATCTCGGCCTTCGGGAGTTTGACGTGTCCGATAGGATTTAACGTGAGCAGTCCGTCTTCCAGAGCACGATTGTATCCGCGCTTCAGGATCGCGACCGCGATCTGATCGGAGCGAACGCCCTCGTCCTTCTTCTTCATCTCCGCCATCCACGCGCGAACGTTATCGGGCGTGAGCGATGCGAACCTCGCCTTACCGATGCCCGGCACGATTCGGGTGTTCACCGCGTTCTCGTATGAAGCATAGGTTGCTGGTCGAATCGTCGACTTCGTACCAGGGAGGAAACGATCTAGGAAGTATCGCTCCACTGTGAGTTTAGCCGCTTCTCGATTCTGCGCTGGAGTATCGAGCAGACGCTTCACCTTGCGATCTAACTCCGCCAGGGTTTTTCCGTAGGTGATCTTGCGTTCTCGCTGACCCTTCGCGTCAACTATCCAATCGCGAGACCGGTGGTAGCGCTTGCCGTTAATCGTCACTACGTCACGGTTGCCGGTTCCGGCTTCACGCTCCATGACGAGCACAAAGTCGCTTGGCCGAAGAATGCGACTACCTTTGCTCTCATTGCACGTGGCACAAAGCCCTTGTATGTTCAGTGCGTCGTTGCCCCCGCCCTCATAAATTGGAATGGTTTCGAACGCAGGCCCGGTCCCGTTCGCTCCTGAAATCCCGACGAAACGGGCACTCCCTCGGCAGATGAACTGGGCTCGTCAACAGTTAAAGAATGCGCGGCAGGACGGCATTAGTTGCTCGGAACCCTGGAAAGTCGCGCTGCACGACAGTTTCTTCCATCATGCTCGAGTAGGGACACGATACGAAATGCAAAGGTCGCGTCTGAAGACGCTCTTATTCGATGTCCTGATGTTCGTGACGAATCATTTCATTGCCCATCTTCCATCGCGACGAATCCGTCTAGCGTTCTATCGCCGCGCCCTCGATTTCGAAATCGGTTCAGGTACAAGTGTGTTTATGGGCGCCCAGTTTGATTCGCGACACGGCTTCCGGATTGGGAAAAACAGCGTAATCAATGAAAATTGCCGCATGGACAATCGTGGGCAACTCACAATCGGCGATTGTGTTTCAATTTCTGCTGAAACGGTGATCCTTACGGCAGATCACGACGTTCAATCTTCTGACTTTTCCGGTCGCGAGCGCCCGGTAGAAATCGGCGATTATGCATTTCTCGGAACACGCTGCACGATCTTACCGGGTGTTCGCATCGGACGCGGTGCAGTCGTCGGTGCCGGTAGTCTGGTTACTCGGGACGTGCCGGACTATACGATCGTTGCCGGAAATCCGGCGAAGCCCATCGGCCAGCGCAACCAGAGCCTCAACTATCAAGCACGCTACGAGCGCTGGTTGCATTGAAGCGATTGCGATTTCTGTCGGAGTATGCAAATTTACTGACAGGGTCTAGCAGAATTCGCTTTTGCTTCCATTGCAGCATGCACAGAACGGTGCGCTGCGTGCCCTATGTGCGACGGTAGACCCCGCCAAGGGGTTCTCGTGCGTTCAAGCGCTCGCAATACGTCACAGGCCTCCGATTCGCTTCGATAAGCGTGGCATGCGTGAAAATGCTGGAGCCTATAAGCGCGAGCAGTTTTCGTCCCCGGGCTCATTGCTGGAATCAAAACGACGATCTGGGCGTCGTTCACCGGCGTTCTTTTAGCCATCCTGATAAAGATCAGATACCGGCTTGCAACTCGGAAGCACGTCGGCTGTTGGCCAGCAGGGTGTCGGTGTTTAGAAACAGTCACTGCCACATTGTATCAACGTGAAATGCTCGCCCCTGGCTGCTATCGACAGACAGCCCTGTTGAATCAACGCGGTATGGGACACAAAGCATGAAATAATCGCCGCTTGATCCTGACGGTCGCGGCCGCTCGCAGGCAAGGCTTCCGCTGCAGCCGATGGGCATACCCGTGATACTTGTTCCAGTTATCGGGCCACACATGTGGTCGCCAGCGATCTTGAACTTCCAGCCACTACCTTTCGAAATTGCGCGCACTTCGGTTTCGGACAGTGCGTGCGTCGTAAGAAACTGGCTAGCCGGCAACTGCTGCGTCAACAAAATCTCAGTTCCGTCTACGCAGATCACAGCCACTGGCGCAAGGACGAAACAGGGGTCCATTATGTTGTTGCCGTTCATACAACGATAGGCGTCAGGCCTGGAAGCGGCAACGAGCCCTCCCAGCAAGAACCCTGTGCGGTAGCCTTAATCGGAATATTCTTCGCTATCGTTGGGATGATGTTCGTTTCAGCAGCGATACCCTGGGCACACACAGAGAGCACGAAAGCAAAACACGCAAGGGCTATCGTTGAGATGAGTAGGGCATAGGGCGTCCTGTGACCACTTTGCATTTTATAGCCTCTATCAACGAATCGCTGCACAACTAATTGCAGCTGATTTATCAGACCGGCCTCCAGCAACCTATGCCGGAACGAACCGCAGGGCGCCCTCATTCGCCATCGAGCAGCGTGACCGCTTTCCGCTCGCCGTTGGCCTAGGCATTATTCTGGTGTGCCGATAATCGATCATCCCAGACCTTGGAACGCAGTCGATGGATTAAGCATCTTTTAGCGATCCTGCTGTCTGCTTACGATACTTCCGGAACCTGCAGCGATGATATACGTCGTGCCGCACTTTCCCGTCACGACGTTGGGACTGTCCTTGAGAGGGCTTACGCCGGAATACTCGGCGGGATACTCCCAGACGATGCTGCCGTCTGGCGCCAGACAGATTATTGGACTCGGCGCCATAGACAACGCGTTGCGCATGCCAATCACGAAATATGTCGACACTTGAATGACTTGCGCAATCGGCCGATGGGAAGCGAAGGTACCTGCAGGGAGCGTCAAGACGGTAACCGTCTCGTCGAGAACGCAATGCACGTCTCTTTCCTTCGTTATTGCTAAAATTGGCGAGCCTCTCGCCGCAAGGTGTCGCGTGTACGTTTCACGGCATTCATCGAATGGAAAGACGTACTCGTAGTAGTCGCCGAACCTCCGAAAATTATGCACGCCGCGCGGCAGCGGCAACACGTTGCCGTTCTCCAGCTGTATCTGGTTGCCGTCGACCAAAGTCACTGAGCAAGTCCCGAGTTGGGCTGGGCATGCGCCGAAGAACAGGCGTTAGTAACCATGACTGTAGTTATTTCTGGCCTAGGCCAGCGTTAATTGCTAGAAGCGACGTTTTAGCGCGCCGCGTTTCCCGGGCCTTGCGCTGCGATTCCGAAACGTTGCGGGTGGCCGGGCTGGGGTGCTATCCTGGTAGGCGATGGGTGCAAAGATTCGGCCGCATAAGCCGACTGTCGTCTCGTTTTTGCTGGGCCTACCGTGGATCATCCCCCGAGTCTGGGACTGGCTGGACCGCACGAATAGCCTTCAGACTTGGCTCACTACTTGACGACGTACTTCTTGGCAAGGTGCGCCATCAGAGTTCTGTAGCGAGTGCGATCAAGATCAAACGACACGAGCCAAACATGATCGTAATGACCCAGCGCGAACGAACTCGGGTGGATATGCTCTAGGTCTTGAGACCACGACCGCGTCTCGACGAGCGGATAGACTATTGGCGCACGAAGGACTTCTCTGCGAAGTTCGAGTTCGCTTCGGAACGCAAATATTGCAGCGGGCTGAAAGATTACCACCGCATCTTGCGGCGTAGCGTGGTCAGCGACAAATGATGCGGCGTCCCGAATATCCTCACTTGAAACGTTCCGCCCCAACCAGATCGCATTTATCGAAAGAGCCACGATTAGCATTGCGGCCAGACCCGAGACGGCTTCGGAGCGTATTGAACGCACTCCTGACGCAACGAGAATCGCAAAGGGAGGAAACGCAGAAGCAAAATAGCGTGAAACAAACACTGGGTGATAGAGCGAGATTGTCCATCCAACTACAATTGGAACTCCGAACCATAATACCAATGCGCCTATACGGCTCCGCTGCCCGCGATCTCGTTCGGCGAAAAATAGGGGAGTACAACATAGTGTCATTACAATTGCAAGAGCGATCGAACCGGCGAAGGTGACGATAGGCCGACCTAGCTCGAGAATACTCTCTCGCCGTGGGATCCAATCGAACTGAGAAAGGCCATCATTTAATTGCAAGACGGCTATGGGCACGTATAAAAGCGCAAGCGTGAGCGCCATTGCAATTGAAATCGGTAGCCGGTTGCGCCAATTCGGGGTTAGCAGCGGCAGCGAAACCAGCTGGGCAACAATCGTGAGGAAGCCAAAAGGGTGTAGGTATATTACCACCCCGGAAATACCCATATAAATAAACGCCGCCAGGCGTGTCGGCTGTCTCTGAAAATGTACGAATGCCAACAACGAGAGAGTCGAGCTAAAAATCTCCAATGCGTACGGACGCGCGGTCTGAGCATAGGTTACAACAAATACGGATGTGGAGCAAAAGATGCTTGCGAGAATAGACGCTTCGCGATCAACGAGTTTTCGAGCAAGTAGGTAGATCGTCGGGACCGTTGCGACGGAAAATACTGCGGAAAGGCTCCGTGCAATTACGGGCGACGAACCGAATGCTCCCGCCCAGATGTGGAGCACCGCATAGTATAGAGCGAGTACTCCATCAACTTGATGCAAGGTCTTCCACAAGTCGAGCCAGCCAAGACCAGCGAACCAAAGACTAATCCCTTCGTCGAACGACAGGCTCTTGTTACCGATGAAAAGGAACGTGCAAAGAGCCCCCAGGGCCGTGACGATTGCTACCTGGATCGCGACAGGTATTCGGGCTGCCAAATTTTTCGCGAGCGTACCCTCTAACAAAAGTTCAGACCGGGAAATAGGACGGGCGTTGATGCC
>Ga0182030_10004370_pt1 | contig 30179 bp, 21 predicted proteins | sample 812S3MmetaG_FD_121299 | JGI IMG/M metagenome (GOLD analysis project Ga0182030, IMG submission 121299) | Permafrost microbial communities from Stordalen Mire, Sweden - 812S3M metaG (Illumina Assembly) | ecosystem: Environmental > Terrestrial > Soil > Wetlands > Permafrost | place: Sweden...
CGCGTTCGGTCGCTTGGAAACAGAAGAGCCTGGTCCGCTCGATCCCGTCCGGGCAAGCCAACGCCGTTTCCGCGTGGCGACGAACCGTCGCGCCGAGCCCCGTCTTCAATCTTCTTTGGCGCCCGACTTTTCGCACGTATGCGAACCGCCAGATGCGATCAGCCGGCCGGCGCGCGCCTACGCCAGATTCGTTTTTGCCGCCAACGGCGCGGACGTCTCCGTGACGCCGCTTTCGACCATTCGATCTCGCCGTCGCAGCGTCTCCTCGGCTTCAACCACGCCGGACCGGGCCGACGCGACGCGCCGCCTCGACGCCTGCTTATTGCTGCGGCAGGCCGAGTTCTCGCGCCAGGTCGTCCAGCTTGGCGGCGGCGCTCGCGTCGGCCATCAAGGCTTTGCGCGCCGAGGCGAGTGCGGCGACGGCTTTCTCCGGCTCTTGTAAGACGACGTATGAGCGGATCAGGCGCATCCATTCGTCGGCGTCGCCGCCCTTATCGGCGAGACGGTCGGCGAGGCGAGCCACCATCGCGCGGATCATATCCTGCTGGCCCTTGTCGGGCCCGCCTGCGGTCGGCGCGTCCTCCACAGGGGTTGCCTGTGCGACCGCCGCAGCGGCGGTCGGCGACGGTGGTGTTTCGCCTTTCAATGCGGCCAGCCGAGCCTTGTCGACTTCCAGCCACTGCGGATGGTCGCCCAACTCGCCGAGCAGCGATTGGTATGCCTCGATCGCCTTGGCGGTGTCGCCGCCTTGCTCGGCCGCGAGGGCGAGATAGAACCGCGCCATCGGCAACCCCGGAGAATCGGCAAGCGCTCGGTCGAAGTCCGCGCGCGCTTCGGCCGTGACAATCCCGTCCGCCGCCGCCATTTCGGCCTCGCCGAGGTCGGCGCGCATCATTCCATCCTCGCCCCTTAGGCGCAGCGCCTGACGGTAGGCGTTGACCGCATCGTCGTAGCGGCCGAGCCTAAGATAAACCGGCGCCAGCGCCGACCAGGCCTTGGCGTTATCCGGCGAAGCTGTGATTTCCGCCTCGACACGGGTGACCGCGACCTCGACCGCGTCGGGGGCGGCCTCGTCGATTTGCCGCGTTGCGAGCGGCGCGTCGGGCAGGTCGGGGCGTCCGAGAACGGCGTAGGCGGCGACGACAACGACTGGGATCAAGACGGCGATCGCGATCGCCGCGCCGCGGCGCAACCGCGGGTCGACTCTCCTCGGTTCGTCGCGGCCGCCGAGGGCCATCAGTCGGCGCGCGACCTCGGCGCGCGCGGCGCCGGCCTCGGTCGCCGGCAATTGCCCGCGTTCGACGTCGCGCTCGATCTCCGAAGGCTGCGTCCGGAAGAACGCCGCGTCGCTTGGCTCGCGACGTCGCGGTTTTGGTCTTAGCAGCGGCCACAACGCGACCAGAGCGGCGAAGCAGATCATAGCGGCCAAGATCAACCACAACATCGGTCCAGCCTTCCAAACTCCGTTCGGCTTCGCCAGTGGCTAGCCACATCTTCGAGAGCGCGTCGCCCGCCAATCCGCTGCGCCGACGCGGGCCGACCAACCAACGTTTCGTCGACGGCGCCATCCGCCGCGCTCTTCACACCACAAGGGTCGTCAGACGAGCGCCGCAAAAATGCATGCCGCCGAACTTGCGCGAGGGCAAACGCTTGCAACAGTGCAACTGACGATTGGGCAAGCCTTTGCAGCAACGCAAATTCCGTTTGCATGGGCTGGGAGGCGCGAACGCCAAATTCTTTGATCCGAGTCAAATGGGCTGCTAACTTTGCAAGCTAAGGCTTAAAACGACCGGTCGCGCGCTCTGATCGAATCTCGAAAGATTGCGAATGGATCGCGCCAGTGCGTTACGCCGTCGGCTGGGGGAGTAGACGCGAAGTGGCCAGCAAAATCAATATATTGTGCGTCTCGGCGTCGGTCTTGACGATCGACGACGCTGTAAAACCGCGCCGCGCGGGGGGCCGGCAATGAACGCGGCGGTCGCGTGCGGAGGTAGAGTTGGCCGCCCTGACTCGCGAGCCGTTGGTGCATGCGTGCAAGTGCGTCATTGCAAGTTAAGTCGCAACGGAGCGTCAAGGTCCGCGAGTTGAGAAACAAGAAGCGCCGAGCTTCGTAAGCGCACGGCGCCAACGTCGAGATTGATGAGATCGGGCTGCGTCGGGCGCGAAGTCGATTGTCGTGGGCGACGAAAACAGGTTGGGCCAGGGGATGGGCTGGAAATCTGGAATTGCGCGGGATGCGCTGATCGTCGCCGCGGCTGAAGCGAGATCGTCGGGCGCGATCCGCGCAGCGGCGGCGAAGACGACGAAGGTTGTCGCAGTTGTTGCGCGCCTGATCGTCGGCGGCGCCCTGGTGGTTGCGCAGCCGACGCTCGCTGAGCCCACGGCGGCGGCGGCGTCAGCGCCGGCGGCGGCCGCGGGCTCCGACTATTCGGCCTTCATGAATTTCGTCCAGTCCGGCGTCGCGTCGCCGACCGTCGGGAGCGACGACTCCGAGGCGACGCTCAAGAGCTTTATCCGCGTCGCCGACGCGGCGCCGGCTGGCGACGGACCGGCGCCGAATGACGTCCTGCGCGCTGCCGTCGCCGGCAAAGCGAAAGGCGACGATTACACGGTGCTGAGCGATTTCGTCCGCGTCGCCGACGCCGCCCCGGCCGTCGACGGGCCGGCGCCGAACGACGCTGTGCACGTTGGCCTCGCGGGCAAGGCGAATGGCGACGATTACACGGTGCTGAGCGACTTCGTCCGCGTCGCCGACGCGTCGCCGGCTGTCGACGGGCCGGCGCCGAACGACGCCGTGCACGCCGGCATGGCGAAGGGCGACGATTACAAAGTGCTGAGCGATTTCGTCAGCGCCGACAACGCATCCGGCGCGGCGCCTGACGACGCCATCCACGCCGGGGTGCGCGGCTCAGCTGCAGCGACCGGCGACGCTGACGCCGTCCTCCGCAATTTCGCCCGTGACGCGGACGGCGCCGGCGCGGCGCCCGACGACGCCGTTCACGCGCGGCTGCGCAGCGCGGCCAGGACGGTCGACGATTTCGCGGCGCTGCGAGACTACGTTGCGACGCCGACCGAAGAAGCGAAGCCGACAATCGTCGCCGCAGCGACCGTCAAGCCGCCGCCGGCCAAGAAGGTCGAGGCGTCCGACGATGCCCCGGCGACCTACATTGGTTCCGAGGCTTGCGTGAAGTGCCACCGCGACCAGGTCGCTACGTTCGGCCAGACGCTGCATGGCGAAATCTTCCTCAAGCACCCGCGCGGCGACCAGGAGAAACTGGGCTGCGAGGCGTGCCATGGTCCCGGTTCGAAGCACGCCAAGACCAAGGAAACCGACGGCGGCGCGCCCGGCGACATCATCGCCTTCGGCAAAGACTCGCCGCGCCCGGTCGAAGAGCGCAACGCGATTTGCCTGAGCTGTCACGAACGCGCCGACCGCACCTATTGGAAGGGCAGCGCCCACGAGACGCAGGGCCTTGCCTGCACCAGCTGCCATCAGCTGATGGAGAAGGTCTCGGTCAAGAACCAGATGGTCAAGAGCACCGAAGTTGAGGTCTGCTTCCAGTGCCATAAGGACCGCATGGCTCAGTTCGACCGTCCGGTGCATCACCCGCTGCGCGAGGGCGACATGACCTGCTCGTCCTGCCACAACCCGCACGGCAGCGCGACGGACAGCCTGCTGCGCGGCGCCTCGATCAACGAGACTTGCTACAAGTGCCACGCCGACAAACGCGGACCGTTCCTGTGGGAGCATGAGCCGGTCCGCGAGAGCTGCCTGAACTGCCACGAACCGCACGGCACGGTGAACGAGTACCTGCTCAAGGTGCAGCGTCCGCGGCTCTGCCAGCTCTGCCACGAGGGCGGCCCCGGCCACGGCAATCCGGGCAACCCGATGGTCGTCCAGGCGCTGAACCGGTCTTGCCAGAACTGTCACACCAAGGTGCACGGCTCCAATTCGCCGGCGGGCAGCCTGTTCCAGAGATAATTCGGCCAACCGAACAGAGCTCGAATGAGAAACTAGACAAGGGGAGTCGTCAGCGCGCGTCCAGGGGGGCGGACGCGCTGGCGGCGGGTGCAGGGGATCATGAGCACTCAACGCAAATTGCTTCTGTTCGGCGCCGTGTTGAGCGCCGCGGTCGGCGCGAACCGTCTCGCTTCGGCGGACGAATTGCCAACTCTGGCGCAGCCCGGCGGCGATAGCGGCTGGTACACCGAAGGGGAGGCCGCGGCGGGCGGTCAGGTGTTCATCAAGAAGCCCGGCGACACGGCCTCCAACAGCGCCGCTAAGTTCAACGAATACGGCGACAACACCGATCCGCTGTTCCTGAAGTCGCTGAACTTCGCCCTGGTCAAGAACGACGGAAGCTTCCGCGTCGATCTGCACGGCGCCAACATCGGCGAAGACAACCAAAAGCTCGAGGCCGATATCGAGCAACCGGGCTCGCAATACCTGACTCTCGGCTGGTATAAGACGCCGCAACTGCGCTCCAACACCGCCGAGACGATCTACGGCGGCGTCGGCTCCACCGACTTGACAGTGCCCAATTCCGTCGCGCAGGCGCTTTACGGCGGCCTTTTCCCGTTTGGCTCGGTCTCGACGGGCGCCGGCTTCAACAATCCTGCGCTCTTTGTGACGAACGGGTTGCCGACCAATGCAGCGACCGGTCCGAACGGGCCGTACACCTACGCCAGTCAACCATATGGCTGCTTTCTGACCTCTCAGGAGGGCACGGGGGCCTGCAACGGCGCGCAGAAATCGATTCAGACGACGATCAACGACAACGAACACAAGATCAATCTCGGCATCGTGCGCGATCGCAAGGAGATCGACTATCGCTGGACGGCCAACGAGCACTGGAACATCGAGGTCAATTACTCGAACGAGCACCGCACCGGCGTGCAGGAGCAGGGTTTCCTGTTCAGCTCGAGCACCAGCACGCCGATGGCGCAGGTGCCGATGCCGATCGACGACTGGACGCAGGATGCGACGATCTCCGCCGAGTATTTCAACAAGACGGCGTGGGGCGGCAATTGGAACGCCATGGTGAAATACGGCGTCTCGCTCTACACCGACGCGTTCAATTCGTTCACTGCCGAGAACCCGTTCGGCGGGCCGGGCAACCTCAACGGCGCCGGATTATCATGTCCGATCACCAAGACGACCTACGGCCCGAATTGCTATGGCGTCGGAGAGATGGGGACCGCGCCGGATAACGCCGCGCAGACGGTCACCGGCCAGGTCGGCGTCGATCTGCCGGGTTTCAAGAGCAACCGCTATATGGCGACGTTGCAGTTCACCGAGATGACGCAGAACGAGGCGTTCATCCCGATGACGATCAACCCCGGCGTCACCTCGGGCAGCCCTGGCTGCAGTGTGCTGACGCCGTGCTACTACGACAACAAAGACCAAAAGCTGGTGCCGCTCGCGCTGATGCCGCGCAACAGCCTCGACGGCAAGGTCGACACGACGCTGTTCAACAACGTTCTGTCGACCCAGCTCACCTCCGATCTGAAGAACAAGCTGAGCTATCGCATCTACGACTACCAGAACGATACGCCGGCGTTCACCCTGGCAAACTGGGTGGTCAACGACACGGCGATCGCCTCGTCGGGCTCGAACAGCGTCGGGAGCGGCGCCTATGCGCCGCACACCTCCCTGTTGCAATCGTACATCAAGCAGAACGCCGCGGACGAGCTCACCTGGAGAGCGACGAGCTGGGCGACGGTCGGCGAGAACAGCGGCTGGGAGCAGTACCGCTACTCGGAATTCGCCGCCGACGTCACCAACGAGTACTCGGAAAAGATCTTTGGTCGCTTCACGCCGACCGATTGGTTCGCGCTGCGGGTCGACGACATTTATTCATGGCGGCGCTACAACAACTACAATTGGCAGGATTTCGTCGGTAATCTCGACGTGGCGTCGGCGACCGAGGCGCCGTTCCTGCGCGACCTCGACATCGCTAACCGCAATCGCGACGTCGCCAATCTCTACGCCGACATCACGACGCCGATCTCCGGCCTGACCATCACGCCGACCGCGGGCCTGCGCTGGGACGACTATCCCACCGACCCCAGCATCCTCGCCGCCGGCGGCATGCAGCTCGGCCTGCGCACCGACCACGATTGGAACGTCGGCGTCGAGGCCGACTGGACGGTCAATTCCAACGTCTCGCTCGATTTCTCGTACACGTACGAGAGGATCGCGCAGACGATGATCGGCTCGCAGGCCATCCCCTACCAGTACTACGCCGGTTCGATGGGCGAGGCGGTCAACACGCTGACGGCGGGCGCCAACTTCAAGATCATCCCCGATCGGCTGGCGCTGAAGCTGAGTGCAACCTATGAGCTCGCCAATGACGCCTGGAGTACGGGGCCGGAGCCCGGCTGCTTGGCGGTCAATGGCGGCAACGGCACGAATTGCGGTCTCGTCAGCCCCGGCAATCCCGCTTATCCGTCCGAAAACACCCAGTTTGTCCACCTCGACGCGACCGCGACCTACAAGGTCGATCCGTCCTACCTCGCGCAGTTCGGCAAGGGCGAGATGTACCTGCAACTCCAGTACACCTGGGAACGCAACGCGGTGACGAACTGGCAGGAAGACAGTACGGCGACGTACCTCTATTCGACGCTCAACTCCAGCACCGTCGCCTTCAAGGACATGATCTTCATGGCCGGCGACAACCCGAACTACAACGCGCAGGCGGTCGCCGCGAGCCTTATCGTCAAGTGGTGATGCGATCGTGCGAGCGAAAACGATTGGCGGCCGTCGTGGCTGAGCAGCGCGCGATTGCCGAGCGGCGCCGCAGCCGCCGAAGCGAAAACGGAGATGGACGATGAAGCTTGCCTGGTTGTCCGGCGCCGCCGCGGCGCTGTCGATGGCGGCGGTCGGCGCCGCCCAGGCGGGGGTCGAGTTCGGTCGCCCCGATTTCTCCAATGGCCTGTCGCGGCCGGGACTGGTAAGCTGCGACTGGAGCTACGAATCCTATTTCCGCGCCTGCCCGACCCCGCAGCTTCCGCCCAAACCGGCCCCGGCGTCAGCCAAAAGCAAGCAGAAAAGCTGACGATATGCGGTTCCGGAAGGGTTGGGACGGGCGTTTGACGTGCCGAGGACGCCGTCGCGAAGACGGGCGAGGCGTCTTTCGTGCGCCGCGGCTTGGCGCGCAAGTGTCGGATTGAACGGATGGCGATGACGAGACGGCGTTGGTTGGCGGCGACGGCGGTGGCAAGCGCCTATTTCGCCGCGTTCGCGGCGAGCGCGCAATTGCTGAAGCAAGGGGACGATGCGCTGCGTCCGCTCTATGCGCAGGCGTCGGACATCGCAGAAGGCAAGGACCTCGCCACGTCGTCGTGCGCCAAGTGCCACGGCGGCGATGGAATCGCCACCGACAGGCTGACGCCCAATCTGGCCGGGCAGCGGCCCGCTTACCTGTATCTGGAGCTGAAAGCCTACCAAGCGGGCGCGCGCGCCAACGTCGACATGACCGAGAAAGTGAAGTTTCTCAGCGACGACGCGATCGTCAAGGTCGCCGCCTACTACGCCAGTCTCGATCCGGCGCAGCCGCCGCAAACAACCCCGCCTGAACTCGACGATCCTGTCGCCGCCGGCAAGGCGGCGGCGACGACTTGCGCCCAGTGTCACGGCGACAACGGCGTCAGCCATAAGGCAGGCGTTCCCAATTTGATCGGACAGGACGCCAAGTATCTTGTCGAGACGATGCAGTCCTATGTCAGCGGCGATCGCCCGTCTGACGAGAGCAACGAGAAGATGAAGACGGCGCTCGACGCGTTCAAACACAAGGACTTCGCCAACGTCGCGCTGTTTTACGCGCTGCAGAAAGACGGCCTGACGCGTGCGCAGACGCCTGCCCAAGGCGACGCGGCGGTCAGCAAGGACAGCCTGTCGCGTTGCGTCAAGTGCCACGGCGAGGACGGCGTCGGCGTCAGCCCCTCGCCGAGTCTCGCCGGTCAGGATTGGACCTACCTGGTCAAGGCGCTGCACGCCTACAAGGACGGATCTCGCGACGACGACACGATGGGCCCGAAAGCGAAGAAGCTCGACGAGGCGGACATCGAGAATCTCGCCGCCTACTATTCCAGCCTGACGCCCAAGCCGACCGGCGTCGCCAGGCCGCTGACGCCCGATCAATGGGCCGACAAATGCGATCGCTGTCATGGCGCCAACGGCAACAGCACACGACTGGAAGTGCCGGCGTTGGCCGCGCAGCGCTTGGATTACCTGCAGAAGGTCCTCCACGAATATCAGAGCGGCGCGCGCAAGAGCACGGCGATGGCGGCGATGTCGAGCGTTCTCACCGACGACGACGTTGAAGGGCTCGCAATCCACTACGCCTACGCGAAGGCGCGCGCGGCGGTCTTTGTGCCGGTGCCAAGCAAGTGAGCGAGCGAGCCGACTGGACGTCAGTCCGGCGCGTAAACGCCGAGCGCGCCTCCGGAGGGGCCGGGCGCGGCGACCGGCGGCCGCTCAGCCGAACCCCTATTGAGGTCTAGTCGATGGATCAAGACGTAACCGACGCGCCGCCCCCGCACAGACTCTTTCATCATTTTTCCGAGCTGCCCTACAGCATGCGCGTCCTGTTTACGGCGATGCTGCTGCTCCTCGGCATGGGGTACTTGTTCGCGCTGCTCAACATCTACTTCACTTACGCCGGACGTGCGGGCGGCAACCCCCTGATGCTTTCCTACCAAGACATCGTCGTCGCCTATTCGGGCAGCGGCCAAGGATCGGTGCTGGAAGGCGCGCTCAGCGGGCCGATGTCGACCATGCTGCCGCCCGACGAGAAGTCCAAGCTGCTGACCTGGGTGCACGACGGCGCGACGAAGCCGGACTACGATGGGATCAAGCCGATCGTCGACAAGCGCTGCATGGCGTGCCACAGCGGTTCGAACCCGCATCTGCCGAACCTCTCGGACTTCGACAATCTGAAGAAGGTGACGGCCCTCGATACCGGCGCGTCGATCGCGACGCTGGTGCGCGTCTCGCACATCCATCTCTTTGGGGTGACGTTCATCTTCTTCATCGTCGGCTACGCCTTCACCCACGCCTATGTGCGGCCGGTCTGGTTCAAGAGCTCGGTGATCGCCACGCCGTTCGCCGCGATCGCCGTCGACGTCAGCTCCTGGTATCTGATCAAGATCTATCATCCATTCGCTTGGGTCGAGATCGGCGCCGGCATGCTGATGGCGGCCTGCTTCGCTTTCATGTGGCTTATATCCATGTATCAGATGTGGTTTTCCAGGCCGCCAGAAGCGATCTTGCAGCGAATGGGCGGCGACGTTCCGCTGGCCGACGCCGACGTAAGCGGTCGGAAGGGCCGCGATGGATTGCGGTTGTTGAGCTGACGCAAAGCGAGGTTGCGTCGGCGTTCGACGATTGCGAAGTCATCGATCTGGCGGATACGCAGATCGGTCAAGAGGAGGAGAAATACGAGATGGCTAAAGTGCGACTCTATTCCGCGGACATTTCGCGCCGCAATGTGCTGCGGGGCGTCGCCTGCGCCGCAGCGGGCGCCGCCGTCGTCACGGCGACTGGCGGAAGCGCCTTCGCGGCGAAACCGAAGCGTTCGCAAGCCGACGTCGCCTACCAGGATCATCCGCACGGCGACGAACGCTGCGACAACTGCGAGCCCTTCATTCCGCCGGACAAATGCAAGACGGTCGAAGGCACGGTCGCCGCGCAGGGCTGGTGCAAGATCTACTCGGCGAAGTCGTGAGCGTGACGAGCGGATCGCCGCAGACAACGCCTTAATCGCGGTTGGCGCTCGGCCGAACGACGCGCGGCGGCGGCGTCAGGCGCTTATGCGCCACGTCGCCGCAGCGCTGCCCGACTTTGCGACGGTTGCCCGACTCTCGGCGTATGCCGCGAGCGGGATCGGCCAGGTGGCGCTGAATGCCGCTAGGCGCGTCATGGCGCGAAGTCCATCAGCCTCGACGCGCTTCGGCGGAGTGTGACCGTGCCGACCCGATAAAATCGCAGAGATCTCACGGGTTCAAGAGGCTCGGACCTCGGCGGCGCTCCCCCCAATGGGAGTTCCCGGCGCCGTCGGCAGAAGCGTCCTCAAACCGGACACCGCCATGGTTTCAACCTTCCTGGGGTCTGCCGCGAAATCGACTTCGCATGACTCCCCATACCGAAGTCGGCGACGCCTACGCACCGGAAGACATTTCGCTCTCGCGGCTCCGCGGCCGCAAGGGGCGCGTATTGGCAACGTTCTCTTTTCTGAGGGCGATCCAGCTGACGAAGTCTTCGAAGTCTTGAAGGGTGCGGTGGTCGTGTCGCGTTCGCTGACGGGCGGCCGCCGGCAAATCATCGATATCGTGGGTCCAGGACGCATGGTCGGCTTTACGGCGCGTCGGGCTCACGAGTGCACGGCTATCGCGCTAACCGCTGCAGAGCTCATCGCTTTTGATCGAAATAGCGCGCAGAACTGGAAGGACGAAGACCTGGACTTCAACACCGCCGTGCTGACCGAGATCGATCGGTTGCGTCGCCTCGTTTCTCTGCTCGGTCGAAAGACGGCGATCGAACGTTTGGCGACTTTCCTCGCCGACCTTTTGGGCGATCGGAAGGGACCGCAGGTCGTTAGGCTGCTGCTGTCGCGACAGGAAATCGCCGATCATCTCGGCTTGGCGGTAGAGACCGTATCGCGCGGTTTCCTCGCGTTGAAGCAACGCGGCATTATCGAACGCGCTCGCCGAACAAGCATCACGGTTCTCGACGGCTCGGCCCTGCGCGGCATCGGAGCCGGTGACGGAGAGACGATCGCTTGAGCAAAAGTCACAATGGAGAGTCCCGGCGATTATACCTGCTATTCGCCGCATCAAGAGAGCCGTTGGCGAGGCGCTCCGGCCGCAAGCGTGGAGGCGGAAGCGGATGAATCAGACGCGAATTCTCACAGTTCGTGAAGACAAGATTCGTGAAAAATCGCGCCCTCTCATGTTGCGTCCATGTCGCGTGGAGATTCCGGCGCCGTTTTGCGACCCTTGAAAATAAATGGAAATTTCTGCGACACGAGGCAATTTCAAAACCGCAGCTTAGCGGTCAAGGCCGCCTCGTAACACGTTGATTTATATTTTATATTTTTGGCTGGGGCGCCAGGATTCGAACCTGGGGATGGCGGAATCAAAATCCGCTGCCTTACCGCTTGGCTACGCCCCACCAGGCGCGAAGGCCGGGCCGGCGTTCGCGAGGCGGCGGGACCATAGTGCGAGCACCCCTTCGCCGCAACACTTGCCTGGCAAGGCTTTGGCGCTTTGGCGCGGCGCGAATCGCCAATCCGCCGCGTCTCAGCCGGCGACCAGCCCCGCCAGGGCGTCGAGGTCGACATTGGCCCCGCAGACCAGCACGCCGACCCGTTCGCCGGCTTGCGGCCGATAGGCGCCGCTCGCCAGCGCAGCGAAGGCCGCCGCGCCGCCCGGTTCGACGGCGATCTGCAGCTCGCGCCACAGCGTCCGCTGGGCGGTGAGAATCGCCGCGTCGGCGACCAGCGCCACATGGTCGACGACGCGCCGGGCAATCGCCAGATTGAGGGCGCCGACGCTCTTCGCGCCGAGCGAATCGGCGGCGATCGACTTGACCGGCACGTCGACCGGCTTTCCCGCGGCGAGCGCCGCGTCGAGCGCGCGCGAACCCTCCGGCTCGACGCCGACCACCTTCACCCTTCTGTCGAACCAGGCGGCGATACCGGCGACGAGGCCGCCGCCGCCGACCGCCACCAGCGCCGTGTCGATCGGCGGCAGGCCGAGGCGGGCGAGATCGTCTTCCCATTCGAGCCCGACCGTGCCCTGGCCGGCGACCGTCGCCGCGCTCGCGTAAGGGTGGATCGCCAGCGCGCCGCTCTCAGCGACATAGGCGTCGCACAGCGCCTGCGCGTCGGCGTAGGCGGCCCCCTTGACGACGACCTCGGCGCCGTAGGCCTTGATCTTGGCGATCTTCGGCGGCGCGGCGATTTCCGGCACGAACACGCGCGCCTTCACGCCGAGCTTGCCGGCGGCGTAGGCGACCGCGGCGCCGTGGTTGCCGCCCGAAGCGGTGGCGCAGCCGACCGGCGGCGCGGCGCGGGTCAGCAGGTTGTGGAATGCGCCGCGCGGCTTGAACGAGCCGGCGTGCTGCAGGAACTCGAGCTTGAGCGAGATCGGCGGCCGGCCTTCGATCGGCGAGGCGGCCTCGATCAGCGGCGTGCGGCGCACATGGGGCGCGATCACGGCGTAAGCGGCGCGGATGTCGGCTTCGACGACGTTCGGTTCGGACGGCACGGCGGCCCCTTTACCCTCAAACCGGGATGACGTCGACTTCGACTTCGAGCGCGTGCGCGCCCGACGACACGATCAATCCTTCCACCGGCGGCACGTCGGAATAGTCGCGGCCGCGGGCGACGAAGATGTGGTCGTCGCCGGCGGGGATCGCGTTGGTCGGGTCGAGGCCGAGCCAACCGAAGCCGGGGCCGCACCACACCGACGCCCAGGCGTGCGAGGCGTCGGCGCCGGCGAGCCGCGGCTTGCCGGGCGGCGGGATGGTGCGGATGTAGCCGCTGACATAGAGCGCCGGCAGGCCGAGGCCGCGCAAGCCGGCGATCATCACATGGGCGAAGTCCTGGCAGACGCCGCGCTTGCGGGCGAAGGATTCGACCGGCGAAGTCGTCACCTCGGTCGCGCCCGATTCGTAGACGAAATCGGCCTTGATGCGATGCGCGAGCTCCGCCGCGCCCTCGTAGATCGGCCGGCGCGGCGGAAAGCTCGCCCGCGCGTAGTCGGTCGCGGCGGCGAACAACGGCGCGAGCCGGCTCGGATAGATCGCCGCCGCCGGCGAGTCGGCCTCGAGCGAGGCGGCCGACGCGGCGAGCGCGGCGACGTTCTCCCAGGTCGGCGTCAGCGCGGCGAGCGGCGGCGCCGGCCGCTCGACCACGACGCGCGCGCGCGAATGCAGCGTCAGCTCGCGGTGCGGCGTCTCGATGCGCAGCTTGAGCACGCGATTGGCGAAGGCGTCGGTGCGCTCGATCAGCGTCAGCGGGCGCGGCGTCACTTCGACGCCGGCTTCGAGCACGCGCTGCCCGTCTTCCGAACGCGGCAGCAGGCGCAGCACGCAGACGTTGACGGCGACCGGCGCGTCGTACTGATAGCGGGTGAGATGAGAGACGTCGTAGATCAAGCGAGACCCACGCCGCCGTCGGCGCGGCTCGCCGCGGCGCCTTGCAGGAAATAGCGGGCGGCGATCGCGTCGGCGAGCGTCATCACCCGCTGCTCGACCGCGAGAATGCGCGAATCGTCGACCCGGTCGGCGTATTCGGCGGCGAGTTCCGCGCGCAGCAGCGTCGACAACCGGCGCGGCTCCTCGGGCACGCCGTCCTGCTTGAGGGCGGGCAGGGCGGCGAGATGCTCGTCGACCAGGTTGACCTGGAAGGCGACCGAACGCGGGTTGAACGGATCGAGCAGCGCCATGTCGCGCACCGGCGCGAGGGCGACGCCGATCAGCGTGCGCGAACGATAGGTGATCTGCGAGTCGATCAGGTCGAGCAGCACGTCGAGCGCATATTCGGTGGCGTCCTGGCCGGCGAACTGGCGCGACAGGCGGCAAGTGTTGATCGCGCGCTCGATGCGGCGGCCGAGCTCGTAGAACACCCAGCCGGCGCTGCGGTTGAAGTTCTCGTCGAACAGGCCGGCGAGGGCGGCCACGACCGTCAGCGCCTCATCGACGCAATCGAGGATCCCCGGCTCGTCGAGACGTTCGGGCGCGTCGCCGATGATCGTCTCCAGCCGGCCGATCAGGTGCCAGATCTGCGGCGTCAGGCGCTCGCGGATGACCGACGCGGCCTGCCGCGCCGAGCGCGCGATCGACAGCGCCGAGCCATAGCTCTGGTCGTCGCGCAGCGCCGCTTCGCTGGCGACGATCGGGCTTTCGGCCGCGATTTCGGCTTCCGTCGCGCCCCACGCGACCAGCAGGCCCTTCAGCCGCTCGATCGATTGCATTGAGCCGTGACTGGGGGCGTCGGGGTCGACGGAGCGCGCGCACAGGCAGCGCACCAGCCTCAGCGTCGCCTCCTCGCGTTCGAGATAGCGCCCGAACCAGAACAGATTGTCGGCGGCGCGGCTCGGTAGGTTGCCGAGCATGCGCACGATGCGCGCCGTCTCGGGCGGCGGCAGCAGGCTCACCGCCTCGACTTGCCGCTCGGCGAGCACCCAGACGTCGGCCGATTCGACCCCTTCGCCCATCGACACCGCGCGCCCGTCGGCCTGATCGGAAATGCGACAGAAGCCGCCCGGCATCACCTTCCAGCCGTTGGGCGTCGCCGCCGCGTAGACGCGCAGCACGAACGGTCGCGGCACCAGCCGGCCGTCCTCCCAGCGCGGCGTCGTCGACAGGCGCACGACGTCCTGGCCGACGAAATCGACGCCACGGGCGGCGATCGCCGCGCGCAGCGCGGCGCGATCGGTCTCGGGAAGTTCGCCGGCGGCGACCGGTCGGCCGGTGGCGAGGCCGGGGAGGGAATCGGAAAAAGCGCCGGCGATCGAAAACGACTCAAGTCCGGCGAGCACCCGTTCGCGCTCATTGGGCTGGCCGCCCCACCAGGTGGCGATATTCGGCATAATCAGGTCTTCGCCGATCAGCCGGCGGGCGAGGGCGGGCAGGAAGGCGAGCAGCGCGCGCGACTCGAGCAGGCCCGAGCCGGGCATGTTCTCCACCGCCACGCCGCCGGAGCGGATCGCTTCGATCAAGCCGGGGACGCCGATGCGCGAGGCGGCGTTGAGCTCGAGCGGGTCGCACCATTCGGCGTCGACGTGCCGCCACAGCACGTCGCAGCGCTTGAGCCCGGCGATCGTGCGCACGAACACGCGGCCGTCGCTGACTACCAGGTCGTCGCCCTCGACCAGCAGGAAGCCGAGGTAGCGGGCGAGATAGGCCTGCTCGAAATAGGTCGCGCTGAGCGAACCAGGGGTGAGGATGCCGATGCGCGGCTCGCTGCGCTCGCCGGCGGCGCGCAGGCCGTTGCGCAGTTCGCGGAAGAACGGCGCCAGCCGCTCGACGTTCATCCGGCCGTAGAGGTTGGAGAAGGCCTGCGAGACGACGAGGCGGTTCTCCAGCGCGTAGCCCGAGCCGGATGGCGCCTGGGCGCGGTCGCCGAGCGCCCACCAGCGCCCGTCGGGCCCGCGACCGATGTCGGCGGCGTAGAGCCTGAGCCAGCGCTTGCCGGGCGGCGTGACGCCGCGCATCGCGGCGACGAAATCGCGCGAGCCGGTCACGGCGGCGGCGGGCAGCAGCCCCTCGGCGACCAGCCGCCCATCGCCGTAAATGTCGGCGAGCACGCGATCGAGCAGCTCGGCGCGCTGGATTACGCCGCGCTCGATCTCGCGCCACTCCGACTCGGAGATCAGCAGCGGCATCCGGCTCAACGGCCAGCTGCGCTCCGCCGCTTCGCCCTGCACGCGATAGGACATGCCGCGATTGCGAATGCGGCGATCGGCGGCGGCGAAGCGCTGGTCGATCTCGTCCGGCTCGAGATCGGCGAGCGCGCCCAGCAGCCGCTCCCAATGCGGCCGCCGCTGGCCGTCGGCGCCGACGAACTCGTCGGGAATGCCCGGCAGCGGCGCATAGTCGCGCGTCCACGCCGCGACGCGCTCAAGCGCATCGCGTTCAGGCGAAGCGGCGGCGCGGGCTCTAGCGGGCAATCGTCCTCCGCAGGTCCAAAGTCATCGGGAACTCGCTCGACGACTCGTCGGGAGGAATCGGAGTCGCGCCGCCAGTATGGCCATGATCGGCGAAACGCGCCAGCCGCCGCGCCTCCGCTTCGTAAGCGTTGACCGGCGCGGTCTCGTAGTTGCGCCCGCCGGGGTGGGCGACGTGATAGACGCAGCCGCCGAGCGAGCGACCGCTCCAGGAATCGAGGATGTCGAAGGTCAGCGGCGCGTGGACGTCGATCGTCGGGTGAAGGCTGGAGGCGGGCTTCCATGCCTTGAAGCGCACGCCCGCCACCGCTTCCCCCGCCCGGCCGGTCGGCTGCAGCGGCAGACGGCGGCCGTTGCAGGTCAGGATATGGCGGCCGACGACGAGGCCGTTGGCCTTGGCCTGCAGCCGCTCGACCGACGAATCGACATAGCGCGCCGTGCCGCCGGCGGTCGTCTCCTCGCCGAGCACGTGCCAGGGCTCGAGCGCCTGGCGAATTTCCAGTTCGACGCCGCCGTGGGCGACGCGGCCGTAGGCGGGAAAGCGGAATTCGCGCTGCGCCTCGTACCATTGCGGATCGAAGGCGTAGCCGGCGCCTTTGAGATCGTCGAGGACGCCGAGAAAGTCGTCCCAGACGAAATGCGGCAGCATGAAGCGGTCGTGCAGGCTGGTGCCCCAGCGCACCGGCGCGCCCTGCTGCGGCTCGCGCCAGAACCAGGCGATCAGCGCGCGCAGGAGCAGTTGCTGGGCGAGGCTCATGCGCGCGTCGGGCGGCATTTCGAACGAGCGGAATTCCACCAGGCCGAGCCGCCCGGTCGCGCTGTCGGGCGAATAGAGCTTGTCGATGCAGATTTCGGCGCGATGGGTGTTGCCGGTGACGTCGACGAGGAGATTGCGAAACAGCCGGTCGACCAGCCACAGCGGCGCCGCTTCGCCCGGCGCCGGCGTGCGCGACAGCGCGATCTCCAGTTCGTAGAGCTGATCGTTGCGCGCTTCGTCGAGGCGCGGCGCCTGGCTGGTCGGACCGATGAACAGCCCGGAGAACAGATACGAAAGCGACGGGTGGCGCTGCCAATAGAGGATCAGGCTCGCCAGCAGATCAGGCCGGCGTAAGAACGGCGAATCGGCCGGCAAGGCGCCGCCGAGCACGACGTGGTTGCCGCCGCCGGTGCCGGTGTGGCGGCCGTCGGCCATGAACTTGTCGGTGCCGAGCCGCGACTGGCGCGCGTCTTCGTAGAGCACGGTCGTCGTCGCCACCGCCTGGCGCCACGACGCGGCGGGATGGATGTTGACCTCGATGACGCCGGGATCGGGCGTCACCTTGATGCAGTCGACGCGCGGGTCGAACGGCGGCGTGTAGCCCTCGATGCGGATCGGGACGTTTCTCTCGCGCGCGGTCGCTTCGACCGTGCCGAGCAATTCGAGATAGTCGTCGAGTTTCGGCGTCGGCGGCATGAAGACGCACAGCACGCCGTCGCGCGGCTCGATGGTGAGCGCGGTGCGCACCGCGCCCTCGGCGGCGAACTGTTCGTTCTGGGTTTGCTGTTCCACGCCGGTCAGCGCCGGCGCGACCTGGCGGAACTGCATCGGCTCGGGCAATTCGCCGCGCGGGTCCATCGGGTCCTGCTCGTGGACGAACGGGGCGTCGGACGGTTTGACGTGGGGCAGCGTCTTCATCGGCAAGCGCAGCCCGACCGGCGAGTCGCCGGGCACGAGAAAGAGCTTGCCGCGCCTCAGCGGCCAGCGCTCGCTGCGCCAGGCGGGCTTGGCCTCGGCGTTCCAGCGCTGCACCGGCAGGACGAAGCCGGTCGGGCGCGCCAGGCCGTGGTCGAAGGTGCGCACCATGCGCGCGCGTTCTTCCGGATCGTCGATCTTCGGGTCGGAGGGATCGACGTTGATCGGCAGCGCGCTCTCGCGCAGCAGCCAATAGGGCGCATCCTCGTAGGCCGGGATGACGTAGTCGGACTCGATGCCGAGGCGGACGGCGACTTCCCCGGCGAGCGCTTCGGCGTCGGAGTCGGTCGCCGCCGCGGTCGCGCCGGCCCCGGCGATCAGCAGCGGGTCGTGCCAGAGCGGCTTGCCGTCCTTGCGCCAATAGAGCGCGAAGGCCCAGCGCGGCAGGCTCTCGCCGGGGTACCATTTGCCCTGGCCGTAATGCAGGAAGCCGCCGGGCGCGAACCGCGCCTGCAAGCGCCGGATCAGCGTCTCGGCGCGCGCCTGCTTATTGCCGCCGACGGCCGCCGTGTTCCATTCCGGAGCGTCGTACTCGTCGATCGAGACGAAGGTCGGCTCGCCGCCCATGGTCAGGCGCACGTCCTGGGCGACGAGATCGCGATCGACTTTCTCGCCGAGCGCGTCGAGCTTGCTCCAGGCTTCGTCGGTGAAGGGCAGGGTGACGCGCGGCGCCTCGCGCAGTCGGGTCACCTTCATGTCGAAGCCGAACGTGACCTGCGCCGGCTCGACCAGGCCGGTAATCGGCGCCGCCGAGCGGTAATGGGGCGTCGCGCAGAGGGGGAGGTGGCCTTCGCCGCAGAACAGGCCTGAAGTTGCGTCCATGCCGATCCAGCCGGCGCCGGGGATATAGACCTCGGCCCAGGCGTGCAGATCGGTGAAATCCTTGTCCGTGCCGCGCGGGCCCTCGATCGGATCGACGTCGGCCCTGAGCTGGATGAGATAGCCGGAGACGAAGCGCGCCGCGAGGCCGAGCCGGCGCAGGATCTGCACCAGCAACCACGCCGAATCGCGGCACGAGCCCGAGCGCAAGGCGAGCGTCTCGTCCGGCTCTTGGACGCCGGCCTCCATGCGGATGACGTAATGGATCATGTGCTGCAGTTCGGCGTTGAGCGCGACCAGAAACGGGATGGTCCTTCCGCGCCGCGCGCCGAGCTGCTCAAGGTGCTGCTTCAACAAAGGGGTTTCGGGCTCGGGCGCGAGATAGGCGGCGAGTTCGGTCGCCAGCTCCTCCGAATAGGCGAAGGGAAATTCCTCGGCGTAGGGCTCGACGAAGAAGTCGAAGGGATTGATGACCGCGAGTTCGGCGGTGAGATCGACCTCGATCTTGAATTGCTCGACCAGCTCGGGAAACACGTAGCGCGCGAGCCAGTTGCCGTGCGGGTCCTGCTGCCAATTGACGAAGTGATTGGCCGGCGTGACCTTGAGCGAATAGCTCGGCACCCGCGTGCGGCAGTGGGGCGCCGGACGCAGCCGGATCGACTGCGGCCCCAGCGCGACCGGCCGGTCGTAGAGGTAGCTGGTGATGTGATGCAGGCCGACGAGAATCGCCAAACGAGGCCCCTTGCCCAGACGGAAGCGCTTGTCCTAGCAAGGCGCGGGCCGCCGGCCAATTGGCGGCGTCTGCGACGGGCCTGTCAACCCGACGGGGATCCGGCGCCGCGCAGCGCCCAATTTGGCGGCGCCTGCGCCCGAAGCGTGGCGCGAAAGCCGGCGGCGTTGGCGGCGGAACGCTTGCATCGCCGCGACGCTTGCGGCAAAAGGAGCCGCCGTAGGAGTGTAGCTCAATTGGTAGAGCACCGGTCTCCAAAACCGGGGGTTGGGGGTTCGAGTCCCTCCTCTCCTGCCAGCGTCTCCCGCTGATCGTCCGATCGCCCGGGCTGAAAGCGTCGCCTTCGCATCGCCGGCGCCGACGGGCGCGGCTCTGACGTTGTCATTCGCCGAAAATAGACCTTGAATCATGTAGTTGCTAAACGCGCTTCGACTCTGACGTGAAGCCGCATCCAGGCGCGCGCCGCCAAGATGCGCCAGACTGATGGTTCGAATTTGAACGCGCCAAGCGTCGCGCCGAAAGATCGCCCCCATGACGCCGCGCAGCCGACGGGCGGTCTCGCGGCGGCCGCGGGTCTCGACCAGTTTGAGCACGAGCGCCAGCTCGGCCGGCGTGGGCTCGGCGATCGGCCGATTGGCGATCGGCGAGCCGAGGTCTTGCGACGGCCAATTGTTCTGGGCGATCGCCGCCTCGGCCGCGCCGCGCTCGCGGAGGTTGCCGACAGAATATTTTGCGCGACCGCGCCGAGCGGTTTGCGCGCCTGCGTGGCGGCGGCGAGCTGGCCGAGCTTCTTATGCGCGCTGAGGCCGCGCCGTCCGAGAGCCGCACGGCTCGTTCTTGAAGCGGGCAGCGTTGATGTCGAGCAATGCGCGCGTCATGTGGGCGCCGGCTTGCGGGCGCCGCCGCCGCGCCCGAGACGGCGCCGGCAAAATCGCGCGACGCAACCTGACGCGACGCGATGCGACGATGCCGCGCTTCGTTTCAAGCATATGATTTTATTTGAGTGTTGAAGTCTTACATCACACAACGAGAAGGTGTGATGGTGCCCAGGGGCGGAATTGAACCACCGACACTGCGATTTTCAGTCGCATGCTCTACCAACTGAGCTACCTGGGCGCCGCGAAGCGCCTCGGCGCCGCGGACGGCGGTTTATAGGTAGGCGTCGTCGGCTTGGCAAGCGCCTGCCGCCGCCCGGCGCCAGGCTGCGCCGATGGACATCGGCGGCGGCGCGTGGAACCATTCGAGCGCGACATCGCCGTCGCCCGGAGGCCGCCATGATCCGTGTCGTCGCCTGCCTCGCCGCGCTCGCAATTGCAGCGCCTGCCTTGGCCGCCCCGGCGATGGCCGAGCCGATGCCTAAACACGTCGGCGATTGCGCCAAGACCAAGGTCGCGCGGATCGAGACGCGGCTGATCGACGGCGACGGCAAGCCGGTCGCCGGTTCGGGCAGCGCGGTCGACTTCGTCAACGGCGGCTACCAGGTCTCCTACGACCAGGTCGCGGCGATCGACGCCTCGCGGCCCGGCGATCCGGCCGAGGTCTGCCTGGTCTCGGTTCCGAAAGGCTGCCCGAAGGGCGACCATCGCGGCAAGATTTACAAGACCGTCAATCTGCGCAGTCACGGCCAATGGACCCTGCCTGACGCCGAACATTCCTGCGGCGGCGCGTAATCGACGAGGCGCAGGGGATATGGCGAACGCGCGCGCGCGGCGGGTCTCGATCGCCAACGATCCGCGCGCGCGCGCGCTCCTCTATCAGGCTCTGCTCGCCGCGGCGCTGATCGGCCTCGCAGTCCTCGCCTGGCGCAACGCCGTCGCCAACATGCAGGCGCGCGGCGTGCCGATGGGCTTCGGCTTCTGGGACGAGACCGCCGGCTTCGACATCAATCAGACGCTCATTCCCTATTCGGCGCTGTCGACTTACGGCCGCGCGTTCTGGGTCGGCCTCATCAACACCCTGCTGGTTGGCGCGGTCAGCATCGTGTTGGCGACGCCGCTCGGCTTCGCCGTCGGCCTGGCGCGGCTCGCGCCCAACTGGCTGCTGTCGCGGCTGGCGCTGGTCTATGTCGAACTGACGCGCAACACGCCGCTGCTGTTGCAGCTGTTCTTCTGGTACAACGCGGTGCTGAAGACGTTGCCGTCGCCGCGCCAGTCGATGAGCGTCGCCGGCGTCGTCTTCCTCAACAATCGCGGCCTCTACCTGCCGCGCCCGATTTTTTATGACGGCGCACGGCTTGTCGGCGCGGCGCTGGCGCTCGCCGCCGCGCTGATCTTGGCGTTGGCGATCGCGGCGCGTCGGCGCCAGGCGGCGACGGGCGAGCGGTCGCACGACCTGTGGACCGCGCTGGCGCTGATCGCCGGTCTGCCGGCGGTCGCCTATTTCACCGCCGGCCGGCCGATCGGCCTCGAGTTCGCGCAGCTCTCCGGCTTCAACCTGCGCGGCGGGACCGAGATCCATCCCGAATTCGCCGCGCTTGTCTTCGGCCTCGTGACCTATACCGCCGGCTTCATCGCCGAGATCGTGCGCGCCGGCGTCATGGCGGTGCCGCGCGGCCAGAGCGAGGCGGCCGCCGCGCTCGGCCTGCATCGGCCGTTGGCGCTGCGGCTGGTCGTCGTGCCGCAGGCGCTGAGGCTGATCACGCCGCCGCTGACCTCGCAATATCTGAACATCATCAAGAACTCGTCGCTCGCCGTGTTCGTCGGCTATCCCGACCTGGTGCTCGTCTTCGCCGGCACGGTGCTCAACCAGACCCATGCGGCGATGCAGGTGATGGCGGTGACGATGGCCGTCTATCTGGCGATCTCGCTGGTCGTCTCCTTCGCGCTCAACCTGTTCGACGCGCGCAACGCGCTGAAGGAGCGCTAGCATGGCCGCCGTCGCCTATGTGCGCAACGCTCCCGGGCCGATCCTGCCGCCGCCGCTCGCCCGGCGCGGCGCGATCGGCTGGCTGCGCGCCAATCTGTTCTCGTCGCGCTGGTCGAGTGCGGTCACGCTGCTGCTGCTCGCGTTCTGCCTGTGGACGCTGCCCGATCTGATCGCCTGGGCGACGACGCGCGCGGTGTGGCGCGCGTCCGACGGCGCGCTCTGCCGCGCCCATCAGGACGGCGCCTGCTGGGCCTTCGTCGCCGACAAGCTCGACTATTTCCGTTACGGCTCCTATCCGCAGGCCGAACGGTGGCGGGTCGACGTCGTCGAGGGAATCGGCGCCGTGCTGATCGTCTGGCTGCTGTGGCCGGGCGCGCCGCGCCGCGGCTTCGGCGCGATCCTGTTCTTCGTCGTCTATCCTGTGGTCGGTTTCGTGCTGCTGCGCGGCGCGGAAAGCCTCCGCCTGCCGCTGGTCGACACCCAGCTCTGGGGCGGGATTTTCGTTTCGCTGCTGACGGCGCTAGTCGGCATCGTCTTCTCGCTGCCGCTCGGCGTGCTGCTCGCCCTCGGGCGCCGTTCGCGCCTGCCGATCGTCAAGGCCGCGAGCGTCATGTTCATCGAGGGCGTGCGCGGCGTGCCGTTCATCGCCGTGCTCTACATGGCCGAGAACATGCTGCCGCTGTTCCTGCCGCCCGGCTGGATTCCTGATCGTTTCATTCCGCCGCTGGTCGGCGCGGCGCTGTTCGCCGCCGCCTATCTCGCCGAAGAAGTGCGCGGCGGGCTGCAGGCGCTGCCGCGCGGCCAGTACGAAGGGGCGATGGCGCTGGGCTTAAGCTATTGGCGGCTGATGGGCCTCGTCATTCTGCCGCAGGCGCTGACGCTGGTCATACCGGGCCTGGTCAACAATTTCATCGGCCTGTTCAAGGATACGACGCTGGTGGCGAGCGTCGGCATGGTCGATTTTCTCGCCGCGATCGACAACGGCCTCAAGGACGCGGTGTGGAGCGGTCCAACCCTGCTGACGACCGGCTACGCCTTCGCCGCGGCGTTCTATTTCGTCTTCTGCTATGCGATGTCGCGTTATTCGGCGGCGATCGAGCGGCGGCTGGCGCTGGGGCGGCGGCAGTAGGAGCGGGCGGGGGAAAGGCGTCGATGGCGAGCGATCCGATCATCGAATTCGTCGACGTGCACAAATGGTACGGCTCGTTCCATGTGCTGCGGGCGATCAATCTCGCCGTCGGGCGCGGCGAGCGCATCGTCGTCTGCGGCCCGTCCGGCTCGGGCAAGTCGACGCTGATCCGCTGCGTCAATCGGCTCGAGGAGCATCAGCGCGGATTGATCCGCGTCGACGGGGTCGAGCTCACCCGCGACTTGAAGAGCGTCGACGAGGTGCGGCGCGAAGTCGGCATGGTGTTCCAGTCGTTCAACCTCTTCCCCCATCTGACGGTGCTGGAGAACTGCGCGCTGGCGCCGCTCTGGGTGCGCAAGACGCCGAAGCGCGAGGCGGAAGCGCTGGCGATGAAGTTCCTCGAGCGGGTCAAGATCCCCGAACAGGCGTTCAAATATCCCGGCCAGCTGTCCGGCGGCCAGCAGCAGCGCGTCGCCATCGCCCGTGCCCTGTGCATGAACCCGAAGATCATGCTGTTCGACGAGCCGACCTCGGCGCTCGACCCGGAGATGGTCAAGGAAGTGCTCGACGCGATGACCGAGCTCGCCGAGGAGGGCATGACCATGGTCGTCGTCACTCACGAGATGGGCTTCGCCCGCAACGTCGCCGACCGCGTCGCGTTCATGGACCAGGGCGAGATCGTCGAGATCAACGCGCCGAACGAATTCTTCGCCCGCCCTCAGCACGAGCGGACCAAGGCGTTCTTGGGGCAGATTTTGCGGTGAGGGGAGCGGCCATGTCGCGCCGCCGCCGTCAAGCGCCTGCAGCGCTCCTACGCTCGCGCTTCGGCCGCTTCGCGGTGACTGCGTCGTCGCGACATGGCATTTGGTTGTCATGATCTCCGACGTCCAAATCCGGCGCTGCGCGCCGGTCGTGGGCGTCGGAGATCATGCAAACCTTCCGCCTGAGCCACGCGGAGGGGTCAAGGCCGCGAAGCGCCGCCGATAGGCGGTTCGGCCTTGACGCCGAGCATGGCTCAGGCAGTCAGCGCGGGCCTCACTTCACCGGAATCTCGATCAAGCTCGGCCCTGGCCGCGCAAAGGCCTTCTTCGCGGCGGTGGCGATCGCTTCGCGACTGTCGGCGCGCTCGGCCGGCACGCCCATCGCGACGGCCAGCGCCAGGAAGTCGATCGGCGGGTCGGTGACCTCCATGCCGACGAAGCGGCCGGCGAGCGCGTTGGCGCAGCCGAGCTGGCGCGCGACGTTCTGCAGCACGCCGTAGCGGCGGTTGTTGAAGACGAAGAACACGACATGCGCTCGCTGGTGGGCGGCGCTCCACAGCGCCTGCGGCGAGTACATCGCGCCGCCGTCGCCGACCAGCGACGCCACCGGCCCGGAATGCTGCAACGCTGCGCCGACCGCCGCCGGCATGTTGCAGCCGAGCACGCCGCCGCGCGAGAAGAAGTAGCGCCCCGGCCGCGTCGCCATCAGCTCCTGCACCGCGCCGAAGGTCGCCGCCGAATCGTTGGTGATCAGGGCGTCGTCGGGCAGGGCGTCGAACACGGCGAGCACCGCCGCGTCGGAGGTCAGCTCGGAGTGCGCGCCGGCGAGAATCGCGGCGCGCGTCGCCGCGGCGTGATCCGCCTTGAGCTTCGCCCGCGCGCCGATGCGCGCCGCCACCGCGGTCGCGTCGACCTTGGCGCGCAGCGCGGCGGCGGCGGCGGCGAGCGTCGCCGGAACCTCGCCGAGGAGGGCGAGGTCGGCGGCGTGCTCGCGGCCGAACGCCTCGGGCGTCTCGGCGACGTGGAAGATCCTGACCCCGTCGGGGATCGGCTCGACGTCGCGATAGGGATAAGCGATGAAGGCGCGGCCGCCGACCAGGACCAGCGCCTTCAGGCCGGCGAGCCGCGCCCGCATCTCGGCGAAGTCCGGCTTCAGCACGCCCGCCCAGCACGGATGCGCGGCGGGGAAGGCGACGCGCGAGGTGAGCTGCGTGCCCCACACCGCGTAGCCGCCCGCTTCGGCGAAGGCGACCAGCGCGTCGGCCGCCGAGGGCGCGAGGTCGTCGCCGAGCACGACGACGACGTCGTCCGGGCCGTAAGGCGCCAGCGCCTCGGCAAGCGCCGCCGCGTCGGGCGAGGGGCCGAGCCGCGCCGGCGCGGAGCGCGGCGGCGCCGGCTCGTTCGCTTCCTCGCCGAGCACGTCCATCGGCAACGACAGAAACACCGGCCCGCACGGCGGCGTGCGGGCGATGGCGAAAGCGCGGCGGACGAGCTTGCCGACGTCGGCGCCGCGCCGCGCTTCGCCGGCCCATTTCATCGCCGGCGAAGCGAGCGCGACCAGATCGCCGGCGAGCCACGGCTCGCTCGACAGATGACGCGTGTCCTGCTGGCCGGCGGTGACGACCAGCGGCGTTTCGCTCGCCTTGCTGGCGACCAGCGCCCCCATCGCGTTGCCGAGCCCGCCCATCGCGTGGAGATTGACGAAGCCGACCTTGCCCGAGGCGAGCGCCCAGCCGTCGGCCATGGCGACCGCCGTCGCCTCCTGCAGGCCAAGCACATAGGCGACGTCGGGCGCGTCGACCAAAGCGTCCATCAGCGGCATCTCGGTCGAACCGGGGTTGCCGAAGACATGGGTGACGCCTTCGTCGCGCAGGACGTCGATGAGAACGTGATAGGCGCGTCGCGTCATGGATGGAGCCCCTCGGCGCGCGCGGCGGGAGGCGCCGACGTCGCGTCGGCCAAGCTAATCCCGGCGCGGCGAAATCGGCGCGCGTTGTGCGCCGCGCGCCGTCGCTTAGTCGCCATCTGGCGTTGCATTTTTAGCATTTTATGGCATTGGATTGCGCATGGACGAAATCGACCGCAAGATCCTGGGCGAACTTCAACAGAACGCCGCCATCGCCAACCAGGAGCTGGCGGCGCGTGTCGGCCTCTCGCCCTCGCCGTGTCTCAGGCGCGTGCGCGCGCTCGAAGCGGAGGGAATCATTCGCGGCATCGTCGCGCTGGTCGACGGCAAGGCGGTCGGCGCCGGTTTCGTCGCCTATGTCGAGGTGCGGCTGGAAAAGCAGTCGGAGGCCTTTTCGTCGCGCTTCGAGACGGCGATCCTCGCCCGGCCCGAGGTGCTCGAATGCGCCTTCGTCACCGGCGCCTACGACTACCTGCTCAAGATCGCCGTCGCCGACCTCGACGAATTCCATCGCTTCCTCACCGAGACGCTCGCGCGCATCGACGGCGTCGCCAACACCCGCACCACCATTCCGGTCAAGCGGATCAAGGAGACGACGGCGCTGAGAGTCGGCGCGGGCGAAAAGGGCGCGGCGCGCCGACGCGATTGAAGGACGGCGGGCCGGTTTGAATTTCCGCAGCTGGCCAATAGCGGACCCGTGACTTTCGAGTTAGCGTAGCAATGAACGACGCCTTCTGCCTCCGAAAGAGCAGCCGCGTAGGATGCCTCATCATCCGCGAACTGGGGCGCCTTAGGCTCTACCGCCGATTGCGCGCTGACATCATAGAGGTAAAGCTTGGACTTAAGCCGAACGAGCAAGGCGGACTAAACGCGGGGAGCGCTATAGATGCGCATTTCCAAAATCAATATTAAGAATTTCGCCAATTTCTCCGATTTCGAAATTATGACTGGCGACAATATTGTAGTCGTCGGCGAAAATAAGGTTGGGAAGAGTAACCTGATCTTTGCGCTCCAGCTTATTCTCGATCCAGGCTTGTCCGAACTCGACCGCCAATTGGGGCTTGAACACTTCTGGGACGGATTGGGCGACGACAAGCTTGGCGCAGTCATCGAGATTGCCATCGAGTTGACGGACTTTGAAAACAATCCGCGGCTGCTCGCGCATCTGGGCGACTGCATCGTTGATCCGGGACCGCCGATGGTGTCGCGGCTCACTTACCGTTTCCAGCCTAAGGCCGGATTGGACGGAGAGCCGCAGAGCATAGCCGACTACGAATACATCCTCTTCGGAGGCCTCGACGCCAACAATGCGATGCGCCCGGGGCTGCGGCGCATGCTGCCGTTGGACGTGCTCGCAGCATTGCGCGATGCAGAGAAAGATCTGGCGACCTGGCGGCGCTCGCCGCTGCGGCCGCTGATCGAGGGCTTGGCCGCGCGGTTAAATGAGGCCGACCGCAACGCCATCCAAGAGGCGGTCGATACGGCGCAAAACACGCTCGCCGAACGGGACGAGGTGCAGGCGGTCGCGAAGAAAATCAGCGGTCGTCTTGAGGAGATGGTGGGCCCGGCGCACACGACCAGAATCTCGCTCGGGCTCGCGCCAGCTCAGATCGACGCTCTGCTGCGCGCGTTTCGCTTGCTGATTGATGACGGTGCCCGTGGAGTGGCGGACGCCAGCCTCGGCACTGCCAACCTGATCTTCCTCGTGCTGAAGAGCCTCGAACTCGATCGCCTCGTAAAGGAGGAAGAGCGCGACCACACTTTCCTCGCGATAGAGGAGCCGGAGGCGCACCTGCATCCCCATGTGCAAAGGCTGGTTTATCGTCACTTCCTGACTGGGGCCGACGAGACTAAAGGCGAGGACGAGGATGCCGAAGGGAACGGTGACGAAGCGCCAGTACCAGCATCGCGGCTAACGACAATCCTGACCACCCACTCGCCCCACATCGCCAGCATCGCACCGCTACGTTCACTCGTGCTGCTGCGTCGCGACGGGGCCGGCGACCGCACCGTCGGGGTTTCGACAGCGAAAACGCCGCTGACAACCAAGGACGAATCCGATCTTCAACGCTACATCGACGTGACAAGAGGCGAGCTGTTCTTCGCCCGCGGCATCATCCTGGTCGAAGGCGATGCCGAGCGCTTCCTCGTCCCTGCCTTCGCCGAGGCGCTGGATATTCACCTCGACCAGCGAGGTATCTCGATTTGCTCGGTCGGCGGCACTAACTTTGCCCCGTATGTAAAGCTGATCGGACCAGCAGGCTTGGCGATCCCACATGTCGTGTTGACTGACCTGGACCCGGTGGCGGCAGGCACGCCGCGGGCACGGCGGCGTATAGAGAAGCTGCTGGAGATAGTAAGTCCCCGGGCGGATTACGGAGAAATGGCCGATGACGTGATCTTCCAGCGCGGAATGCGGCGCGGGATGTTCGTCAACGAGGACACGTTGGAGACAGAACTTTTCGCGGCCGGGCTGGCCGTTCGGATGAGCCGAATCCTGCGCGCCGAGCTGGCGCTCGGCCAGGTTACCCTGGATCGCATCGATGGGTGGGTTGCCGCGCCGAACACGGTTGATAAAGGTCGCTTGATCGATCTGATTGAGCGCGTCGGCAAAGGCCGATTTGCGCAGCGCTTAGCCAGTTCAGCAACTGCCGCTAATTGCCCAGCCTACATTCGGTCAGGGCTGGAGTTCATCCGCGATGCCGTTGCGTAGTACCAGCGCCGCCTATTTGCGGCACGCCGGCGAGTTGGTCGACAACCCCGGGCAACAAGCTGCCTACGACTCGCGCGGCCACTGCGTCGTCCTGGCGGGGCCGGGGAGCGGCAAGACTAAGACGCTGGTGTTAAAGCTTGCCCGGATTCTTGCCGAAGATGTGAAGGCGCCACGAGGCGTCGCCTGCATCACCTACAGTCAGGAATGTGCGAGGGAGCTGACGCGGCGGCTAGAAGCGCTTGGCTTGCGTGACGCGCCTAATCTCTTCGTGGGCACTGTGCATGGCTTCTGCCTTCGCCACATTCTGATGCCGTACGGGCAGCTCGCGGGACTGGACGTGCCGTATCCACTGACCCTCGCGACGACCCGCCAGGCAGACGCGACGTTCAAACGTGTGGCGGAACGCCTGCTCGGATTCGGCCAGCCCTACAAGATGCACGACATGGGCAAGTATCGGCGCGTCCACCTCGACCGCGACGCGCCCGACTGGGAGGCCGACCCCGATCTCGCACGCGTCGCCGAGGGCTACGAAGCCGCGTTGAGGGAAGCCGGTCTGGTCGATTTCGATGATCTGGTGATCTTCGGTAACCGCTTGGTCTCGGACCACGACTGGGTGCTGCCGGCGATACAGGCGCGCTGGCCCGTGCTGGCGATCGATGAATACCAAGACCTGGGCGTGCCGCTCCATCGCATCGTCAAACGGTTGGCGTTCGAGGGTGGGGTGCGATTATTTGCGGTCGGCGACGCCGATCAGTCTGTTTATGGTTTCGCCGGGGCCGACGGCGCCTTGCTGCTGGAGCTGGCGGCGCGCGATGATGTCGAGTGCGTGCAGTTGCAGCTCAACTACCGCTCCGCGGGACGTATCATCCGCGCGTCCGAGCTGGCCTTGGGCGAACCGCGCGGATATCAGGCGCGCGATCCGCGCCGCCAGGCGGTAATCGAGTTCACCGAGCGACCCGCGGGCTTGGAAGACCAGGCCGCCTATGTCGTCGAGACTCTCGTCCCCTCGGCGTTGGCGGCGAAGCCCGGTCGCGCCGTCGGAGACATCGCGATCCTCTATCGCGCCGCCAGTGTCGGGGATGTCTTCGCCGACGCAGTGGCGAAAGCGGGCTACGACTATATCCGCGTCGACAATGCCGCGCCCTACAAGAAGGTCGGACTTACGAGTTGGGTCGAGGATTGCGCTGCATGGTGCGCGGGCGGCTGGCGATTCGGTCGCCCGCAACTTGGCGGATTGATTTCGCGGTGGATCGGATTTCGGTCGGGGCGTCCAAGCGAACTAGAGGCGCATCGTGCGGCGCGAGCGATCACGTCCTTCTTGTCGGAGCATCGCGCCAACGAAGGCCCTGCTGCGCCGTTCGTCGCCGCAATCCGAGCGGAGCTTATCGATCCGCTGACCGCTCGCGAACCGAGCCTTGCTGATCAGCGCGAGCAGGTCCGGCGCATGGGCGAAGCCTTCTCAGCCGGCGGCAAGCTCGAGGCGCTTGATCTCGAGAGCCTCGGCGGCCGCGATGGCTCATCCGCCCATGTTAATCTCCTCACGCTGCATTCCGCCAAAGGCTGCGAATATGACGTAGTGATCATGGTCGGAATGGACATGGGCGCGATGCCCTGGCGGCGCGAGACCGAAGCCGAGCTTCGAGAAAGTCGCCGTTTGTTCTACGTCGGGCTGACCCGCGCTCGCGACGCCGTGCACATGCTCTATTCAGGCTGGATCCCGGGCCGTTGGTGGCGTAGCGGGAGTGGTTGAAATTTGAAGGCGGCGTAATCTCCAGCTTGTGAAAGCAAACAGAATCGGCGTTGGCACGCCGACGGAGATCACGCCATGACGACAGATAGCACGAAGACA
>Ga0182030_10004371_pt1 | contig 30178 bp, 28 predicted proteins | sample 812S3MmetaG_FD_121299 | JGI IMG/M metagenome (GOLD analysis project Ga0182030, IMG submission 121299) | Permafrost microbial communities from Stordalen Mire, Sweden - 812S3M metaG (Illumina Assembly) | ecosystem: Environmental > Terrestrial > Soil > Wetlands > Permafrost | place: Sweden...
CCGCAGACTCAAGGGCTTCCGCCGCATCTTCTCCCGCTTCGAAAAACTCGACGTCGTCTTTCTTGCATTCCTCTGCTTTGCACTTATCGTCGAAGCGCTACGAATAGCGTGAACACGCCCTAATCAGTCATAGGCGTTTCAGCTCCTGCTGCCGAGAGAAACTGTGCTTGAATCCCGTCCAACTACGGGTTATGCTGGCGCTTGGATTTGCACAATCCAGCTATGACAGTGATCTAAGGAGGAGACCGATTATGGGTTCGACCAGACGCACCATCCTGGCAGCAGGCGCCGCGGCAGCGGCAACGGCCGCCGTCCAGCACGCATTCGCTCAGCAGGCGAGCAAAGCGGGAACTGGCAAGTTCTACGAAAAAGGCTCCGTTCGTATTTACTATGAGGAGGCCGGGGTCGGTTTCCCGCTGCTGCTGATTCCCGGCGGGGGATTGAACTCGACCATATCCGTCTTCAGCAGCAACAATCCCTTCAACGCCATTGAGGAGTTCAAGGGAGAGTATCGCTCGATCACCGCCGACCTGCGCAACGCCCCCAACGGCCAGTCCACCGGCCCTGTCGAGGTCGACCGGACGTGGGATTCCTACGCCGACGACCAGCTCGGACTGATGGATCATCTGGGCATCGATAAGTTCATGGTGATGGGGTTCTGCATTGGCGGGCCCTTCATCTGGAATCTTTTGAAGCGTGCGCCCAATCGTATTGCCGCAGCCGTGGTGGCGCAGCCCGTGGGCTGGCGTCCGGAGATGCGCGACCCGAAATATCCAGGCGCATTTTGGAAAGGCTGGCCCGTGCAGATCAACGCGAAGCGGCCCGAGATCCCGGTGCAGACCGCCGAACAATTTACGATTCGGATGTTTGAAACCAACCCGGACTTCGTCTTCACCGTAACGCGCGATTTCGTGCGTGGTTGCCAAAATCCGGTCCTCATACTGCCGGACGACGTCCCGCCGCACCCGTTAGCCCCAGCGATGGAGTGCGCGATGCTCGCGCCAAAGGCCGAAGTGAGCATCTTCCCCTGGAAGGAACCCAAGGAGCGGATTCCTCTGGCAGTGCGCCAGATCCATTCCTTCCTCAAGGCGCATCGGACTGCTTAGACGGCAGTGTCCGTATGCGGACCGCTGTTCCAGTGAGCCGATCGCGGATCTTTGGGAGAACGTGAGTCTCACCACAGCGACCGCCCGCTACGCACGACCTGCCCGCCGCGTCAGCGGTTGGAGCGCGTGGGCTTGTGGAAAATAAGTGCCCGATAAGGGCCATTATCGATAGCCTCGGCCTTGTCTCGGCATTTACCCTTCATTAGGCGAGAGGGGGGAGGCAGATCAGTCTTGACATGATATATCATGTGATGATATAAGTAGCCATGCGCGAATCGCAGCCGTTACCACCCGCCGCCTTTTTTGTCCTGTTTGCCTTAGCCGGTGGCGACAAGCACGGATACGCCATCATGCAGGAATCGCGCACTCTATCCGACGGTCAATTTGAGATGGGCCCCGCGACGCTCTACACCACAATCCAACGCCTGCTCAAGTCCGGTTTGATTGGAGAGGTTCCGGGTCCCAAGGGAAGCGACAGTCGGCGTCGATTTTGCCGAATATCCAGACAAGGTCGATCCGCCCTAAACCTGGAGCTCGCGCGGATGGATGCTGTGGTGCGGAAGTCGAAGACTATGAAATTGCGTCCGGCGGAGTCCCGGTCATGAACTCATTTCTGTCCTTTAGTTCGCGCGTTTATTGCGGCATGCTTACCCTCTATCCAGAGGATCTACGTCGCGATTTCGGGGCGGAAATGGCCGGGGTCTTCGCAGAGGATCTGGCCGATGCATGACCTGGAAGCCGCGCTCGAAGGACGGCCTGCACGTTCGCTTCTGTTTCTCGCCGCAGCCGCGGCAGGGCTGGCCCTGTGCTGGCGTCGCCATAGCGCCGCTTCCCCGGTGCGTTTCGACGCAAACGAACCCGAAATTCAAACCCTCGAGCTCGCATGAAATCCAAACTTACCTTCTTGCTGCCACTTCCCGCCGCGCTTCAGAGTCAATCCTCGCCATCTTCAATCTCGATGGCCTTTGCTGAGTGGTCCAGCACGCTGTCTGTGGCCCGCACGCGGTGGCTTCCGCCTTGGGAGGAACCAAGTTTTCGATTGCCTTATTTCCATTTTGGTGATAAAAACGAGCCATGAAACTGCGATCAGGCATTTATATTGTTCCGACCACTCGTTGGTATATCGAACGGACCGTGTGGTTGATCGCCGGATTCGTGCTATTGATCAGCACAGCGCTGGCGCTACTGATGAATCCTTTGTGGATTCTGGGAGTCACGGCGACGGGCCTGGTTTCCATCAATGTCGCGTTTACAGGCTTTTGCCCGGTGGGCAGCGTGCTGCGCTTTCTGGGCTTCACGCCGATGCTCGGGGCGGATCGATCGACGCGCTGGAACCTGTACTTCATGCAGACGGACCGGTGGTATCTGGAGCGGCGGATCTATCTGGCCGTGGGATTCAATATCTCCGTCGCGTCGGCGCTGATTCTGGCATACAGCGCGTGGTTCACGCTGTTCACGATCTTCGTCGGCGGCGCGATGGTGTGGTTTGCCGCGACGGGGTATTGTGTCATGGCAAACGCGCTGTACTGGTTGGGCGCCGAGCCGCGCCTGACGCCGGAGACGATGCCTTCGGATCGATGCGCGGAATGCGGTCTGTCGGGCGTGTGCGTCGGTGGACATAAAAAGCACGCCAAGGTGGAAAACGCCGGTCCTGTTGCGCCAGCGGCGTTGATCAAAGACGCATATCCGATGCGCATTCTTCCCTAAGTTCTGCCAGCTTTGTTTAGGAATCAAGAGCATCATCAGGGAGTCCGGCGCGGACTCCAAATATGTATGCCGCTGTGCCCATGTCATGGCCGCCTGCGTCGGTCCGTTCATCTGCGCCCTGTCAGGACGGCTGCCGCCGCCACGCTGTGACCTCGACTAGTTCATACTCCGGACGTTCGTGAATGACGGAGAGCTGGCCTCTGTAGATCCGGCCTTGATCGCCGTCAAGGGTCACATTCTCGCCTTCGCGCAGGTGCTCCTGCCCCAGCATGCAGTGCTCTTGCGACGGGTCAATGCGCAGCGAGGTGCATCCGACCAGGCAGACCTTGCCGAGCTGCCGGGCAACCACTGCCGCGTGCGAGGTGCGCCCGCCGGTCGCGGTCAACACGCCGTCGGCTGCAGCCAAGCCTTCGATATCTTCCGTCGCGATATCCTCCCGGATGAGGATCACCTTCCGCCCTTGGCCACGACGTTCGACGGCCCGCTTCGAGCAGAATACGATTTCGCCCGTGGCAACGCCGAGGCTGGCCGGGACGGCCGTCGCAAGCAGGACTGCCTCAGCCCTGGGGGAAATGCGCAACCGCTCGATCTTGTCGAGCAGCAGGCCATCAAGCCGCCGCAACGCCTCGGCCGGCGTGATCCGCTTTTCCCGAACCATGTCGACAGCGATCTTCAAGGCGGCCCACGGCGTGCGTTTGGCATTGCGCGTCTGGAGAATCTGGAGACGGCCGTTCTCGACCGGGAACTCGAAATCCTGCATGTCGTGGAACTCGTCCTCGAGAGCCGTGTTAAATCCTGCAGTTCCTCCCGCGCGCCTTCCCGGCGCACATGACTCGCCGCTTCCATCAGCTTGACGGTTTCCTGCGCATCGCCGACCAACATTGTGGCCAAGGATAGGATGGGGTCCCGCAAAGGAGCGGCCGGTTCGATTTTCGGCAGCAGCGTCATCAGGAACGCGCCCTCTTCCAAAGCGTCGGCCGCGTCGTCCTGCTCTCGCAGCAGCGCCAGATAGATTTCGGGCTTGTGCGATTGCTGTACAAGTTCGCGTATCCGGCTGACCAGCACATCCGCTTCGCGCTCCCATTTTCGGGCTCGTTGTGCCATGCGTTCCAAGTGTTCGGAACCTCCCGATTCGCCGTACAAAGTCAGACCGTCCCGAACCGCTGTTGCCAGCTCGAACACCCGGGTGATCCGCTGCGATGGCCAGGACGTTCTCCAATGCGCTGTGGAAGCAACCCACTAGTTCGGCCTTGATCTCGTCTCGGATGAGGCGTTCGGAGCGCCCCTGAAGCAGGCCTTCTGCGGTCGCGCGCAGAACAGACCGGAGCCAGTTGACGGCTGCGTCCGGGGATCGTGCCACAAATGCTGGTAAACCTTCTTTTGCCGCGATCTGAATCTCATCGGTCCTGAACGGCGGCGTCGGCAGTGTCTGGAATACGTGGTCCAGAATGCCAATTTCAATCTCGGCCTGTTATACCGCGCTGTGCGCAGCAGTTTTGATGATATGGGGGATGTCCTGATGATTGGGGGCGGCGGATCTGATCTGCGAGTTCGCCTACTTCGATCCGATGAGATAATCAGGGGACGTGCAGCCTAATGAACATGCCGCGTATTTCCCCGCCGGCGCGGAACAACTCTATACCGTGCGCCACCAGGGGGACAATCCGATCGGCCGGGTCCTCCTTGTAGGACCTTTCGGCGCCGACCGGCACTACTCCTATATTCCCTGGGTTGCTTGGGCCAGGTTCCTGGCTGCGCATAACTTGGAGGTCCTCCGCTACGACTACCGAGGCGCAGGCGAGAGCACCGGCACGTTCTCGGACTTTACCTTCGCAGATTGGATTGACGATGTCCGTCGTCTGGCCGGATGGCTTCGGGAGCAATCGCCGTCGCTGCCGCTGGTAATCCACGGCTTAGAATTGGGAGCGCTGCTGGCTTCGCAAGCCTTCAACCAGGGCTTCGGCGACGCCTTACTGCTGTGGTCACCGCCCACGTCGGCAAACGCATCGCTCAAGGCGACTCTGCTTCGAACCGTGGCGCAGGAAAATCTCTTTAAAGAGGCTGGACAACGAAAGCCATTTGCCGAGTATCTCCGCCCCTTTGAAAGCGGCGAATCGATCGAAGTGGACGGCTACCCATGGTCCGCCAAACTCTGGAAGGACTCGGGGGCGCTGGAGCTTCCCGATACCTCGGCCGACGCCCGTGTCCGGAGTGTCAAACTGGACAGCCGTGCTGTACCGTTGGTAAAAGGTACTGCCGTCGGCTATGAAGCAATCCACAAGGATTTCACCGCTCTGTTCGCGGAGAGCGCGGATTGGATCAAGGGACGTTGCGCGCTGCTATTAGGCTGACTTTCACGCTCAGCCCCCTCCGAGTCCCAGTCGTTTCCGCCAGGTACTAGGCCCACTTGTCCCCAGTGGATGGGACCATCGAACCACCCAAGCAGGCCCGTCCATAGGACCTGATTTTGTGCCCACCGTACTGTTCTGGTCGGCACGTTTCCGCCATATTCTAAGTCCGGCCCACACTTTCCATTACCCCCAAAGGAGCACATATATGCCCAGCGCGGCTTTGCTTGAAGCACCTGAGGTAGTATCCGTTTCCAAGTTGGAAGCCCGGATCGACTTTCTCATTTCTGAGTTCATTAGTTCAATGCCGAAATCAGCGAGTCTCTCGGCCAAACAGCGCCGCGGGATTCTCTCCCGCTATACCGCCGTCCTTGAAGGCAACTTCATTTATTGGATGACGGGCGCTCTGTTGGCCTGCCGTTCGGAAGAAACGCGCGAGATCATCCTGCACAATCTGCACGAAGAAGTACGCGACGCCCATCCCGACATGCTGCGCCGCTTCGCATTGGCGGCGAAGGCCGTCCCCAGCGAGGCTGATGCCAGCGCAGTCTATGCGAATCTGAGCGCGGTTCGCGCCTTCATCGGACGCATGTCGCCCGTGCGGATCGTGCTGATGATGGGCTACTTCGAAAAACTTATCCAGCAGTGGATGCCCTACCTGGCGGAGCTGGCCGACCTTCAGGGCTCCCAGGAACGCGAATACACCGATGTGCATGGCGTCTGCGACGTGGAACATTCCCAGGAACTCTTCCGCGCACTAGGCGCCGAAATCGCGCTGGCTCCCGACGCAGTCGATGCCGGGGTGTTTGAAGGCGTCGAATTACTGAACAAGCTGAACTACAACGTGATCCGGGGCGTCGCGTAGCGCAAGCTACTGGTGAAACTGGGAGCGGCCGTACCTCGCCTTCCGTTCACCCAAGCCGGGTTGATTAGTCCATGACACGCTCCACGCCAACACGCGAACTGTTCACCGTGAACGCGGGCTCGGCCGCAATTCCGGGTACGCACCATAAGTGCGCCGGTCAGGTGAAGCCGACGGGCGTGCTGATGTTCAACACCGGATTCCTTCCCCGGTCCTCGGATGCCGATAGTGGCGTCTATTGGGCGGATTGTCTCGCTCGGTCGGGCTATCCTGCTTTTCGTGTGGATCTGCCCGGTCTGGGCGACGCCGCCGGCCAGCTTCCGCAACCTCTGCTTGAGTTCATCAATGACGGAGGATATGGCCCAGTTCTTTCGGCGGTTGTAAAGGAACTCACAGCCCGGTACGAATTGGGCTGCATGGTTCTGCTGGGACACTGCGCGGGCGCGGTCACCGTAATGTACACCGCGGCGATGACGCCCGAATGCAAGGGACTGGTTCTTACCGACCCTTATTTTCATCTGGAACACGAAAAGGCTGACCTCGTAGTCGCCGTCAAAGACTGGGTGATGTGGGGACCCATGGCCCAGGTCAGCAGGCATCTTTTTCACACTCTCCGCTCGGTTTACTTGCTAGTGAAGCGCCTTCAAACCACCCGAGCGGGCAGCGGCCGTTTGCCGCCGAATGCCAACCTTCCGATGCTCCGCGGATGTAAGCAGTTCCTGTCTAACGGAGTGCCCATGCTGGTGATGCAATCGCACCGTTGGTCGGCGACCGCCGCCAAAGGGGGGCTCGGCCAGTTCGATTACCTCAGTTACGTGCAATCTTCCGCGGGGTCCAATGCCCGCATGGACGTTCTATCGCTCGATGGAATTGATCACTCGTTCGCAACCAGCGCTGCCCGGAAAGCAGTCTTGGAAAACACCGCGCAGTGGCTCAAGAAGTATTTCCCGCCGGGGCTGTCCAAGCAACAACCAGAGGAACAACCAGAGGACCAACCGGCGCGCCTCAGCCAAATTTATGCTAATTCGTAACGTAATTCTTTCTCACTTCGAACAGGTCGCCAAGGAGCAGGACAGGCAACTCGAGCCCTTGCGCGACAATCTTCCGCTACTCGAATCGGGCCTCGATTCGCTGTGCCTGGCGATCGTAGTCGCCCGGCTGGAGGACAAACTGGGAGTAGAGCCTTTCTCGGCTGCGGCCGCTGAAGACCTTCCATTCCCAACCACCATCGGAGAATTCGTAGGTTTCTACCAAGTCGCAGTTCATGCTTAGTCTAGGGCGATCGCAAAATCTATCCGGCTGCACCCTCCGCACGGCCAAAGGTGATGTTCCGCTGGGCCTCCTCCGGACCCATACCTGCCTGGACGTCGCTGCCTCGTCGCTGGACGGCGCCTCCGTGATGGTCTGGACCAGCAGTCCAGTGGAAGCCGCGATGGCGTTGGTGGAACTCGACGGAATTGCACGCCGTCTGGTGCTTTGTCCACGCGGGATCGGGCCAGACCTTCTCAACTATATAGTGGAGACCGCCGAAGCGGATGCAGTCATCTCGGACCTGAGCCTGCCTGAAGAGGCCGGTACTGCCAGTTGGATTAGATGCCACCGGGAGTTGCAGCCTGCCGCTGTGCCCGCGCGCACCCGGGCAACAGAATGGGTGCTGCTGACTTCGGGCACAACGGGACTGCCCAAGCTGGTGGTCCACACCTTGGCCACCCTCACAGAGGCGATTCGCGTAGAAGCAGCGTCTTCTACGGTGTGGTCCACTTTCTATGACATTCGCCGTTTCGGAGGATTGCAGATCTTCCTCCGCGCGATTCTTACGGGTGCGCCGTTGGTGCTGGCGGATAGCGACGAACATGTCGGGGACTTCCTCGCCAGGGCGGCGGCGTGCTGCGTCACGCATATCTCCGGAACGCCATCGCATTGGCGTATGGCTTTGATGAACCCTGGCGCAAAGTTGATCTCGCCTCGTTACGTTCGACTTTCCGGCGAAATTGCCGACCAGGCGATTTTGAATCACCTGCGCGCCGCCTATCCCGAGGCTCAGATCCTGCACGCCTTCGCGTCCACCGAGGCCGGCGTGGCCTTCGAAGTGGCGGACGGTCTCGCGGGCTTCCCGGAGCATTACGTCTCCTCGCTGCAGGGTGTCCAGATGAAGATGCAAGACGGCTCTTTACAACTTCGGTCCAGCCGTCTTGCCTTGCGCTACCTGAACCGCGATGCCGCCCCGCTTCGTTCCTCCGACGGCTTCGTCGATACCGGCGACCTGGTGGAGTTGCGCGACGGGCGCCACTTCTTCGCGGGCCGCCGCGACGGCGTGATCAACATCGGCGGCTTGAAGGTCCATCCCGAAGAAGTAGAAGCCGTGATTAATCGTCATCCAGGCGTATTTGCTTCCCTTGTTCGTACGCGGCGCAATCCGATTACGGGCGCGGTGGTGACAGCCGACGTCGCCCTGCGGTCCGGCCAAAAATGTGGACCGGAATTAGAGCGCGAACTCATTGGTTTCTGCCGCTCCTCTCTCGCGGGACACAAGGTTCCCGCGGTCATCCAGTTCGTGCCGCAGCTTGCGATTTCGGAGACGGGGAAGGTGATCCGTCATGGGTAAGGCCGTTCTCGTGACTGGTGGCACGCGTGGCCTCGGCCTGGCCATCGCACAGAATCTGGCCGAGGCGGGCTATCAGCCCATCGCGATTGCGCGCAAGCCATCCGCTGAGCCATCGTCCAATCAACGCGCTATCCCGTTTGTTCCCTTTGACCTGAACGACACCGCGGGTATCCCCGCCATGGTGAAGTGCGTCCGCAAGGAGTTCGGCCCGATTTATGGCTTGGTCAACAACGCGGGCATCAGTTACGAAGGTGTGCTTTCCCTGCTTGCCGACGACAAGATCGAACAACTCATCCGCATCAATACGATCGCGCCGATCCTGGTGACAAAGTATGTCGTTCACACGATGCTTGCGTCGGGTTCGGGAGGACGCATCGTGAACGTGGCGTCCATCGTCGCTTCAAATGGATTTCGCGGACTGTCCGTTTACGGCGCGACCAAGGCTTCGCTGATCGGGTTCACAAAGTCTCTGGCTCGCGACGTGGGTCCGGCCGGGATCACGGTGAATGCAATTGCACCAGGCTTCGTGTCCACGGACCTGACAGCACAAATGACCGAGGAGCAGCGTACGAAGATCGCGAACCGAAGCGCTCTGCGGCGTCTGGCCGATGCTCACGACGTCGCAAACGCCACTGAATTTCTTTTGAGCGACCGGGCGAAAAACATCACAGGCACAGTGATCACCGTGGACGCTGGGAATACAGCATGACCATCGCACCTCCCCGGGAAAGTATCGCAAAAGCCAGTCCCGCAAAAGCATGGATGCGGGCGATTGAGCGGACCTCGGCCATCTCCCGTCAACCCGGCCGAATCCTGCCGTCGATCATCGATGAGGTGGCCGCGCGCACTCCCGGCGCGTCCGCGCTCCTCTCCGGCCGCGAATCCTTTACGTACGCGGAGTTGTCCGCGCGCTCCAACCGGTACGCCAACTGGGCCGTTCAAAACCAGGCGCGCACGGTCGCGCTGTTGATGCCGAACCGGCCGGAATACCTGGCGATCTGGCTTGGCGTCACGAAAACCGGTGTGGTCGCGGCGCTGTTGAATACGAATTTATCGGGTGCCTCGCTCGCCCACACGATCAACGTCGCCGGCGCGGATCATGTGATCGTTGCGCCCGAGCTACTGGGCCAGCTCGACGTCACCGCCCTGAAATCCAACCCGAAGATCTGGCTCCATGGCCAGGACTTCGAAATCGAGGACTATTCGGCCGAACCTCCTTCGGCTCGCGGCGTAACCGTGAACGACCAGGCGCTGTACATCTACACTTCCGGAACCACTGGACTTCCCAAAGCCGCGCTGGTGAGTCATGCGCGCATTCTGCAGTGGAGCCTCTGGTTCGCAGGGATGCTCGATGCATCGCCCCAGGATCGGATGTACAACTGCCTTCCGCTCTACCACAGCGTCGGAGGCGTCCTGGCTCCGGGAGCAATTCTGGCCGCGGGTGGATCGATGGTGACGCGAGAGAAGTTTTCCGCCAGCCAGTTCTGGAACGAAGTGATCGGGTGGGATTGTACGCTCGTCCAGTATATCGGCGAGCTCTGCCGCTACCTTCTTCAGCAACCCGGTAACGCGACAGGTCATAAAGTCCGCATCGCGTGCGGGAACGGCCTGCGTCCCGACGTCTGGGAGCAGTTCCAGAACCGCTTTGCCATACCCCGGATTCTGGAATTCTACGCCTCCACCGAGGGCGGCGTTTCGCTCTTCAACGCAGAGGGCAAGGTGGGATCCATCGGACGCGTACCGCCCTACCTGACGCACCGGTTCGCGCCGGCGCTGATTCAGTTCGACACGGAGAAGAACGAACCCGTTCGCGGCGAAAACGGTTTCTGCCTGCCTGCGGAGACGAACCTGCCCGGCGAGGCGATCGGCGCGGTTTCAAGCAATGCCGGAACACGTTTTGAAGGCTACACGGATCCCGCTGCAACGTCCGGCAAAATCCTACGGAACGTATTCAAGCCCGGCGACACTTGGATCCGCACCGGGGACCTCATGAAGAAAGACAAAGAGGGCTTCTTCTACTTTGTCGACCGCGTCGGTGACACCTATCGCTGGAAAGGCGAAAACGTCGCAACGCTTGAAGTCGCCGAAGCGATCTGCGAATTCGGGCGGGTGAAAGAAGCCAACGTTTACGGCGTCGCGCTGCCCCACGCCGACGGACGCGCGGGAATGACTCTTCTGGTGCCGGAACCCGGCTTCGACCTCGCAGAGTTTCGCACGCACCTTGCCTCGCGCCTACCAAAGTATGCGCGCCCCGTGTTCCTGCGCATCCGTGATTCGGTGGACTTGACCGGTACGTTCAAGTACGTCAAGAGCGACCTGATCCGCGCGGGCTTCGATCCTTCCGCCACCTCCGATTCGCTGTACGTCGATCATCCTGGGCAGCAGACCTTTGTTCCCCTCAGCCCCGAACTGTACGCGAGCATCCAAGCAGGCGAAATCCGTTTCTAGCGAAAACAATCATGAACTTCTCCTTTATACAGGCAATCGAAAACAAGGCGGCCGCTGTCGACCGGGCGATTGCCTCCGGGCCGATCCTGCCGCGAGTCACCGCCGAAGAGATTCGCAAGCACTTGGCCCAACATTACAGTTTCGAAATGCCGCTTCCACTCGAAGAAGTCGCGGACGACGTCGAGAGCATCCTGTCGAACTGGCAAGTGCAGATCACGCACCCGCGCTACTTCGGCCTGTACAATCCGAGCGTCACCTTCGCATCCGTGCTGGGAGATACCCTGGCGGCGATGTATAACCCGCAACTTGCCACCTGGCGCACCGCGCCGGGCCCCATCGAAATGGAACGGCACATCTTGGGTTGGCTGGCGTCCAAGTTCGGCATGCCTTCCTGCACCGCCGCATCGTTCACCAGCGGTGGCAACGAAGCGAATCTATGCGCGACAACCGCGGCGCTGCTGTGGAAGTTCCCCGATCTTGGCGAGGCCGGCTTGAGGAATCTGCCCGGACAGCCTACCGTCTACCGCACCAACGAAGCCCATCATTCCTACGACAAGATCGCAACCATGTCGGGATTGGGCCGGCAGGCTCTGCGCACCGTGAAAACGCTTCCCACCCACCAGATGGACGTCGCAGACCTGGCCCGCCAGGTCGCTCGCGATCGCGCGAAAGGGTGCATTCCGCTGATGGTTGTGGGTACCGCCGGCACCACCGCGGGAGGAATCATAGACCCCCTGCCCGAAATCGCGGCTTTTTGCAACCGAGAGGGTATCTGGTTCCACGCAGACGCAGCCTACGGCGGGGCCGCCATTCTTTCACCAAGCCTGAAGCCCGCACTCACGGGAATCGAGCTTGCCGATTCCATCACATGCGATGCGCACAAGTGGTTCTCCGTGCCTATGGGAGCCGGCATGTTCTTCTGCCGCCATCCGGAAGCCGTCCAGGAGGCATTCCGTGTGGAGACTCCGTACATGCCCGCCCGGACCATGGCGTCCGGGCCTGCCACACCCGACCCGTATGCCGTGACCCCGCAATGGTCGCGCCGCTTCATGGGACTGAAATTCTTTGTCTCGCTGGCGCACCACGGCGAAGAAGGCTACGCGCGAATGTTCGACCATCAGGTCCGCATGTGCGGCCTGCTGCGGGAACTGTTGGAGAAAGACGGTTGGCAGATCGTCAACGACACGCCTCTGCCGGTGATCTGTTTCCGCCGCGACGGAGTGGATGTTCCCGAATTCGTCGACGGGCTGCACCGCAATCAAATCGCGTGGATGGCCGCCACCACGCTCGGTGGCGGCGAGCCCGTGGTGCGCGCCTGCATCACCAGCTTCCGCACAACGGAAAGGGATATCCGCGAAGTCGCTGAGGCAATCCGGGCACAACTTCGCCAGGAGGTCCGCGCATGAAGCCGGAGACCATCGCGCTGCATGGAGGCTTTCAGTGCGACCCGGCGACCCATGCCGTCGCCGTGCCGATCTATCAGACGGTCGCGTACGAATTCGACAGCGCGGACCACGGAGCGGCGCTCTTCAATCTGGAAGCGCCCGGCTATCGCTACAGCCGGATCAGCAACCCGACCACCGACGTACTGGAAAAGCGAGTCGCGATGCTCGAAGGCGGCGTGGCCGCCTTGTGCACCAGCACCGGGCAAGCGGCGCTCTACACCGCCGCGCTCAACGTAACCAGCATGGGAACCAACATCGTATCGGTCCCGCAGTTGTATGGAACCACGCACTCGCTGTTCGCGCACATTCTGCCGAGCCAGGGCGTGAACGTGCGCTTCGCCGCATCGGATCAGGCGGCCGATCTGGAGCGGCTCATCGATGACGAAACACGAGCCCTCTACTGCGAGTCGGTAGGCAATCCCGCGGGAAACATATGCGACCTCGAAGCTCTGGCCCGTGTAGCGCATGCCCATGGCATCCCATTGATTGTCGACAACACGGTCCCGAGCCCCATTTTGCTGCGGCCCATCGAATACGGTGCGGACGTAGTGGTTCATTCCCTCACCAAGTTCATGGGTGGTCACGGCACTACGCTCGGCGGCGCCATCGTCGATAGCGGGAAATTTCCCTGGCACAAATATCCGGCTCGTTTCCGGATGTTCTCCGAGCCGGACTTGAGTTATCACGGACTGATTTATAGCGAGCACTTCAAGGAAGCGGCCTTCGTCGGGCGGTGCCGTGCCGTGTATCAAAGAAACACGGGCGCCGTTCTGCCGGCCATGAGTTCCTTCCTGCTTTTGCAGGGCATCGAAACGCTGCCTTTGCGGATGGAGCGCCATGTCTCAAACGCACGGCGCGTCGCCGAATTCCTGCGGGATCACGCGGGCGTCGAATGGGTGAACTACGCCGGATTCCCCACTCACCCTCAGCACGAATTAACGCACAAATACCTGCGTGGTCAGGCGTGCTCTCTGCTCACTTTCGGAGTCAAGGGCGGCCTCGCGGCGGCGAAGGATTTTTACGACCGCCTGAACCTCATCAAGCGCCTGGTGAATTTGGGAGACGCTAAGACTTTGTGTTGCCATCCCGCATCCACCACGCACCGGCAAATGAAGCCGGAAGAGCAACTGCGCGCCGGAGTAAGTCCGGAAGCGATTCGCCTCAGTGTCGGTATCGAGCACATTGACGATATCGTCGCCGACCTTGGACAAGCCTTGGCCCACTAACGCCATGTCGATTCATTCCCATCGTTCCGCCCCGCCCGGTTCGCTTCATATCGGGCTGATTAACAACATGCCTGACGGCGCGATCAAGGCTACCGAACGCCAGTTTCGAACCGTACTCGAGAAAGCCTCGGGCGAAACATCCGTAACACTAACGCTCTTTTCGCTTCCGACCGTCCCCCGCAGCGCGCCGGCGCTCGAACTCATCAGCCAATCCCACGTGGGCCTGGACGATCTCTGGGGCAGCCGCCTGGACGGGTTGATCGTCACCGGCGCGGAACCTACCGCGGCGAATTTGAACGATGAGCCTTATTGGCGCACGCTACAAGAGGTGTTCGATTGGGCGGAAACCAACACGTCCTCCACGATCTTTTCCTGTTTGGCAAGCCATGCGGCTGTTTTGCACCGAGACGGCATTGTCCGGCAGCCGATGAAGACGAAACGCTTCGGGCTGATTCCTTGCGAGAAGACGGCATATCATCCGCTTACGGCTTCCATCTCCCCGTCCTTCAGCGTTCCGCATTCGCGCTGGAACGATCTGACCTCCGCGGAGTTGGAGCGGAACGGGTACCGGATCCTCACTGAAACCGTGGATGGAAGTCCGGACCTGTTTATCAAGAAGCGCAACAGCCTGTTCGTGTACTTCCAGGGCCATCCCGAGTATGAGACCAACAGTTTGATGCTTGAATACCGGCGCGACTTAGGACGGTTCTGGAACGGCGAGCGCGAGACCCTTCCAGCGGAGCCCGAGAACTATTTTACGCCACAGGCAGCGGAAGTATTAGTCGGTTTGAAGCCGGCTCCGTCATCGCCGGAAAGCTTCCCGTCCGCTTTTCTCGAATCATGCGTTCAGAACCGCTGGCGGAGCACGGCGCGGACTCTATATCGAAACTGGCTCGATCTCCTGGTCGGCGCCCGTGAGGCTGCCCGAGGTCCGGTGTTTCTGCCGGCTAGCTTGCCCGCTCCGGAAGCACCGGTCCGTTAGCAGTCCTAGCTCCGCGCGCCTTTTCTTCAAGTTCAGTACTGGCACCAGAGGCACACCCAAAATAGGCCCCCAGTATGCGGTCACACGCAGGTTCTGCGGCTACGATCAAGCATCGGTCGCCTGCGCTATGTCGTTCTTACGGGCGACCAAGGGCTCAACTAAAAAGGGAGGATCGCATTGCAAGCCGCAAATTCACAACCGGCGATGAAACGCTCCCAGGATCTGTCGATCCCGGTTTCGCACGCTGGCCGGCTGGTATTGGCGGCAGCCCTCAAGGAACAGTCGCTGATGGGGAAGGCGGCCGACACGCTCTTTCGCAACTGGGGTTGGACCTTGGCGCTCTGGGGGCTGGCTACGATGGCAACCGCCGGGTATGCAGTACTTTCGCCCCGCGAGTACCAATCTGAGATGACGTTCCTGGTAAACAACAATCGGTCCGACTCGCAATCGAGCTCCGATGGCAACGGCTCGGCGTCACGCGCTGGTGATATTAGCGACCAGCAGATGGCGACGGAGATTCAGATTCTTTCGAGCCGGGACCTATCGGTCAAAGCCTTGGGGGCGGCCGGTTTTCATGGGGGTACGCCTGCGGACCAGGAACGGGCGCTGAGGAAGCTGCAGAAAAATCTTCTAGTGGCTCCGGTATTGAAAGCCAACATAATCCGCGTGCGTTACTCCGCGCCGACCGCGGAAGAAGCGCTCCGGGTTTTGGAGACGCTGGCCAAGGCCTACCCCGAGCAGCATGTTCGGTTGCACTCCAATCCCGCGGAAATGGGCTTCTTCGACGAGCAGTCGGCGGACGCCCAAGGCAAGCTGAAGGACGCCGAGAATAAGCTGCTCTCCTTCCAGCAGGAAACCGGGGTTGTAAACGTGACAGAGCAGAAGCAACTGCTGCTCTCGCGTCAGATCGAACTTCAGGTAGCGCTGCATCAGGCGGAAGCGGAGAGGCGGGAGGCCTCGACGCGGATTGGCTCCATCACACCCCGTCTGAATGCGATGCCGATCCGGATTGCTACCCAGACCAGGCGCCTTCCCAACCAGTATTCGGTAGAGCGGATGAGCACCATGCTCACTGAACTCCAGAACCGGCGGACCGAACTGTTGTCGAAGTATCGCCCCGGTGAACGGATCGTTACGCAACTCGATCAACAAATCGCCGACACCGAGAACGCCCTGCAAACTGCCGAGGGCAGCGTCGCGACGGAGGAAGTCAGCGACGTGAATCTCTTGCGGCAAGGGCTTGAGGCGGATCTGCAACGGGCGCAGGCCACGGAAGCGGGACTTGTCGGGCGGATTCAAGCCATGCAAGGCCAGAACGCTTCGTATCAGGCCCAACTGGCAAAGCTGGAAACACTGGCTCCCCTGGAGGAACAGTATCAGCGCGACGCCAAGGTCGCCGAGAGCAACTATTTGCTGTACGCGAAGAAGGGTGAAGAAGCGCGCATTTCCCAGCGGATGGACGACCGGAAACTCGCCAACGTCGTGCTCGCCGAACGGCCGCTGCTGCCGGTGTTTCCTAAGTCGCGAGCCCTTGTGGTGATCCCCTTGTACATCCTCTCTCTTCTCCTTTGCGCGTTCGTGGTCGCGATGATTTCGAGGATGAGACAAACCGTGGAAACTCCGTGGGCGCTGGAAGAACTTTGCGAAGTGCCCGTGCTGGGAACGGTCCCTGATCAGATCTTTAAGCCCTATAGGGAAAGGCTACGGAACTAGACATGAGTACAGCCGTCAAGCCGATTCCTGACGGGTCTCCGCGCCGCCGCAGGATCCCCAACGGGAGCAACTCCAGCGCGTTTCTGGATGGGGTCATCGATAGAATGACTCAACTCCGAAGAGAGCGCGGGATGGGACGATTCGCTTTCGCCGCCCCTCATCCGGGTGCGGGAACGACGCACGTGGTCAATCTGGTGGCCGAGCAACTTGTGGCACGCTATCGTTCCACCGTTGCGGTGGTGCCCACCTCGGCGCTGCGAGAGAACCACCCCTCGAACATCCCCCTGGACTTTTTTGAGAGCGCGCCGGGAGTGTTTCTGGCGACTTCCGCGGCACAACTCCAAGGGGTCCCGGGCCCGGGGCTGGGAAGAGTGCGGACGCGGCCGTCGGCGGAGGATTTCGACTACACCGTGATCGATTGTCGGGCTCTGTTGACCGGCGCTCATGCCTTGCGATGGACCAACTCAGCCGACGGAGTGTTCCTGGTGGTGGCGGCGGGAATGACTCATGTCAACCAGATCGAAGAGACGCAGAGACTCTTGAAAGCCAGCGCCAGCAGGCTGGAAGGCATCATCCTAAACCGCCGCAACTATCCGATTCCGAAGTTCCTATACAAACTCTTATGAAAGTCATCTTCCTACTCTTAGCCTCTTCCTTGGCCTTGCCGGCACAAACGGCGGGATTCCCGGAGCGCAACCCGCACTACCGCTTACAGGCGGAAGACAAAATCGAAGTGCAGTACCGTTACACCCCCGAATACAACGCCGTTGCGTCGGTGCAGCCGGATGGATACGCCATCATGCCGTTGACCGGCGAAGTACTGCTGGCGGGATTGACGCTGGGGCAAGCGGCTGATGCGATCCGGCAGAAGGCCGGGGAAAGACTGAACGATCCGGAAGTGATCGTCCTGCTCAAGGAATATGTGAAGCCCTTCATTACGGTTGCGGGAGAGGTTGCCCGTCCTGGCCGGATTGAATTGCACGGCCGGGTAACGCTGGTGGAAGCGATCGCCCTCAGCGGCGGCTTCAAAGACAGCGCGCATAGAACCCAGGTGCTGCTGCTGCGGAAGTCCGCATCGGACATGGCCGAGGTCAAGATGTACGACCTCAGAAAACTCATGTCGGCCTCCGGGCTCCGCGAAGATGTGGCCCTGAAGTCCGGCGACATGCTGGTGATCCCGCGCAACGCACTGAGCAAAATTGAGCCGTTTGTGCGGATTTCAGAGGCGGGGCTGTACGGTCTGGCCCAGAAGTTTCTCTAAATGATTCCATGAGCACCCCTTCTGAAAACCGTTCCAACACGGATCAAGCTCCGGCCGCCAGCATTGCGCACAACGTGATTGCGCTGTATGGAGTGCAGATCGGCCGGAAGCTGATTCCGCTGGTCAGTATTCCCTACCTTGCACGCATGTTGGGTCCTGCCGGCTGGGGAACGGTTGCCTTCGTCGGGGCATTGGCGGAATTGCTGGTGATCTGCATCGAATTCGGCTTTAACATTTCCGCCACACGCGAGGTGGCCCGCCATCGCGATAATCCCAAGGCTTCCGGGAAAGTGATGGCCGGAGTCCTGGGCGCTCAGGCTTGCCTGGCTGTTACCGGGATCGTCGTGGTACTTTCCGTTTCCCGATTCCTCCCCATAGTTCGTCCCGAGCTCTTGGCTGCCGGCTTGGTGTATGCCGTCGCGCAGGGCTTCGCGCCGCTGTGGTTTTTTCAGGGACTGGAGCAAATGCGAATCGCCGCGGCTTTGGAATTATCCGGGAAATTCACTGCACTCTTTGGCTTATTCCTTTTCGTACATGGACCGGATGATGCCTGGAGGGTTCTTGCGTTGAACGCAGTCGCTCCGGCACTGACGACGGCTGTCGGACTCACGTTGGTGTACCGGAGAATTCCAATGGAAGCGCCCTCCGTGGCCACGATCCGCACCGCTCTGAAAATGGGAGCGCCTATGTTCGTGTTCCGTAGCGCGGAAAGCCTGTATGGCGTGGGAAATGTGTTCCTGCTGGGGCTGTTCGCCACTCCGGAAATCGTGGGCTACTTCGCTGCCGCCGAAAAGATTGCCAAGTCTGCGTTCGGCCTGCTGAATCCGATTCGCGAAGCGATCTTCCCCCGGCTCAGTCACCTCGCCGCGCGCGGTGGGAAGGAGGCCGCGGCGAAGCTGGCGAGGCGTGGCGCCGCAGTCATGATCAGCGGTGGGGCCATTCTGTGCGCGGCTCTGTTGGTCTTCGCGCCGCTGGCCACGCGCCTGCTTCTGGGAGGCGACTTCGCTCCCGCCGTTGACGCGTTGCGGATTCTGGCGCTGCTGCCGCTGCTGCTCTCCGTCACCTATTCGGTAGGTTTTCAGTGGCTGCTGCCCTTCGGCAAGGATGCGCTGATCAATCAGATTATCTTGGCCGCGGGACTTACCAACGTTGCGCTGTCGTTCCTTCTCGCACGGCCCTTCCTGCATGTAGGAATGGCCTGGGCCGTGGTTGTCTCCGAAGCACTGGTCGCGATTGGCATGGTAACGGCGGTCTCGCGCGGGACGGCTGGGTGGTCCAGTCAGAGCATCCAAACCCCCCTGCCAACAGGAGAACTGCTGTGAATCCCGGATCCGCCCGACTGTGGTGGCTGAACCCGGCGTGGGTCGCGGGCCTCATGGGCCTGCTCGTATCGCTAGGAGCCTATGCCACTCCCGAGCCGATGTATCGCACCTTCTGGCGAACTCCGAAATACTTTGACGGTCAATCTCTGTTGCTCTCGTTAGGACTTACCGCGGCCTTTGTCCTAGGCGCCATCCTTGCCATGGGATCCGGCAAAGGTCTAGGACGAAGCCACTGGCGGGAAGAATTGCCCTGGCATTTGGTAACACGCTGCTTCTGGCTTTGTGTGTACGGAACCGTCGCGGGTTATCTCATCTGGGGAACCGCCGCTGTGGTCCGAGGCGCGAATCTGGCGCTGGCCATCGGTATCCTCAGCGGTGACAAAGGCGCCGCAGACGCCATGAAGAACGACTATCTGGTAACCATCAGCGGCGTCACCACACTCACCCAGCTAGGCCTCGTCGCCATGGTGCTGGGGGTGATGATCGGCACGGCAAAGGGATGGAAGACGGTTCGCCTGCCCATTGCCGCCCTGTTTGTGCTGGCCTTGGTCCGTGCCCTGTTCAATAGCGAGCGGCTGGCCATTCTGGAACTTGCGATCCCTGCGTCCGTGCTGGCCATCCGGCTTGTCCTTCTGGAATCGCCGCGTTATCTGGGGCGGATCAAGACTGCGATGAAGCTCCTGCCGGGGGCGGCCGTGGCTCTGTTCGTCCCTCTTTTCGCTGCTTACGAATACTTCCGCTCCTGGTCCAGCTACTACTCCGGCAGCGGCACGAACTTCTGGGAGTTCGCCTCGCTGAGGCTGCTGGGGTATTACACAACAGCTTTGAACAACGGAGCGTTGATGGTCGCGCGGCTGGATCCAGTGGGAGCGCCGTTTGGAACGTTCCACTTCCTCTGGCGCTTCCCTCCCTTTAGCTCCCTAATGGTGGCCCTGTATCCAAATCTCAAGCTCGACGACGCGAATTTCGATCCCTACATGCAGATTCTGAGCCGTGAAGCCAATCCGGAATTTAACAACCAGAGTGGTTTGTTTCCGGCTGCCGTGGACTTTGGAATCCCCGGGGCACTCCTCTATTGGTTTCTGGCCGGCTTGCTCTGTGGATTGCTCTATCGCTGGTTCCGTGAAGGCAGAATAGCGGGGCTCTTTTTCTATCCGCTCCTCTTTACGGGCATTACAGAGACCACCCGGATCATGTACTGGGGCGAAGGACGTGTCGTGGTTGCGTACGCGGTTCTGCTCCCCCTGGCATGGCTGTGCTCCGTCTCCAAGCTTCGGGAACGCCGCGCTCAACGAAGGATGATATGGCTTCAATCGCATTAAACGCGCGTTTTTACGCTCATAAACCGACGGGCATGCAGCGCTACGGAATCGAAATGGCCAACCGCCTGGCGGGAGTGCTGGACCTAGTGCTGCCCCACGCTTCCCTGAGCGGCGCTCTGGGGCATCTGTGGGAGCAGACCTATCTGCCTGCCGCTTCCGGAAACCGGTTGCTGTGGAGTCCCAACAACACCGGCCCGCTGGCGGTCGCGCGCCAGGTCTGCACCATGCACGACATCATCCCCGTGGAGCATCCGGAATGGTTCAATGCGCGCTTCGCCGCCTGGTATCAATGGCTGCTTCCTAAATTGACACACCGGGCGCAGCACCTGATTGCCGTTTCAGACTTCACCAAGCAAAGGCTGGTGGAGCGCTTTGGCATCAAACCGGAGAAGATCACGGTGGTGTGGAACGGCGTAGATGCCGGTTTCCACCCGCGGACTTCATTAGAGATTGCGGAAGTACGCGAGGCGCTCGGCATTCAAACGCCAAGATATCTGCTGTCTCTTGGCTCGCTTGAACCTCGCAAGAATCTGCGCAGGCTGCTTGCCACCTGGGGAAGGGTGAAGCGCGAACTGCCCCAGGATCTCAGCTTGGTGGTGGTGGGCGCCAAAGGCTCGGCCAAGGTGTTTCAGGATGCCGCCATCACTGAGATTCCGGAGGGAGTCCATTTCACCGGCTATGCGCGTCAGGAACATCTGCCCGCGCTCTATTCCGGAGCGCTGGCACTCGTCTACCCCTCGTTGTATGAAGGGTTCGGTCTTCCGCCGCTGGAAGCGATGGCGTGCGGAACTCCGGTGATCACCTCAAACACAACGTCGCTGCCGGAGGTCACGGGAGGCGCGGCGTTACTGATCGATCCGCTGAAGGAAGACGCGATTGCCGCGGCCATTCTGCAACTGGTCGGCGATGAACGCCTGCGGGAAAGTATGAGCGCCAAATCGCTGGCGCACGCCTCGAAGGTCACCTGGGACAAGTCCGCGTCCCGGACATGGAAAGTGCTGGAGGAATGCTGTCATGCATAAACGTCCTCGACTGTTATTGTTGATCACTCGCGCTGAATTGGGCGGCGCCCAAACTCACGTAGCGGATTTACTGCGCGGCTTGCGGGGCGAATATGACCTGCACTTAGGAACCGGTGAAAGCGGATACCTGACCGAGGTGGCCCGGGAAATCGGTGTTGCAACGCACATTCTCCCTTCGCTGGTTCAGCCGGTGAATCCTTCTAAAGACTTGGCGGCGTTCCAGCAGTGCCGCCGTTTGATCCGGGAGATCCAGCCGGACCTGGTGCATGCACATACGTCGAAAGCTGGGCTGATTGGCCGGGCGGCGGCGAAGACCGCCGGGGTACCCAGCGTTTTCACGGCGCATACCTGGTGCTTCACCGAGGGAACTTCGTGGAAATGGAAACTAATTGGCACGCCCCTGGAGCGACTGGCGGGCGGATGGTGCGGCCGCATTATTAATGTCTCTGATGCCAATCGCAATCTGGCGCTGAGCAAAGGGATCGGTAAGCCGGCCAAACACGTCACCATTCACAACGGTATTGAGGACCACCCCCTGCGCGCTCGCGTGGCCCAGCGCCGCGTCCCCAGAATCATGATGCTGGCTCGCTTTGCGCCTCAGAAAGCGCAGTCGTTGCTGGTAAAGGCCGTCGCTGAAATCCGCCAACCTTTCGAGCTGGTCTTCGTGGGGGATGGCCCGACCAAGCCGGCCGTAGTCCAACAGGTCGCCTCGGCTGGCCTTACGGAACGGGTGATTTTCCTTGGTCAACGGCTGGACGTTGCAGAGTTGCTTTCTTCCGCGGATATCTTTGCGCTGTTCTCACATTGGGAAGGTTTCCCCATTACCATTCTCGAAGCCATGCGAGCCGGACTTCCCTCCGTGGTTTCCGATGTCGGCGGCGTGCGCGAAGCCGTTCATGAATCTTGCGGGCGAATCGTGCCCGTGGGAGACGTCCTGGGATTTCGTCGAGCACTTGAAACTTTGTTAAGCGACGCCGAGCTGAGGGTTCGGATGGGTGCGGCAGCCAGAGCGCGTTACGAGGACAACTACACCGTTCAGTCCATGCTCGAAAAAACCGTCGCGGTCTATCGTGCGGTGTGTTCCGGCACGCCGCAACGCAACGTTCCCGATCATCAAATTGCCTCCTCCAAGGCTTCTGCTTAATGGCAACCAGTATGCCTGATCAAACACTATCGAAGACCTCCCCCGTGCTTGGAGGAGAATTGCGAAGGTTCGAACTACGGCCTGATTTCAGCCGTAACCCTGGGGCTGAAGTGCGGCTCGCGGAACGATCCCGTATTCTGGCGAAGAGTTTCTGCAGCCAGCTCGATGTCTTCGCCCAGCAGAACGGCTCAACGCCCTGCCAGCTCCACCTTGCGGCATTCGCCACTTTGCTTGCGCGTTATAGCGGGGAAACCAGCATCGTGCTTGGGATCGGTGCAAATGACGAGTCTCTCTCTCTGGATTTGAGCGGGAACCCCACCTTCCATGAACTCTTGCAGCGCGCCGGGGAAGCCGAGGGTGCAACTTCTCTTCAGGATTTGCACTTCCATATCGTCGGCCTGCATGTCTCCGCGGAGCAACTTGCCGGTTCCGTGCTATTGAGTTGCGATTTCGACCATCAGCTCTTCCGGGTCGAAACCATAGATCGCCTTCTTCATCACCTTGAATTGTTGCTCGGCGAGATCCTTCATCGTCCAGGGCGGAAGCTTGCGGAATACTCGTTCCTTACTGCCGATGAGCGGAAGCGCCTGCTGGTCGACTGGAATGCCACTTCCGCCGACTATCCGCGCGACCTCTCGCTTCCTCAGTTGCTGGGGCGCCGAACGGCCCAAGCCGGCGACTCCGTGGCGATAGGTTTCGGAGAGCAGAAGCTCTCCTACGCGGAACTCGACGGGCGCGTCGACCACCTGGCGCACTACCTGGCGCAGCTAGGCGCCGGGCCGGGCGCGGTCATCGGGATCCTGGTGGACCGCTCGCCCGAAATGATCGTTGCCCTACTCGCGGTTCTCAAAACCGGCGCCGCCTATTTGCCCCTGGACCCCGCCTTTCCCGCGGCCAGGCTCGAGTTCATGGCTGGGGACACGGAGATTGCGGGCCTGATCACGACCAGCACTCTGGCCGGTACTCTGGCGAAAAGGACAGGTTCCGGCGTCTTTACAGTTCTGCTGGACACGATCCCACTGGACCAACCCTCGTCCGTGCCGGTCCCGGCTTTCGAGCGGCAGATAGATCCGGAATCCCTAGCCTATATTCTTTACACTTCGGGATCCACAGGCAAGCCAAAGGGTGTTGAATTACAGCACCGCGCGGTGGTTAACCTGCTTTGCGCCATGCAGGCTCACGTTCAGCTGCGGCCCGGAGATTCTCTGCTTGCAGTCACCACGTTGTCGTTCGATATTGCCGGACTTGAATTATTACTGCCGCTAATGACTGGTTCGCGCATCGAACTGGCGTCGCAGGCGCAAGCGTCCGACCCGCTCCTGTTGCGGGACCTGCTCCAGAAGATCCAGCCTGCCTTGATGCAGGGGACTCCGACTTGCTGGCGCATGTTGATCGACGCTGGCTGGAACGGATCGGAGACTCTGAAGATTCTAGTCGGCGGCGAGCAAATCACGCGTCAGATCGCCGATGCGTTGCTCGACCGAGGTTCCGCGGTGTGGAATTGTTACGGGCCCACGGAAACCACCATCTGGTCAACCATCAGCCGCCTGGAGCGTGATTCACGACCGGTGACGATCGGGCGTCCGCTTGCGAACACCACGCTATACGTTCTGGATGCTTATGGCCAATTGCTTCCGCAAGGCGCCGCGGGCGAGTTGTACATCGGCGGCGATGGGGTTGCACGCGGATATCTAAAACGTCCGGACCTGAACGCGGAACGCTTCATCCCCAACCCGTTTGGGCCGGGCCGGCTTTACAGGACGGGGGACATCGTTCGTTACCAACCGGACGGAAGACTTGAAATTCTGGGGCGCAATGACTGTCAAGTAAAGGTTCGAGGATTCCGGATCGAACCGGGAGAAATAGAAGCTGCGCTTTCGGCTTGTCCCCAAGTTCGCGCCGCGGCAGTGGTAGTGCGCACGCCAGCGTCTGGCGAGTCGGTCCTGGCCGGTTATTTCGTCCCTGGCCCCGGCGCTGAGGTTCAGGCGATCCGGACTTGGCTGGCAAACCGCATTCCAGATTACATGGTGCCCACGTTCCTGCTTCCCATGCCGGAGTTGCCTGCCACGCTGAACGGCAAGATCGACCGCAATGCACTCCCCGATCCGGAGACAGAGAGAGGCACGCCGGAGCCTGCCCTCGATCCCCTTGAGGCAACGCTTATCGCGATCTGGGAAGCGGTACTCAAGGTTCGTCCCGTTGGGCGAACGCAGAACTTTTTCGATTTGGGCGGCCATTCCATCCTTGCGGCAAAAGTTTTCGCGCTCATGGAGAAAAAGTTGGGCACAGCGCTGCCGCTGGCCGCGCTCTTCCATGCGCCCACGGTGGAAAAGCTGGCTGATGTAATTCGCAAATCAAACTGGAAACCGTTGTGGTCCTCTCTGGTGGCCATACGGCCGGCTGGCACCAAGTCTCCGTTCTTCATCGTGCATCCCATTGGCGGGAATGTCCTGAACTTCGCCGGCTTCTGCGGGCATTTCGGACCAGACCGCCCGATTTACGGCCTCCAGGCCCGCGGGTTGAATAACGAAGAGGCGCCTCACACTTCCATCCAGGAGATGGCTTCGGATTATGTTTGCAGTATTCGTAGCGTGCAGCCGGAAGGACCCTATCTTATCGGTGGTTTTTCCGCGGGCGGCGTCGTGGCTTTTGAGATGGCTCAGCAGCTGCGGGCCGCTGGACAGCAGGTCGCCACGCTAGCGCTGCTGGACACCGAAGCTCCCCTGCTTCCTCAAGCGGAAGGCCCGTCCGTCGTGAGAGCCACGGATTGGGTGCGCACGTTTAAGCTGAATCTCTACTATGCCTCGCGCATGCGGCTGAAAGAGTTCCTGATCCGGAAAGCCATCAATTTCCGGACGCGAACCAGACTCATGATGTGGAACATGCGGGAGCGCCGGGGGACCCAACCGGCCAGGCTTACCGCCGAAGAAGGATTTCTGCTCGCGATGAAGCGCTACGTCCCACGTCCGTATGCGGGCAACGCGATCTTGTTCTGCGCCGGGGACGCCTTCCGGAATCCGCCGCCACGAGTCGCGTGGCAGGGCCTGATAGAAGGTGATCTGGACATCCATCCTATCAGCGGTGACCACGACACGATCTTGCAGGAACCCCATATTGGCGTGCTGGCTCGGCTGCTGGAAAGCTGCATTGAGACGACGTCTTTGCGCGACGCTGAGAATCCCGGAGCGGCCGTTTCCAGCGACAGAATCCCGCTCTCCACTTCCGCGTCCGGAGTGGGAACCCTCAAGAATCATTTGCCTGATTTCACGGAATTTCAACACGAAAGCCAAATGCGATGACACCGAAAGAAACGACAATCGACGCTATTCATCTGACACTTCCCGATCTTCGTCTGCCCTACACCACGGTTGCCCTGGTTTTGTCCGACATCGCCGCCCTGCTCCTGTCGGTGGCCTTGAGTCTGGTCCTCAAGGGGCTCTTCACGGGATTACTGGACGTTGGTTCTTATCTTCAACTTTGGCCTTTTCTATTTGTGTTCCTCATCGCTTATATGGCCTCGGGCCTGTACTCCGGAGTGGGCATCGGCGCGCCGGCGGAGTTGCAGCGCGCCACGTTCTGTTCCAGCATTCTCTTCCTCGTGTTAGGAGTCTCAACCGTGGGGCTGCGCGGCGCACGCCATTACGTCACCTGGACGTTGTTTATCGCCCTGGTTTTTAGCGTCGCTCTGCTACCGCTGTTGCGGGCCTTGGTCCGGCAGGTCTGTTCGCGCGCTGCCTGGTGGGGCGTTCCGGCTGTAATCTTCGGAGCCGGCGCGGCAGGCAAGAGCATCGTCCGCGCCCTCTTGAACGACCCCGGCCTGGGACTGAAACCCATCGCGGTACTGGACGAGTCCGAATCCTGCACAAGTATTATGGGCGTGCCCGTGATGGGTATGTCGGGCATTGCGCCGCTCGTATTAGAGGGGCAGCGAACGGCTTACGCCGTCTTCGCCATGCCGGATGTCCCGAAGCACCGCCTGATGCAGATGATCGATCGCTATGGACGTAATTTCTCTCACATTCTTGTCGTTCCCGAGCTGTACGGGTTTTCCAGCCTCTGGGTGGATTCCAAGAATGTCGGCGGCATGGTGGGACTGGAGTTGCGGCAACAAGTCTTGCTCCCCGACTATGGCCTGATCAAAGGGTGTTTCGACGTTTTGTTGACCGTCGCGGGCGGCATTCTTCTGATGCCATTGATCCTGCTGATCATCTGCTGGATCAAGCTGGAATCCGTGGGCCCGGTCTTCTACAGCCAGGCAAGAATCGGCCGGCACGGACGGAAGTTCCGGGCTTGGAAATTCCGGTCCATGATGGTGAATGCCGACACCATGCTGGAAACATATCTAGCAAAGAATCCGGACCTACGCCAGGAGTGGGAGCGCGATCACAAACTGAAGCGAGATCCTCGCGTCACAAGAGCCGGCCGCTTTCTGCGCCGCACCAGCCTCGACGAACTGCCGCAACTGTGGAACGTCCTGCGGGGTGAGATGAGCCTGGTGGGACCACGCCCTATTACCGATCAAGAGGTGGAAAAATACGGGGATGCTTTTGAGACCTATAAGAAAGTGGTCGGCGGTATCACGGGTCTTTGGCAGGTTTCAGGACGTAACGATGTGTCTTACGAAGAAAGGGTCTATTTTGATCAATTCTATGTCCGTAACTGGTCGGTCTGGTTGGACTGCTGCATTCTCTTCCGGACGATTGCCGTGGTGCTTTTTTCGAAAGGTGCGTACTAGCGCCTTGTCGCTGCTGTTCGCGGCGTTGTCCGCGAGCGCGCAGCCCAGTCAGATAAACGTCTCGCAGGACCTGGTTTCTCTTGGCATCGCAGCGCAAAATGCCGCTCCGGACAATTCTAACGCCGATGCGCGTCCACTCTTTCAGGCGGCGATTCAATACGCCAGCGCGAACGGGATCAACCGCATCATCGCCGATCCCGGCGGCTACTGGTTCCTCACGCCTCAGCAACCGGGAAGCTATCTGGTTTTGGACCACGTGTCGGGCTTGACCCTGGATCTTCACGGTTCCGACGTCTACCTGATGAATAGCTTTCTGACCGGGATTCTATTAACCGGCTGTCACGGCGTGACACTGACGAACTTCACTGTGGATTACGTTCGCCTGCCGTTCACTCAGGTCCGCCTCGCAGCCGTGGCCGCAGGGAGCGGAACGCTCTCCTACCAGACCATGCCGGGGTGGCCGTCCCCGGGGAGTCTGGCAACTTTTCATAGCGTGGGAGCCTGGTGGGGCATCGTCCTGCGCGGAGGGCTGCCGATTGCAGACACGGGCCGCCTCCCGCTGGCGCCACCGACGTCCTCCGGCACCCTGCAGGTCACTCCGGGTGACATGCCCTGGACCCAACCCGCTGTTCTGAACACCTACCAACCTGGGGACGTGATCGTAGTGACGCTGCGGGACGGAGAGGCCACCATTCTTGTACAGGGCGGTGACGGCATCGTCGTGGACGGCGTGGATATTTATTCCTCCGGCACCATGGGCCTGCACATGGATTCCGCCAGCAATTCAACGATAACGAAGGTGCGCGTGCTCCCACGCCCCGGCACCGACCGCTTGATCAGTACGAACGCGGATGGAATTCACTTCAGCTTCATCCAGAACAACAACCAAATCCAATATTGTTACGTGAACCGCACCATGGATGATGGCATCGCTTTGAATTCTCCTTTCCTGGCATTCGTAGGCGCGCAAGCCGGAGTTAGTAGCGCGCTGATCCAGCGGAATTTCCAAGCTCAGGTGCCAAACGGAACCGCCGTTTCCTTTCTGAATCCAAACACCGGCGAAACCATCGGGCGTTACGTTCTGACCGCACAGAGTCCGCCTTTCAGTTCGTCCACAAGCATGTCGGCGACGTATACCTTCGATCAGGATCTTCCGCCCATGCAGGCGGGTTTCGGATTAGTTTATGCCGATGCTGCAAATCGAGGGCAATCTTCGGTGATTGAAAACAATGTAATAGAAGACATCCTCTTCGCGCGTGGGATCTTTCTGGGGGGCGTCACAGGAGTTACGGTTCAGGATAATACCGTTCGCCGAACCAACTGCGGGGGAATCGTGCTGCATCAAGATCTGGCCGCATATCCGACAGCGGCGAACCAAAATATCCGGGTGCAGGGCAATACCGTCGATCAGGCGATCGGCCCGGCGGCGGTGGGTACTGGAGCTATCGCCGCGCTGGGATCCATATTTGTTCTGGCAACCGATGTGAACTTCGTGCCGCTGCCGGGCCCGACCGCCATCAACATTTCCATCCTGGACAATTACATCTCCAACGCAGGCCGCTCCGCTATGTGGATTGGTAACGTGAAAGGGGGAAATATTCAGGGCAACGTTATCGATGGTTTCGGCCTATATCCAAGACTCGCCATCTGGGGGGTCTCCGATGTTCTCGCCACTCAATTGACTGGAGATTTCACCCGAGCCGTGGCCGTTCATTCCAGTGTGGATTTGGCCGTCCAGCCTAGCCAATAAGATCGGGTCCCCTGCCTCCTCCTTCGACAGGAAATTGTGTCGCACCCGGGCAAATGTAACCACCTTTGAAGCCGATATTTGCAGCTGGATTTGTCCGGCGGAAGGGATGAAACGCCAGAAGAATAACTGGAGGAATCGCTAAATGGACGAAGAGCTGAGAGGACTGCTGGTAGGTCGCATCCAGGACGTCTGCAATGAGCGGGCGAAACAAGGGTCGTTCGCGATCAACGAGGCGGCGAAGCAGGTCATCGATGAACTGCGGGCCGAGGACAATCCGCTATCCAGCCAAACTATTACCAGCAGCAGAGTCACCGAGACTCCTTGCATGTTCGCAACGCCGCAGTTCCGTTACCGCGATTCAAGCAAGTTCGGGTTCTTCGAACCGTCGGTACCGAGGCTCCGCCGCGCACTTTGCAGTTTGTGCAAGGTGATGTTTCGCGCCGCTACTTGCGAGAGCGCGATATGAACACGCAGTTGATCAGACGCATCTCCAAAAGAACGCTGCCGCAAGGCCCGCAGGATGGAGGCGTGTTCCTCGTACGTCGCGCGAATTCGCGCCGGCTTCGTGAAGTCGAGATGGCGCACGATCCGGATTCTTTCCGTAACGTCCCAGTGAACCCGGACAAACTCCGGATTCCCGGCAGCCGCGACCAGGCTGCAATGAAAGTCTTCATCCCAGGTGGCGATGCTGGTGAGGCTGGTATTGCGCTCTTCGGGCGGGACTAGCCAGCGCTCCTCCAATGGGGCCAGCGCGGCATTCAATCGTTCCGGCGTCAGATCGGCCAGCCGCTTGACGGCGGCCTGTTCCAACAGAGTTCGCAACTCGTACAGCGCATCGAGCTGTTCGAAATCGAGAGGTTTTACCTCCCAACCGCTGCGGGGTCTGACTTGCAGGAATCCCTCGCGGTGCAGCCGGTAGAGCGCCTGACGCACGGGCGTACGGCTGGTGCCGGTGCGTTCGGCAACCTCGATTTCGCTGAAGCGATCTCCGGGAAGCAGCCGAAAATCGAAGAGCTCCGAGCGGAGTTGCTCGTACACCGAATGAGCTAGGTTCTGTTTGAGATCGTCACGCATAAGAGTTAATGATGGAAGAAAAAAGTCCGTCCTCTGGGATGATAACGTGAAAGCCAATCATTGAATCACCGCTAATACATCTCCGGCCGAGACCGGTTGACCAACC
>Ga0182030_10004374_pt1 | contig 30172 bp, 23 predicted proteins | sample 812S3MmetaG_FD_121299 | JGI IMG/M metagenome (GOLD analysis project Ga0182030, IMG submission 121299) | Permafrost microbial communities from Stordalen Mire, Sweden - 812S3M metaG (Illumina Assembly) | ecosystem: Environmental > Terrestrial > Soil > Wetlands > Permafrost | place: Sweden...
CTTGCCGACCACCGCCGCCTCCGCCACCGCCGGATGCTTCACCAGCGCCGACTCCACTTCCATGGTGCTCAGCCGATGGCCGCTGACGTTCATCACATCGTCAACCCGCCCCAGAATCCAAAAGTAGCCGTCCTCGTCGCGGCGCGCCGCGTCGCCCGCCAGATACACGCCTTCGATGCGCTCCCAATATTGCTGCTTGTAGCGCTCCGGATCGCGCCATAACGTGCGCGCGATGCTCGGCCATGGCCGCTTGATAATCAGGAAGCCTTCCTGGTTCGCCGCCACCGGTTTGCCCTGGAAATCCGCGATCTCGGCGATCACGCCCGGCAACGGCAGCGTCCCCGACCCCGGTTTGAGCGGCACAGCGCCAGGCATCGGCGCGATCATGATGGCGCCGGTCTCCGTCTGCCACCACGTGTCGACGATGGGGCAGCGCTCCTTACCGATCGTCCTGTAATACCACTCCCATGCCGCCGGATTGATGGGCTCGCCCACCGACCCGAGCAGCCGCAGGCTCGACATGTCGTGCGCGTTGGGCCACTGATCGCCCTGCCGGATGAAGGCGCGGATGGCCGTCGGCGACGTATAGAAGATGTTGACGCGATATTTTTCGATCAGCCGCCAGAAGCGGTCGGGTTGCGGAAAATCGGGCGCGCCTTCGTACATCATGGTCGTCGCGCCAGCCGACAGCGGGCCGTAGACGATGTAGCTGTGGCCGGTCACCCAGCCGATGTCGGCAGTGCACCAATACGTGTCGGAATCCCGCAGGTCGAAGACCCACTTCATGGTCATCGTCGTCTGTAGCAGGTACCCGCCGGTGGTGTGCACGATGCCTTTGGGCTTGCCGGTGGTGCCGGACGTGTACAGCACGAACAGAGGATGTTCACTGTCGAGATGCTCCGCCGGGCAATCTTCCGACACACCCTCGTCGAGCACGTGCCACCAATGATCGCGACCCTCCTTCATGGCGATCGACCCGCCGGTCCGCCGGTACACGATCACGTCGCGCACGGTGTCACAGCCGGCGAGCGATTCGTCCACGGCATCCTTGAGGCGTACTTCCTTGCCGCGCCGCCACGCACCGTCGCAGGTGATGACGACCTGCGCCTCCAGATCCTGTATGCGCGCCTTCAGCGCCTCCGACGAGAATCCGCCGAAGACCACGCTGTGGATGATGCCGAGCCGCGCACATGCCAGCAGCGCCACGGGCAACTCCGGCACCATCCCCATATAGATGATGGCGCGGTCGCCGGCCTTCAGTCCGCGGCCTTTGAGGACGTTGGCGAAGCGGCACACCAGGCGATGCAATTCCTGGTAGGAAATCTGCCGCTGGTCGCCGGGCTCACCCTCCCACAGAATGGCGACCTTGTTCTTGCGGTGGGTGGCCAGGTGACGGTCGACGCAGTTGTAGGAGGCGTTGGTGGTCGCGCCCACGAACCATTTGGCGAACGGCGGATGCCACTCGAACACATGCGTCCACTTAGTAAACCACGCGAGCTCTTTTTCGGCCAGCTCACCCCAGAACTCCTCGGGCTTTTCGGCGGCCTTCCGATAGAGCTCGCGATAGCCTTCCAGGCCTTTCACATGGGCCTGACTTACAAACTCAGCACTTGGAGAATAAACCGGCTCGGCCATAGGGAAAATGTTAGCAGATCGTCCGCATCACAAATCGCGCAGAAAATAGTTAGAGCGCTTTTCCCGCCCGATGGTGGTGTTCGCGCCATGCCCCGGGATCACGACCGTCTCCTCGGGCAGCGGCAGCAGCTTGTCGTGGATGGAGCGCAGGATCTGGCGTCCGTCGCCGCCCGGCAGGTCTGTGCGCCCGATGCTGTCGCGGAACAGCGTGTCGCCGGCCACCAGTTTGCCCTCGGACGGGATCCACAGACTGATGCTCCCCTGGGTATGTCCGGGGGTGTGCAGCACGTGGAATTCGGTGGCGCCGATGGCCAACACGCCGCCATCCTTGGCATCGCTGTCGATGGCCACCGCGTTAGGCGTCGGCACCCCCAGCCAACCGGCCTGGACGTCCATCATCTTCTGCAGTTCGGCGTCGTTCTGGTTCATGTAGACCGGCGCGCCGGTGGCCAGTTTCAGCTTTTGGGCGCCCCCGATGTGGTCGATATGCGCATGCGTGATGACGATGGCTTTCACCGTCAGGCCATGGCGCGCGACGATCTCCAGGATGCTGGCGATTTCGTCGCCGGGGTCCACCACGATCGCCTCGTGCGTTTGCTCGTCACCGAAAACCGAGCAATTGCATTGCAACATTCCTACCGGAAGTACTTCGTGAATCATCAACCCGATTGTATACTCTAGGCTATGGCTGATGTGCTTTTCGTACTCATGCGCTGGTTGCACATTGCTTCCATGGCAACCCTGATCGGCGGCATGATCTTCGGCCGCATGGTGATGGCGCAGGCCGTGGAAGGTCTCTCACCGGAATCGCGGGCGAGTTTTTGGGATAGGGCGGCGATGCTCTATCGTCCGCTGGTGTTCACCGCGATGGCCGGACTGCTGATTTCCGGAACGTACAACATTCTCACGAATCTCGGACACACGCCGCTTTATCACATGCTGCTCGGCATCAAGTTCCTGCTGGTGATGCACGTCTTCGCCGTCGCCATCCTGATCGCCCGTCCGCACAATCCACGCCGCGCGCGCATGATGGCCGGCGCGGCGATCTCGGGCCTGGCGATCATCGCGATCTCGGCGTATCTGCGGCATATTTTTTAGATACCGAGCCTGTTGTCTGGGTCCAGCTACCGGCGCGGGATAACACCCCGCAGGAAGTCCGCATGAGTAAGCCACTGACAAACAAAACTCCGTCAATCGTCAAACGATTAACGGGAGCAGATCTTGATGCCGCGCGGGTGTTCCTTCGGGAGCAGTGCTTCGTTGCCGGCAAGGGGTTTTCGTCGCAGTATGAAGGCCAGGCGGCAAGTTGCACAACGACCGCCATCTGCATTTACGCATTGTCCGAAACCAGTCTGTTGACGAAGGAAGAGAAAAGCGAGTTTCAAAAAATCCTGCTAGGGTTTCGACGAAATAGCCCTGCGGAACAAGCTGGCGCCTTTCCCAGAACAACCGGACAAGAGCCCAGTGCGTGGACGACCGGTCAAGCGGCATTAGCCCTCGCCAGTCTCGGGGCGCCCTGGCGAGTGATTCAACCTTCTGTTGAGTGGCTGCTTCGAGCCCAATCCACATGCGGCGGATGGAACTTTCTCGGAACCGACGCAGGCCATGAAAAGCTGATTTATACGCTTTATCCGGCACTCGTTCTCACACGGTTCCGTCGGCGCCTCGGCGAGCGCGGCGCGAAGGCCCTTACTCGTGTAGCCGCTTTCCTGGACCATTGCGCAGAGGCCGATGACCCCTGGTGGTTGCCGCTTCGGACGCACTTGAATAATCTCGTCTCAACCGCTACGCCCCAGCGACGACTTCCCGCGTTGTCGTCATTCACCGCGTATTGGGAACGTTTTGAAGCTGAATGGCCGAAGATCCACGTCGACGAGGACTGGCTGACTGACCGCTTTAGTATGGTCCTAATGTCTGGTCCGAACTATCTGCACCTCCGGCACTTGGTTCAACCGGACGATCCGTTGGCGCTCCTACACATTCGATATTTTGCGGACGAGCGGATCGGACCGGGCTGGAATGACAGGCACGAAGGCGAGCCAAAGACCTGGGCGACTGCTCTCGGCGTGCTTACCCTTCAACGGTGGGCGCATGATCTCGGACGCACACGCACAGCCATGCGGAGACTGCCCACCCGTGCAGAATTGCTGGTCAGATTGCAGGGCCGATCCCACCAGCCCCTAAAGACGTCCCGGCCGGCGCGCCTATTATTAAGCCGGCTGACGGCGTTGCGAGCGGGAACCGCGCACGCGACACGTTACCAACAATGGGTGAGCGACGCGTTTACATTTCTCTTCGGCGACATCCTCAAAGATCCCCAGCCCGAATCGAGAACGTTTTACGGTACCTTGCGCCGAGACATCACGTTGAGGAACGCTGCCGAGAAAGGTTCTTGGTTCGACTGGAAGCTGCAGTATCAGGTCGACCCGCTCCTGATTGAATGCAAAAACAAAGAGACGCTGACGTACGACGACCTCCGTCAGACTGCTGCTTACCTCGGTAAACGTATGGGGCGATTGGCAGTCCTGGCTTGCCGCAAGAGCACCGGCGGCGACGTATGGGAAATGCTGAACTGGTTCGTCAATAATGACGAGAAGTACATCCTTGTCGTCAACGACGAAGACCTAATTGATTGGATTCGGTTGAAGGATCGCGGCGAAAATCCTACGGATGCGATCGCGGACCTTTACCGAACGCTTCGGGAGGGAGCCCAATAACGCACCAGGCACGGTGGCGTGTCCAGTGGTTTCAACGTCTTTGCCCTCCCACTGCAGGTTGAAGGTCCGCAAGAACTCCTCCATGACCGCAACCCGTTGCGATGCCAGGCGGCGGCCCAGCTCGGTATACATGTCGCCCGGCAACCGGAGCAACTTGTCGGAGAAATGGTGGATCGAAGAAACACCGTAAGGCCCTCGGGCAGCGCCGTTCGGTTCCGGATCCCAGATAGGTCGGCTGTGAGCGCCGCCAAAAGCGAACGTTCGGGCGATGCCTATGGCGCCGAGGGCGTCCAAACGGTCCGCATCGGCAAATGCTTGGTACTCCACGGTAGGATGCCGGGGATCGCCCGCGCGACCGGGTAACCAATCGTGCTGCTCGATGCACGACGTCACGCGGCGAATTTTTTCGCGTGGGAAGCCGGCGGATACAAGGAGCTCGGCGGCCAGACTCGCTCCCCGTTGAGCATGCTCCGACCTGCCGGACGCGTGGCCTATATCATGCAGCAACGCGGCGGCGTGCACCACCTCGGTATCCGCTCCAACCGTTGCTGCGATACGAATCGCCAAGTCGCGAACCCGAAAAGCGTGCCAGGGATCGTGCCCCGACGGCTCCTCGGTCAGGTATCGACGCACTGCCTGCTCTAGGGTTGACGTCCACACGGGCCGCACCGACATTCCAGTTGTAGTTTATGGTTTTGCGTGGTCTTAGTCAAGGCCGCTACTGAAAACAAACATATTATTTTCGGATATCATGGTTTTTGATGGTTGAGCCGTTTTTGATGGTTGAACCCAGGTTCGAGCCCGTCTTCCTCGAAGTCGGCCGTGATCGCAGGATCACAATACCAGCAGCGTATGCGGACCAAGTAGACTGGCTTGCCCACGAGTCAGAGAAGAAGCTTCTCGCGTGGCTCCTCATGATCGCATCCGGCCGCTTCCGGCTATTACCGGATTCCACCGTCGAGCACGATCCGAAGCTCGGGCGCCTACGTTCCATTATCATTGCCGGCCCAGCCGAACCGGAGGTCGAGGCCACTGTGTACGAGTCCAACGAGCGCGCTGCCGCGATTGGGCGTTTGATGCCGGTTCCCCTCTCCGGCCCACACCCATCGTGGCGCATGGTTGTACCGAAGCATGGCGTACCAGACTCCGAGCAATACCGCTTTGTCCTGCTGTTCTCGTTGGGCTACCTGGAACTCTGGCTCCTGGATGTCTACACCGCAGCGGTTAAAGCACCTCTGGACCTTGCCATTTGAGGCCCTCACGCGGAAATCGCAGTGTTAGATTCCCGACTGGCAATTGGAGCCCTTGGAGTTCAGCCTTTGGTTGGAGTTTGGGTCCGGGCCGAAGCCGCCGGAGCCGAATTCCATTGACACAGACTGGTCTGTACTCAAGTTCCTGCTGGTGATGCACGTCTTCGCCGTCGCAACCCTAATCGCCCGCCCGCGCAATCCACGCCGCGCGCGCATGATGGCCGGCGCAGCGATGTCGGGCCTGGCAATCATCGCGATCTCGGCGTACCTGCGGCATATTTTCTAAGGGTTGGCGGCGAACAAAGATAGGCCACCGATGGACGGATGCACGGTGTTCTTTCCCGTCTAAGTGTACTGTTAGGCGACCTCTGCTTCGTCTGCGCCCTGCGGTGTCGGGCCGCCTAGGACCGTGATGATTCTCACAACTAGACTGGGCATCGAGTTCTTGCAACGTTTTTTGCCTGTCGGTAACGTTTCTTTCTTGATTTTCACAATTGGATCGGTTATTGTCGATTTGAATTAAATACTACGAGATCTCTAAGTCCTATTAAAGGAGTGAGCGATCAGGAACTTCCGATGGATTCCGTTGTTAGCGATGTCACTTTCACCACTTGCGGCACAATCCACCTTTCCGCCGGGATCGGTCGATGGGGCCGTTCACCCGGAACAAATCCCTGATATCGTTGCGGTTCGGCTCTTCCTCGGGGCCCTCCGCGACCCTTCCGCCGTCGCCTCGTCGCTGGTGCCTACTGCCAAAGCGGACTCACTGCTGCCCTCTAACGGTGTAGTCAGGAGGAATGACGAAGAGCGCTGGATCCGGCTCGCGACGCTCGATATTCTGAAGTTTGACCGTGTGCGCCCAATTCGGGCCCGTGGCCTTCTCCTCCAGAGTCAAACCCAAAGCTTGGGACGACCATCTTTCCCGTGAAGCGATGAGAGTTGGTTGCTCCTCCGAGGTTGCCACCCACCGCGTGCCCAAAGTTTCAGCGACCCAGCGTCTCAGCGGAGATTCCCACCCCTCCCGGAGTAAAATAAAAGGTATCCTCTTTTAACAGCCTCCCCCGGGCTAGGAGCCTTAACGCGCGATGTCCTTCGTCCACCTGCATTGCCACACCGATTATTCTCTGCTCGACGGCGCCTGCGAAATCGACCAGCTTATGCAGATCGTCGAGGAGCAGAAGATGCCGGCCGTGGCCATGACAGACCACGGGAACCTCTTCGGCGCCGTCCAGTTCTATAACGCCGCCAAGGCCAAGGGGATCCACCCCGTCATCGGCTGCGAGGTCTACGTCTCGCAGAAGGGTCACAAGACCCGCTCCGATACCGACCGCTACAACCACCTGGTGCTCCTCTGCGAGAACCAGGACGGCTATCGCAACCTCATCAACCTGGTCTCCACCGCCTACCTCGACGGCTTCTACTACAAGCCGCGCATCGACATGGACCTGCTCAACCAGCACTCCAAAGGCCTCATCGCCATGTCGGCCTGCCTGCGCGGCCACGTCCCCGAGACCATTCTCAACGACAAGTACGACGAAGCCAAACGTCTCGCGCTCACCTACGCCGACATCTTCGGCCACAAGAATTTCTTCCTCGAAGTGCAGGACCATCACCTCGAGCAGGACCGCCGGCTCACGCCCGAACTGGTCCGACTCTCGCATGAGACCGGCCTGCCGCTGGTCGCCACCAACGACTCGCACTACCTCCGCAAGGAGGACGCGCGCGCTCACGAAATCCTGCTCTGCGTGCAGACCGGGAAGATGATGAGCGACCCGAATCGCATGCACTGGAACTCGCCCGACTTCTACCTCAAGTCGCGCGACGAGATGATGGAGCTCTTCGGCGAGATCGAGGATTCGCTCGACCGCACCTGGGAGATCGCGCAGCGCTGCCAGGTAAAGCTCGAGAAAGTGAAGGAGCCGTTCCCGAAATTCGACGTGCCGCCGGAGCATTCCGCCGACAGCTACTTCGAATACGTGGCGCGCCAGGGTTTCGAACGGCGCCGTCCGCGTCTCGAAGCCATGCGCACCAAGGGCATCCTCAAGCACGACCTTGCCGAGTACGCCGAGCGCCTGGATCGCGAAATCAAGATGATCCAGCAGATGAAATTCTCCGGCTACTTCCTGATCGTCTGGGATTTCATCCGCTACGCCAAGGCGCAGAACATTCCCGTGGGTCCGGGGCGCGGATCGGCCGCCGGCAGCCTGGTGGGCTACGCCATGGCCATCACCGATATCGACCCGCTGCAGTACGGTCTGCTGTTCGAGCGCTTCCTCAATCCCGAGCGCATCAGCATGCCCGACATCGACGTCGATTTCTGCATGAATCGCCGCGGCGAAGTGATCCAGTACGTCACCCAGAAGTACGGCCGCGAGCAGGTGGCGCAGATCATCACCTTCAATACCCTGGGCGCGCGCGCCGCCATCAAAGACGTGGCCCGCGTTCTCGAAGTCCCCTTCGCCGACGTCGAGCGCCTCACCAAGATGATGCCCACCACCTTGAACATCAAGCTCAAGGACGCCATGGAGCAGGAGCCGGGCTTCAAGGAGGCGGCGAGGAAAGACCCCAAGATCGACGAGGTTCTGAAGACCGCGTTGCGCCTCGAAGGCCTGGCGCGCAACTGCTCGGTGCACGCCGCCGGCGTGGTTATTTCGCCGCAACCGCTCAAGGAATTGGTCCCGCTGTACAAGACCAACCGCGACGAAATTGTGACCCAGTACGACATGAGCGGGCTCGAAAAACTTTCGCTCCTGAAGATGGACTTCCTGGGGCTCACCACGCTCACGCTCATCCAGGATGCGCTCCGCCTCATCAAGAAACGTCACGGCGTCGACATCGTACCCGAAGACCTTCCGCTCGACGACAAGGACACCTACGAGATCTTCTCCAAGGGCCTCACCAGCGGCGTCTTCCAGTTCGAATCGCCGGGCATGCGCGACATTCTGCGCCGCTACCATCCGAACCGCCTCGAAGATCTCACCGCGCTCAATGCGCTCTATCGTCCGGGCCCGATCCAGGGCGGCATGGTGGACGACTTCATCGAGCGCAAATGGGGCCGCAAGGAAGTCAAGTACGACCTCGATGTGCTGAAGGAGTTGCTCGAAGAGACCTACGGCGTGATCGTGTATCAGGAACAGGTGATGCAGATCTCCAACCGTGTGGCCGGCTACTCGCTCGGCGACGCGGATCTGTTGCGCCGCGCCATGGGCAAGAAGAAGCTCGAGGAGATGGAGAAGCAGCGTGCGCGCTTCGTCGCCGGCGCGTTGGAGCGCGGCCATCCGCAGAAGAAGGTCGAGAAGATTTTCGATCTGATGGAGCAGTTCGCCGGGTACGGCTTCAACAAGTCCCATTCGGCGGCGTATGCCTACCTGGCTTTCGTCACGGGATATTTGAAGGCTCACTACCCGGTAGATTTCATGGCCGCGTTGCTCACTTCGGAAACCGGCAATACCGCGAAAGTCGTGAAGTACATCAATGAATGCCGCGAAATGGGGATCGTAATTCTCCCGCCTGACGTGAACCACAGCGAGTGGAGTTTCACCCCGGACGACAAGGCGCCCGGTGGCCGCGGCATCCGGTTCGGCATGGGCGCAGTCAAGAATCTCGGACAGTCGGCCGTGGAAGCCATCGGCAAGGCGCGCGAGACGGAAGGCACCTTCCGTTCTTTGCACCAATTCTGCGAGAAGGTCGACATGAGCGCCGTCAATCGGCACATGATCGAGAGCCTCATCAAGGCGGGCGCCATGGACTCGCTCGAAGGGACGCGCTGTCAGAAGATGGCGGCGCTCGATGGCGCCATGGAGTCCGGCCAACGCGCTTGGCGCGATCGCGAATCCGGACAGGCGGGACTCTTCGGCGAAATGCTCGCTGAACAGATCGACCAGCCGCTACCCAACGTCCCGGAGTGGACCGACAAGGAAAAGCTGGCTGGCGAGAAAGAGTTGCTCGGTTTCTGGGTCACCGGACATCCGCTGGATCGCTACGAGGATAAGATCGCGGAATTGGCGACCCACGACACGTCCATGCTCGAAGGCCTCGCCAAGGGCGTTGAAGTGAAATTGTGTGGCGTGTTCACCAGCATCACGCGCAAGCGCAATAAGGAAGGCAAGGCCTGGGCCGCGACCGTGCTCGAAGACCGTATCGGCGCGATTGAAGCGCTGGTCTTCGCTACCAGTTACGAGCGGCTCGCCTCCGAAGTGCTCGAGGACCAGGCAGTCCTGGTTACCGGGCTGGTGCTTCCCGAAGAGAACAACCCGCCCAAGCTCTCGGTGCAGAACATCGTCGCGCTGGATAACGCCCGCGTGGATTTCGATTCGGTGATTGCCATTCGCGTGTGGTTGGGACGGAACGGCCACATGGATCGTGCCCAGGCGCTGGCAGATCTATTCCAGCGCAAGCCCGGCGATACTCAGGTCCGTCTGCGGTTGGAAGCGGCCCGCGATTTCTCGGTACTGCTCGACGTCACCTCGAAGGTACGCCCCGACAAGGAATTTCGCGCAGCGGTGGCGGAGATCTGCGGGACGGATTGCATCGAGCGCGTGGCGGGGTAAGGAGCACTTACGGGCGCTTGCCCTGGCGAAACAAGACCACGCGCACATCCAGACCGAGCTTCGCCCACTCCGTATCGCTGGTCATTGCTGCAGCTCCTAAGTGACGCGCCAGCCCAAGGCACGCGCGATCAGCCAACGAAATCCCTCGCGTCCAGGCGAGCGGCGCCAGGTCCCGGCTCTCCCATGCCAGTTCTTCGTCCCAAGGCAAAATGGGCATCGGCAGGCCTCGCAGATACCGTTCCACCAATCGGGGCTCTCCGCCCTTGCGGATCAGCTTAGTAATGGTCTCGGTCAGATTAACGGCGCAGACGGCGGACTCGCCCAGCGCTGCCTGCACGACCTCCCAGCCGGGTTCTCTACGAAACAACGCCAGGAGCGCCGACGTGTCCAGCACGTAAGAGGGACGCTCAATCTTCGTACTCACGCCGGGCCTCCAGACGGCGCTCGGCGAGCAATTCGTCGGACCACGACTCATCCGCAGGCCCGAGGCTCCGGAAATACTCTTGCGCCTCGTGGACAATTGCCAGTGTTGGCTCCAACACTATGCGGCCGGACGCGCCCGCCGTAATGCTCACCGTGGCGCCGGGTTGGAGGTGGGCCTTGGCGCGGATCTCAGCAGGAATTACAATCCTCCCCGCTTTATCGACCTTACCCGTGTAACGTAACGCCACGTTGCGTGCCATGCTCCCATTTTAGCCCAGTCTGACAGGTATAGCCGATATGACATGTTAGTCTGAATTGGGAGGTTGTGTCGGACCGGATCGCCCCGCCCGTGATACCTTGATGCATGCGCATATTTTGGGGGTTTCTCCTCCTGGCGGGGAGCCTGATGGGCCAACAGGACATCAAGACCCAAACCCTGGCCAACGGAATGAAAGTGATCGTTCAGGAAGATCACGCCGTTCCGAATGTGGCCATGTACTTCTTCTATAAGGTCGGTTCCCGCAACGAACATCCCGGCGCCACCGGTGTGTCGCACTTCTTCGAGCACATGATGTTCAATGGCGCCAAGAAATATGGGCCGAAGGAATTCGACAACAACATGGAACGGAACGGCGGCAGCAACAACGCCTACACGTCGAACGATGTCACCGTCTACACCGACTGGTTCCCCAGTTCCGCCCTCGAGCTGATGTTCGACATGGAAGCTGACCGTATCGGCGATCTCGCGTTCGACCCGAAGATGATCGAATCCGAACGCGGCGTCGTATATTCCGAGCGGCGCAGTTCGGTCGACAACAGCAATTTCGGACTGCTCTCCGAGATCGCCGAGGCCGCGGCCTTCGAAGCCCACCCCTATCACTGGCCGGTCGTAGGGTGGCCTTCCGATATTGAGGCGTGGACCATGCAGGATCTCAAGAGTCACTGGAGCATGGGCTACGCGCCGAACAATTGCGTGATGGTCATCGTGGGCGACGTGAAGTTCGACCAGGTGATGGCGCTCTCCAAGAAATTCCTGGAACCCATCCCACGCCGTGAACCGCCACCGCCCGTGCGCACCAGAGAGCCCGAGCAGTTGGGCGAAAGGCGCGTCGTGCTCAGCAAGCCGGCGCAATTGCCGATCCAGATGGTGCTCTATCACATCCCCGATTCGCGCGACGCCGATGCTCCCGCGCTCGAGCTGATGGCGACGATTCTCTCCGGTGGCCAGAGTTCACGCCTGTACAAGCGCCTGGTGGATTCGCAAATGGCGATCTCGGCGAATGGCGGATTCAGTGAGTCGCTCGATCCCACACTCTTCCGCTTCACCATCCAGCCGCGCACCGGAGTCGATCCCGCCGCGACGGAGAAGGTGCTCTATGAAGAACTCGCCCGGCTGCAGACCGAAATTGTCCCGGATGCCGAATTACGCAAGGCCAAGAACCAGCAACTCGTCGGATTGTATCGCCGCCTGAAGACCATTGAGGGGCGCGCCAACCTGCTCGGCACCTACGAGGTGTTTCAAGGCGATTACTCCAAGGCGTTCGATGAGGACAAGCGCGTGGAGGCCGTAACTGCCGCCGACATTCAACGCGTCGCCAGGAAGTACTTCATAGCAAAGAATCGGACCGTCGCCACGTTGATCCCCGAAAAGGCGCCCGAAAAGCCGGAGGTGAAACCGTGAAGCGATTTCTACTGGCATTAGCGTTATGCGGTTCGCTAGCCGCACAGATCAAGCTGCCGCCGTACACGCGTGAAGTCCTCTCCAACGGCACAGTGATGTACTTCATGCAGCGCACGGGGATTCCGCTGGTGCGCTTCCTGGTAGTGGTAAAGGGTGGCAGCGAGGCTGACCCGCTGGAGCGTGCCGGACTCGCGTCGGTGACCGCCGAACTTTTGCGGCGGGGCACTGCGCAGTTTTCGGCCGAGCAGTTTTCCGAAGCAATCGACAGCCTGGGCGGCAACCTCGGGGCGAATGCCGACGAGCAGTCCACCACCATCTCGGCGGAGTTCCTCAGTAAGGATTTCGATCGCGGCCTGACGCTCGTCTCCGAAGCGGTGCTGCGCCCGACCTTCCCCGACGAGGAAGTCCGCAAAATCGTAGCGCGCCGCGTGGACACGTTGAAGTCTTCCAAAGACAATCCGGGTCAGTCCATCCGGCCCTTCTACCAGACCTTCTTCTTCGGCGGCGCCCATCCCTACGGAAGGGTCGCCGACGAAGCATCCTACGACCGCATCCGGCGGGCCGAGATCGTGGAAGGCCACAAGAAGCTCTTCGTTGGACGGAACCTGATCGTCATCGTCGCCGGCTATTTCGATCCCGCCGCGGCCAAGGCGAGTGTGACCAAGACATTCGGCGTGGTACCGGCAGGCGAGCCATTCAAATTCATAGCCAACGCCGCGGTCCCACGGCCATCCGCCCCGCGCGTGTTACTGATCGACAAGCCGGACGCCACCCAAACGTATTTCACCATCGCGCAACCCGGCGTGCGGAGGTCGACTCCCGATCGCGTGCCGCTGATCCTGGTGAACACGCTGTTCGGCGGACGATTCACGTCCATGATTAACGACGCGCTCCGCGTGAATAGCGGGCTCACCTACGGCGCCAGTTCGAGCGTGCAGATGGGCCGGCTGGACGGCGCCATCACCATCAACACGTATACCAAAACGGACACCACCGAAAAGGCCATCGACATGGCGCTCGACGTTCTGAAGAGTCTCGGCAACAAGGGCCTGACGGCTGACCAATTAGCTTCAGCGAAAGCCTACGTGAAGGGCGAGTATCCCACCCGCACGGTGCAGACCGCCGACCAGATCGCCAACGTCTTGGCGGAAATGGAGTTGTACGGTCTCGGACGGGATGAGGTCGACCAGTATTTTTCGCGCATCGATGCAGTTACTCTCGATCAGGCGAACGCGGCAGCTCGCAAGTATTACCGCACCGACAATCTGACATTCGTACTGTTGGGCAACGCCGCCAAGATTCGCGACGTGGCGAAGAAATACGGCACGGTGGCCGAGAAAGAAGCGAGGCTGCCAGGCTGGGCCCCCGCCGCTTCGCAATAGTGGCATCGCGACACACTCGGGAACCCGAAGGAACAACTTTCGTTCCGGCCCGCATAGAAAGATAAGCAACTTACCTCGCAGGTGTAGTGGCTTTAGGCATGCAAAGGGTCTTAGTGTGGGACATGCTTCAGCTTGTCCAGGCGAGCGTAGCTCGCCTCATTCTGAAGTGTTTTGGACAAGCTAAAGCATGTCCTACATGGACCCACGCATGCCTAAACGCGCAGCTATCGTAATCTTCTTGACGACCTCGCTCGCCGCGGCCGAATTACCGCTAGTCTTCGAGCACAACAACGGCCAGGCCGCCGGCGATGTTCGTTTCCTCAGCCGCGCCGGACGCGAATCCGTCGCTCTCTTGGATGGCGGAGCTTTTCGCATCCACGGTATCGAGGTCCGCCTCGCCGGTGCCAACCCGGCCGCCACTGTCTCGGGCGTCAACCCCCTTCCCGGACGAAGCAATTATTTCGCCGGCGGCGATCCAAAACGCTGGCATACCAATATCGAGCAGTTCGGCCAGGTTCGCTATCGCGACGTCTACCCCGGAATCGACCTCGCCTTTCACGAGCGCGAGTACGATTTCATCGTCGCGCCCCATTCCGACCCGTCACGCATCCGCCTGGTATTCCCCGGCAACTCCCACCCGCAATTGGACAACGGAGATCTGGTCGTTCCTCCGTTCCGCCAGCAGCGTCCGCGCGCCTATCAGACCATCGACGGCCAACGCCGCGACGTCGCTGCCGAGTTCGTCCTCTCGGGCAACACCGCGCGATTCCGTCTTGGGCCCTACGATCGTCGCGCGCCGCTGGTGATCGACCCGACGATTATATTCGCCACCTACCTCGGCGGCTCCGGCGTCGACGTTGGCAACTCGATCGCCGTGGACCCGTCCGGCAATATCTACGTGGCGGGGATGACCTCATCCACCGACTTTCCGGTCACCACTGCCCCGAACCCTAATGAGCTCGGTGCCTTCGTCACAAAATTGAGTCCGGACGGATCTACCATCCTCTACTCCACCGTCCTGGGCGGCGCCGAGGCAAACGGTGTCGTGGTGGTGGACGCCAATGGCAATGCCTATGTCACCGGGGTCGCTGGCGGGAATTTTCCCACCACGTCAGGCGCGTACCAGAGTTCACCGGGTGTCGGCTTCATGACGAAGCTGAGCCCCACGGGTCAATTGCTCTACTCGGCGCTCATTGGCGGCTCTCCGGACGCCATCGCGGTCGATTCCGCTGGCGCGGCATACGTAACGGGCTCCGCAGATGCCTCGCTTGTCACCACTCCGGGGGCATTTCAGACCACCACCGCACCTGGCAATTGCCCGCAGTTGAACCAGCACGAGCCTCCACCGCTTTGTGCCAACGCCTTCGTCCTGAAATTGAAACCAGACGGGTCAGCGCCCGTGTATGCGACATTTCTGGGTGGAGTAGGCCCCGACGTCGGAGCGGCGATCGCCGTCGATGCCGGCGGTAACGCTGTGGTCACCGGCATGACCGCGTCGAACAACTTCCCCGTCACCGCGAATGCCCTCCAGTCGACGTTCGGCGGCGCGCCGCCACCCGTCGGTCCGAACGTGTATGGCGACGCATTCGTCACCAAGCTGAATCCCGCAGGCAGCGCGCTGGTCTTTTCTACGTACCTGGGCGGCTCCGGCGGGGACGGGGGAAGCACGGTAGCAATCGATTCCGCCGGATACATCTACGTGTCGGGCGCCACCTCATCACCCAACTTCCCTGTCACGCCAGGCGCGCTGGTGACGGTCTTCCCCAATGCCGGAACCTCGCAGGGCGCTTTCGGCCCGCTTCCCTCGGGATTCGTAGTCAAGCTCGCGCCGAATGGCAGCGCACTGGCGTATGGGACGTATATGGCCGCAGGAAACGTGATCGGCGTCGATCAAACCGGCTACGTCTACCTCTATGGCAGCGGACCTCCGCCAGTTCCCACGATCGAAATTCTCAACCAAACCGGAACTGCGCTCGTCAGCTCCGGCGGATCCGGAATGGCGCTGAGCGGCAGCGCCCCGGGAGTACTGGATGGCAAGGGCTTCATCTACCAGACCGGCCAGATTAGTCCGGGACAGTCATTCTTCGCAACCTCGGGCGCCGTTCAGCCCACCTACCGCGCCGCCAACTACACCGCTTACGTCACCAAGCTCTCGCTCGCCAATACGCCCCGAATGTGGATCGCCACGGCTGTGAACGCTGCCACCCAACTGCCCGGCATCGCCTACGCGGATTTCTGGTCAGGCAATGTCGCGCCGGGCGAGATCATTACCATCTATGGGACGTTGCTCGGCCCCGATGTCGGCGTCGCCGCGCCTTCCGGGTCTGTGCCTGTTTCGCTCGGCGGTGTGAAAGTACTGTTCGATGGCACACCGGCGCCCCTTCTGTGGGCGCAGAGCAACCAAATCAACGCCATCGTTCCGTTCGAGGTTCAGGCACCGACCACGGGCATGAGTATCGAGTACGGCGGAAGCACGTACGGCCCAGTGAAACTGCCGGTCGTAACCACGGTACCCGGCATCTTCACGATCGGCGGTTCCGGCGGAGGCCAAGCCGCGGTCCTCAATCAGGACGGCACTCTCAATTCGGCCTCCAACCCGGCAGCCAAAGGATCGATCGTATCGATCTACGCCACTGGTGCCGGGCTGATGAACTCGCCTATGACGGACGGCGCCATCACGCCGTCGACCCCGCCCTTTCCCGTGCCGCAGTTGAATGTCCAGGTCGAGATCGGCGGCGTGTCCGCCACCGTGCAGTATGCCGGAGCTGCTCCCGGGCTGGTCGCCGGGGCGATTCAAGTGAATGCCTACGTCCCCGCCGGCGCGCCTTCGGGGAGTAGTATTCCAGTGGTGCTCAACATCGGCGGGTACGTGAGTTCCTACGGCACAGTTCAGCCTGCTAACGCGACCATTGCGATCCAGTGATCGAACGGGTATTATCCGACGCCAATCTAGTATTTCCATCTATTTTGTTGAGACCATTGGGTTGATCTGCCGCATGAAACGAGTCCTCTTCGTAGACGATGAACCGCGCGTGCTCGATGGTCTGAGACGGATGTTGCACCCGCTCCGCCAGGAGTGGGAAATGGAGTTTGCCGATGGCGGCTCGGAGGCTTTGATGTGCCTCTCCTCATCCCACTACGACGTGCTCGTGACCGGCGTCCGTATGGCGGGTGTTGACGGCACCGCGCTGCTCTCCCAGGCGATCCGTATCTCTCCGGATACCGTCCGCATCATGCTGTGCGGTGAGGCCGACCTCAACGCGACTTTGCGTTCCGCTTCCCTGGCTCACCAGTATCTGGTAAAGCCGTGCGATGCCCCAACCTTGCAGGCCACCGTGGAGAAGGCACTGACGTTGCGCAGCATTCTGGATGCCCCCGCGCTCGCCAGCTTGATCGGGCGCATCAAATCGCTGCCCAGCCCACCCACTATCTACTACAAGCTGATGAACGCGGTTCTGTCGGACACTATCTCCGCGTCGGAGCTCGGATCCATCATCGCGCAGGATCTGGGCATGACGGCCAAAGTCCTGCAGTTCGCAAACTCGCCGCTCTTTGCGTCCAGCCGCGTCATCGCCACTCCGGAACAGGCGGTGATCTATCTGGGCATCGACATCGTTCGCGCGTTGGCCATCACCGAGTCGGTCTTTTGTCAATTCGGGTCGCGGAACCATCCCGGCTTTTCTCCGGAAGAGCTGCGCGACCACAGTTTTCAGGTCGCCACACTGGCCCGGAGGATTGCCAAGGAGCGGCGGCTCGCCCCGCAGTTCATCAACGATATCTACTTGGGCGGCCTCATGCACGATATCGGGAAGCTGGTCCTGGGCAGTAATTTCCCGAGCGAGTATCGAGAAGTGGTGCGCTGCTTCGGAGATCCGCAAGCGCTTCGGGAAACCGAAGTGAAGCTCTTCGGCGCCACTCACGCCGAGGTCGGCGCGTACCTTTTGTGGCTGTGGGGAGTGCCGGCCAGCATCGCGGGAATCGTGGCGCAGCACCATCCTGAGGATGACGATCCTCAGGGCGCCACCACGCCCGCGGCGATTGTCCATCTCGCCGATTGCATCGTGCGCGGCGGCGAGTCGGCCCCCGATAGCGAGTGTCTCGCCAGCATCGGATTGCCACCATGTTTGCTGGAGCTAGCCGATTGCGATGGCGGACAAATGGGTCGTTCCCCTGTAAACCAGTTGCTCGCGTAGTTTCTCGGGGATTCGTGGGGATTCGTGGGGCAGACTTCAGTCTGCGGAGGGCTTGAGCCCTCCCTCCTGCGTGGGCGCAAATTCGAACACCAAATCCAAGTATTCGGGCCCACAATACCAGGGCGTGTCTTCCTCCCCGATTTTGACGAGGTCAGCCTGATAGTGCTGCCCCAAGCAGCATATCTTTTCAAAGCCGATGCGGCTCGTGTGGAAGTACGCCTCGACACTCTTGCGGGTTAGCCCTGGCTTGAGGTCCCGTGAACACGCGCTAAGCGCCGATTGATAGGCCAACTGGCGCGCCTCTCTTGCCTGTTCCTTCCACCACCGACCTGCTGCAACCGCTGCGAGGATCATAATGACGGCGCCGAGTATCGCCACCACTACCTTCGTCCGCCGGCTTGAGCGTGGCGAGCATGCGTTCATGTATCTAAGACGTTTGCGCTGCCGTCACTCTTAGTCCCCCACTTTACGAGTTGCGCGCGTAGCTGCTTCTCCCCCTGCGTCCATCGCAAATATCGCGACTCGGGTCCGCTGCGTTTCACCCGCGCGATCTCTTCCACGACGCGCTTTTCTGCCAGCCCGCCCCGTTCCAATTTCTGGGCAAGAGTACGAGTGCTGAAGCGGTCCCACTCGCCGCTCTCCGTTCCCGGCATCTCGTACAGCAGGTAACCATCGGCCAGTTTTTCGAGCGTCCTTTTCGAGCTGCGATACCCCGGCGTCTTGTGCATGCGGCTCTCCTCGCGCGCCACCAGCCGGATCACTTCGGGCGACGTCGGCCGGAAGCCCAACTTGCGGTAGAACCAGAAGGCCCCGGAATCCACAGCCTCGGCGTTCTCATGCCCGATCTGGTAGGGATCCACCGAGAAGCACGTCACGCCCAAAACCTGATGGAATAGCCGCAGCAGGCGCGCATAGAGCCACGCGGATTCGCCCTCGCGAAACGTGTAGTAGAGATTGAATCCCACTTCGGCGCGCTCGCAGAGCGAGAGCACTTCCACGTATCCCGCGGGAACTCCGTTCTTGAAGAACATGGCGGCGTGATATGCCCGCAAAGGCAGCCGCCATTGCCGAGGAACTCCAAAGAAGTAGATGTCGATACCCCGCCCGGCAGCGGCATGATACACACCCGATTCATCCGGATGGCTGAAACCATACAGCTCGCGGTAACGCATCGTCGACGTCGCCACGATGGCGTCGAGAATGCGCGTCGCCTGCGGCCTAGTCAGGCGCTTCAGAGGGACAGGCTCACCGGCCAGTTCCTGCTCTAAGGACACATCCGCCCGCCGCAACAGAGGCTCGCGGTGCAGGTACAACTTGCGGACCGGCAATCGCAGCCGGGACCGCGAGTAGCGCGACGAGTTCATCTGCCAGGTGAGCGGAACCTGCATGGAGTCGAACACATCCGGTTCGGTGACTCTCGCTAGCAACCATGCGAGGTCGCTCTGCTTGCGCGGGTGGGCGGCGGCAATCCATTGCGGGAACGGTACGTGGGCTTCCACCGGCCAGTCCTCTTGCATCATCGGAAGCAACTTGCGGACAACCGGGCCGAGCCGATCCTGCTCATCGTAGCGGTCCCATCCGATCTCGACGTGCCGCGGATCGAGCGTTGCCAGGCGCCGTGCCACTTCGTACGAATAGACCGCCGTCAACGACGTGCCGGCTATACCGGAGACTTCCGGCTCTTCAAAAGGGTCGAGGTCCGCCGGTATTCGGTTTTCGAAGACGAATAGAATTTCGTCTGCCAGCCGGGCTACGCGTTCACTAAGCGGGTAGGCACGCAGAAAGAGCAACGTCTCGTGGAGGCGGATGAGGTCTTGTGGGTCGGTCAATTTCGCGCTGACCGCGGCGGCTAGCAGACCTTCCAAGTCGGCGACAGTGGCAGGGTCGAAGCGGCGCTTCCACTCGTCAAGAAGCTCTATAAGCTCACGGGACATTGCCCAAGAGCTTAGCGCACCGCGCTGGAGCACGCCAATCGCCAGCATCGGCGATGAGCACCGCCAAGACGGGGATTATTGACACATTTTGCCTCGTGTACCCCGGAGAAAAAGCTCCGCTGCAAGGTATCCACAGAGCAAAATCTGGAAGGTTAAATTTGGAGCGGGAGACGGGATTCGAACCCGCGACATCGACCTTGGCAAGGTCGCACTCTACCAGCTGAGTTACTCCCGCTCGTGGGGAAACCCCCATTCTCGCCCAGAAACAATACCGGTGTCAAACGTTGTTGAGATGTCATTGATTTGAAACGTGTTATAAACTTGCGGGAAAGCGTTTTCGTTGTGCTATGCTACATTTCGGTCGCTCAAACGGAGGACTCCAGATCGACCGGCTGCGGGTTAGGTTTTCCCGCTTACAATTCTACTCTGCCAGGCGCAGAGGTTAACCCCATAGGCTGTGGAAAACGCTGTGGAAATATTGCGCTTGTGGTGTCTAAAAACTGATGAATCATTGGGATCAAATCCGGGATTTCCTACGAAAAAGGATTAGCGAAGAGAGCTACCAAAACTGGCTTAGCGGCACAACCTTTGGCGAGGTTTCCGGAGATACGCTGTTTGTTTCAGTGCCCGACCGAGGCACACGCGCATGGCTCGAGCGCGAGTATGGAGCCCTGGTGACGGCCGCCATTGAAGAACTTGGCCTGCCAATCCGTCAGGTGGCGTACGAGCCCGTACCCATCCGCAATATCCAGGAACAAGCTGTGACAACTGTGGAAAACTCCGATCCTGACAATGGCGTCGCGAGCCTGAACCCGAAATTCACTTTTGACTCGTTCGTAGTGGGTGCCTGCAACCAGTTTGCGCATGCCGCCGCCCGCTCAGTGGCCACCAATCCATCCAGGAGCTACAACCCTTTATTTCTCTATGGGGGAGTGGGGATGGGCAAAACCCACCTCATGCACGCCATCGGCCGCGAGTTGATGGACAAGCATGCCTCCATGCGCATCATCTACACGTCAAGCGAGCGCTTCATGAATGAAATGATCGCTTGCATCCGTACCGATCGCATGCAGCACTTCCATCATCGCTACCGCGAAGCCGACGTCCTGCTGATTGACGACATCCACGTCCTGGGCACCAAGGAACGAACCCAGGAAGAGTTCTTCCACACCTTCAACGAGCTGCACGATCACCAGAAGCAGATCGTGATCTCGAGCGATTCGCCGCCTAAGGAAATCCCGGGTCTGGTGGAGCGCCTGCGCTCGCGTTTCGAGTGGGGACTGCTGGCCGATATCCAGCCACCCGATCTGGAAACCAAGATGGCCATTCTGGACAAGAAGGCCGAAGCTGAAGGGGTGCAGCTCCCCGATGATGTCCGGTCCTTCATGGCGTCCAAGACGAAGTCTAACGTACGCGAGTTGGAAGGCGCCCTCGTCAAGCTGATCGCCTATTCGTCTCTCACCGGCACGCCCATCCATCTCCAGATGGCGCAGCAGGTTCTCAAGCACCTGGTGCACGTTCAGGATCGCCGGGTCACCATGGATTCCATCCAAAAGGCTGTCGCCGAACGCTTCCAAATCAAGCAATCGCAGCTCAAGGAAAAGAGCAACACCAAGAAAGTGGTGTACCCACGGCAGGTGGCCATGTACCTGGTAAAAGAGCTGACCGACGCGTCGCTACCCGAAATTGGCAGGGCCTTCGGGGGCAAGCACCATACCACCGTAATCCATTCCATAAACAAAATAGAGAAATCGCGTCACAATGATCCGGAATTGAACAGGTTACTCCACAGTCTAATGGACTCATTACAATGAACTTGCTGCGATTTCCACATTGCCCTGTTCCGGCCCCTGAGCAAAACTGTGTAAATTCCCGGTCGATCCGCCTTTTTGAACCCTTTTGCGATTCGGTTTCCGCAACTTCGAGTGGTCAAAAGTACTTGAGTTTAGTATAATTTAGGTTATCTTCAACATTTGCACAGGCCCTATGAATGCGGTTCTTTAAGTACTCATCTTAAATACAGAAACAGTAGACAGGAGTTGAGGCCGTATGGAGTTCACCGTAAGCAAGGCGGATTTGGTGCGAGAGCTGAGTCTGTCGCAGGGCGTGGTGGAAAAGAAGACCACCATACCGATTCTTTCGAACGTGTTGATCGAGGCAGTCGGTGACCGCATTGTGCTTACCGCCACCGATCTGGAGCTCGGCATACGCTGCTCCTTTCCCGCCCGTGTGAAGAAGGAAGGTTCCGGGACGGTTCCGGCTCGCAAACTGCTCGATTTCGTTCGCCTGCTGCCGGAAGGCGATGTGACCATCAAGTTCCTGGAGAATCACTGGGCGAGCATCGTGGCAGGACGGTCGAAGACCCGGATAGCGGGAATGTCCCGCGAGAGCTTCCCCGAGTTGCCGCAGATGCCACCCAAGATCGCTGAGCTTCCGGTGAAGATTGTGGCCAGCATGATCGCGCGGACACAGTTTGCGATTTCCACCGAGGAGTCGCGTTTCACCTTGAGTGGCGCTCTGCTGCTGATGAGCCCCGGCTCCTTGACCATGGTGGCGACTGACGGGCATCGGTTGGCCTACGTGCAAACCAGCACTCCGGAATCCGCCCAGGTGGATACCAACTTTCGCGCTCTGGTGCCCAAGAAGGCCATGGCAGAGTTGGTGAAGCTTGCGGATGGGGCCGACGGTGAAAACGCCAAGGCGAACTTCTCCGGCGACGACAACCACCTGTTCTTCGAAGTCGGCGACCGGCTGTTGATCACCCGCAAATTGACCGGCAACTTTCCGGATTTCGAACGCGCGCTGCCGAAAGACCACAACTTGATTGCCAAGCTGCAGAAGGACGAGATCCGCGCGGCCATCGAACGTGTGGCGCAGTTCGCCGATGAGCGTTCGCGTGCCATTCGTGTACAGTTCACCAGCGGTGAGGTGAAGATCTTCTCATCGTCGGTGGAGATGGGCGAGAGCGAAGAGACGGTAAACAGCGAGTACACAGGGCCCGAGCTGGAGATTGGTTTCAACGCCCAATACCTGCTCGATTTTCTACGCGCCATTTCGCAAGATCAGGTGGCTTTCGAACTCAAGGATCAAAAAAGCGCCGGCGAGCTCCGGCCCGCCGGCGAGGGAATTACAGATCAATACCGGTATGTAGTTATGCCGATGCGGATCTGATGTTTTAGGAGATTATGGCAAACGACGTTAGCACGGGACAAAGCGAAACCTACGATTCCACGAGTATCAAAGTGCTAGAAGGCCTGGAAGCGGTCCGGCTGCGGCCGGCGATGTATATAGGGTCGACCGGCGAGATGGGACTGCACCATCTGGTATACGAAGTGGTGGACAACTCCGTGGACGAAGCCTTGGCCGGCTACTGTAACGAAGTCAACGTAACCATTCATGACGACAATTCGGTGACAGTGGTCGACAACGGCCGCGGTATCCCGATTGACATGCACGAAGAGGAAGGCGTCTCGGCGGCGCAGGTGGTCATGACGAAGCTGCACGCCGGCGGCAAGTTCGATTCCAAGAGCTACAAAGTGTCGGGCGGTCTGCACGGTGTGGGCGTGAGCTGCGTCAACGCACTCTCTGAGAAGCTGGAGCTTGAGATCTGGCGGCCCGAGGGTGGAAGTGGCCCGAGCTACACCTGGCAGCAGGAGTACGCCGCCGGAATTCCCAAAGGACCGCTTACCAAAGCCGGCAAGGCTGGCCGCAAGACCGGCACCAGCATCACCTTCAAACCCGACACCACCATCATGACGGCGTCGGTTTTCAATTTCGTAACCCTCGAACAGCGCCTTCGCGAATTGGCCTTCCTCAATAAAGGTTTGACCATCACGCTGAAGGATGAGCGTGTCGAGCCTGAAAAAGAAGTCGTGTTTAAGTACGAAGGCGGTATTTCGGAATTCATCAAGCATCTCAACAAGAGCAAGGCTGTCTTGCATGAGAAACCGATTCATTTCGAGGCCGACCGCGAGCTTCCCAACAACGCCGGCACGCTCAGTATGGAAGTGGCGTTGCAATATAACGACGGCTACACCGAGAGCGTTTTCAGTTTCGCCAACAACATCAATACGGTGGACGGCGGCACACATCTAACCGGTTTTCGCACCGCGCTGACTCGCACCATCAACAAGTTCGGTCAGGATAACGGACTTTTCAAGGACGTGAAGGAAAACCTGACCGGCGACGACGTCCGCGAGGGTCTAACCGCGGTGGTCAGCGTGAAAGTGCCGCAACCGCAGTTCGAAGGGCAGACCAAGGGCAAGCTCAATAGCGATATCGCCGGGTACATGACGCAGTTCGTCAATGAAAAGCTGGAGGAGTATTTCGACAAGAACTCCGCGGTGGGCCGCAAAATCGTTGGGAAAGCGATAGAAGCTTCACGAGCACGGGAAGCAGCCCGCCACGCCCGCGATCTCACGCGGCGCAAGGGAGCGCTGGAATCGGGCGGCATGCCGCATAAACTGGCCGACTGCCAGGAGAAGGATCCCGAGCGCTGCGAACTCTTCCTGGTTGAGGGAGAATCGGCAGGCGGAACCGCCAAGCAGGGACGCGATCGGCGTTTCCAGGCGATCCTGCCGCTCAAAGGTAAAATTCTCAACGTAGAAAAGGCGCGCTACGACAAGATGCTGGCGCACGAAGAAATCCGCGCCCTGATCACCGCGCTCGGCACGGGCATCGGCAAGGACGATTTCGACGCCACCAAGATCCGCTACGGCAAGATCATCATCATGACCGATGCCGACGTGGACGGCTCGCACATTCGCACCCTGCTGTTGACGTTCTTCTTCCGCCATATGCATGAGCTGGTGCTGCGCGAGCGCGTGTACATCGCCCAGCCGCCGCTCTATCGCATCAAGAAGGGCAAGAGCGAGAAGTACATCAAGGACGAGAAGGAATTCACCAAGGAGATCATGCGCCGGGCCACCGAAAACCTGACGCTGGAGATCCACTCCAACGGCAGCGGCGCTAAATCCACTCTGGAAGGCACCGAACTGCGAGCTTTCTTGCTCAATTTGGACGAATATGAGCAGATGTCCCATAAAGTGGAGCGGCGCCTGCGCGATCCGCGAGTAGTGGAAGTGCTGGCCAATACCGAACTGCTCCTGGACCATAAGGGCGACTTCCAGGAAGCCAATTTGAAGCCGATTTTCGATGCCCTCCAGGCGTTCGGCCTGAAGCCGGAGATGCGCCACGACGAAGAGCATTCCTCTTACGCGGTGGTCTTCCACGATTCCACCAATGCTGAGCGTTCCATCGGCCTGGCGCTCGCCGCACAACCGGAATACAAGCGATTCCGCACGCTCTCGAAGATCATCGCCCGCTACAACGACCCGCCCTTCATGGTGGTGAAGAACGACCATCGCCAGTCGCAGCCCAATTGGCGTGAGTTGCTCGAATACCTCAAGAACGAAGGCAAGAAGGACGCTTCCGTACAGCGTTACAAAGGGCTGGGCGAGATGAACTCCGAGCAGTTGGCGGAGACCACCATGAATCCCGATAAGCGGACCCTGCTACAGGTGAGGCTGGAAGACGCCGCCGAGTGCGAGATCATCTTCTCCACGCTGATGGGCGAGGACGTCGAGAGTCGCCGCAAATTCATCGAAGACAACGCACTCGACGTGAAGAATCTGGATATCTGATGCTTTGCGGGCCGCGAGATTTCCTGCCCGAGCATCTCAGAGCCAACCCCCGACAGTTAGCGGCTTCGCCTTGACGCTCAGCCCGCCGGCAGCCGGACTGCAAAATTGCGGTTTCACCGCAAGGTAGGACATGCGTCAGCTTGTCCAGGCGAGCGTAGCTCGCCTGATTCTGAAGTCTTGGACAAGCTAAAGCATGTCCTACGTCGCCGATGCCCGCACGTCCTCAAGCACGCGCACCATATCCGCCTTCGTAGTCCGATAATTCAGCACGCAGCCGCGCAACGCGAAGCTCCCGCGCACCCTGGCATTCGACAGATACGTGCTGCCCGCGCGCTGCACCTTTACCAGCAGGCGCTCATTGTACTCGTCGAGGTCTCCCGTGAACCCCTTCGGCACGTGCCGGAAACAAAAGATCGAGAGCTCCACCGGCGCGAGCATCTCGAAATCGTCCGAAGCGTTCACTAACTCCTCGAAGTATTTGGCGCAAGCGATGTTCTCTTCGATCGCCTGGCCCAATCGCTCCGTGCCGGCGAATTTAATCAGCATCCAAAGATCCAGCGCTCGAAAAGGCCGCGTCAATTCAGGACCGTAATCCCAAAAGGCGAATGCCTCGTCATTGGCGAGGCCGATCGTGCGGGTGTAGTCGGCGCCGTGCGCGAAGGCGGCGCGAGCAGCGTCAGGATCCTTATAGAGCACGCAGCCGCAACCTACCGGCAGATAGAGCCACTTATGCGGGTCGAGCGCGATGGAATCGGCCTGCTCGATCCCCGCGAAGAAATGGCGGGCCGATGGGGCCAGCGCGGCGAAGCCTCCGTAAGCCGCGTCGACGTGGAACCAGAGATCGTGCCTGCGCGCGAACTCGGCGACCTCGGCCATCGGGTCGAACGCGCCCGTCGCGGTCGTGCCGGCGTTGCCCACCACGCAGATCGGAAGATGGCCAGCCGCGCGGTCCTCGGCGACCAGGCGCTCCAGGTCGGCCAGATCGATGTGCAGCCGGTCGTCCGTCTTCACCGCGCGCACGTTCGACTCCCCCAGCCCGAGCATCCCCGCCGCCTTAGCGATAGAGTAGTGCGATTCCTCCGACACGTACACACGCATCCGCCGTCCGGCCGCGGCCACGCCGTCGCGGACCACGTCGACGCCTGCCTTCGCACTCCGCGCCGCACCGAGCGCCGCGAAATTGGCCATCGATCCGCCGCTGACGAGCAGGCCGCCGGCCGTCGCTGGATAGCCCAGCATTTCCTTCAGCCAGTCGATGGTCAGGCGTTCCATATCAGCGGCCGGTGGCGCGGACCTCCACGCCGTGACGTTGACGTTCATGGCGGCGGCGATCATGTGGGAGACCGCAGTGACGGCCGTTCCCGGCGATGCCACGTAACCGAACATCCTGGGGTGGGCGCTATGTCGGCTGTACTGGCAGATGACGTCGCGCACGGTGTCGAGCAGTGCACCGAAGTCCGAGCCGGCGGCCGGCAGCGGCTCGTCGATCGCCGCCCGGATAGCCTTCGATGTGGTCGGCACCATGACCGGCCGGGTGTCGAGGCTCTCGAAGTAGTTGGCGAGAAAGTCTATGGCAGCGCCGGCAACGGCGCGGAAGTCCGGGGTCGGCAGGGCAAGCCGATCGGGCATTTCGTCACGATTTTGCATACACGCTTTCGGGGTTGTCTCTGTTCTATCATATGAAAGGAGACGGCCCTGGCGTTCCTCACGATGGCACAAGCGGTGGACGGCCCCGATGCCCGAGCGCGCACCGGCGATCTGGCGGCGTTCGAGGCCGTCATGCGGCAGTACGAGCGCCTGGTCCTGGTCACCGCCCTGCGGTTGCTCGGCAACCTGGAGGACGCCAAGGATGTCTCGCAGGAAGTCTTCCTCCGGCTGTACCGGAACCTGGACAAAGTGGAGTCGGCAAGCAACTACCAGGCGTGGCTGTACCGCGTGACTGTGAACCTCTGCCACGACGTTGGGCGAAAGCGCAACCGATCGGTTGCATATGAGGACGTGCCGGACCAGGTTTCGCCGGAAGCCGATCCGCAACAGTCACTTACGAGCGCTGAGCGGCACAAAGTCATGCAAATGAGTTTGCGCAGTCTTTCGGAAAAGGAACGGGCGGCGGTGGTGTTGCGCGATCTGGAAGGGTTGTCGACCGAAGAGGTGGCGCGCGCATTGGGATCGAGCGAGGCGACGGTGCGATCGCAGATTTCGAAGGCGCGTGTGAAGATGCGGGATTTCGTGGAGCGCTATTTCCGGAGGCGGGTATGAATTGCGTCGAATGGGAAGAGCGGATTGCGTTGTATGCCGGCGGCGATCTGTCGACGCCGGAGGCGCACGCTGTGGAGCGGCACGTGGCGGAATGCGCCGGCTGCCAGTTGCTGCTGAGCGGATTGCGGGCCAGTCTGGCGCTGGTGCAGGAGGCGCATGGAGAGCCGATCGAGGCGGCGCACTTCGCGGCTGTGCGGGCGCGGGTGCTCGCGGAGATCGAGGGCGGTCGGGCACGGCGATGGCGATTCGCCTGGATGTACGCTATGGCCGCCGCGGCGGTCGTGCTGCTGGTTGCCGGTTGGCCGCGGACGGAACTGCGGATGGTGTTGCCGGTGCCTTCGGCGCCGGCGGCTCCGGTCGTCGCCAAGGTGGTCCTGCCCCGCCCTGGCAAGGTCGCGACGGTGGCGGCGAAACGGGTAAAGGAGCCCGAGCCTGAGCCCGCCGAGTCGATGGTGGTAAAGCTCCTGACGAACGATCCGGACGTGGTCATTTATTGGATTACAGGTACCAAAGGAGAGTGAAATGAAACGAATCTTACTAGCTTTGTTGTTGATGACGCTGCCGCTGGCGGCGCAGGAAGAGAAGAAGGGGGAGGCGCCAGCCCCCCACACGGTGCAAAAGCTGTTCGTGCTGAAATACGCCGACGCGCAGAGTGTCCGCCAGTTGCTGCAGGTGTTCCACGCCAACTTCAATGCCAATGGTGATATGAGGGTAATAGCCGTGGAAGCCACGCCCGAAGTCATGGCGGGGATTGAAGACGCCATCAAGCGCCTGGACGTGCCGGCGGCTGCACCGGCGAATATCGACCTCACCGTTTACCTGGTGGTCGGCCATGAGGGCGAGAGTCCGGTCGGCGGCGCCGCGATCCCCAAAGATCTCGACAGCGTGGTGACCCAACTCAAGGCCGGCTTCCCGTTCAAGAGCTATAGCTTACTGGACGTTCTGGCGTTTCGTACGCGCACCGGCGAACAGGCGAGCACGACCAGTTCGGGAGGCGTGGTGGCAAATGGGAATACCAACGCGCCCGTCATGACGAGTTTTCGTCTCAACAACGCCTCGGTTGGCAGCGACGGCGCGAGCATACACATCAGTAAACTCAACGCGGGAATCAAGATGCCGGTATTCAACAACAACGGCTTCAGCTACACCGATCTCGGCATCAACACCGATATCGATATTAAGGAAGGCCAGAAGGTAGTGATCGGCCGATTGGGAATCAGCAAAGACCAGGCGTTGTTTCTGGTAATGACGGTGAAGATTCTGCAGTAAGAACAGTCGTGTGGAGGTGGGCGAGATTCTTCAGGATGATCTTGGTGTTAGGATGATCGTCACCGAGTACTGCTTCTGCGGCATGCGCTGCCTGTTTGTATAGGGATTCGGCCTCCGAGTAGCGACCTTGTTTCTCACAGAGCGCCGCGAGGCTGGCCACCGTCATCAGAGTCCGCGGGTGCTCGTCCCCGAGCACCCGCTCGCTTGCGGCGATGACCCGCCGGTACAATCGCTCAGCCTCAGCATAACGTGCTTGGTCGTAATACAGCCCAGCGAGGTTGTGAACCGAGGTGAGGGTATCGGGATGTTCGGCGCCCAGTACATGTTCTCTTGCCGCGAGGGCCCGTTGACACAGCAACTCAGCCTCCGCATGCCGACCCTGCCTCAGAAACAGCAGTGCCAGATTATTCACAGAGGCGAGTGTGTCTGGGTGCTCGTAGCCCAGGATGCGTTCGCAGCTTGCGACCACGCGGTGATAGAGTTGCTCTGCCTCAGCATATCGGTTGAGCTTCTCCAAAAGCAGCGCATGATTGTTTACAGCCGCAAGAGTGTCAGGGTGGTCCACACCGAGCACCAACTCGGCAGCGAAGAGAACCTCCTGATGCAAGGATTCGGCTTGTGTATATTTGCCCTGCGCAGCGTAAAGCCCCGAGAGGTTGTTCAAGACCGCTAGCGTGCTGGGGTGCCGATGTCCCAGCAGACGCCGGTCGGCGGCGAGGACCCGATTGTACAATGGCTCGGCGTCACCGTACCTGCCTTGCTTCTCGTACAAACGAGCTAAATTATGCATAGACCTCAGCGTGGAAGGATGCTCAGCGCCTAACACCTTCTCGCTTCCGGCGAGTTCCCGCAGATACAAGGGTTCAGCGTCCGCATAGCGTCCTAGACTCACGTATAAACCCGCTAAACTGCCCATCGACCTGAGCGTCGCGGGATGCACGTTCCCAAGCACTCTGCACAGCTGCAGTGCCTCTTGTAATACTGGCTCCGCCTCTCCATAGCGTCCATCTTCTTTGAGTAATTGAGCCAAAGCATCCAGAGCTGTAACGAGGTCCCGTTGTGCCCAAGCGCCGGGATCCTCTTCAGCCAGACGACGTTGGATGGCTACAGCCTCCTGTAACGGGTCGCAATTTTCCTCCGCTTAGCAAGCAGTTTTTGTCAGATTAGTTTCCGCAATCCCGGAGGCGATCGAGAAGCGGTGGCGGAGCCGAGCGCGGCAATCTCAGCGGGATCGCGC
>Ga0182030_10004375_pt1 | contig 30172 bp, 20 predicted proteins | sample 812S3MmetaG_FD_121299 | JGI IMG/M metagenome (GOLD analysis project Ga0182030, IMG submission 121299) | Permafrost microbial communities from Stordalen Mire, Sweden - 812S3M metaG (Illumina Assembly) | ecosystem: Environmental > Terrestrial > Soil > Wetlands > Permafrost | place: Sweden...
ATCTTAAGTTGGAAGCCGGTGGCAGGCCAGAGCCGGTCAGCCAGATACTGGGCGGCGTCCCGGGAGGTCTCATCCGCCAGGACGCGCGTCTTGGCCCGCAGGGTGAACGCCCCGCCGCTGGTCGCCAGGTGCGCGGGGACGGGTACCAACCGCGGGGCCCCCGGGTTGCCACCCAGGGCGGTCAGGGTGAGGGCGGCGAGGAAAAACGCGACACCTGCGAACCGTCCAATCGAGCCATGGTTGGGATGCTTCATCGTCAAGAAAGATAGGACGAGCCGGGGCGGAAGGGCAATCCAATCCTGTTTCGCGGCCCCTCTCGCGGCGGGGGCCATTGACAAAGCGTGAGCCAAAACGGCGCCCTCCCCTGCCCCGGGGGTGCCAGCATCCTGGCCGACAAGCCGGGATCGGGGTTCGCCTCGTGCCCCATGAGGGCGCGGCCGGTGCAATTCCGACAGACCACCACCTGCGTAATCCCGGCTCGGGACCTCCCGCCGCCCTCAAAAGCGGCGGAATGCGCCGCACTCCAGGCGCTTCGCGACGCAGGACGCCGCCGCCTAGCCCGCGGCGTGTGGAGAGTGCGCGCCTACGGGGCATCGCCGGTTGGTGGCGCGGGATCGCGCGGGGCGCGCCTCACGGCTCGTCAACCCGGAAGAAGGCGGCCGGGCCCGCCGCGGGCGTGGCGAATTGCCACAGGGAGCCGTCCCCGGTGAAATTTGTGAACGGGGTCCAGGTGGGGTTCGACAGGCTGGGCGAGGACTGCACGGTGTAGCTGCGGCCGCTGACGGTGTGGAAGCCGAAACTGAAATCTGCCCCGGACATGGCCGGCGTGAGGATTTGCACGGGCACGACACCGGTCACGATCAGGAAGGCGCCGGTGTTGCTGTAGCTGACGGACAGGCCGGCGGGCAGTTGCAGGGTGGTGAAGGTGCCGGTGATGCCCTTGGCGGAAATGATCTGGAATCGAGTGCCCGGTGCGGGAGCGAAGCCATTCTCGATGGTGGCCTGCAAGGTTCCGGCCAAGGTGGCCCTCCCGGTGGCGACCAACTGGCCGAAGTCCGGCGTGGCGGCGTTCGTGCCGGCCAGGGGCACGGTCAGATTACCGGTGGGGTCCTGGGTGAAGTTTCCCTGGATGGTGGTGAGGCCCGGCGCGTCGCCGATCTCCAATGCGGCGCGGTTTTCCAGATCGCCTTCGATTTGCGCGAGCCTGAGGGCCCAGTAACCGTCGTTGACTATTCCATTGGGCGCTTTGATGGATCCATCGCCGCTGAAATCGCCGGCAACGGTCTGCACGGAATCAAACTCGATCGTGCCGCCATTGTTCAAGACTACCCCGCCCGTGTTTGGCGGCGGGCCGGTGACTTGGTCGGTGTACTTCGCGCGCATCTCAAGCGTGCCGCTGTCCACCTCGATCGTGCCCGTGTTGACGACATTGCAAATCAGGGAGGTGGTGCCGCCCGCGCCGCTCTTTTTCAAAAGCCCCTCGTTGGAGAGAGTGGGCAGGCCGTTGATCTGGGCGTTATTCTGAATGTCAAACGTGCCGCCGGCCTGGTTGTCGATCACTTGGTTGGTGTTGCCGGCAGCCTGGCTGCACAGAACATTCCCGCCGCCCGACCAGGTGATGGTGCCGCCGGCGTTAACCAATGACCGGTCCGTGAGGTAAACGTTGCCGCCGGCGACCACCAGGGTGCCATAGTTGAGCGTCCGCCCCTGGTCTTGCATCCCCCCGCCGGCCCAATTGAACGTGGAGCGTGTCCCCACCTTAAAGGTACCCAACCCGCCCAGATAACCCCCAGCGAGCCTGAAATTGCCCGAAAGGGCGGTGAAAGAGGATGGCGTGACGGTAAGGCCGGCTCCATCAGCGAGGATGGCCCCGGAAATTACTCCAAGCCCCGATAGGACATGCGTTCCGCCACTAAACTCGATTATGCCGGAACCCGCGGTCTGGAAAAGAGCGTTCGATATTGTGCCATCGCTCCCTCCGCCAAACTTCAAGGTTCCAGCCTTAGCCTGGACATCCCCGTTGGTGCAGTTAAACGGCAGGGCGACGGTGGTGGCATCGTTGGTGGCACCCGCGGTCTTATAGAAATTACCCGCGTTTTGAAAAACCGCGGTGGCGTTGCCACCCACTTCAGTGGCACCCAGAATTCCGTCGCATTCCATGAAGAAAACGCCGGCCACCTCGTTCGTAATGGCAGCGTTGTTTCCCAGCAACAGATTTCCGCCATTGGTCCATTGGATGAAGCCATTGTTGTCAATCACCGTTTGCAACAATAGGACGGTGCTGCCGCCGGCATCGATGGTCAATGAGCCGCCGTAGTCGAGTCTCACGAGGCTCGTGCTCCCGGGGGTGTAACTGGCGATGGTGCCACCCTGCCAGGTGAAAGCGCCACCGTTCGCGATTTCCAAAGTGCCGTTTTCCGTCCAACCGCCCGCAAGAGCCACACGGCCGCTCACCGTGTTCGTGCCTGTCGCGCTCACGTTCCCGAGCGTGGTCAAGCCGGACCCCGTTAGCGAGGCGCCATTACTCAGGGTCGCCGCGCCTTGGACGCTAATGACGCCACCGGCGCCCGCGTTGAATATGCCCGAATTGACATACCCCGACTGGGCGCCGTTGCCAAGCAGTTGCAACGTCCCATCCGGAACGTACAAGGTGCCGGAATTGACAAAGGCGCTGGTACTGCCAAACCCGGAAATCGTGGTGTTCGCGGCGGCGGTGAAGGTGCTGGTGTTGCTGAACATAACACCCCCGATCAAAGAACTCAGGTCCGCGTTTGCCCCCATGTTAAAAGGACCGTTGTTCTGAAAGGTGCTCGCCGAATTGACGAACTTGAGCAAGGCGGAACTGTTCAAATTGACGGTGCCATTGTTGAGCACATTGCAACTGAAATCACTCTCTCCCTGGGGCGCGTAGATGGCCGGAACCACATTCATGGTGCCGTTGATGGTGACAGCGGTGTTGAACATCGACGAACACTTCACCAGCAGCGTGCCGTTGACCGTGAGACCGTCGCCCGTGAGCGTGCTGGCGACCACCGAGAGGTTTTGCACGGTGACCGGGGCGGTCAGATGGACGGAGAACCCGTTCAGCGAGCCGTTGGTGGATTCGCTGCCGATCGTGGCGGTGTCCTGCGCGCCCGGCACGGCGTTGGGGCTCCAGTTCAACGCGTTAAACCAATCATTGGCGTTGGCCGCTGGCGGGGTTGGCGCCAAACCGGTGAACGTAAAGTCCGTCGCCGCGGCTTGCAGGCCGGAGGCGAGGGCCAAACAGAAAACTGCGAGTCGGGTGTTCATGGTTGGTCGGTGATTCGCCCGACGGGAAGTCGGATGTCCCAGATTCCAGGTGCTTAACGGACGGATTAGAATGGACGCTATACTATGGGGGAGCCACCCGGCGTTGTCAATCGAAAGGCGCGGACAACCCGGCGCGGCCAACCGACAACAGGGTTGGCGGGCGGGACGATTTGGGGTAGGTTCCCGCGCGCTCGCGACCGGCCCACGGCATGGGGCCCTGGACCCGCGGCGAAACATGATGCGACCGAACAGAACAGGCTCAACCCGGTGGGGGCCGCCGCCCCGGGGTGCGGAGCGCCTGCGCGGGACCATGCCTGCCGCCTCGCGGGACGCGGGAGGCCCGCATGCGTAAGTACTGGCAGGTGTTCCTGGTGGGGATCCAGAACAACCTCACCTACCGGTTCAATTTCCTGGCCCGGGCGCTCTTCGGGTTGATCCCGCTGGTGGCCACGCTCTGCCTCTGGCGCACCATCTACCGGGGCAAACCGGCCGGGGCGGGGATCGGGGGCTATTCCGAGGGCGAAATGGTCTCCTACTACCTGCTGATGACGCTCGTGGACGCCCTGACCGCGGTGAACGAGGACGACTGGCAGATCGCGGCCGACATCCGCGACGGCAACATCAGCCAATTCCTGCTCAAGCCGATCGATTACCTCTGGTACCGGCTTTGGTTGTTCGCCTCGGGCCGGCTCGCTTATCTGGCCGTGGCGGCGGTTCCCCTGGCGCTGTTCATGGGCATCTATCACGCCTACCTCCTGCCGCCCGCCGGCGCCGCCGCCCTCGCCGCCACGTTGATCTCGGTGTTTCTCACGGCGCTCCTTCAGTTTTTCACCTCCTACGCGATGGCGATGCTCGCCTTCTGGGTGCTGGAGGTGTCCACCTTCATCTTCATCCTGTTCGCCTGCGAGTACATCGCCAGCGGACACCTCTTTCCGCTCGACATCCTCCCGGCGGGGGTCGAGCGCGTGCTGTTTTACACCCCCTTCCCCTACCAACTGTATTTCCCGGTCAGCATCTACCTCGGCAAGGCCCGGGGGGACGAGCTGGCCCGCGGCTTGTTGATCCAAGCCGCCTGGGTGATCGCCGCGTACGCCCTGGCCCGGTTTGCCTGGGCGCGCGGCATCCGGAAATACGCGGCGGCCGGCGGCTGACCCATGAACACCCCACCTGCGACCGACAACCTCAAGCCACGCACCGGCCTCCGCCGTTACGGGACGATCTACGCTGCCCTCCTCCGGAATTCGGTCACACGGGAGATGACCTTCAAGGGCAATTTCCTGCTCTGGATTTTCGTCGAGTTCATCTGGTTCGCCTTGCAGTTGGGCTTCATCACCGTGCTCTACCTGCACACGGACGACATCGGGACCTGGACCAAATGGCAGGTCGTGATGCTGGTGGGCGCCAGCCACCTCATTCAGCAGATCTTCCAGGCGTTCTTCATGGTGAACTGCTCGAACCTCTCGGAACTGGTCCGCAGCGGCAAACTCGACTTTCTGCTCCTGCTGCCCGTGAATTCGCGCTTTGTGATCTCGCTGCGGCAGGTTGACCTCGGGGCGTTCGTGAATGCGATCTCGGCGATGGGGGTGATCGCTTACTCGGCTCATCGCCTGCACCTGCACCCCGGGGCCGGGGCAGTGGCCGGGTTCTTCGCCCTCTGCGTGGCGGGAGTGTGGATCCATTACTCCCTGATGTTCCTCCTCGCCACGATCAGCTTCTGGACGGTGCGGGCCCAGGGCATCATCTGGGGCTACTATAATCTATTCAACATCGCGCGCATGCCGGACGAGGCGTTCCCGCCGGTGTTCCGCGCCGTGTTCACCTTCGCGGTGCCGATGCTGCTCGTGTCCAACGTGCCGGTCCGCGTCCTGGCTGGCAAACTGGCGTCGGGCTGGCCGGTGGTCTGGCTCCTGGTGACGGGCGCGGTCTGCTTTCTGGTCTCGGACTGGGCCTGGCGCCGCTCGATCGGCCGCTACACCAGCGCCAGCTCCTAAACGAGAGCACCCAAGTTCGAACAGAAGGGAACGAAGGAAACCAAGGGCTGAGCCGCCCCGGTCCGGCACCGAACCGTGGACGTTTCAGTCCCCGACTGGCGCTCAACCCGCAACGGAGGCAAGCCGGGCCCGGTGCCGTTGCCCCGCCTTTGCCTGATCTGTTCTGTTATATCCCGTCAAAATCATCTCTGTCGGGTGAGGCCGGCATCACCAGAGGCGCCCTCCGGCGGGACCCGGACCGGGAAACGAAAAGCGGCGCGGACTTTCGTCCACGCCGCTTTCGCTTAACCTTCTGAGCGTCCCCGGCCGCTAAGCACGGAAGGGGAAGATCCTCATCGCGGGGTTAGATATCCCCGGTGGAGTGATACCCTTCCTCGCCATGTTCTTCCAGGTCGAGGCCGGAGCGCTCCACCTCGGGCGAGACCCGCAGGCCAATCACGGCCTTGACAATGTAAGCGATGATGACCGTGCCGACGACCGACATGGTCAGGGTGACCGCCATGGCTTTGAGCTGCTCAAACACCAACGGCTGGCAGAAGGAACCGGCCACCACGTACTTTTTCATGGGGTCGGCGGCGAGAGCGGAGTTGACGCTGGCATCGGCCAGAAACCCGGTCAAGAGGGCGCCGAGCGTGCCACCCACGGCGTGAACGCCGAAGGTGTCGAGCGCGTCGTCGTACTTGAAGATGGCCTTGAGCTTCCAGCAGGCCAGGAAGGGGATGATGCCGGCGGCGATGCCGATGATCACCGCGCCGTTGCTGGTGACGAACCCGCAAGCAGGGGTGATGACAACCAAGCCGGCCACCGCGCCCGAGCAGAAGCCAAGGACGCTCGGCTTGCCGCGGACGATGTATTCGGCCATCGCCCAGGTGAAGGAGGCGACCGCGGTGGCAAGGGTGGTGGTCATGAAGGCGTTGGCGGCCACCACGTCAGCAGCCACAGCCGAACCGGCGTTGAAACCGTACCAACCGACCCAGAGCATGCCGGTGCCGACCATGCAGAGCACCATGCTGTGCGGCGGCATCGGTTCCTTGCCGAAGCCCAGGCGCTTGCCGAGGATGAGGCAGAGGATCAGGGCCGACCAGCCGGAGGACATGTGAACGACGGTGCCGCCGGCGAAGTCAATCGCGTGAATGGCCGCCTTGGCGTTGCTCACGCCGCTCATCATGCCGTCGATGCCCCACACCATGTGCGCGAGCGGGAAGTAAACGACGAACATCCAGAGGGTGACGAACACCAGGATGGCGGCGAACTTCATGCGTTCGGCGATGGCGCCCAGGATCAGGGCGGGGGTGATGATCGCGAACATCAACTGGTACATCGAGTAAACGTTGTGCGAGACCCAGTTCCCATAGTCGGTGTTGGGCATGGAATCGACGCCCTTCAGGAAGGCCCAGTCCAGCTTGCCCAGGATGCTCCAGCCGCGGGCCGTGTCGCCCGTGTGGAAGGAGATCGAATAACCGCAGATCCACCAGAGGATCGTCACCAAACCCGCGATGCCGAAGCATTGGGCCAGCACGGAGAGCACGTTGCGTTTCCGCACCAGGCCGCCGTAAAAGAGCGCGAGGCCGGGCAGCGTCATGAACAGCACGAGCGCGGAACTGGTCATCATCCAGCCGTTATGCCCGGGGCCGGGACCAGGAATTTTGGTGGTGGTGTTGGTGCTGGCGTTGCGGGCGCTGTTGCTGACGTAGGCCTCCAGATCCTCCAGCCGCTCGGTCACCGAGCGTTCCGGGGGGGCGGCCGCGGCGCGGCTTTGGGAGACAGCGGGCCCGCCGGTCAGGAAGGCGGCAGCGAGGGTCAATACAAGCAGAATTCTCTTCATATCAGTTTCTCAGGGGCGCGGACAATTCATGGTTGGTGGGTTGCGACACAGGATGGCGCGCTTAGACAGCGGCGTTGCCCTTTTCCTCGGTGCGGATGCGGACCGCCTGCTCGACCGGGGAAATGAACACCTTGCCATCGCCGATCTTGCCGGTCTTGGCCGCCTTGACGATGGTCGCCACGGCGCTCTCCGCCAGCTCATCGCTCAGCACCAATTCCAGTTTGATCTTGGGGAGGAAGTCCACCGTGTACTCGCTGCCCCGGTAGATCTCGGTGTGGCCTTTTTGCCGGCCAAACCCCTTCACCTCGGTCACGGTCATCCCTTCGATGCCGATCTCCCCCAAGGCGTCCTTAACTTCCTCCAACTTGAATGGTTTGATGATAGCTTCTATTTTTTTCATTTACATCTGGGTTAAGCGATTGAACCGGACCCGCCCTTCATATCTCCCCCGTCCTACGACTACGGAGCATCCGCGGCGCCTGGCTTCGTCGCCTGTCGCACCATCCATGCCAAGCCTCCAAAGACCTTCGGACGCAAACCATAACTCACTGTGCCACAGTCCAATATAGCAATTCCAGCCACCCTGTCCCCCAAGCCATCTTGTCGCGTTTTGACCAGCCGGGGCAGAAGTGACCAAGCGCCCGGCGAGCCAACCGTCCGTTCACAGCGGCCTTGACAAGATACTTTTTTGCCGTAAAGTTTGCGGACCATGGCCGTCCGCATGCATCCCAAAACCGCGCAAAAGCGCCACCCTCGTGGCGGGCGGATGGCTTGGCGAACGATGTCCCTGTTCGTCGACAATTACGTCATCACCCGGGTTTCTCGATCCAGCTAACCTCATTTCCAACCCTGGCCCCGAGAAACCCACCTGCGAGACGCTGGTGGGTTTTTCATTTTCCCGGCGCCCGCCATGACCGCCCACAACGAAAAAACCGCCTCGCTGGTCCGCAACGTGCTCTCCCTCCCGCGTGGGGCCTGGTTGCTTTTCCTCGGGACCTTCCTGAACAAGTTCGGCACCTTCGTCATTCCGTACCTGGCCGTTTACATGGGCCACCTCGGCTATTCCGTAAGGGACGCGGGCCTGGCGATCGGTGCTTACGGCGCGGGCACCCTGGGGGCCTGCCTGCTGGGGGGCCATCTGGCCGACCGGTTGGGGCGCAGGAAGACGATCGTGCTCTCGATGGTGTCGTCCGCCGCCGCGATGATGTGCCTCTCACAAGCCGCGAGGCTGCCGATGATTCTCACCCTCGCCGGGTTGGCGGGGTTGACCGGGGAGCTGTACCGCCCGGCGAGCAGCGCGCTGCTCGCCGATCTGGTCCCGAGCGGCCTGCGGGTGACCGCCTACGCCGCCTACCGGATGTCCTTCAATGCCGGCTGGGCGTTTGGCCCGGCGGTGGCGGGGGTGCTGTCGGCGCATTCGTTCCTCTGGCTCTTCGTCGGCAACGCCTCGTCGGCGATCGTTTACGGCCTGGTGGCCTGGTTCGCCTTCCCGGAGGATCACCACGCGAGACGCGTGGAGGGCTCCCTCCTCGACACCTGGCGCGTGCTGCGGGACGACGCGCGGTTGCGGCAAGTCATGCTGGCCGCCCTGCTGGTGGGCCTGGTCTTTGTGCAGGCCTTCTCGACCATGAGCCTCGAAATCACGCGGAGCGGGTTCTCCTCCGCCATCTACGGCCTCGTGCTCTCGCTGAACGGCTGGCTCGTCGTGCTGTTCGAACTCCCGATCACCAGCCTCACCAAGCGCCACCCGGCGCGGCGGATGATGGCGCTGGGCTTTATCCTGGTGGGGATCGGCTTCGCTTCCAACCTGCTCGCGCGGACCATCCCCATGATGATCCTGACGACCGCGCTTTTCACGCTGGGCGAGATGACCTCGATGCCCGTCTCGGGCGCCTACGTGGCGGACCTGGCGCCGGCGGACCGGCGCGGGCTCTACATGGGGGCCTACGGCATGGTCTGGGCGCTGGCGATGGTCTTTGGCCCCAGTCTCGGGATGATGCTGTTTTCCGTCAGCCGCCCGGCACTCTGGGCCACCTGCGGGCTCTTCGGCCTGCTCGCCTCGGCGGTCATTCTGGCCCGGGTGCGGTCGACACCCCAGGCGGCACCGACCGCGGGCATCGCCACGACCCTCTCCCTGGATCCGCCGCCGCCCGGATGAAAAACGCTTGCGGATACGGCTGGCTGGCGGAGAATAAGCCAACGAAACAAACACCCACCGCCATGCACCCCCGAATCCTGCCTGTTCCCCTGTCCACCGCCGTCGTCGCAGCCCTCGCCACCTGCGTCTCCCTCACCGCCACGCCGGCCCGGGGGGCCGACGGGCCCTACCGGGTCCTGGCGACCAGCCAGACGCTGGGCACCGGCGGAATCGACTACGTGGCCGCGGACAGCGACGAGCGCCGGGTGTACGTGCCGCGCGGCTCCCAAGTGCTGGTGTTCGATCTGGACTCCCTCAAACAAGTCGGCGCCATCACGAACACCTCCGCCCACGGGGTGGCCATCGACGCCGCGGCGCACCACGGGTTCTCCAGCAGCAGTCCGGTAGCGATGTGGGACACCCGCACGCTGGCGCCCATCAAGACCATCACGGTACAGGGTCGCCCCGACGGCATTTTCAACGAACCGCTCACCGGCCGGATCTACGTCTTGAGCCACTCCGCACCCAACGTGACGGTGCTCGACGCGAAGGACGGCACCCAAGTCGGCACCATCGACCTGGGCGGGGCCCCCGAACAGGCGGCCGGCGATGGCGAGGGGAACGTTTACGTGGATATCGAGGACAAGGACCAAGTCGCAGTGGTGGATGCGAAGACCCTGAAGGTGACCGCCCACTACGATCTCGGCGGCAAGGGCCGGACGCCGGCCGGCCTGGCGCTGGACGCGAAAAACCATGTCCTTTTCGTGCTGTGCCGGGAGCCGGCGGTGGCAGTGATGCTGGACGCCCGGGACGGCAAATGCCTCGGGACGGTGCCGATCGGCCAGGGCACGGACGGCGGCACGTTCAACCCGGCCACGCTGGAGGCGTTCAGTTCGCAGCGGAACGGCACGCTCTCGGTCATCAAGGAGACCAGCCCGACGACCTTTGATCTGGCCCAGACCGTGCAGACGAAACCGGGCGCCAAAACCTGCACCTTCGACGCCAAGACCGGCCATGTCGTCCTTATCGCAATCGAAGCGGCCCCACCCGCTGCCGGCCAACCGGCCCCCGCAGAGGGCGAAGGCAGGAAGGGGCGCGGCCGCGGCGGCCCCGGACTGCTCGACCTCATCGTCGTCGGGAAGTAGGCATGCGGCGCCCCATCCGCATGCGATGGACGCGGAAGGCCCGCGGCGGGGGCCGCGCCGCCGGGCTGGCGGGGTTGGCCGCCGCGGCGGGTTTCTTGGGCGTGGCCGCGGCGCAAAACAACCTCGCGGTTTACACCGACAGCCTGGTGAACGGCTTCCAAGACTGGAGTTGGGCGACCGTTAATGAGGCCAACACCTCCCCGGTCCACTCCGGAACCGACTCCCTCGGCGTCTCCTTCACCGGCCTCTGGCAGGGCGTGCAGCTCTACCATCCAGACATGAATCTGAGTTCCTACTCGGCCATCAGCTTCTGGGCCAATGGCGGCACGAGCGGGGGACAAGCCCTGCAAATCTACGGATTGAAGCACGTGGGGACCAACCTCAACGCGGGGCTGACGCCGATCCCACTGCCGAGCCTGCTCCCGGCCAATGCCTGGCGCCAGTATACCATCGCCCTCAGTTCGCTCGGCTTGACGGGGGCGACGAATTTCACCGGGTTCGTCCTGCAGGCGACCAGCCAGAACGCCGTCGAGCCGGGGTTTTACCTGGACGACATCCAGCTGATCGCGGCACCCCCGCCCGCGCTGGCGCACCTGAGGGTCAGTGCCACCAACGTGGTGCGGACCGTGGACGCGCGGTGGTTTGCCGTCAACACCGCCATCTGGGACGCGGACCTCGACACACCGCAGACGATCTCCCTCCTGGGACAGATGGGCTGCCAGGCGTTGCGATTTCCGGGCGGCTCCGCCTCGGACGGTTACCATTGGGCCACCGACAACTCCCCGCCCAACACCTGGAACTGGGCCTCCTCCGCCGCCAGCCTCGCGCACGTCGCCACCAACATCGGCGCGCAGGTGGTGACCACCGTGAACTACGGGACCGGCTCGACCAATGAGGCCGCGGCCTGGGTGGCCTGGGCCAACGGATCCACGACCAACACCCATTCGCTCGGGACGGACAGCCTGGGGACCAACTGGGCCACGGTGGCCTACTGGGCCGCGCTGCGGGGCGCCGCGAAGCTGGGCACCGATGACGGCAGGAACTTCCTCCGGATCGGCCGCGCGGCGCCGCTCGGGTTCAAGTACTGGGAACTGGGCAACGAGGTCTATGGGACCTGGGAGACCGACTCGAACGCCGTGCCCAACGATCCTTACACCTACGCGGTGCGGGCGCGGGACTATATCTCGCTGATGAAGAGCGCGGACCCGACCATCCATATCGGCGCGGTGGCCACGCCCGGGGAGGACAGCTTCGTCAACAACAACAACCACGCGGCGGTGAACCCGCGGACGGGCGTGACGCACTATGGGTGGACGCCGGTGATGCTCTCCACCCTGAAGAATCTCGGGGTCACCCCCGAGTTCCTGATCCACCACCGCTACCCCCAGAACGGCGGGGGCGAGTCCGACGAGGGGCTGCTGGCATCGTCGACCGGCTGGGCGGCCGACGCGGCGGACCTGCGCCAGCAACTGACCGACTACCTGACCCCGACGGGCCAGGGTGTGGAACTGGTTTGCACCGAAAACAACTCGGTGTCCAGCAACCCCGGCAAGCAGAGCACCAGCCTGGTGGACGGGCTCTTCCTCGCGGACAGCCTGGGTGAGCTGATGCAGACCGAGTTCAACGGCCTTTTCTGGTGGGACCTGCGCAACGGCGTGACTAGCACGGGGGAGAACAACTCCTCCACGCTCTACGGCTGGCGGCTTTACGGCGATTACGGCCTCTTGCAGAACCTCACCAACGCCTACCCCACTTATTATGTGGAGCGCCTGTTGCAGAACTTCGCGCGCGGGGGGGACACCGTGCTGGCCGCCACCACCGACGACGCCTTCCTGGCCGCCTATGGCGTCCGCCGGCAGGACGGGGCGTTGACGCTCATGGTGATCAACAAGAACGTGGCGGCCACCCAGGCGGCGCAAATCGCCCTCGCCGGGTTCACCCCCGCCACCAATGCAACCCTCTACTCGTATGGCATCCCGCAGGACAACGCCGCCGAAACGGGGACGGGATCGCTGGATTTCGCCCAGTCACCGCTTCCGGGGGCGGCCGCGCTGTTCACCAATTCCTTCCCCCCCTATTCGGTCAGCGTGCTCCGGTTCTCCCCCGCCCCGCCGGTCCTGGCGACGCTGCCCCCCGCCACCGTCCCGGGCAAGGTGGTGCTGGAACTCCGGGGCCAGCCCGGCACGCCTTACACCCTGCTGGCGTCCACCAATCTGGTGACTTGGACCCCCGTCGCCACGAACACCGCCACGAGTTCCGTCCTGACTTTCACCAACCCGCCCGCGGGCACGCAGTTGTATTGGCGGGCGCTCTGGCAGCCGTGACCCCCGAGTGGCACGGATGGCGTGGCGCGGCCCAAGGCCGGTGGGCCCCAACCGGACAGCCGGCACCCGGCGGGCCGGGGAGCCGGCACGGTCACTTTCGCACTCACTATGAAAAGAATCCTCACGCCGTTGCTCTTCTCCGCGCTCCTCGGTTTCGCCCCGGACACGTCCCGCGCGGCCACCCGCGTGATGGTGCAGGACTTTGAAAAGCCGGGCCTGAAACCGTCGGTCTGGGTGGTCAACATCCCCAACGAAAACGCCGCCGTGAGCATCGTGACCGAACACCCGAAGGACGGGGCGCATTGCCTCCAACTCCACTACCACTTCACCACCAACGGCGATTTCCAATACCTCGGCATCCCGCAACCGGTGAACATCCTGCCCCCCGTGCGCCGGGTCCGCTTCTGGCTCCATGGGGACAACTCCCGCTGCGGGTATGGCTTCCGGGTCGAGGATGCCAGCGGCGAAACGCACCAGTACAGCCGCAACCAGGGCCAGGGCGGGGTGGTCGATTTCTCCGGCTGGCGGGAAATCGTGATCGACCTCGACGCACCCCACGAGACGTGGGGCGGCGACAAGAACGGCCGGATCGACTATCCCATCACCAGCCTGATCCTGACGGTCAGCCAGCCCGTCGAGGCGGGGCACCGGATCGCCGCCGAGGGAAACCTGTACCTCGATGGCCTGGGCGTGGATTCGGACCGGGGGCGGTACGAAACGCTCGGCCGCCAGATCTCGGTGACCTCGCCGGCCTACTGTTCGGAAATCCGCGGCGACGTGAAGGTGGTGCTCGCGGCGGCCGGCTTCGATTCGGTCACCGCCAAGTGCTGGCACCCGGGGCCCGGCCAGGGCGCCGACTCGACCGTGGCGACGGTGACGCCGGACGCGGACGGGCTGGGAGAGTTCGTGTTTCACGCCGACGAATACCCCCACGGACCGATCACCGTGCGGATCAGCGGCGGCGAGGGCGCGGCCAAGGACAACTGCTGCCTGCAACTCTACAACCGCGGCGGGGTCTCCTGGCAGGAGGGGCTTCCCCACCAGACGCCCCCGGGGGCGGCCGGGATGCGGCTGGTCTTCGCGGACGACTTCAGCGGGCCGCTCTCGATCTCGAGCACCGACCACTCGGCGGCCTACTATGATCACAAGCCACCCGGCGGCTGGCAGGACTTCAGCGCGCACACCTTCAGCGGCCACGATGATCCGGCCAAAAACCCCTTCCACCAGATCGACTCGTACCTGCGCATCCGGGCCAGCGACCAAACCCACAGCGCCGGGATCCTGTCCTCACTCAAGAACGACGGCTCCGGCATCAAGGTGCGCGCCCCCTGTTATTTCGAATGCCGGTTCATCGGACCAAACGCCATCGGCGCCTGGCCTGGCTTCTGGCTCATGACGGATTATCTCACGGATGCGCGGCTCAAGGACAAGACCCCGTGCGATGAGATCGACATCATCGAAGCGTACGGTGGCGACGGCCCGAAGCACCCCAACGCGGGCGACACCTACATGGTCACCCCGCACGCGTGGAACCAGGGGGAGCCGGGCAAGGCTTGGGAACACGCGGCGTTCGAGGCCATGCACAATCCGATCCGGATGGGCCGCGCCGGCATCCGCTCATCCTGGTACGAGACCTTCCACACCTATGGCTGCGCGATCACCGCGACCGATACGATCTACTATTGCGACAACCTCGAGGTCGGCCGCCACGCCACCCTGCCCCTCTCGAAGACCCAGCCCCTGTTTTTCATGATCGACCTGGCCACGGGCGGCGGCTGGCCGGTGGACCTCTCCCGCTACCACGGCCTGGCCGACATGTACATCGATTTCGTCCGCGTTTACGCGGGCCAATAACGGGCGGGGGCCCGAGCCCCCCTGCCAGGGAACCGCTCCGGGCGCGCCCCGCCACATCCAACGACCCCCGACGAATGACCGAAGAACAACGACTCATCGAAAAACTCCAGCGCATTGAGGCGCTGCATGCGGGCGCGGCCACGCCCGGCGAACGGGAGGCCGCCGCCGCCGCCCGGGAGCGCATCCGTGCCCGGCTGGGCGAGCAGGCACAGCTCGACCCGCCGGTGGAGTTCGCGTTCAGGCTCCGGGACCGGTGGTCCCACAAACTGCTCATCGCGCTGTTGCGACGTTATCAGATCCGTCCCTACCGGTATCCCGGCCAGCGGTACACCACGCTCAATGCCAAAGTCCCGCGGCGTTTCATGAACGAAACACTCTGGCCCGAGTTCAATGAACTCAACCGGACGCTGGGCACTTTTCTGGAGGAAGTGACGGATCGCGTAATCGCCCACGGGATTGACGCCGACGCGACGGAGGTCGAGACCGAGGCGCACCCCCTGCCGACCCCAAGCGGTGGGAGCACCCTGGGCGCGGACGGGGACTGAGAACGGAAACACCCACCCGGGACGGCCGCCTCACCCCGCCACCGTGCCGCGGCTGTTCCAGCGTTGCGACGCATCGCTGGCGGCGGCGGCGGCGGTCGTGAAACCGTGGCGCGACTCGCACGCGACCTCGGCGTTGCACCGCGGGCAAACGATCCGGGCGACGTACCACGCCCGCCCGCGCGAGTCGAGCGAGCACTTCTTGTCGAGCCGGGGATAGGTATGGCAAAACGGGCAGGGCCGCAGATCGGTCAATTCGAAGTCGGCACCCCCGGAGGCCACCAGAGGTTGGTGGGTGGCCGGGCCGCGCGATTGGAGCACCAGCCGCGTGGCGGTGGCGGTGGCGCTGGCGGTGGCGGGCTTGGGTGCCCTCTGCCAGACGGCGGCGATCTGGTCCAAGAGGGCCTGCCGCTCGAAGGGTTTCGAAATGAACCCCGCCGCCCCGCGCGCCAAGGCCCGGCGCCGGACCTCCTCGTCGTCGAAGGCGGTGATGAAGAGGATGGGGACGGCCACGCCGCGTTCCACCAACCGCTCCTGGACATCCAGGCCGCTGAGGTCGGGCATTTGCACGTCCAGGATGGCAACCTCGGGCGGGCGTTCCGCCACCGCCTCCAGGAAGACGAGGCCCGAGCCAAACACGCGGATATCAAGGCCGACCACCTTGAGCAGCCGTTTCAACGCCCGGGTGACTGACTCGTCGTCATCAACGAGCGCGAGATAGGGAGGGATGATCATGGCATCTCAGGAAGGGAGCTTGGCGGGGGTGGCCCGTGACCCCAAGGCCAGCTTGGGGCCCGGCGGCGGGGCCGTGGAGGCCGGCACCGGACCGGCGCAGGCGGGGAGTTGGAGCCGGAACACAGCACCGCCCCCGGGCTGGTTTGCCGCCCAGATGCGCCCGCCGTGTGATTGGGCGATGGACCGGCAGAGCGAGAGACCCATCCCCATCCCCGAGGGCTTGGAGGTCACGAAGGACTCGAAGATCTGTTCCAGTCGGGATTCGGGGACTCCGGGGCCGGTGTCCTCCACCGACAGTTCCACGCCGCCTCCGGAGGCCCGGTTGGTCCGCACCACCACCCGGCGCCCTCCCGGCGCGGCGGTCTTCAACGCGTCAATGGCGTTGCCAACGAGATTCATCAGCACCTGCTCGAGCTGGATCCGATCTCCCTGGACCGGCGGGAGGTCGGGCAGGAGTTCGGTACCCAGGGAGATGCCATGCAGGGTCGCCTGTCCGCGGCAGAGGGGGAGCATGGCGAGGACGCTCTCGTTGAGATCGACCGGCCGCAGTTCCGACTGGCCTTTGCGGAGGAGGGAGCGCAAGCGGCTGATGACCTCGCCCGCCCGCCGGCCGCCGGCGATCACATCGGTCAGGATGGCTTGGAGTTCCGGGGCGTCGGTCGGCCCGGGGATGCTCATCAAGTGCAGCCCCGCCTCGGCGTTGCTGACAATCGCGGTGAGCGGCTGGCGCAGCTCATGGGCCAGGGCGCCGGCCATTTCGCCGGCCATGTTGACCCGTCCCACGTGGGCCACCTCGTGGCTCAGCCGCTGAACCTGGAGTTCTGCTTCCCGATGCCGCGTGGTCTCCACATGGGTCACGACGGCCCCCCCCTCGGGACGATTGAGCGGGGTGACCACCATCTGGAACCACCGGCACTTCCCCCCCGCCTCGCCGCAGTACTCGCCCGAAAACTCGGGCAACGAGCCGGAGAGGACTGCCTCCAAACCGGCCAGCACCGCCTCGCAGCCGGAGTCGCCCCCCCGGATGGCCGCGCGGCAAATCTCCAGATAACTAATCCCGATTCCGAGGCGCTCCGCCTGGCCCCCCTGTTCGAGCCCGAAGCGGAACCAGGAATCGTTCACGGCAATGATCACCCCGGCCCGGTCGAGCACGGCCACGTTCCCAAAGAGGGAGGCGAACACCGCGCTGATCAGGGTCCGGCTCTCGCGGAGGTCGCGCTCGGTGCGTTGGTGGTCCTGGATCTCCTCGTGCAAGGAGGAATTGGCCAGCAGCAGCTCGGTCGTCCGGTCCTTGACCCGCTGCTCAAGCTCCTCGTGGGCCTGGCGCAGGGCCGACTGCGCGGCGCGAACGGCAACCGACTGTTGCCGCTCCCGTTCCGCGCGCCGGATGGCCGGGGGGAGCCGCTGCAGGTTCGTCTTCAGCACATAATCAACCGCGCCGCGTTTGAGTGAGTCAATGGCCACTTCCTCCCCCATGCGGCCCGAGACGATGATGACCGGGAGGTCGGTGTCCCGTTGCTTCACGGCGGCCAGCGCGGAGAGCCCGTCCCAGTCGGGGAGTAGGTAATCAGCGAGCACGATCTGCGGGTCAAACTCCTCCAGCGCGGACAGAAACTCGTCCTCGGTCATGACATGACGAAGGACGAACTCGAGCTGATCCCGCTCCAAAAGCAGCCGCATGAGGAAGACATGCTCCGGCTCGTCCTCCAGGATCAAGATCCGCAGAGGTTCGCTCATGGCCGGAGCGGGTGGAGGCAGTCGGCACTCCGCCCGGGCGTTGGGATGGTTCGCGGGCTGGTCCCGGCGTCAGTCATACCCGAGTACAAGCAAATCGCGTGCCGCAACCGAGCGCCCCGCCGCTTCCCCGGCCCGCAGGCCCGCGGCCAGTCCCGCCCGCGCAGGCACCGGCCGCCCCGGTCCGGCCCCCCCTGGGGTGGTGATTCACCGATGGCGGGTCGTTGGTTGCGCCGTACTTGAGCTCTGGCCGGGCGCGGGGAAAGAGCATGGTCGCCGAACCCGTGATGGACGAGCCACCACCCCAGAACCCAAGTACACCGCAACCCGTTGGGCAGCAGTGCTTTGTTAACCTGCCTTCGTCGCCCGATCCTGACCAGCCCAGGGCGGCATGCCCGGCACCCGCGCCTCGCCGAAGCGAAAAACCACTGGCCGCAAGCCGCCAGCCATTGGTGAGACACTACCCTCGATTCCCCCGGCAACGACCGGTGGTGGTCTGATGTCTGGACACCGGCTGTACACTTTCCAGACGGGAGAGGCAGCCGCCACTGAACCCTCACCCAAGCTCCGGGCCTTCGTCGCAGCCCGACACCACGGGTCTGTCGCGGCGGCGCCGAGGCGCGGGGAAAAATAGCCTTGTCCGCTTGCATGATCGGGAACCGGGGTTACCTTGGGTGCACACAACATCGAACCGCGTCAAGGCGCGCTAATCCACCTTGTTGCAATGCCCTACACTTGAACCGACCCCGCGCGGGAAAGCGACCGGAGGCAGCCCTTGCCTTGGTGTCGGGTCCTCCCCAGACCCACCCCACGGCGGTCTTGCGATGGTCACGCGCACCAGCCAGCCACACCGGGTACCCGAGTAAATGAACACGAAGGGAACCAAAGTCGAGAATCCGCCGCCGGGGCGGGATCAGCCAGGAACGACCGCGGCCCCGCTTCATCGCTCCTCGGACACCGAATTGCGCCGGCGGGCCGAGGTGATCGCGCGGGAGCGGTCAGCCCCGGGAAAGGAGCCTGAGAACCTCTCCCCGGACGCGCTCGGCCAGGCGGTCCACGATCTGAAGGTCCGAGAAATCGAGCTGGAACTCCAAGAGGAGGAGTTGCGCGCCGCGCGGGCCGAGTTGGAGGTCTGGCGGGCTCGGCGTCTCTACCTCTACGACCAGGCCCCGGCCGGCTATGTGACGGAGGGGGCAACGGGGGAGATCCAAGAGTGCAACCTCACTTTCGCGGCGCTGTTGGGGCAGGAGGAAGCCACCCTGGCGGGGCGGTCACTCCTGCATTACATCTGGACCGAAGACCGGCGGATCCACGACCTGCACCGGGAAAAACTCCGCGAGACCGGCGATCCGCAGGCCTATGATCTGCGGATGCTGAGATCGGACGGGACGCAATTCTGGGCCCGGTTCGTGGCCCGCCTGGGGCGGGACCGGGCTGGCGCGCGGGTTTCGCACCTGGCCATGCTCGACATCACCGAGCGCAAGCAGGCGGAGGAGACCCTGCGACGGAGCGAGAAACGATTCCGCGACCTGACGTTCACGATGGCGGACTGGGTCTGGGAGGTCGATGCGGAGGCCCGGTTCACCTTCCTCTCCGACAGCGTGTTCCACACGCTGGGTTACACGGCGGCCGAGCTGATCGGGCGCACGCGTTTCGAGCTGATGCCGCCGGCCGAGGCGGCCCGGCTCAGCCGGCTGTTCTTTGAGGTGCTCGCGCCACGGAGGGAGCCGTTTTCGGACCTGCTCGCGGTCACCCTGCACAAGAACGGAACCCCCCGCTCCATCACGTGCAGCGGGGTGCCGATCCTGGACGAGCAAAACAACCTGGTGGGCTACCGGGGCACGGGGCGCGATGTCACTGACCGCCTCGCGGCCGAGGAAGCGTTGCGAAAGCTGTCGCACGCGGTGGAGCAAAGCCTCACCATGGTGCTGATCACCGACGCCCGGGGCAACATCGAATACGTGAACGCCAAGTTCGTGGAGGTCACCGGCTACACCATGGACGAGGTGCGCGGGAAGAACCCGCGGATACTCAAGTCCGGCGAATGGACGCCGGCGCAATACAAGAACCTGTGGCGGACCATCACCAGCGGCCGTGAATGGCGCGGGGAGTTTCACAACAAGAAAAAAAACGGCGAGCTGTTCTGGGAATCGGCGCGCATCGGGCCGGTGCGGGACGCGGCCGGAAAGATCACCCACTTTCTGGCGTTGAAGGAGGACATCACCGCGCGGAAAGGAGCGGAGGCGGAGAACCAGCAGTACCGGGCGCTCCTGGACCAGGCGCGGAAGATGGAGTCGGTCGGACGGCTGGCGGGAGGGGTGGCCCACGATTTCAACAACATGCTCCAGGCCATCCTGGCCAACCTCTCCCTGGTGCTGGGGGGGCTGCCAGCGGGGAGCCCGTGGCGGGAGAACATCGAGGAGACCGAGCGCTGCGCCCGGCGCTCGGCGGAGCTGACGCGGCAATTGCTCGCGTTCGCCCGGAAACAACCCATCATGCCACGGGTGATCGATCTGAACGCGACGGTGGAAAAATCGCTGCGGATGCTCCGGCGGCTGATCGGCGGGGACATAGACCTCCTCTGGAAGCCCGCGGCGAAGCTCTGGGAGGTGAACATGGACCCTGGCCAAATCGACCAAATCCTGGTGAATCTCTGCTTGAATGCCCGGGACGCCAGTATGGATGGCGGCCACGTCTCCATCGAGACCGGCTGCATCTCCTTTGCGGCGAACGAGGAATTCTACGCCACCGGTCATTCCGGCCTGGCCGCCGGCGATTTCGTCCTGCTGTCCGTCAGCGATGACGGGCGCGGCATGAGCCCCCAGGTCCTGGCGCACGTGTTCGAACCGTTCTTCACCACCAAGGAATTCGGCCAGGGGACCGGGCTCGGGCTGGCCACTGTCTATGGCATCGTGAAGCAAAACCAGGGATCGATCCGGGTGGACAGCAAGCCGGGAGAGGGCACGACCTTCGACATCCTGCTGCCGCGACACACCAGCCCCACCCCCGCTCCGCCACCGGCCGAGGCCCCGGCCAACGTGCTCCCGAAAGGCCGGGAGACCATCCTGTTGGTGGAGGACGAGCCGGCGATCCTGCGCGTGACGACGCAGGTCTTGCACAGCTTGGGTTACCAAGTGCTGGCGGCGGCCTCGCCGGCTGAAGCGCTCAGCCTGGCGGCGGAGCACGCCGGGCTGGTTGATTTGCTCATCACCGACGTGCTCATGCCGGAAATGAACGGCTTGGAACTGGCCACCGAGCTGCGGTCGCGGGATCCGAAGCTGAGGACCATGTTCATGTCCGGTGACACGGCCCACATCATCGCCGCCGACGGCGTCCTCGAGCCCGGGACGCATTTCCTGCAAAAACCATTCACGCTGGCCGCCCTGGCGGAGAAGGTGCGCGAGGCGTTGCAGGGTGCCTGATTCGTAGCTATCCACTTGGATCGGTCCGGCTTGCTCGATCGCTTTCCGTCGGATCTCCCGCCTTCGCTCAAGCTACGGTGCGGCAAGGCCGCCTCCGCCCCCGCCTCCGTCGAGGCCACGGTGGGCAGGCAGGCCGTGACGGGACAGGCGCTCTTCATATTTCGCAACAATCTGCAACGCAATCACTTCCATCCAGAATGAAAACTCACGACTGGGACGGCTCCGGCCGGGGCTTCCGGGTCCCCAGCCCGCCCTGGAACCGGTTGCCAACGGAGTGGGGGCGGTGCTCAAAAAAAAGGTGGTGTGAAGGCTTGACGAAAGCCACTCAATCGATATATATTTGCCTCGGTGTTCCTCCCTGCCGTGCGGGCCTGCAAGAAAAAAGTGGGTGCCGACCTGAGCCCCGGCTGCGGCAAGTGGGTTTCCGACGCGATTCGACCTTTATGGCCCAAAATTGTCGCATTCTCCAGCGCCCCGCCGCGCTCAATGACGATCGGGGGCGATCGCCCGCCCGTCGGGCGGTTGGCCGACGGGTTGAACCCGGGAGGTCCTTCGCCTGTATCTTGGACCCACCCGCCCGCAGGGGCGGGGCTTCCCCGCGAGAACTCTGATATGCCTCCGGCCCTTCTTGAACGGGAGTTCGAGCGCTTCGCAACCCGGCTGGCCCTGCTGCGGCGGCGGGTTGAGGACGGCGCGGAGGCCGGTGGACTGGCGGACGCATGGGCGGAGCTCGAGGCTGGGTTGGATGCCCTCCGCCGCGCGGCCAGCCAGGTGCCTGCAGGAGGGGCGGGAAGCGGCACCGCCGGGGGATCGATCGATGCGCGGCTGCTGCGGGCCGAGCAGGTCGAGAACATCGGCCATCTGGCGGCCGGCATCGCCCACGATCTAAACAACGCCCTCGCGCCGATCATGCTGGTGGCCCCGCTCCTGCGGGCGGAGATCACCAGCGCGGCGGGCCATTCGCTGGTGGATTTGGCCGAGACGAGCGCGCGACACGGCCGGGAGGTCGTCAAGCAGGTGCTCACTTTCGCCTCGCCGGCGAACGCGGAGCGGTCGACCCTTCAAAGTCGGCATCTGGCCCGCGAGATCGTACAGTTGGTCCAGGAGAGCTGGCCCCCGCAGATCCGCCTGAAGGCGAACCTGCCGAGGGAGCTCCAGCCCGTGAATGGCAATGCAACCGCACTGCATCACGCCCTGCTCCAACTCTGCCTCCACGCCCGGGACGCGATGCCGCTGGGGGGCGTGCTGACGCTGGCGGGACAAAACGCCGAGCTCGACGAACCCACCGCCCGCTCGCACCGGGGGGTCGTGCCGGGACCCTATGTGGTGTGGACCGTCGCGCACACGGGCGCGTCCCTCCCGCCGGAGGAGCTGGGACGAATCTTCGAGCCCTATGGACTGGCCGGGGCCGCGGGGAGGGAGTCAGGCATGGCCTTGTTCAACGTCGCCCGCATCGTCCAGCGGCATGGCGGGTTCATCGAGGCGCGCAACGCGGAGGGATCCGGGCTGCAATTCAAACTCTGGCTCCCCGCGGCCAGGACCAACGGGTCGCGCACACCCGAGCCGGTCCATCCAGCGGCCCCGCGCGGCAACGGTGAGTGCATTCTGGTGGTCGATGACGAGGAGAGCGTCCGGCAACCCGTCCGCCTGACCCTGGAGGGGTGGGGTTACCGGGTCTTGAACGCGGCGGACGGGCTGGAAGCCTTGAGCGTGTTCAATGGGCGCAACGCGCACGTGCGGTTGGTGCTCACCGATGTCATGATGCCAAGACTGGGCGGCCTGCGCCTGGTGGAGGCGGTGCAACAGATCGCTCCGGGCCTGCCCACGATCCTGATGACGGGGGTTTCGGACGAACCCACGCTGGCCGACGCCCGCCGGCTGCGGGTGAGCGGCTTCCTCGCGAAGCCGTTCGAGAGGGGCCAACTCCTCGAAGCCATCCACGCCGCACTGGCCGCCGCACCGGGGGAAAACTAGGCTTCTGAGCGGGGGATCAGCAGGTCCGCGCGCTGCCCTCAGCCCTTGGTCTTGACGCGGGCGGCTGGTTTGGCACCGCGGGTTTCGGCATCCAAGATGCCGTAGTGCCGGAGCTTGTTGTAAAGGGTCTGCCGCGCGATGCCGAGCTTCTTGGCGACCGCGCGCTTGCTCCCCCCGGCGGCCTGCAGCTCAGCCAGGATCACCGCTTTCTCGGCATCCTCCAACGGGGAGGCCGAGGGCGCATCGGACGGGTTGAGGGGCGCGGGCGATTCCGGAGGCGCCGGACCGCTCAGATGGAGGTCGGCCACGTCAATCCTCGCGTGGTCGCTCATGAGCACGGCGCGCTGGAGTTCGTTTTCAAGCTGGCGAACGTTGCCCGGCCAGGAAAAACGCCGGATCGCCTCGGCGGCGGCGGGGGTGAGGCCTTGCATCGCCCGCCCCTCCTGCGCGGCGAACCGCTCGACAAACAGGTTCGCCAGCGTGAGGAGGTCCTCGCTCCGCTCCCGCAGGGGGGGCAGGTGGATGGTGATGGTGGCGATCCGATAAAAGAGGTCGCTCCGGAACTGGCCCTCGGCGATGGCGCGCGCCGGGTCCCGGTTGGTCGCGGCGATGAACCGGCACTCCGCCTTGAGGTTCGACTGGCCACCGACGGGGCGGAATTCCCGCTGCTGGAGCACCCGTAACAGCTTCGCCTGCATGGTGAAGGGCATCTCGGCAATCTCATCCAGGAAAAGCGTCCCGCCGGCGGCTTCGCGGATGAGGCCGTTCCGGTTCGCCGTCGCTCCCGTATAGGCGCCCTTGACGACGCCAAACAGCTCGGACTCGATGAGTTCGTGGGGCAGGGTCGCGCAGTTCACACTCACCATCGGTCCCTTGGCGCGCAGGCTCAGGCCATGGACGAGGTTGGCAATGACCTCCTTGCCGGTGCCGCTCTCCCCGGTGATCAGGAGGCAGACCTCGTTGGGGGCGACCCGCGCGGTGAGGCGGAGCACGTCCTTCATCCCGGGGCTCTGGGCCACCGGCCAGAGGAGCCCCTCCCGCACCCCCGCAACGCTGCCCGGACGGGCGGTTTCGGCGGCATGGTGTTGTTGTTTGAAGGCGAAGGCGCTGTCCACCAATTGGATCAGGTCCTCGCCGGAGAAGGGCTTCGTCTTGAAGTGGTAGGCCCCGAGCTTGATGGCCTGGACGATGGTCTCGGTGGTGGCGTAGCCACTCATCAGAACGATCTGCGCCAGCGGCCAGCGGGACCGCAGGGCCGGCAGCATTTCAAGGCTGTCCCCGTCCGGCAGGCGCCAGTCGAGCAGCACGACGTCCGGGGGCGGCTCCTCGTAATATGCCTCCACATCGGCGCAGGAACGCGCGAGTGAAACCTCCCTTCCACCCTGTCCCAGCAATGCGTAGATCATCTCGAGCACCACCGGGTCGTCATCCACCGCGAGAATCCTGAAATGTGATTTGTGCTCCATGACGGCAGGGCGCAGCAGCCTGCGCCGCAATCAGATCTCTGGCAACCGACGTTAACAGCCCCGCGCGACCGCGTCCATGTGTATTTGCGGACCGGGGGGCCGCCGAATGCCGGGCCTCACCCGACGCCCCAAGACCGGCGCCCCGGCCCGGCCGAGCGGCCCGCGCCGGCGCCGCCGCGCCAAACGATGGTCGTCCGGCGCGCCGGCCAGGAGCCATCCCCCGGCGCTGCGGCGACCACGGGTGAAGGCACCAGGGACCGGCCGTGTCCAACGGGCTGGAATCTGGACAACCACGGTCCACGAACAGGGCCGCGGGCTCGTCCCCGGCCCGAACGGCAGGCGGAACGCGCCGGGGAAAAGCCGGGGCAAGACCACGCAGAAACGCGCCGCAGGCTTGTAAACAAAAGGCGGAACGCACTTCCACCCCGGGTGCCGGAGGGTCGGCGCGCCCTGCCTGCGCGCCCGCCCAACCGGCTGGCATGGGAATTGCGACCACCAAAAACCGGTCCGGCCCATAGCGGTCCCAGTCGCGGGAGAGCGGCGGGGGCGAACAACCGCGGAGGGTAACCCGGGCCGGAAAACAACCAGTAACAAAACAGGAATCAAAATGAAAGCCAACAACTGCAAACAACGCTACACGGGCGGGTTCACCTTGATCGAAATGGTGGGCGTCCTCGCGGTCATCGCCATCCTCGCGGCCCTCCTGGTCCCGAAGGTGATCACGGCCATCAGCGACGCCAAGTACAGCAATACGGTGGGGGCCATCAACACGGCGAAGGTCGCGGCCACCAGCTTCTACAGCAAGGCTGGCCAGTTCACCAACGACCTGGGCTTCCACCAGACCCTGCTCGCGAACGGGTTCCTCGACGCCCAGTACCTCAGCAAGGTCGGGACCACCTCGACGGTGGAAGTGGTCCCCGCCCCCGGCGGGGTCGGCAATGCCGGTTACATGCTGGACGGAGCGACTGTCGGCACCTCCACGACGAACACCACGTCGGTGGTGGAAGCGGTGATTCAGGGCGTCGCCCCCTCGGATGCCGTCGAGATCAGCCGCCGGCTTGATGGCGACGCCTTCACGCAGACAGACGTCACGGCGGCGGACACCAAGGGTCGCGTCTCGTACGCCGCGGCGACCAACGGTACGGTCACGGTGTACGTTTACTTGATGTCGAAGTAAGCGGCGCGCGGGACCGGGCGGGGACCCGTCACGGTCGAACTCTGAAACCCTCCCGTCCAGCCTCCCCGGGGCTGGCGGGAGGAGACGCGAACCGGGGAACCAAGATCGTCGGGCAAAACTGTTTGACTATGAATACATGCCAATCCAGCAGGACAATCCACCACCAGCGCGGGGCCGGGGGTTTCACGATGGTGGAAATGGCGGGGGTGCTCGCCATCATCGCCGTGCTGGCGACCATGCTGGTGCCCAAGGTACTGAGCGCCATCAACGACTCCCGCATCAACAGCACCGTGGGGAGCCTGAACGCCTGCAAATCGGCCACCGCGACCTACTTCGGCAACACGGGGGTCTTCACGAACTCGACCAACTTCGACCTGGTGCTGGTGAGTTCGGAGTACTTGGAGCGGCCGTTTGCCACGAAGATGGGCAGCGGCTCGATGGTCTGGGTCACCGCCGCCCCCGGGAACGGCGGGGCCGGCTACACCTTCGATGGGGTGTACACGAACACCGCGACCGCCAACGGGGCGAGCGAGGTGGTCGAGTGCCTCCTCTCGAACGTCAGCATCATGGACGCGTGGACCTTGAGCCAGCGGTATGACGGAACCACGCTCTCGGCCGCCAACAGCTCCTCGGCGGACGGCAAAGGCCGGGTGGCCTATTCGTTCTCGTCGGGCTCCGGGACGGTCTATATCTACCTGGGCCACCGGTGAGGCCCGAACCCACTGCCGGGCCCACCCGGCTGGAGCCCTCGGGGCGTCCAGCCGGGCAGGGTCCCCCCTTTCAACCCCAACCACACCACGCTTATGGCAGGCACCCGAACTCCCGCGCTCGATCTGGGCGAGCGCCTGGTGGCCGGCGCGCTGATCAGCCACAACCAGCTTGAGCTGGCGCGGCGCGAGCAAAAGCGCCGGGGGGCGTCGCTCGGCAAGCTCCTGATCGAGCTCGGCTTCGTAAGCGTCGAGACGCTGTCCAACTTCGTGGCGCGGGAGGCGCAGGCGCGCCTCGTGGACCTGAGCCGGATGGTGATCGACAAGGCGGTCCTGGGCCTGGTGCCGTTCGAGCTCTGCCGCAAGTTCCAAGCCATCCCGGTGGAAAAATACAACGGCTCGCTGACGGTGGCGATGGCGGACCCGTTGAACGTGCTGGCGATTGACACGCTGGCCCAGGTCACCGGCCTTCATATTGATGTGGTGACCACCACGGAGCAGGACCTCCTCGGCCTGCTCGACCGGCTGCAGCCGGCGGGGGGATCGATCGAGGAGTCGATTGACAAGATCATCGAGGAGGAGGTCGAGGAGGCGCAAATGGTAACCAAACCGGCGGCGCTGGTCACACCCGGCGATGAGGACGATGCACCGGTGATCCGCCTGGTCAGCCAGATCATCGCGCGCGCGGTCAATCTGGGGGCGAGCGACATCCACTTCGCGCCGGAGGAGAAACTGATGCGGACCCGAATCCGGATCGACGGCCTGCTCAACCCGGACGTGATGATCCCGAAGTCGCTGCAGTCGCCGGTGATCTCGCGGGTGAAGATCCTGGCCGGGATGGATGTGGCGGAGAACCGGCTGCCGCAGGATGGGCGGGCGACGGTGTTCGTGGGCCGGCGCGAGATCAATCTGCGGGTCTCGAGCCTGCCGACGACCCACGGGGAGAACCTGGTGGTGCGGATTCTCAACCCCTCCTCTTCGGTGGTGAACATCGCCTCGCTGGGCCTGGCGCCGGAGGACGAGCGCCGGCTGCGGGCGGCGGTGGACCGTCCACACGGGGTGGTCATCGTGACCGGCCCGACCGGGAGCGGGAAGAGCACCACGCTCTACGCCATTCTGCGCGAGGTGGCGAGCGCGGAGTGGAGTGTCTTCACGCTGGAGGACCCGGTGGAGTACTCGATGGGAGGAATCCGGCAGACGCAGATCAAGGAGGAGATCGGGCTGACATTCGGCACCGGGTTGCGGACCCTGCTGCGGCAGGATCCGGACATCATTCTGGTGGGGGAAACGCGGGACACGGAGACGGCGCAGTTGATGGTGCGCGCGGCGCTGACCGGGCACTTCGTGTTCACCACCCTGCACACCAACGACGCGCCCGGGGCGATCCCGCGGCTGCTCGACATGGGGGTCGAGCCATACCTGCTGCCGGCGAGCCTGGTGGCGGTGCTGGCGCAACGGCTGGTGCGGCGGATCTGCCCGCAGTGCCGCGAGGCGGTGCCCGGGCCGGAAGCGGTGTTCGAGACGCTCAAGCTGCAGCCGCCGGCCGGGGGCAAGGTGGAGCTGTTTCGCGGCAAGGGATGCGCCGCCTGCAAGGGAACCGGCTACAAGGGACGGATGGCGTTGTTCGAGTTGATGGTGCTGGATCACACGTTCCACGATCCGATTGTGCACCGGTGCGGCGCGCCGGAGTTCGCGCGGCTGGCACGGGAATCCGGCATGAGCACCATGCTGGAGGATGGAGTACGGCGGGCCACGCAGGGGGCCACCACGCTGGAGGAGGTCCTCCGGGTGACGCGGGCCGAGTGAACCGGGGATTTGTGCCATGCCCAATTACGGCTATGTTGGAATTGACCGGAGCGGCCGGAATGTGGCGGGCCGGATGGCCGCCTGCGACGAGGTGGAACTGGAGGAGAAGCTCCACGACCTGGGCTTGTGGCTGGTCAGCGCCAAGACCGCCAAGGCAGAGGCCAACCCCACCGCCAAGCGCAAATGGACTCTCTTCCAAGGCGGCACCCCGCGGCAGGAGATGATCAACTTCTGCACCCTCATGAGCTTCCAGCTCAATGTGGGGATTCCGATGATCACGGCCATCCAGGTGACGGCGGAGGACTGCGAGCATCCCGGGTTCCGCACCATCCTGCTGGAAGTTAAGAAGCATCTCGAGTCCGGCGCGCAGCTCTGCGAGGCGATGGCAAGGTTCCCGAAGACGTTCGAGCAGCAATTCATCAGCCTCGTCCGGGCGGGCGAGTCGAGCAGCGCCCTGCCCGGGACGTTCATGGAGCTCAAACGCTACATGGAGTGGCAGGAGCAGGTCATGGCCGATGTGCGGCAGGCCACCATCTACCCGGCGGTGGTGCTGGTCGTGATCTCGGCGATGGTGATGATCCTCTTCAACTTCGTCATCCCCCGCTTCGTGGTAATGCTGACCAAGCTGAACGTGGAACTCCCGATGCCGACGCGGATCGTCTTCGGGATCAGCGACGTGGTCAAGGCCACTTGGTGGGTCTGGCTGGTGGCGGTGACGGTGGTGCCCGTGCTGGTGGGGCTCGGCCGGAAGCGATCCAAGCGGTTCGCCATTTTCTATGATCAGGTCCGGTTTCGGGTCCCGCTCTTCGGCGGTCTGATCCGGATGCTGGTGATGTCCCGGTTCGCCCGGAACTTGGGGATTCTCTACAGCTCGGGGATTGTGCTGCCGAACGCCCTGAAGCTCTGCCGGGATCTGGTGGGCAGCACCTGGGTGGGCGCGCTCATCGAGGACATCACCACCCGCGTCGAGTCGGGCGACACCCTGAGCGAGGCGATCCGGCGCCATCCCGTCTTCCCGGGGCTGCTGGTGCGGATGACAGCGATGGGGGAAACGACCGGCAAGCTCGACGAAGCGCTGGACAACGTCGCCTCCTACTACAGCGTCGTCGTCCCGCGGAAGATCAAGAAGATCTTCGCCATCATGGAGCCGATGCTGATCCTGTTCCTGGTGGGGCTGGTGGGGTTTGTGGCCCTGGCCATCTTCCTCCCGATTGTGTCGCTGCTCGGGTCAATCAAGTGAAAAGCGCGGCCTGATGCAACTCACCCACAACGTCAAGAGCACGTCCGCCACCCTGCCCCCCGGGGTGACGACGCTGAGCGTGAGCTGGCTGAACAACCAGTTCAAGGCGGTCGCGATCCAGCGCGGGGTGGTCGAGGGGGCGTGGGAGCGCACCGAGGAAATGGAGGGCGCGCAGCAATTTGAGCCGCTGCTCCGGGAGGCGGTGCGGCAGACGGGCTACCGGGGCACGACGGTTTCCGTGACTCTGGCACATCCCCGGCTGAGCCAGCAACTGCTGGAGGCGCCGGCGCTGCGCGGCCCGGCCATGGCGAGGTTCGTGCAGGCCCAGGCCCGCCAGCAGAAGCTCTTTGAGGGCGATGCCGCCGCGGCCCACCAGGCGGCCTTTTCCGGCGAGGGCGCCAAGCGGCTGGTCATGCACCTGTTCCCCCGATCGGTGCTGGATCAGATGATCCAGGCCGTGCAGCGCAACGACCTGTTCCTCACCTCCGTAATCCCGGCGACCGCGGTGCTGCAAAGCCAGTTGACGCAGCTCCCGATGGAGAAGAACGAGATCGCCGTGCTGGCCGCGAACCTGGGCACCTCGACGACGGTGGTCATCGGACGGAACGACGGGCAGCTTTTTCTGGCGCGGACCCTGGCCGGAAGCTGGAAGACCGACGCCGCGCGGCTCGCCGTGGATCTGAGCCGCACGATCCTCTTCGTAAACCAGCAATACGGGGTGGCCGTGGACAAGGGGGTTTGGCTGTTCGGTCCCGAGGCGAAGGAGTACTTCCCGGAGCTGCAGCGGCACATCCAGATCCCG
>Ga0182030_10004376_pt1 | contig 30165 bp, 32 predicted proteins | sample 812S3MmetaG_FD_121299 | JGI IMG/M metagenome (GOLD analysis project Ga0182030, IMG submission 121299) | Permafrost microbial communities from Stordalen Mire, Sweden - 812S3M metaG (Illumina Assembly) | ecosystem: Environmental > Terrestrial > Soil > Wetlands > Permafrost | place: Sweden...
AGCCAACGCGCCCACGAAATCGTAACGGCGCCGGCTTGCGGCAGTGGATCGGTGTCTTCGATGTGCTGCCAATAGTCGGATGCGACCTGGCCGTTCTTAACGAGTACCATAGACGGCCTCCTTGAACGGCTCCATTCCGATCCGCCGAAATGTTGCCGGCAGATCCTCGCCATCGTCTCGCTGCGCCAGATACACGTCCAAAAGCTTGTCCACAGCGCCGTTCACCTCGTCGCTGGGGACGGCGCGACCGACGATGATGCCGACGGCCGACAACTCGTCGGCGCTTCCGCCGACAGTAATCTGGTAAAACTCCTCGCCGTTCTTATCAACTCCCAGAATGCCGATATGGCCGACATGATGGTGTCCACACGCATTGATGCAGCCCGAAATCTTAATTTTCATCGGGCCGATCTCTTCTTCGCGTGCGGCAAGATGCTCGCCCAGCCGCTCCGCGATCGGTATCGATCGAGCATTGGCCAGACTGCAGTAATCCAATCCCGGGCAAGCGATGATGTCGCTTGCCAGGCCAATATTGGCGGTGCCGAGGCCAGAGGAGGCCAGACTGGCGTAAAAAGCCACTAAGTCGCCGCGCCGAACATCCGGGAATACGACATTTTGCTCGTGCGTGACCCTGACCTCGCCAAACCCGTGTCGCTCTGACAGCTCGGCAAGAAGGTCGAGTTGATCCGCCGTTATGTCGCCGGGTGGCTTGCCCGGCGGCTTAAGGGAGACTGTCGCAATCGAATAGCCGGGCTGCTTGTGGTTCGCGACATTGTGCTTAAGCCAGCGCGAGAACTTCTTATCCGCGGCAATCGCCGTGTTGATAACCGCATCATCATCGCGTTCCGGCTTGCCATATGCCGGGGGGGCGAAATGCTTGTAGATCCCAGCAATCGTTTCTTTGGTGAGGTCGAGTGGCTCATGATCCATCTTCGACCATTCCGCTTCGACAGCGTCACGCATCTTATCGATGCCCAAAGCTTGAACGAGAATTTTTATGCGGGCCTTGTAGATATTATCTCGGCGTCCGTATTCGTTATAGACCCGCAGAGCTGCCTCTAAATATGACAGAAGATCTTGCTTAGGCAGGAAATCGCGCAGCACCTTTGCCATGATTGGCGTGCGTCCCAGACCACCGCCGACTAGAACCTGGAAGCCGACCTCTCCTGCCGCATTCCTCACCAAATAGAGGCCGATATCGTGGACATGGACGGCCGCGCGATCCTTGGCGGATGCTGAGACTGCGATTTTGAATTTACGCGGGAGCCAGGAAAATTCTGGGTGCAAAGTCGACCATTGCCGGATGATTTCGCAATAGGGTCTGGGATCCTCAATTTCGTCGTCAGCAACGCCGGCGAACGGATCGGATGTCGTGTTGCGAATACAATTGCCGCTGGTCTGGATGCTGTGCATCTCGACGCTCGCCAAATCCGCCATGATGTCCGGCGATTCTTCCAGTTTGATCCAGTTGAACTGAATATTTTGGCGCGTAGTGAAGTGGCCGTAGCCGCGGTCGTATTTGCGGGCGATATAAGCCAACATCCGCAACTGTGCCGGCGATAAGGTTCCGTACGGGATCGCAATCCGATACATATAGGCGTGCAATTGCAGGTAAAGCCCGTTGCGCAGTCGAAGCGGCCGGAACTCTTCTTCTGTCAATTGACCAATCAGACGCCGGCGCACTTGGTCGCGATATTGCGCGACCCGTTCCTCAAGAAAGCGCCTGTCGAATTCGTCGTAGCGATACACTCTCGTCTCCTAAACCGCTCGGCAACATGCCGTTCGATACTATGCCGTCGGACCGAATGCGCGAATCTGTTCCTTGATCCCGATAGGGCGAACGGCGCCCTCAGCAAGGCGGACTTCAATTACATAAACGCCTACGGCCTCTAGCGGCAACGGGCCGCGGATTGCTTCGGCCAGCAAGGTCTCGCCATTCTCTGCCGTGACTGAATCTCCGATATTGGGCGACCAACTGCCCCCGCCGGCGAAATAGATCGGAATTCCATCGCGGAGGCGATTAGCCGTAACAGCTTGATGAGAAGTTTCGTTGGTCACGACGTTCGGTTCGCTTTCATGTGAGGCGGCCATCTTAGACTGTCCAGCCGGGCGTGCGCCAGTTGCGGTCGGGTAGACTATGGTAGGTGTTTTTGCATGCCGAAACGCTCATGGCTGTCATGAAATATTCGCAAGTTGGCGGTTCTCGCCGGTTCGAATTATGCGCCACAAATCAATTTTCGAGCGTTTAGCGGCGCTTTTCCTACCTTTGGCAAATGCGCAGCCTAAAATAAGCAGGTAAACACTAATATATTGTAAATCATCTTATTCCACAGACTCCTTGAAGAGTTGCAATATCGCCCAATCATATGCCAATGTGCAATGCACAAAAATAACGATACTTGAGTGTTAAATACGATCAGGACCTGAGTTTACAAAATGTCAGTCCCGCCCACCGATGCGTCGCATCAATCCATTCCCGTAACGTCCGATATTATCGTCGACGGTGCCGGATTGCGGGCCAACGATCTCGTTGCGCGCTATGGCCATCTCGATGGCTCGGAATTGATGCGTGTTCTCCTCACACAGGAAATGCCGGGCCAGATTGCGCTCGTGTCGTCTTTCGGGGCGGAGTCCGCCGTTCTTTTGGCGATGGCTGCGGAAATCGACCCTGCGGTTCCGGTTGTGTTTCTCGACACAGGTAAATTGTTCGGCGAAACGATCACGTATCGCGACAAGTTGGCTCGCATACTGGGCCTTACCAATATCCAAACCTATCGGCCCGATCCGGCGACAGAGGCTGCGCAAGACACTCCCGGAACATTATGGCGCGACAATCCGGATGCTTGCTGCGCTTTGCGCAAGGTCGAACCGCTGGAGCGTGCTCTCAGGCCGTTTGCCGGCTGGATTACCGGTCGCAAGCGCTTTCAAAGCAGCAGTCGTGCCGCCCTTCCGGTCATTGAGGTGGAAGACGGTAAGCTCAAAATCAACCCCCTTGCCAATTGGGGCGCCAAGGAGATCGAGGCCGAGTTCAAGCGCCGCGAACTGCCGCGCCACCCTCTAGTCGCCGATGGCTTCCTATCCATCGGTTGCATGCCCTGCACCCAGAAGGTCGCGCCTGGCGCCGATGCGCGCTCGGGTCGGTGGGCCGGATTGGAGAAGACAGAGTGCGGTATTCACCTCTCACGCATCCCAGCCAAACGGCCGCCTCGCGCGCCGCGTCATCTAATCGAACTTGAGAATCGTAGCATCTACATTTTGCGCGAGGCCTTCGCGCGGCTGCCGAAACTTGCAATGCTGTGGTCGGTCGGTAAGGACAGCAATGTCCTGATCTGGCTGGCGCGCAAGGCGTTTTACGGTCGGATACCCTTCCCAGTCGTCGAACTGGACACGGGAATGGAGTTGCCGTCAGTTTATGAATTCCGCGATCACTATGCCGCCGAATGGGGACTGGATTTACGGGTCGAAGTCTGTCCGCCAATAGAAGATATCGATCCTAGCCTTCCACCCTTTGCCCGGGCCGCAGCGCGCAAGAGCGCCGGGCTGAAGTCGATAATTCATCGTGAAAAATTGAACGGAGTAATTGTCGGAATTCGCAGAGACGAGCAATCGACCCGCGCAAAGGAGAGGGTGTTCAGCCCACGGTCCGAACAGGGTGACTGGGACATCTCGCATCAACCGGCTGAATTTTGGGACCATTACAAGGCCAAAGTCGCCGATGATGCTCATGTCCGCGTCCATCCCCTTCTCGGCTGGACCGAACTCGATATCTGGCGATACACTAAATCCGAGAATATACCTGTTGTCCCGGCATATCTGGCGCAGGACGGTATGCGGTATCGTTCGCTGGGCGAACAGAATATCACTCAGCCGATGGAAAGCACTGCCGCTTCAATCGATGCCATTATCGCCGAACTCGAAGCCACCAGCGTGCCAGAACGCGCAGGCCGCACAATGGACCATGAGGCTGAGGACTCTTTCGAGAGGCTGCGTAGCGGCGGCTATATGTGATGGATGACGCGCTTGAACCGCTTCGCGTCGTAATTGTCGGCAATGTTGACCACGGTAAATCGACGCTAATTGGGCGGCTGCTCAACGAATCAGGCGCGCTTGCCGAGGAACGGGTCAAAGCCCTCGCCGAAATGAGCCGAAAGCGCGGTGTCGATTTCGAATGGGCGTTCGTTATCGATGCGCTCCAGATAGAGCGCGATCAGGGAACGACTATCGATACCAGCGAAGCTGTGTTTCGGACGGCGAGGCGCAACTTCGTGATCATCGACGCACCGGGACAGGACGAATTCCTGCGCAATATGGTGACAGGAGCGGCATCGGCCGATCTGGCCATCGTAGTCGTCGATGCGACCGAGGGAACACTGGAGCAATCGCGCCGGCACTTGTATCTGCTGACGCTTCTCGGCATCCGCCGCATAATTGTCGTTGTTAACAAGATGGATAAGGTCAGTTTTTCTGCCGACAGGTTCTCGGCGACTGCCAAGCAAGTACGAGACTATCTTGCTCAGATCGATGTCGCTGCAACCGCGATTATCCCGGTTAGCGCTCGCCACGGCGATATGATCGCGGCCCGGACACAGGGTCTGGATTGGTATCACGGGCCAACCTTGCTCGAAGCGCTTGACCGTATCGAACCTGACGCCGTCAGTTCGGATCTTTTGGCGCTGCGCTTTACCGTCCAGGACCTATACAAGTTCGATGAACGCCGAATTTTGGCAGGTCGCATTGAAAGCGGCGTGTTGAGGGTGGGCGATGCACTCTCGTTCGCGCCGGGAGGTTCGGTCGCCCGAGTTGCCTCAATCGAGGATTGGAACCAGCCGACCCGGCGACTGACAGCCTCGGCCGGCGATACAATCGGCATCACGCTGGATCAGCGCGCCTTTGTTGAGCGTGGACATGTTGCGGCGCCGGCATCCGAGCCGATTCGGCTCGCACGACGTTTGACGGTTCGTATGTTCTGGCTTGCGCCGGATCCGCTGAAGGTTGGGCGCAGTATCGTCCTGCGCATGGCGGCCGGCGAATATCGCGCGAAAGTATGGGCGATAGATGCCGTGATCGACTACGATACGCTGGAAAGGCGTATTGCGGACCGCGTTTTGACCAATCAGGTGGCTGAGATCGTTATCGAGGCTTCCGATCCCATACCGGTCGATCGTTACGCCGCCCTTCCGCGGACCGGCCGCGCAGTATTGACAGAGGATGGGGATGCTCTTGGTGGTGCGATCGTTATCGATTTCGTAGAAGCCGAAACCACAACCGAGCTTAAAGCGATCTATGCCGGAGTATCACGCGAAGAGCGAGAGCGCCGTTATCGCCATCGTGGTGCTGTGCTGTGGCTGACCGGCTTGCCGGGCTCTGGAAAGTCGACGCTTGCGGCGGCTTTGGAGCGTGCGCTCTTCGAGGGCGGAATGCATGCTGTAGTTGTCGATACCGATATGATCCGCCAGGGCCTTTCCCATGACTTGGGCTTCGCTCCCTCCGAGCGCACCGAGAATACGCGCCGAGTTGCCGAGACGGCGAAACTGCTGGCCGACGCCGGCAATATAGCCATAGCCGCGCTGGTGTCCCCACTGCAGTCTGACCGTGATCTCGCCCGTGCCATAGTGGGCGACAGCTTTGCAGAAATCTTCATTCGCGCTGACCTAGACCTGTGCGAGGCGCGCGATCCGAAGGGGTTATTCGCGCGGGCACGCCGCGGAGAGATCAGATTCTATGCTGGCGTCGATTCCGCTTATGAGTCACCGATGGCGCCAGACTTGGTGGTCGACACAGGTAAACTCGATATCGCAGAGGCAGTCGACCTTCTGGTCGGATTCGTCGACGCACGCTTCCACGATCCCCGTATCGACCAAAAGCTGGTCGAACCGGATTGGAGCGTATGATGCGCACACCGAAATATCGAAAAGGGCGCTGTTGCTGAAAGGCTTTACCCATTGCCTTTTGCCGCCATTCTTTCGAAAGAGATCTCTATGTTCCGCTACCTTCTTCGAGCTCATGCCGGGCATTTTTTGCTCCCCAACGTAATTGGCGCCGACCGGTGACAGCCGCGATCGCTCGTAAGCCATTCCGCCGCTGGAGCGTTCTTCCCGGCTTTGCTCCGGCGCTTGGATTCACGCTCACCTATTTGTCTCTGATTGTTATCATTCCTCTCATCGCTTTGTTCTTGAAGGCATCCCAGCTAGACATGGCGTCGATTTGGCGCATTCTGGACAACCCCCGTGTATTCGCCGCATTTCGTCTGACCTTCGTTGCTTCTGCAGTTGCTGCTGGCATCAATGCCGTCTTCGGTCTGGTGATTGCCTGGCTGTTGGTGCGCTACCGATTCTGGGGCCGGCGGATTGTCGACGCTTTGGTCGATCTTCCCTTTGCGCTACCCACAGCGGTCGCCGGTGTATCGCTTTCGGCGTTAATGGCTCGAAACGGCTGGGTCGGAGCGCTCTTCGCTCCTTTCGGAATCGACATCGCCTACGCGCCGCCAGGCATTGTCATCGCATTGATATTCGTTGGCTTGCCGTTCGTCGTGCGTACCGTCCAGCCGGTTCTGCAGGATTTCGAGCCTGAGTTGGAAGAGGCTGCCGCAACGCTGGGCGCCGACCGCTGGGTAACTTTCTTGCGGATTACGTTCCCTGCACTTGCGCCGGCAATGCTGACAGGCTTCGCACTCGCCTTTGCCCGGGCAATCGGGGAATATGGCTCAGTTATTTTCATTGCAGGCAACCGTCCGGGACTAACCGAAATTGTCCCTCTGCTGATCGTGATCAAGCTTGAGGAATTTGACTATCGCGGTGCTTCGGTGATCGCGGTTGCTTCACTAATCATCTCGTTCAGCTTGTTGATTCTGATCAACTTACTACAACGTCGGCTCGGTGAGCATCATGAGCGGGGATAGGCGCGACCGTCCGGCGCTGCGCGAACCTCGTTGGGCTCGCTGGGCCATATTTGTCGGTGGCATTGGCTTTTTGGTGGTTTTTGTCGTGCTGCCATTGGCGACGGTAGCGGTTGAGGCATTGCGCAAGGGCTTCGACGTCTACCGGCATTCGCTAAGCGATCCCGACACGGTTTCTGCCATTCACATGACGCTGGCAGTCGCCGCCATCGCTGTGCCGCTGAATTGCGTTTTCGGTGTCGCTGCGGCCTGGGCTTTTGGTAAATTCGATTTTCGCGGAAAGACCATTCTGGTCTCGTTGATCGATTTACCGTTTTCTGTGTCGCCGGTGATCGCCGGCATGGTCTTCCTGCTGATGTTTGGCCTCCAGGGTTGGTTCGGCTCGTGGCTGCGGGACCATCATATTAAGATCGTATTCGCTCTTCCGGGCCTGGTGCTGGCGACTATATTCGTGACACTCCCCTTTGTTGCCCGCGAGCTGATCCCTTTGATGCAGGAGCAGGGAACCGACGAAGAAGAGGCCGCGCGAATGTTAGGCGCCGGGGGTTTCCGGATATTCTGGAGCATTACACTGCCCAATATTAAGTGGGCGCTGCTCTATGGCGTACTGCTCTGCAATGCCCGCGCAATGGGTGAGTTCGGCGCGGTGTCGGTCGTTTCCGGCCATATCAGGGGACTAACCAACACCCTGCCGCTTCAAGTCGATATTCTTTACAATGAGTACAACATGGTCGGGGCCTTCGCGACCGCATCGCTTTTGGCGGGCTTGGCGCTGATCACTCTTGCCGCCAAATCCTTCCTGGAGTGGCGCTATGCCGACCAACTCGCCTTGACGCGGCGCTGAGGACAGAATGACGATCGAAGTACGGAATGTTTCGAAGTCGTTCGGCGCCTATCACGCGCTGAAAAATGTAAGCCTGACCGTCGAAGACGGCGAATTGATGGCGCTGCTCGGCCCTTCGGGTTCGGGGAAAACGACATTACTTAGAATTATTGCCGGGCTGGATCAGCCGGATTCCGGCGAAGTTCTGATTCATGGGCAAGATTTGTCTAAGCAGGCGGTGCGCGACCGTCGCGTCGGTTTTGTCTTTCAACATTATTCCCTCTTTAAGAACATGTCGGTGTTTGAGAATGTGGCTTTTGGACTGCGTGTCCGGCCGCGCCATCAGCGCCCAAGCGACGTCGAGATAAAGCGGCGGGTGGATGAATTGTTGGGGTTGGTCCAGCTTGATCCATTTGCCAGCCGGTATCCGGCACAACTGTCGGGCGGCCAACGGCAGCGCGTGGCATTGGCTCGGGCATTGGCGATTGAGCCTAAGGTTCTGTTGCTTGATGAACCCTTTGGCGCCCTCGACGCGCGAGTTCGCAAAGAGCTTCGACGCTGGATGCGCAAGCTGCATAAGGAAATCAACGTTACCAGCGTCTTTGTGACCCACGACCAGGAAGAGGCGCTGGAACTGGCAGACCGGATAGCGATCATGAATGCCGGCCAGATTGAGCAGGTGGCGACACCGTCGGAAGCATACGATCGGCCTGCGACGCAATTCGTCTCGGAATTCCTCGGCTTCGCCAACCGGCTCGCCTGCCAGGTGGAAAACGGCGTTGCGCGCGTCGGAGGGTTTGCCTTGCCGGTTGAACTTGAAAACTACGCTGGCGATGCGGTCGCCTATATTCGACCCCATGAGATCGGTCTGGCGCGTGCGAACGGCCACGATATTGCGAAGGCAACCATCGATTCAATTGTTGCCCTTGGCCCCAGCGCCCGGGTGGACCTCGCCTTCGGGGACGACCGGCTGGAGGCGCTTATTGATCGCGAACGCTTGGCTGAACTTGGGCTGTCGGTAGGCGATGATTGTGCCATCACCATTACGCGCGCCCATGTTTTTAAATCCGCCTGATCAGCCACTGTCGTCGATACTGCGATGACCGATCTTCCTGGTTACCGTGACGTCGTCCAAGCCGCCGAGCGATTGAGCGGGGTTGCCGTAAAGACTCCGCTGTTGCGTTCGGATGTGCTCGACGAACTGACCGGGGGCCGCATATTGCTGAAACCGGAGGTACTGCAGCGGACCGGTTCGTTCAAGATCAGGGGTGCCTATAACCGATTGAAGCAACTGTCGGATGCAGGACGTGCGGGCGGCGGGGTCGTGGCCTTTTCCTCTGGTAACCATGCCCAAGGTGTAGCCGCAGCGGCTCGCCTGCTGGGCATGAAGGCAGCGATCGTTATGCCCAGCGATGCGCCGGCGCAGAAAATCGAGAATACGCGGCGGCTGGGCGGTGAGGTCATACTCTATGACCGCTGGAACGAGGATCGCGAAGCGATTTCGGCCAAGGTTGCAGCCGAGCGGAGGGCAACATTGGTGCCGTCCTTCGATGATGCCGGCGTGATTGCAGGCCAGGGTACGGTCGGACTTGAGATGGTCGCGGATGCCGTGGCGATGGGATTGACGCTTGACGCGGTCTATGTACCGACTAGCGGGGGCGGTCTTGCTGCCGGAATCGGTCTGGCGATTACTCCCGCGACAGCACTCTATACAGTAGAGCCGGAATCCTTCGACGACCACGCTCGGTCGCTTGCTGCCGGGGCGCTGATGCACAACGATGCCGCTGCACGGTCGATCTGCGATGCACTACTGGCGCCCAGGCCGGGACAGATGACATTCGCGCTCAATCGGGCCCGGCTCTCCGGCGGCATAACGGCATCGGACGATGGCGTGCTGCGCGCAATGGCCGTCGGCTATGCGGTGCTGAAACTGGTGATCGAGCCGGGCGGTGCGGTAGCGCTCGCAGCGCTGCTTGAGGGCAGGATCAATGCTCGGGGCAAGACCATCGGTATTGTATTGTCGGGAGGCAATGTCGCGCCCGATCTCTTCGCCCGCTGTTTGGCTCTTGCTTCTTAGGCGGTTAGCCCGCCAGCGTGCGGCGCAGTAATTCGATATCCTCGGCGAAGCCATGATCACTGGCCATCAGCTCTTCGATCTTTTTCACCGCATGCATCACTGTTGTGTGATCGCGTCCGCCGAATTTCCGGCCGATCTCAGGCAGCGAGCGCTGGGTCAAATTCTTGGCCAGGAACATGGCGACTTGTCGTGGGCGGGCGACTGCGCGGGCCCGTCGCTCCGAATGCATATCGGCAACGCGCATATTGAAATGTTCGGCGACCTTGCGCTGAATTTCGTCGATGGTAACCCGACGGTCATTGGCGCGCAGCAAATCACGCAACAGTTCCTGCGTTGTCTCGATGGTGACGGGGCGACCGACCAGATCGGCGTGGGCGACGATGCGATTAAGTGCGCCCTCGAGTTCGCGGACATTTGAGGTGATCTTGTGGGCCAGGAACTCCATGACCTTCGGCGGGACTTTCAGGCGGGAGTTGTCGACCTTTGCCTGAAGAATGCCAAGGCGCAGTTCATAGGTCGTAGGATGAATGTCGGCAACGAGGCCCCAGCCCAAGCGGGACCTCAGTCTTTCCTCCATCCCTTCGAGGTCTGAAGGGCTCTTGTCGGCCGAGATCACGATCTGCCGGTTCTGGTCGACCAGCGCGTTGAAGGTGTGGAAGAATTCTTCCTGCGTCGAATCCTTGTTGCCGCAGATGAACTGGATGTCGTCGATCATCAGCACATCGACTGAGCGGAACTGTTCCTTGAACGCCATTGTGTCTTTGAAACGGAGCGCACGGATAAAGCGGTACATGAACTGTTCGGCGGACAGATAAAGCACTTTGCGCTTGGCCCTGCGCTTGCTGATCTGCCACGCAATGGCGTGCATCAAATGGGTCTTGCCCAAGCCCACGCCGCCATAGAGGAATAAGGGGTTGAATGGTACGGTCTCGGATTCCGCAACGCGGCGCGCCGCAGCGTGGGCAAATTCGTTAGGCTTGCCGACCACAAAATTTTCGAATGTGCAGCGCGGGTCAAGGCCGCTGGTATCAATGTCATGCGACATGTCTAAGGGATCGGCAGGCTGAACGCGCACGACGGATTTACGTGGTGCGGTCGCTGTGCGTGCAGGGACTGAATCGGCGCCGACAGCCCATGGCTCGGAACTGGTGTCAGCGTTAGCGGCACTCGCACCGGCGCCGATGCCGGGAACGACCACCAGTTCAAGGCTTGTTACAGCGGGGTTTTCCGCGGCCCAAAGGGATTGGATGCGCTCAGCGTAATTCTTGATGATCCAATCGCGCATGAAGCGTGTCGGGACAGAAAGCGAAATTTCGCCATCATCGATCGCCATGACCGTCAGAGGTTGTAACCAGCTGCGGAATGCCGCTTCGCCAAATTCGGCTTGCAACAACTCCAGAACCCGTACCCATTCGCTTTCAAGAGTTTGCGGCATCGCCATTCTTTCCTTCCGCGACTTTACGGAGGCGGCGCCCTTTGGTTCGTCTGCATGCTCCGACATACCAGCCAATCGATTCTCCTTGCCTCTGGGCAACGCAACGTCAGGAAGAAAGCGCGGTGCTCGCCGATGGTGACTGGCGCATAACGCGGTGCTGGATCCGGCTGGAACGAGGTGTCTGCGCGGACAAACAACTCTATCGGCCGGCTCTCACCACGGCAAGAAGATCGAAAAGGGAACGCGAGAAAAAATATAGCTAGTCAAGTAAAAGACAAATAAAAAAGCGCCCATGCGGGCGCTTTTAGCAATCCACGGTCCCTGTTTTATTTAATTTAGCCGGTAATCCTCTTGGGATTGATCGGCTATTTTCTTTAGCCCATGGCCTTAATGCGAGCCGTCAGACGCGAGAGCTTGCGCGAGACGGTATTGCGGTGAATCACGCCCTGTGTGGTTCCACGCTGTAATTCCGGCTGAGCCAGTTTGAATTCGGCTTGAGCCGTTTCCTTGTTGCCCGATCCGATCGCGGTTTCGACGCGCTTCAGGAACGTCCGAATACGGCCGACGCGGCTGGTATTGATCTCAGCGCGCCGCGCATTGCTGCGGATACGCTTTTTAGCGGATTTATGATGAGCCATCTATCTTCTCGATTGCCGTCGCAGCCGGTGTTACCCGATCGCGGAAGGGCGGGACAATAACGATTATTAAACGCTCGCGTCAAGCGGGGTTAGGCCGCTTGCGCGACTTATTTGCGGTTACCGGTTCCCAAGGCTCCTCTTATCGGTTTTTGAAGACTGGCGGCCGTTTCTCGGCAAAGGCGTTCATGCCTTCCTTGCGGTCATCCAGCGCAAAGGTCGCATGGAACACGCGGCGTTCGAATAACACCCCTTCGGCCAGAGTTGTTTCAAAGGCGCGGTTCACAGCCTCTTTGGCCATCAGAACGACCGGGCGTGAGAGGGCGGCGATTTTCGTCGCAACTGCAATCGCTTCATCCACCAGGTCCGCCGCAGGGATAACGCGACTGACCAGCCCCGCCCGTTCAGCCTCAGTTGCGTCCATCATGCGGCCGGTCAGGCACATTTCCATAGCCTTGGACTTACCGACGAAACGCGTCAGCCGCTGAGTTCCGCCGGCGCCGGGAATAGTGCCGATGGTGATTTCGGGTTGGCCAAATTTTGCCGTATCGGCGGCCAAGATGAAGTCGCACATCATTGCCAGCTCGCATCCCCCGCCCAGTGCGAAGCCTGCCACGGCAGCAATCAGCGGCTTGCGGCACGTTGCTGCCCGCTGCCAGTTCTCGGATATGAACCCGCCAAGATAGACGTCCATATAATCCAGCCCAGCCATTTCCTTTATGTCGGCGCCGGCGGCAAATGCGCGCTCGCTGCCGGTCAGTACGACGGCCCCGATCGCATCGTCCTTCTCGAAGAGTTCGAGCGCATGGGACAATTCCTTCATCAATGCGTCGCACAGCGCGTTCAACGCTTTGGGACGATTGAGGCGGATAAGGCCAACGGCCCCGTGGGTTTCAACGAGAATATTCTCGTAGTTCATGGCGTTATTCCCGGGAATTGAGGGGGTGGCGAAGGCTTAGCCTATCGTTGCTTGCGTGGGCAATAGAATGTCGATCTACCGGACTGTACGATCCGTTTGATTCCGCCTGTTCGGGCGATATCGCAGTCACAGCCCGGACAGGGCGCACTCTCTCGGTCATAGACGACGAAGCTATGCTGGAAATAGCCCAGTTCACCGTCGTGATGGACGAAATCGCGCAGGCTCGACCCGCCTGCGGCGATTGCCGCGCCCAGCACTTCTCGAATGGCCCTCACCAGCTTTTCGGCTTTAATTCCCTTAATTGTGCGTGCCAAGCGAAGCGGGCTTAGGCCAGCGTGAAACAATGATTCGCAAACATAGATATTGCCTAAGCCGGCTACGACTCTCTGGTCCAAAAGCGCAGCCTTGATAGGCGTGTTTTTGCTGGCCAGACGTTCCGCCAAAGTCTGAGCATCGAACGCGTTGCCCATCGGTTCGGGACCCAAGCTGGCAAACAGCGGATGCTCAGCGAGGCGTTCGCCCTCAATCAGTGCAACCAGCCCAAAGCGTCTGGGATCATTCAGGACATAAACCATTCCGTTTGCGGTCGTCAGGACCAAATGGTCGTGGCGCAGCAGCGGTAAGGAAGGGTCGTCGCGGATGATGAATCGGCCGGACATGCCCAGGTGAACAACCAGGACATGCCCATCGTCCAGAGTAAGCATCAGATATTTGGCGCGCCGCCCGATGTGCACGACGCTGCGTCCTTCGAGCCGATTAGCCAGGTTCTCTGGAAAGGGAATGCGCAAGCCCGACCGGTTCTGGCTGACTTTCACTATCAACTGACCTTCGAGCGTGGCTCTAAGACCGCGCGCGACGGTTTCAACTTCGGGTAATTCCGGCATGATGATGTTATGACGTCTGAAAGGACGGAAGAAAAGGCAAGACCTTGCCGCAGTCGGTGTTATGATGCCGGCTTATAATTGGCAGCGAGAGAGTCTGATTTCATGAGTGAACCGATTATTGCCCAGAAGGCGCCCTATCCGGTTTCCGTCGAAGCAGGGAAATCCTATTTTTGGTGCGCTTGTGGCGCCAGCAAGACGCAGCCCTATTGTGATGGGGCGCACAAAGGCACGGGGCTGGCCCCCGTCAAATTTACGGCCGATGCAGACAAGACAGTCTATCTGTGCGGCTGCAAGGCGACCCAAAATGCGCCGTACTGTGATGGAGGCCATAGCCGGCTTTAACCTAAGCGGTGGGCTGCGCGCGCCACTGGGAGCAGGGCGGTCGTTTAGACACTGAATGCTGATCGACCTTTTTATCATATTGCTGTTGTTCATCGCGAATGGCGTGTTCGCCATGGCCGAAATGGCTATCATTGCGTCCAGGCAGGTGCGACTGGAGGCGCGCGCCGAATCGGGCAGCCGCGGCGCGAAGGTCGCGCTGAAGCTAGCGCGCGACCCCGGACGATTCCTATCGACGGTACAGACCGGCGTAACGCTGATCGGCATCCTGATGGGCGCGTTGTCGACCACAGCGGTATCGGCCCCGATTGCGCTCATCTTGATCCATATCCGCTGGATTTCGCCATCGCTCGATGCTGGCATCGCCTTTGCGCTGGGTGTCGTGATCACGACTTTCTTTTCACTGATAGTTGGCGAACTGGTGCCGAAGCAGATCGCTTTGCGGCGGGCGGAGGCCATCGCCGTTGTTGTCGCGCGCCCGCTGTCGATCGTGTCGAAGATTATCTTGCCGGCTGTCGCGTTGCTCGATCTCACAACCCGCCTGGTTCTCACTCTCATTGGCATGGACCGTGTCGAGAAGGAAAAGGTCAGCGAGGAAGAGGTCCGAACGCTAATAGCCGAAGGCACGGAGCATGGTGTGTTCCATCCCTCCGAGGGCGCTATGGTGGGGCGAGTTCTGCGCTTCGCCGATCGGCCGGTCCGATCGATAATGACGCCGCGCGCGGATATGGTTTGGATACAACCGGATGCGGGCCGAGATGAGATAGCCAAAGTTGTCGCAGAGAGCCGTCATACCCGGATTTTAGTCGGCACAGACGGGGACAACATCGTCGGCGTTGTGCATATACGCGATCTTCTTGCCCGAACGCTTGCGGGGCAGCCCTTGGCGCTGACCGAAGCGGTCGCGGGAGTGCCGGCAATCTACGACGCAATCCCTGTACTCCAGACATTGGAAATACTGCGCCAATCGGGCTCCCGGATAGCGTTGGTCGTGGACGAGTACGGTGGGATCGAAGGCATCGTGACCCTTACCGATGTTCTTGAAGCCATCGTTGGTGATCTGCCCGAGGCGGGCCGAAGCGAAAAGCCTGGTATTGTCGAAAGTCCGGATGGCGGGTTGATTGTGGATGGCTTGGTCGCAATCGAGGACATAAAAATACGTCTTGGACTCCAGGCTCTGCCCGGGGAGGACGAGGTTACGACTATCGGAGGCTTTATTCTGACGGCTCTCGGGCGCTTACCCCAGGTCGGTGATGCCGTTTCATACGCGGACTACGAGTTCAAAGTGTTGAGCATGACGGGCCGTCGCGTCGACAAGCTCAAGGTCAAAGGCGGGCCGGCTCCGCTCGCGGAAGACGAAGGCGGCTAGGGGGGCCCTGCCAGATTCCAGTCGGGCGTTACTGCGTCGTCGCAGTTTGATCCTGGGGTTGGGCGGTTTGCCCGCGCACTTTAGCCAGCCACTGCTGGACGGTCGCGCGAGCCTGTTGCAATGCGCTCTGAGCTTTTTGCACAGTCGCCTGCGTGCTTGCTACTACAGCTGCTACCGGTTGGGTAACTGGGGCCATAGACTGCTTAACCATTTGCTGCAGCTGAGATGAGAACATCTGTTTTATGGCGTCGGGACCCATCTTTTTCAGTGCTATGCGCTGTTCGTCGCTGAGTGAATCCCACTTGGCTTGGATTTGGCTCTGGATATTGCTCGGAAGCGTGCCAAAGGTCGACCGAGCGTCGCTTTCCGACATGCTGCTCAGGCCGTTGATGCCCTTCTGCTGCAGCGTATTCATGAGTGCTGCCTTCGTTTCAGGCGAAAGATTCTGATATTGCTGGCTCAATTGGTCGCTCGAAAGGGGGGCGCCGTCAATTGGGGGCTGATCTGGGGGAGTCGAACCAGCTTGTGAACCCGATGGCGGGCTTTGTATGGCTGTCGGCCCGGTTGTCGACGGGGCGGGCGTAGTTGTTGTTGAACTTTTATTCGAGGCTGCGGGACTCTGCGTAGACGTCGGTGATGTCGTCGTGCTGGCGCTAGAATCCGCGAAGCACTGCAGGGATGTAAGGGGGGCGGCGCCTAAGGCCGCGCCAAACGCTATATTTCGAAGACTCGGTGTCATTTGCTCAACCGTGCGGGTGTAAGGCCCAAGTGCGTCGCCGGACATATTCGTAGAATTTGCGGCATTTTACCAGAAAATCTATCGAAGCGACTAACTGTCGTTGCGATGCGCCGGTTTGGCTAGTGGCGAAGCGTAGCTTTTGCGATAGCCTCTCAGCATGATGGAGAAACCCACCCGACACTCGGCGCTCAGGGTCGAAGCGCTGACAAAAAGCTTCGGCCCGCTCGAAGTCCTGGGCGGGGTGTCAGTCACAGCCTATGACCACGACGTGATTGCCATATTGGGGAGCAGCGGCTCGGGGAAGAGCACACTGCTGCGGTGCATCAATCTGTTGGAAACGCCCGACAGCGGACAAATTTGGATAGAAGGCGAGCTAATCCGCATGCGCAATCGGGCCGGACGGCCCGAGCCCGCCGACCCCCGGCAGGTAGAGCGCATTCGTCGGAAGGTTGCGATGGTGTTTCAACAATTTAATCTTTGGGCACATTTGGACGTGCTCCAGAATGTGACATTGGCACCATTGCATGTGTTGCGGCTCGACCGGCAGCACGCCATCGAGCGTGCTGAAGTAATGCTTGAGAAAGTCGGCCTAGCGGACAAGCGCCATGCTTATCCCTCCCAACTATCGGGCGGCCAGCAACAGCGCGTGGCCATTGCACGCGCATTGGCGATGGAGCCCGACTTGATGCTGTTTGACGAACCGACGTCTGCGCTGGATCCTGAACTCGTCGGCGAAGTGCTGAAGGTTATCCGCGATCTTGCCGCAGAGGGTCGCACCATGGTGCTCGTCACCCACGAGATGGCGTTCGCGCGTGACGTCGCGAACCGCATTCTTTTCCTGCACCAAGGAAAGGTTGAAGAGGAGGGGGCGCCAATAGATATTTTTAGCCGCCCGCAGTCGCCCAGGTTGCGGCAGTTCCTCTCAAGTACGTCAGGCTGACGCACAGACGACGAAAACCAAGGATCGTACATTCAATGCGCATTACCGTGCTGTTAGGAGTGTTGGCTGCAAATCTGGCTGGTTTGCTTGGCGTTTCTTTGGCTATTGCTGAGCCCGAGACATTGCGCATCGGAACCGAAGGAGCATATCCACCCTTCGAATTTCGCGATGAATCGGGTGTTCTCAAAGGTTTCGACGTCGATATCGGCGATGCGTTATGCGCTGAAATGAAAGTAAAATGTGTCTGGCAACCTCAGGATTTTGATGGATTGATACCGGCGCTTAAGTCCGGAAAAATCGATCTTATAATATCATCGCTGTCGGTGACGCCGGATCGATCTAAGGTTGTCGATTTCACAAAGCCCTACTATCTCTCGCCTAGCCAATTCGTCGCGCTCAAATCCTCAGGCATCACCGAAGACCCGGCAACGCTAAAGAACAAGCTGGTCGGCGTCCAAAGCGGAACGATCCATCAGTCCTATGTCGAGCAAAAGCTGCCCGATGTTACGAACAAGGTGTACAACACGATTCAGGAAGCTGAGCTTGACCTTGAGGCAGGCAGGATCGATGCAATGCTCGCCGACAAGCTGGTTACCTATGATTGGCTCGCGAAGGCCGGCACGGCAAAAGGTTTCGAATATGCTGGCAAGGTGCTCGTCGACCCGCTTGTAACGGGACAGATTGCGATCGGGGTGCGGAAGGGCGATATCGCCCTGAGACAACGGTTGGATACGGCCATCGATCAACTGCTCAGCGATCCTGCTTATGACCGCATCGCAGGCGCGTACTTTCCGTTTTCTATCCGCCCTTGATCGGCCTCGACTCAACCGATGACTGAGCTAGTCGGCTTCGCACCGCAGCTTCTTGCTGGCGCGGCAATGACGATTGAGCTTGCCCTCGGTGCACTCCTCTTGGGCTTGGCGCTTGGTCTTTTGGGGGCCGCTGCCAAATTGTCTGGTCATTCCTGGGTTCGTTTGCCGGTCACGCTGTTCCTCAATTTGCTGCGCGGTGTACCGGAATTCTTGATTTTGTTAATCGTCTATTTTGGCGCTTCCCAGCTTGTCGGCGATGAATGGTCGCCAGGGCCGTTCGGTGCTGGTGTTTTTGCGCTTGGAATTGTCTTCGGGGCCTACTCGTCGGAGACATTTCGCGGAGGATTTTTAGCTGTACCTGCCGGACAGCTTGAGGCTGCCCGCGCGTTCGGCATGACCCAGCGACAAGTATTCATACTAATTCGTCTGCCCCAAGCCTGGCGCTTCGCCCTGCCCGGCATTGGGAATTTATGGCAAGGGCTGATCAAAGACACGTCTTTGGTCTCCGTGGTCGGTTTGGAAGAGATTGTCCGCAAGGCGAATATAGCGGCCGAGGTCACAAAGCATCCGTTTCCGTTCTACCTGGCGGCTATGGGTATCTATTTGGCAATCGTTAGCGTGTCGAACCCGACATTCGCTTGGCTTGAGCGGCGCGCTAACCAGGGCGTGCGCCAATGAGTTTCCTGTCCGAATTGGGCACCGTGGCTGCCGACAACTACCAAGCCTTCCTTCGTGGCTTCGCCTTGACCCTGGAGTTGTTGATATTCTCTGCCCTGTTTGCGTTGATTCTCGCGGTTCCACTGGCGCTAATGCGAGTCTCCGATTGGGCAATGCCCCGCCGCCTTTCCTATGCCTATACGTACCTGTTTCGCGGCACGCCGCTGCTGACCCAGCTTTTCCTTATCTATTACGGGTTGGCTCAGTTCGACATTGTGAGGCATTCGTCACTTTGGCCGATCCTGCGCGATCCTTGGCCCTGTGCAGTGATTGCGCTGTCGCTCAATATGGCCGCCTACATGGCGGAACTTCTGCGTGGCGGCATCCAGGGCGTGCCGATAGGGGAGCGCGAGGCTGGTTTGTCGCTGGGATTCACCCGGTTTCAGCTTTACCGCCGCATCGTTCTGCCACGCGCTTTTCGGATCGCTTTGCCTGCTCTGGGCAATGAAGTGATCATCCAGATGAAATCGACTGCGCTTGTCAGCACAATAACTCTGCTGGATCTAACCGGCGTTGCCCGCCGGATCGTCACGCGCACCTATTCGACGGATGCTCTGTTAGTTGCCGGAGTCATCTACGTCATTCTGACCTATCTGATCGGCCTTGGCTTCGGATTGGTCGAACGAAGACTAAACCGCCATATTGCCGGCTAAGGTCTATTCCTCCGACACGACTTTGCTATCGACCGGTTTAACCCGCCACGTGAAGACTGATGTCATTGCATAGTTCCAGACCGTGCCGAGAACGACGCCGATAATTCCCGCCAGCCACCATGACTGGTTTTCGGCAAACAGGTAGGAAGCTACGCCGATATTGCTTAACGCCCCGATGCTGCAAATTACGGCGAAACTGAAGAAGCCATAGACAAATCGTATGCCTTTAAGCCTCTGATCACGGTAGGTAATTTGGTTGTTGAGCCAATAATTGAAGATCATCGCGATTCCGGTCGCGATGCTTTGCGCTTCCGCGAAGGGGAGCGCTCGAGACTTATAGGTGAACCACAGAACTATAAAGTGGACAGCAAGGCCGAACGTACCGACGCCCAGATACATCAGGAAGCGGACCGGGACATAGCTTCCCAGCATTTTGTCCAGGAGCAGCATGGCGTATTCCCATGCCACCATCGTGTCGAGCTTGCTTTCTCCCTTGATCCGCGAGCCGAAAGTGAATGGCAGTTCGACGACCTTCAATGGCTGTGGTGCCGAAGCGAAGATATCGAGCAGGATCTTGAAACCTTTAGCCGAGAGACGCCGCACAACTCTCTCGAACACATCCCGCCGTAGCATAAAGAATCCGCTCATCGGATCGCTCAGATCCTGCTTGACGACCAACCGCGCCAGCCGCGCGCCCATTTTGCTGATTTTTATGCGGTTCGCTGCAAATTCGCCGACGTCGCCCCCGGGCACGAATCGGCTCCCGACCGCAATTTCGTTGCCATCTTTGCGCAATGCCTCCAGCATGCGCGGGAGCAACCGTTCGTCATGCTGAAGATCCCCGTCCATTACGGCGATAAACGGGGCGGAGCTTGCCAAGGCGCCTTCGACACAAGCGGACGAAAGTCCGCGCCGGCCGATACGCTGCAGTACTCGAACGCTCCCGGATAACGATCCGGGTGCTGATTGCGCCAGCTTGCGGACGACACCCGCCGTCCCATCGCGCGAGTCATCATCGACGAAAATTACTTCCCACCGAATTCCAGCGAGTACATCCGACAGCTTTCCAATCAGCAGCGGAACGTTTTCTGCCTCGTTATATGTCGGAACGATTACGCTAAGCTCGACTGCCTGCGGCCCGGGACCAGACACCGTATTTGGGGTGCCCGCAAGATTTGCCGTTTGGCTGTCCATCACGATTTCACCTCAACGATCTTCGCTCAAACGAGTCTATAGCCTGTTCGCGGAGATGCGAAAATGTTTGCCGGTTGAAAGCTTTGTTGGTTGCTCATTTTCCGATAGTCTTGGCCGATGCGTCAGGTCGTCGATTTCGGTTCCTTTTTTGTGCTCGATCACCCGCTGATCCAGCATAAGCTTACTTTGATGCGGGACGTTCGTCAGACGACATCAGGATTTCGCGCTTTGCTACGCGAAATTGCGATGCTTATGGGGTACGAGGTGACCCGGGACCTACCACTGGCCATGGAACCCATCGAAACGCCGCTCGCAACCTTTGATGCTCCGAAGCTGACTGGAAAAAAGCCGGTGATCGTGCCGATTTTGAGGGCAGGCCTTACGATGGCCGACGGTTTAATCGACCTGCTACCCTCAGCTAGAGTTGGGCATATCGGGCTCTACCGTGACCACGAAACCCTTCAGCCGGTTGAGTATGTTGTAAAGCTCCCCGGAGCGGCCTCGGAGCGCGACTTTATCCTGGTCGATCCGATGCTCGCCACCGGGGGCTCGGCAGTGCATGCAGTTGATCTCGTTCTTCGCCACGGCGCCGATCCTCGGCGCATACGCTTCATGGCGCTGGTTGCTGCACCTGAGGGCGTACGCGCGTTCCGCCGCCGTCACCCGGCGATACCGGTCTACGTCGCGGCGCTCGACAGCCATCTGAACGAGCAGGGTTACATTGTGCCGGGATTGGGCGATGCCGGGGACCGGCTTTTCGGCACAGGCTAGGCACTAGCGTCCGGGACTGGTGCAACCTTTCCACAGGCTCTACATTGACCTCTCGGTCTGACCCACTCAATCGGCGAGGCGGAACGGATGAATGAACTGGAAATGAAATGCGTAACCGCTGGGCTGAAGATGACGGAGCAGCGCCGCGTCATACTGCAGGTCTTGGCTGATGCTGCTGACCACCCGTCGGTCGATACCGTCTATTCCCGCGCGCGGGCAGTCGATCCATCGGTCTCGATAGCGACGGTCTATCGCACACTCAGCCTACTCGATCAGCTGAACCTTGTGCAAAAGCATGATTTCAAAGCAAGCTTTTCGCGCTTTGAGACCAATTTGCGCCATCATCACCATTTGATTGATATCGAAAGTGGTACGGTCATCGAGTTTCAAAATGACCGGTTGGAATCACTGAAGCGCGAGATCGCGCTGGAGCTCGGTTTCGAACTGGTTGATCACACGCTTGAGCTTTATGGACGCAAACGGAAAATCTGATTCGCGCGATTGTGGTCCCCTTGGTGGACCCGGTTGCATGTGCCGCGCGGCGGTCACACGCGCGTTCGACGGTATGACGCTGTCAGGTGCTCCTTATGATTCGGCACTCTCGGTTGCTTGTCGGGTTTTTCAGCATCATCACCCGGAACACAATATCGGCGTGCAGGAGTTGATTGAGCAGTGGATCTCGCCTGAGAGCGTTCACTAGCCGGCGTCGCCAGTGAGGCGAATGCCTCCAAATTTGCGACAATCGATTGACCGACCGATCTAGTTTCGTTACCGCCATCGTCTAATGGAATTTCGCCGGCGCGGCAGCTCCGGCTGTCGGCGGTCCCATGTGAATGATCGGCCTGGTGTCCCTCGGCCTTGCCAACGTCATCGATGTGGAACCGTTAAGGAGGTTTTTTGGACGATCTTTGGTGGCTGGCGCGTGGCTTCGCGATCGGTCTTGCAGTTGCAATTCCTGTTGGACCCATCGCTCTTCTCTGCATGCGGCGAACGCTTGAGCGCAATTTTCTGGTCGGATTCTCGACGGGTCTAGGCGCCGCGGTTGCCGACCTCTTTTATGCGTCGATCGCAGCATTCGGCATTTCGGCAGTCGAAACCGTGCTGCTCGAATATCGGACGGCACTTAGCTTCACCGGGGGTATCTTTCTGCTGGTACTCGCTGCTCGGACGGCCACGGGCAAGGGGGCCATCGAGCGCGAAGTCAATCCAGGGACCAGCGGTGCTGCGAGTGCCTTCGTCAGCGGTTTTGCGCTGACGGCGACTAACCCTCTAACCGTTCTCGGCTTTGTAGCCATTTTCGCGGGTTTCGGTGTGGGACAGGGTCTGACCGATACAAGTCGGGCCGTTTCGCTGGTAATCGGCGTCACCAGCGGCTCTGTATTATGGTGGCTCGTGCTGAACACCCTGGTCGCCAAAATTCGCCATTTATTTGCGCCACGCACACTACAGCGGCTCAATATCGCAGCTGGGGTGCTGATCGCGGCATTCGCATTTTATGAACTGACCATCGCGATTATGATGGCAGCTCCCTGGCTGTTTTAGCCGACGCTGCAAGATGCGCTATTTCTTCGGCGAGCCTTTGCCGATACCGCCAATTTCTTTCTCCAATTCATCTAGCCTTCGTCGCAAATCATCGATTTCACGACCTGGCCGCGGGGCCGCCGCAGCCTCCGGTTCGGCATCGGCGGGCTGCTGCCCGGAAAATGGCGCAAACATTTTCATCGCCTGTTCCATCATTGCCAGATTCTGCTTGCCCATATTGCTGAAGGCGTCGAAGGGAAAAATGCCGCCAACGGTCTTCGAGAAATACTCTCGCATCTGTTCCTGGTTGCGACTGAAAGACTGCATGCTGTGATCGAGATAACTTGGCAGGGCCCACTGCATATTGCCCCCATAAAAGCCGATCAGTTTGCGCATGAAGCTGATCGGGAGCAGGTTTTGCCCCTTGCCTTCTTCCTCCACGATGATTTGTGTTAGAACCTGACGCGTGATGTCCTCGCCGGTTTTGGCGTCGTACACCACAAAATCGACCCCGTCCTTGACCATCTGACAAAGGTGCTCAAGGGTGACATAGCTGCTGGTCGCCGTATTGTATAAGCGACGGTTAGCGTATTTCTTGATGGTGACGGGAGGGGGACTGGGCGCCGGAGGCGTGGACGCGGTTTCTGCCATCGATAGGACTCCTCACAAGATCGGCCGAAATAGAATGGTCCTGGTAACACTCGAAAGAAGCCAAGTATGCGGTGCAGGAGAACAAATGCAAGGCGCGTCATGTCGCGACGCAAAAAGGGGCTTTGCCGGCAATGAGCGAAACTGTGGAGGACGTCGACGCACTGAACGATCTGGCTCGCAAATATCTCGACTTATGGCTAGAACATTGGTCTTCCTGCTTGGCAGCACCGGAAACGTCGACAGTGATGGCGGGCTTCCTATCACAAGCCGGCGGCGCTATGGGATCGAAATTTGCCGGATTTGACCCCATCGCAAGTTGGCCCGGTGCGCGGAATGAGCCCGCGGCCTTTCGCACTGCACCTAATGCTGGCGACGGCCGCGCTGATGAGTTCGAGAAGCGGATTGCCGCATTGGAGCGCCGCCTGGCCGAACTCGAACCAAACCCTGCTTCCGGCGCGAAATCTGCTGCACCCAAATCTGCCCGAAAGCCTCGTCGCAGACCTGACGCGGTATGACGCGGCTTCGGTCGTTCGCGCACTGGATCGCGCCGTCGTCGCTGCCGCGGGAGAACTCGCGGATGGGGTGGCTGCCTATCGTCACCACTCCTATCGTCGCGCAGACGATGACTTCAAGGCGATCTGGCGATCCGGTTCAACGGCCTTGCTTAATCACGCCGACGCCGGAGCCGGGTCGGACAGCGATATTCCTGCCCTGTTCGTTCCCTCGTTAGTCAATCGTGGCTGGGTGTTGGACCTGGTGCCGGGTCAAGGCATGCTCTCTTGGCTGGCTAAGCAGGGAGTCCGGCCCTTTCGGATCGAGTGGGGTCCACCCGGCAATGCCGAGCGGTCGTTTGCAATCGCCGATTATGTGCGGCTGCGGCTAGAGCCCGCGTTGGACGAAGTGCTTCGGGTGACAGGGAAGCCGCCGGTTTTGGTCGGATATTGTATGGGCGGTCTGGTGGCGTTGGCCGGGGCCCTTCGCCGGCCGGACGCCATCCGCGGGCTGGTGCTGCTCGCAACGCCCTGGGACTTTCACGCCGATGGCCCAGCACGAGCCCAGGGGATTGGCGCCTTTTATCGCGCGACCCGACCATTTCTCGGTCCATTGGGAGCATTCCCCATCGATCTGATCCAGGCACTGTTCGCAATGCATGACCCCATCGTCGCATTGAGGAAATTCAGGCGTTTCGCATCACTCGATCCGGATTCGGCCGAAGCGCGGAACTTCGTCGCTCTTGAAGATTGGCTGAATGACGGCGTCGCACTGACACTGCCCGTGGCGGACGAAGCTTTTTTGGGTTGGTATGAGGCTAATGACACCTGTCGGCTGGCCTGGGCGGTTGACGGAACATTGATCGATCCAGCGGCGCTGTCGCGACCGGCGCTCGTGGTCGTGCCGGGTGGGGATAAACTGGTGTCGCCATCTTCTGCCGCTGCGATCATACCCGCACTTCGGGACGGCGCGCGTCTCGATTTGCCGCTCGGCCATATCGGGATGGTGGTCGGGCGCAAGGCGGAGAAGGCCCTTTGGGATCCACTGGCCGAGTGGATTCGCAGCGCGGCATAGTAACTTTGCTGCAGTGCGGCTTGCCAGTTTCTTCAGGCGAACTTAAGTAGGGTCACCATTCCAACTGCTGGAGACCCACAATGAGCGACATCGTCATCGCATCCGCCGTTCGTACGCCGATCGGCTCGTTCAATGGCGTGTTCGCCGGTTTGGCGGCCCATCAATTGGGACGCACCGCGATTGAGGCGGCGCTTGCTCATGCTGGGGTCAGCGCGGCGGATGTCTCGGAGGTCATTCTGGGCGAAATCCTGACGGCCGGTGAAGGCCAGAATCCGGCGCGACAAGCATCCATGGCGGCCGGTATTCCCAAAGAAGTTACGGCCATGACGATCAACCAGGTGTGTGGTTCAGGCCTGCGTGCAGTGGCGCTGGGTTTTCAGGCCATCCGCTCGGGCGATAGCCGCATTGTTGTCGCCGGCGGGCAGGAATGTATGAGCCGCGCGCCGCACGCCGCATATCTGCGGGCCGGTGTGCGCATGGGGCCTGCCGAGTTTGTGGACACGATGATCCGCGATGGGCTGTGGGATATCTTCAACGGCTATCATATGGGCGTCACCGCCGAGAATGTTGCCGCACAATATCAGGTGACGCGCGCCGACCAGGACGCGTTCGCGGTCGCAAGCCAGAATAAGGCAGAGGCGGCAATTAAGGCCGGAAGGTTCAAGGATGAGATCGTGCCGGTCACGGTTCCAGGCGGAAAGTCTGGCGACAAGATCATAGACACAGACGAATATCCGCGTTTCGGCGCGACGATCGAGGCGATGGAAAAGCTTCGGCCGGCCTTCACCAAGGAGGGAACTGTCACGGCCGCGAATGCCTCGGGCATCAATGACGGTGCGGCAGCGCTGGTTCTGATGACTGCAGATGAGGCTGAGCGTCGCGGCATTCGTCCGCTTGCGCGGATCGCATCTTGGGCGACCGTCGGCGTCGATCCTTCCATCATGGGCATCGGCCCGATACCGGCTTCTCAGGCAGCCCTGGCCAAGGCCGGCTGGACAGTGGCGGATCTCGACCTTATCGAAGCGAACGAGGCATTTGCCGCTCAGTCATGCGCTGTCGCCAAGACACTTGGCTTGCCGGCGGAGAAGGTGAATGTGAATGGTGGCGCCATTGCGCTCGGCCATCCGATTGGCGCCTCTGGCGCGCGCGTCCTGGTGACTTTGCTGCACGAAATGGGAAAGCGAGACGTCAAGAAAGGGCTTGCCACGCTGTGTATTGGCGGGGGCATGGGCATCGCGATGTGCGTAGAGCGATAAATTGTCCAGGAATTTGCGCGTTTTTGACGAGCATGCCGCCTTTTCGGGACTGGTGAAGACCCATCTTATTTTTCGGGCTTTTGCGCCATGCATTGCTTGGAGAATCCCTCGCGGCACAATCACCGATCTCCTCTGCAGACCGGATGGGGAGTAGGTGCCGTGGTTCTGGGGATTGAGCGCCAGCAATTCGATCCAATAACCGCCAGACGGACAAACCCTAACGAGTGTCATCCAGATTCGGCTCTTGAGGGGCGTAACGGCCCAACGAATAAGTTAAGTCAGGAAGAAATGGCCCACGCCAACGTCAATACTGCGACTGTGTTTGGCGCCAAGCCCACGATTGCCGCATTCCAAAAAGAACGAAGACAAAGAAGTGTTGCCGATGCAGCCTTACTCAGTAGGGCGATCCCTGTTCCGGCGACTGGGATCAAGCATAACGCAGAGGATTATCTCAGGAGACAGCATATCGCTCTTGACTTGCCGACGCCGCCACGGGATTAATCGCGCTCAAATCAAGGCTACCCGCGCAAAAATTGCGGGAGAATGGAACAGGGCGTAGGCCTTTGGTGATCAGTTTCGACTCTTTACCATTGCCATCACGCTTCCCGGATCAAGTCAGCAAGTCAACGTGACCGGCCTGTGCGGGCCGATCTCGTGCGATCGTCGCCGTGGATTGTGGTTCACGGATATATTTGACAAAATTTCCACTACCCGTGGTAATTTTGGACCGCTGAAGGGGCGCTATTCGTAGCGATCTAACGGCGGGGAATTCGGAATGTCGGGGCTGGACAAGCGCCTTGCAATAGCATAGGCAGCTTTTTCCATATTTGGACCAGCTTTTATGAAGATTTGTTACGAACCAACAGCGAAAGTGGAACCATGCAGCGCACTTCCCATTTGACCTCAGCGGCCCTTCGTCGCTTGGTCCTAACCCTGGCGCTTATTGCGCCGGTCGCCGTAGTAGGCTCGGCCTGGGCTCAGCAGGCGGCTCCGGCTGCCGCTCCCGCCGCGCCGACAGCGGCTGCTCCGGCAGCGGCTCCAGCTCCTGCCGCCGCTCCGGCAGCGACGCCGGACGCATCCGCTCCCGCCGCCGCTACTCCTGCCGCCGCGCCGACCGCCGCCGCCCCGGCAGCACCTGCTGCCGATGAGCCAAAGCAGCTTCAAAAAGACATGAGCGTTACGGGCATGGTAAAGGGCGCCACCGGCCCTGTGCAGGTCGTTATGATCCTTCTCGCCATCGCTTCGGTTTGGAGCTGGGCGATCATGCTGGACAAGGCATTCACCTTCGCCGGCCTTAATCGTCGTGCCGATAGCTTCCTCGGCGTCTTCCGCGCTTCGTCATCGCTTGACGATGTCTACCAGAAGGTCGCGAAGGAAAAGAATAACCCGCTGGTCAATATCTTTCTGGCCGGCATGAACGAGCTTCGCGTGTCCCTTGAGCCGGGCTCGGTCCCCTCAGACCACCTGCGCGAGCATGTCGAAGAGCGTGTCACCACCTCCATGGAAATGGTCGAGGCCCGCGAGAGCGAGCGTCTCGGCGCGGGCATGGGCGTTTTGGCCACGGTCGGTTCGACCTCTCCGTTCATCGGTTTGTTCGGTACCGTCTACGGCATCATGGACAGCTTCCTCGGCATCGCCAATTCCGGTACGACCAACCTTGCTGTTGTCGCTCCTGGTATCGCTGAGGCACTGTTGACGACTGCTATCGGGCTTGCCGCTGCCATCCCTGCCGTCATCATGTACAACTACTTTGCGCGCAAAGTTGGTGCATATAACGGTCGGATGAACAACTTCGTCGGAGAGTTCTCGACGGTTCTGTCTCGGCACCTCGATCGTAAGGCTTGATCGATGGCCGTATCGCTCGGTAAGGGCGTGTCGGGAAACAAGGCGCCGTCCCAAAATTCCGACATCAACGTCACCCCGTTCATCGACATCATGCTGGTGTTGCTGATCATCTTCATGGTGGCTCTGCCGCCTCCGACGGTGAACAACAACATCAACATGCCGCCGCAGAACCTGAATCCGCCACCGCCGGACCCGAATAACAAGCCACTTTTCCTCAGCCTGTCATCCGACGGCAAGGTTATTGTAAAGCTTGGTATGGGGCCAGACGATCCCGGCTCAGAACTCCCGTCGATAGACGGTGTTCCAGGGGCGATTTTGAGCCTGGTGCCTACGGGGCGTGACACGAAAGAGACCTACATCCGGGCCGACTTCGATGTGCCATACAACGCAGTCATGCAGCTTCTGAACAGGCTGCGCGATGCAGGGCTCAAGAAGATTGGTTTGGTCGGCGAAGCCACAAGTTGAGCATGTCTCAATTGTTGAGCGGAAGGTAATCCGATGGGAATGGCATTAGGGGGCGAAGGCGCCCACGGCAAAAACAGCGCTTTCTCTGAAAGCAGCGATATCAATGTCACGCCGTTCGTGGATGTGATGCTGGTTCTATTGATCATTTTCATGGTGGCAGTCCCGATTGCGACCGTGAACGTGAAGGTGAATTTCCCTGACTCGAATGCCCCGCCGGATACCAAGGCGTCGGCTCCGGTTTGGATCAGCATGACCAAGACGGGCGGCGTATACATCGGCGATCGCCGTTTTAGTTCAGTCGAAGAAGTCGGCGCGGAACTTGAAAAAGAGACGCCGGTCAGCCAGCGGGAGACGACACGTCTCTTTCTGCGCGGTGACGCGGAGCTTCCTTACAAGAGCGTGCTCGAACTGATGAACCGGCTGCGAAATGGCGGCTTTTATAAAATCAGCCTTGTCGGCCACGAAGCAGTAAAATAATGCAGGTACGTCCAGGAATAGCCGTCTCGGCGGCCTTACACGTCATCCTCTTCGTGTATCTCGCATACGCGCTGGCGTTTCACCCGGTGGAAAAGCCGAAGGACGATGAGCATGCGATCGATATGGTCGCGCCTCCGCCCCCACCGCCTCCGCCTCCGCCCCCGCCGCAGCAGAAGGTACAGCAGCCGCTGTTCATTCCGGCCCCGGCGCCTCGCATCGCGGCGATCAACACTTCGGTACCCGATCTGCCGATACCGGCCCAGCCAGACCTGAAGCGCCAGCCGGCGCAAACGGTTGTGGCGGATAAGCCAATTGCGAAGGTCAGCCGTAGGCCGATCTCGATTGTTAGGCCGGAGTATCCGCCGCGTGCGGATGATCGCCAGATTGAAGGCTACGTCGATTTCGAATTTACGGTTCTGACCGACGGGTCAGTGGGTAATCCGAAAGTGACCGCCGAGGTACCGGAGGGATACGGTTTTGCCAACGCCGCGGAAAAGGTCTTCCCAAAGTGGAAGTTCGCGCCGGAGTTGGAAAACGGTAAGCCGGTGCCGACCCAGGCCTTCTATCGATTCAGCTTTAAGCTGGCGAAATAAACGATCGGGCGTCTAGTCTGATAGTTACCGAAAAGGCGGGCTCGCGAGGCCCGCCTTTTTTGTTTTCCGGTGTCGAACACCAGGGTGGGCATTACGCCGGGTCCCGGCTCGATCGATGATCGCTTGCAGCTGATTATTGAGATGGGCCGGAACCCGGGCCTAATCGGACGCCAAAGTGCCGAACGACAAAATCCCATAGACTTTCCCAGCTCTCTCTCGGAAATTCTCTAAGCCTCTACCGATTTGGCCAATAATTTCGATAGATCATCGATTGTCTTCTCAATAGGCGAAAGGGAGTTACTCGGCGGCGCCTGGCAGCTGCATCGGCAACCTCTGTTCCCTGCTGTGCGGTAGGTCGTGCTCCGAGTTCCCGCCACGGAGCCACAAGCTTAGGCGATCGAGATAGAGATAAACCACGGGCGTCGTGAATAAGGTAAGCGCCTGCGAGACGATCAGCCCGCCGACAATGGCGACGCCTAGTGGGCGCCTCAATTCGGAGCCCGCGCCTTGAGCCAACGCCAACGGTATGCCGCCGAACAAGGCCGCCATCGTCGTCATCATGATTGGACGAAATCTCAGCAAGGCCGCC
>Ga0182030_10004377_pt1 | contig 30161 bp, 23 predicted proteins | sample 812S3MmetaG_FD_121299 | JGI IMG/M metagenome (GOLD analysis project Ga0182030, IMG submission 121299) | Permafrost microbial communities from Stordalen Mire, Sweden - 812S3M metaG (Illumina Assembly) | ecosystem: Environmental > Terrestrial > Soil > Wetlands > Permafrost | place: Sweden...
ACGAGGGGGCTGGCTGCATCGTGCGGGCCATCGAGGAGATGTTCCGGATTACCCGACACGCCCGTCTCGTCAAAGCCGGGTGGGCGTCCTGGCACGACCACCGGAAGACCGTTGCGAGGATGAACCTGCTGATCAACTGTAGCTACACCGAGAGCTTCAACATGGTGACGGCGGACGGGGTCGCTGAGGGGATCCCCTCGGTCGTCTCCGATGCCATCGGTTGGGCGCCGGCCTACTGGCGCGCGCCGGTTGATGACGTGCTGGAGATTGCGCGCGTGGGGCGGCATCTGCTCTGTGACCCGCTCGCTCCGGGCGATGGCCACCGCGCACTGCTGGCGAACAACGCCGACGGGCTGGTGGCGTGGAAAGCGTTTCTGGCTACATAGGCCGAGATGCGCGCCCTGCGCATCCCCTTGCGCAGTGGAAGCACGCTAGGCCGGCGAGTGCTGGTGCTACTGGCTTAAACAATTCAGAGAAGACGCTGAACCAAGGCGCTGCCACCATTGCAGGACACTACTGTTCTGTCCGCATCTCGACCAATGAAATCCGGCGTGGCGGGTATATCGGACCTCATGGACGAGGCTGAAGCACAGGCATTCTCGGGCGGCAGTTGGGTAACTCGCGGCTCTACGCTGCTGCCGTTGGCCCGCCCGTCCCGTCTTCGGAGACTTGGCCCTCAGCAGAAACTGACTCCACGACCGTCCGGAGGGCCGACAGCAGGTCAGCGTGATTCTGGGAGAGATAGCGCGCGACGCGGGCATTGTTCAACAGCTTAAGGAGGTACGATCGCCATTCCGCGCCTTTCGGCGTACTGCCGGATTGCCTCACCCTGATTCTCGATCGAGTACTGCTGGTGCTCGGTCGACATGCGCGCGTACTCCGCCGCGCGGATGGTCCGGGTTGTTTGGTCTGGACCGCTTCCAGGCTGGTCGTTCATAATGATCGCCGCAAAGAGAACTCTCGTCCGCGTCGCCCGGAGCGCCGGACGAGGCGCACAGTACATATATGGGCAATCCCTCGGAAGAATGCAAGTTATTGAAATGATTATGCTTGTCACGGCCAAGACGAGTGCGGGGCGGCGCTTCCAAGAGCGGCGCCTCGGTACGCGAGAGGTCGCCTTCCCTCGGTCGTCTCCGACGCCATCTCTTGGGCGCCGGCCTACTGGCGCGCGCCGGTTGATGACGTGTTGGAGATTGCGCGCGTGGGGCGGCATCTGCTCTGTGACCCGATCGCTCCAGGCGACGGCTACCGCGCCCTGTTGGCGCACAACGCAGACGGGCTGGTGGCGTGGAAGACGTTTCTGGCAGCATAGGCCGGAATGCGGGCTCCTGCGCATTCCCTCGCGCAGTGGAAGAACGTCAGGCCGGCGAGTTCTGGTGTCACTGGCCTAAACAGTTCGTGGATAAAGTCCTCGAAACATCTTGAGGCACGAATGTCTTGGCCTGATAATTGGGCATGGCGTTGGGCAACGTGTCAGAAGATAGAACTCGAGCCCGCCCATACATGCTCCGGCAATTCTCGTCGGATGGTCGTCGCTCGCCCGATCCTGAAGACCCACTTGAAACTGCAATGAAGTGCACATATAATGACCGTGACCCTTTTCGGGGTATTCAAGCGAAGGAAGAAGAGAGATGGACAAGCCGAAGCTGGACAGCGAAGCAATCAAGGAACTTGAGCAGTCGAAGAACGAGATTCTGCGCCGGGTCGCCGAAAAGTTGAGGGACCAGGTCGAGGAGGGGCTCTCCGCGGGGCACTCTTCGCATTCCTCGGGTGCCGCTGGCAAGACGCACAGCTCGACGACGTCGGGCCACTAGCAGGTGCTGGCGTGCGCGATGTCCGGGGGGCGACTCACGTCGCATCGGACGGGAGAACCGAGTTACTTGGCCGCGCCCGGGAGCATCCCTGTTCTGGCGACATCTCGCAGACGAGGGGTCTGTCTGGGGCTTCGTTTCCGGAAGCGAAGGCGACGAGAGGGGCCAGTCTCGGATCGACTGGTTCGCCTCTGGCATGACGAGGATGCCGTCGTCGCCGTCTTCGCAGCTCTGCGGTTCGAGGCAGAATCGACTGGCGTAGTAACCCCTCAGGTGCTCGACCTGGATGACCCCTCGTCGGAGTTCTGCCTGGAGTCTGGATTAAAGCTCCTGGGTGACTCGCTGTCTCTGCCTGTTCTCCTCGGGCTGCACTTGGTCCGCACGGGCACTCACTGGCCCGCGGGAGTGTACGCTTCGGGCGCGATCCGGGACGCTCGCGGCTACCGTTGTGCGGCCGTCGCCGGTGCTCGCTCCAAGCTCCGTCTCCTTGAGGGACTCGGCTATCGCCGGTTGTTCCTTCCTCAAAAGAACTACAGAGAGTTGATGCTCGCAGGATTCGACCTGCAGCGCACGATCGCTCTGCCAACGAGCGTGCCAACTTGCCTTCAGATCTGGGATGCGTTCCTTCGGGGGACGACATGAACGAGCGCCCCAGAGTTCCATTCGGCTGCTCCTTCTTCATTACGACCCGGTGCCATCATCGCTGCCGACATTGCTACCTTGAGTGCGACCCTCGCCTGGGCACGGACATGCCGGACGAGATGCTGAATGATCTGATCGAGAAGGCGTGGCGCGCAGGGTTGCTTCGCAATGTGACGCTGGTAGGCGGTGAGCCATTCCTGGACATCAAGCGTCTGCTCGATCTCGTGCGCCACCTTGTCACCGGCTACGGCGTTCTCGAGATCTTCATCCCCACCAACGGACGCTGGGTGCTTGCTGAACGCTGGCGAGAGATCGCCGCCGAACTTGCCGAGTATGGGCGGTGGGTCCCATACGAGCTTCGAATCGCCTTCTCGCAGAACCAGTGGAACCTAGAGCAGCTCGGGCTCCAGGCAGACGATGTCTGCCATCGATGGAGTGAACTCGAGAACGCCCATCCCCAGGTCTTTCGACGACGCACACTCGTCGAGGACGAGATGCTTTCCCTTGGAAGGGCGCGCACCTATGGCCTGGCCACGCCTGCGGCTTCAGTGGGAGCGCATTGCTCCTTCGATGACTGGGTGGACCGGAGTCGCTCCCTTGGCTTCTACACGGACTTCCTGAGCTTCTGGCCCGACGGGGCCTATCGCTGCTGCTTCACCGGAGGACCCGTGGTCGGGAAGTGGGGAGAAGACTTGTCGCTGGCGCTCGAGCGACGAGCAACACTGCTACACGAGATGCGTCTCCAACTCAGCAAGCCCGGTGAAGACACTCTTCCCGCTGCGACCTGCAGCCGCTGCGTGGAGTGGGCCACGAAACGAGAAGGTCAGAACAATGGATGACTTCAAGCCCACTCCGCTCGCGAGCTTCCTCATAAAAGTGCATAGCCGCTGCAATCTCATGTGCGACTACTGCTATGAGTACAACTCCGGTAACACGTCGTGGAAGCGAAAACCACGAGAGATGAGCTGGGAGGTCTTCGAACAGACGCTGTTTCGTGTCCGCGAGCATTCTCTGAAGCACAATCTTCGGCGACAGTTCTTCAGTTTCCATGGCGGTGAGCCGCTACTTCGAGGAGTGGACTTCTTCCGCCGAGCCGTGGACAGGGCGAGAGCTGTACTACAGCCTGAAATCGAAATCGGCTTCGGAACGCAGACCAATGGGACGCTGCTGACTGCGGATTTTGCGCGTGCGCTTGCAGACCTCCATATCGGTGTCGGCGTCAGCATCGATGGTCCACGCCACATACACGATCATTACCGCGTCTATTCCAACGGCGATCCATCATTCGATGATGCCATGCGCGGGATCAGTCACCTTCTCACCGACCCCGGGCGCCGGGCGTTTGGCGGCATCCTTGCCGTCATAAATGTTGCCGAGGATCCGGTCAATGTATTTGAGTTTCTCTCCCAATTGGATCCACCACAGATTGACTTCCTCGAACCTCACGGCACGTGGGACCGACTACCCAATGGCAAGCACAATGCCGACGACACCGTATACGGGGATTGGCTCATCAAGCTTTTCGATCACTGGTTCAGTGGTCACCGCTCCGACATTCCCATCCGGAAGTTCGAGGAGATTATCGAGCACCTCTACGGTGGCCGAGGGGATGTCGAATCCTTTGGCCTTGAACCCGTGAACCTCGTCACCGTAGCCACAGACGGCGCAGTTGAGGCGGTCGACTGCATGAAGGCCGCCTGCCCAGACGCAGAGGTGCTCGGCCTGAACGTCTTCGATCATTCCTTCGACGATGTCCTTGAGCACCCCTCGATCCGCGCTCGCCAAATTGGCGAACGCGCGCTTGTTGATAAATGCCAGCAATGCGAGCACAAGCTGGTCTGCGGCGGCGGCTACTACCCGCACCGTTACAGTCGCGCAAGCGGCTTCTGGAACCCCACCGTCTTTTGCGCGGACTACCACAAGCTCATCGACCACATTGCTCGTCGCGTCGGAGAGGCTGTCAATGGATGATGCGGCGCGGCACGCTTTCTTCGACGAGATCGTAGGTCGCTTTCCGGCGATCAAGACTCGTGAGTTCCTCCTCGCAGCCGGAGGCCGCAAGACTGCGCGCACGGAAGTGCCTGAACGCGAACTTCATGCCTTCGTCGCTCTGATGGAACGACATGGCCTCTATGTCGCGATCCATGATCGGAAGTACGTACATGCTCCGGACTTCGCGAAAGGGGGCTGGTCGAACCAATATGGCATCGAGTTGGCCCTAGAATCGCCGCATGAGGGCTACCTCATGGTGTACATCGCGGCAAGCGCCGAGGATGCCCTAAGGGCCATGCGCGCGGAGCACTCTCAACGTGACGACGAATTTGGGGAGCTTCTTGGCATTCCAGCCTGCTGCAGAAAGAGCTACATCGAGAGGATCGAGGCCGCATCCTCGAAGCAAAACGACTATCTGCCGCTCGTTCTCGACGGAACGCCCGGATCGCAGCCGTTTCCATATCTAAACAACATCGGTGCCCAGTACTTCGACTACTGCCTACTGAGTTTCTACCCATGCAGCTTCGCGTGCCAGGAAGCCGCAAGAGTTGCATGGGACTCCTACGAATACCTGGCGAAATTCTCAAGCGAGTGGGCGAAGAAGTTCCTCGCGCGTCATCGCTCGACGATCCTATATACCGAGTACGAGGGCGTATACCTCCTTGAGCAGGACGCTTTTCGAGACGGCTGGCTCCACTATCACCCTGAGCACATCAAGGGCACAATTAACGGCCTCCTCTTTCAGTGCCTAGGTGAAGGCGACCGACTACAGATCACCGGTCCTCATCGGGCCGTCATCGCGCATGGTTCTCGATTCATCCAGGAACTCCAGATGCCAGACCTCTGCGTCATGGTGTTTGCCTGATGATTATCGCACCCACAACAGTGGTCGAACTGCTCGATCTTTTCTATGCCGACTGGATCAAGTGCGCCGAGCTTCTCGAGCTTCTGGCGCACCTACAGGGAGTCAAGCGCGTGGTGCGTCTGGTAGCGGATCCACAACGGCGCGAGGCTCTACTCTCCTTTCTTTCGAGAGCGTCCCTTCAGTACCGAGTAAGCGATTTCGGACTTCAGACTGAGTTCTCGACAAGCCTTGGAGACACATTCCAGCGCATTACCCCACTTCGGGACCCTCGCGGGGACTGCGTGCTTTTCGTTGGGAGTCCCGATGCAACAGCGAAGGCTCATGCTATGGAACTGGGAGGCGCTGATGCGCTCTCCTGTGGTGAGGCATACGAGTATCCGGCCTGCTGCGCCGCCTCATACGTTTCTCTTCAGGAAGGCACACCCTGGGTGGTGCGCTTTCTGCAGGAGATCGAGCCTGCGGCTTTCCTCGCTTGGCAGACGAACAAGCTCGCGAGTCTGTACCCTCCGCACTTGACGATCATCCCCGATTTCTTCCCGTGCTCGATTCGCTGCCCCTCGACGTCAGCACTTGCATCGCAGTACGAGCAGCTACTCATTGACGCCGGACTCAATGAGCTTCGGGACCTGATTGCTGCGGAACTTCACCGGCCACTGCTTGTTCATGGCGGATGGATCTATCGGTTTGAGACACTGGAGTGGAGGTGCACCAGCACGCACGGTCATGTGGGTAGGGTCGCCTTCGTCCCTCTGCGGGCAAGCCCCCCGCAGCCCCCCCTTCGCATCATGGGTCTCTCATTGGGACACGGCGTGGTTGAACTCGTCGTCAGCGCAGCCGATGGCGCTCAAGAGGCAGTAGTGGCGGACGGGCCGTTGCTGCGGTTTTCGTCATAGGAGGTGTGTCGTGGATCATGTCCTGCTGGACATCGGAGCCGACGTTGCCTCTGCTCGCCTGGGCGAGAACTCGACGTCACTGCCACGCCTCTTCAGCCGCTACCAAAGCGCAGCCAGGTTTGTCACCGTTTACAGCCGCGAGCACTTGCTCGAATGGGACCGTCGCGGACTGCGGTCGGCCACCTGCTATCACGTCGCAGGGGAGGAGTCTCTTTGCTCACTCAAAGCGCATAGTCGCGCTCACGATCTGCCTCTCGGAGCGCGTGCTGACTGGGTTCGAGACGACGACTATCTCGTCTTTGCCGTTCGGGATGGGCTTATTGGTCGACTCGTGTACGTCTTGCCCGATTCTGCCTGGCTCGAGCGTTGGCATCGCGAGGTCGCGCTCAAGTTCCGAGAATATGCTTGTCGAGTTGGTGCAACCCTCGCGGCCGACATCGAGAACGAGATGCCGGCGCCGCAGGCCATCTATTGCTCGCTGCTCGCGCCATCGCTGCACCGCGGACAACTTCTCGACAACATCCAGCAGTCCGGCGCCGATGAGGACCTCGCCGAGCGCGCGATACAAGCGCATCGCGACGCCCTGTGCGGACACTCGACGGAAGACGCTTTCGTGTTCCCGTACAATGCTCCCAGCGGTGTTGCAGGCTCGGGAGCCTGGCTCTACCATGGCTCGCCAGTATCGGGTCTGAAAAGACTCGTTCCCACGGCACACCGACCGGTTTTCTTTTCTCCGGTACCGAGCTTCGCGGCCTGCTTCGGCGTCGATCTGCGGAACGACAGGGGCTGGATACAGGGATCCGATGTTCTCTCGGGAGACGCACCGTTCACCTACCTACTTGTTCCGCCCGCGCGCGAGATTGAGCTTCAGCAACCATGTTCGCTATACCGGGTATTGGAATCGGCGACCACCTGCGAGCCTCGCGGCAGCGTCTCGGGATTCGAGTATGCCTGCGGGCATGAGATCTCGGTCACGGAGGCTATGGCATACCCTAGCGTTGCTGCGGCCTTGACGGCCCATGGCGTTCGCGTCTTCAGACGAGGCGTCACCGCGATCAACGACCGTGACATCCTGGATCTACTGGAGTTCGAACAGGGGGAGGCGGAATCTTTCTTCGAGCTGAGTGCCGGAGACATGCGGTCGCTACCATTCTTTGCACCGCTGCTCTACGCCTATTTCGTCGGGCACAAGGGCCACGCTCCTTCTCGGTTTTCTCCCCAATATCGTGGGGTTTGGGCGCGCCTACTTCGACGGCTCATCTTCCCGGCCTTAGGCCCATACTCCCTGCAGCCATCGACCGGCTTCCATAGGCTATCCCACGGCTATCGCGTTGCAAGAGACGCCCTTGCGCTTGCGCTCGAGCAGGATGCCAATCCCCTGCTGGCGATGATCGCGGGCGTGCTTCACGACGCGGCTCGGACTAACGACGAAGAGGAACGCGAACACGCCCTGGCCGGTTCATTGTTGGCGCGCGCTGTTCTTCCAAAGGCACTTCCGTCGTGGGTCACGCCAGACGGGGTATGCCGCGTCGCGGACGCGGTGCGGCAACATGTCGACGAGAAGCCACCAGCCGATGTCATCGGCCAGTGCCTCAATGATTGCGATCGGCTCCGCCTAGCTTGGGAAAGGGGCTTTGATGCGCGCTTCTTCTCGACCTCAACTGGTGCACGTCTGGCCCGCTTCGGTTCTGACTTCGCGAACAACTGGCTTGCGAGCCGACTGCGTACCGGACCGAATGAAGTCAAGTTCGAAGTTACTTCGGCCTGCGACCTCGATTGCCAATTCTGTCATCGCCGTGGAGTCGCGAAGCCATCAGGCTCCATGAAGCTCGAGATATTCGAGGTTGTCCTCAGGGCTGTCACGGAGGCCGGGATCCGCTCCATCCGCCTCACGGGAGGCGAGCCGTTCCTCCACAGGGAGTTTCGCCGACTTGCCGAAACCGCTCGAATCATGGACCTCGAGGTCGTGGTCAACACGAACGCAACGGCCGTGACACCTGAGCGGATGCTCGCTGCAGCCGATTTCGTCGACTGCTTCAAGGTCTCTCTGCCAGGGTTCGACGAGGAATCGACGCGATTGGCAACAGGCAGCGACACAGCCTGGTCGCGGAAGATCGAGGCCATTGGGGAACTTGTAGCACACGGTTGCCAGGTCGAAGTGCTAACCGTTATGACGCCCGACAACATAAGGCACTTCGACCGTTACCTCGATTTGCTAGGCCCTCTCGGCCGGATTCGGTGGGTGCCCCTGCGGCCTGAGCCGACGCCCCATGACCGACGCCCCATCTCTGCGCCGGAGCTTCGTGCCCTCGTCGATAGGATCGATGCGGCGCGATCCCTTGGTGCGCGATGGGAAGACTTGCATCTCCATCTTGCTGTCCCCTTCTGCGCAATCAAGGATCCGGAAAGTGCTGCCCGGGTGTTGAAAGGACGGCTCGGCTGCGGCCCCGCCGATAGCTTGACGGTCACCGCGAGAGGCGAGCTGATTTCCTGCTATTCCCGGCGCACGCCGCTGGAAGCCGCGTCGGACCTTTCCAAAACCTGGCGCCGCACCCTCCACAGCGAATTCGAATCCTTGCCGGAGACTTGCCAGCGCTGCGCATTCGGCTGGCGGTGTCTGGGTGGCTGCAGGTGTGAGTGGGCGCTTGAGGAGTCACCTCAAGGGCGATTTGACTACCTGGCAAACCCGGGTCAGGCCGCGGATTGGAGCTCGTAATGGGCGATGTGCTCCTTGTTGCAATGCCATGGAATCGCGCGGACTATCCGTCCATACAAGTGGGCTTGCTCAAGGGCCATCTGGTTCGTCAAGGCGTAGCTGTTCGTGCCGCGTACCCATATCTCGAGCTTGAGTCCCGGCTTGGGTCGGATCTGTATCTCCGGCTGGCCGACAAGCTTCATCCGGTTCTCGGAGAAAGCCTTTTCGCATCGCTGCTGGATCCCGCACTTGTCCCACTGGGAGACCGCTACCTTCTGGAGAGCGAGGAGTTGACTGCCGCGACCCTCGCCACAGTACGCACGACCATCGGCGACTTCATGCGGGATCTCGCCGCATCCAGTTGCTGGGTGGGTGCGGACCTTGTCGGCTTTACATGCAGTTTCAATCAGGTCTACGCGTCACTGTTGGCCGCCCGAGAACTGAAGCGGCGTTTCCCGGCGATTCGCATAGTCTTTGGCGGCGCCGCAATGCATGGCAGCACCGGCCGATCCTACTTCAATGCGTATGACTTCGTCGATTACGTAGTTTCAGGCCCTGGAGAAAAGGTTCTCGCCGGGCTGGCGAACGACCTGCCTCCACACCGCATGTTCATTGATGCTCTATCCTCAACACGTCCCAGCGGCTCACCCGACTACGATGAGTTCTTCTCCCATTCGCGACGAACGCCTCGACCCGCCGTCGTCCTGTCGGCCTCGAGCGGATGCAATTTCGGCGCCTGTGCCTTCTGCGCGCAAAACGACCGATCCCAATACTCGCCGCGGAGCGCGGACGCGGTACTCCAGGACGTTGCGGCGACGACAGCGCGATATCGCGCCGAGCGAGTGGAGTTCTCCGATACGTGCTTTCCGATGGAGTTCTTCCGCTGTGGCTGGCCGGAGAAGATGAGCAAGCTGGGAGCACAGTGTTTCGCGCAAGTGCGAGCCTTCACATCCCGCAGCCAGGCTGCTGCAATGCGGCGGGCCGGTTTCCACCAGGTCCAGGTCGGCATCGAGAGCTTTCATTCCCGCACCCTGGCGAGAATGAACAAGCCTGCCGGAGTTCTTGCCAATGTCCAATGCCTGCGCGTCGCGTACGCCAACGACATCGAAGTCGGCTACAACCTGATTCTGGACTTTCCTGGCACGGACGTGTGCACGTTGGAGGAATTAGGCGCACTTCTTCCTTCGCTTTTTCATCTACAGCCGCCGACAGCCCTGGTTCCATTTGCATTGCACTATGGGTCGGCGGTTTACCGGCTCCCGTCGCGGTACGGCGTCACAGGGATTCACCCGCACCGCTTCTATGACGCCGTCTCTCCCGCCTTTTCATCAGGCTCGCTCGTCCCGCTCTTCCACGATTTCGACAGAGACGGTCCTCCACGCCAGTACCTGGAGCGGATCGATGAACTGTGCCGTACGTGGCTCTCAGTATATGACTGCAGCCGTCCTGCACTGGCATGGAGCCGCAGCGGGAACTCGATTCTCATCTATGATCGACGCGGAGGCTCGCCGGCCTTCAGTTTCACTATGCCGGAACCAGCGGCGTGCGCTTTCGAAATGCTCGACCGGCCGTGTACACCGAGCGACCTGGAACATCGAGTTGGCAATGAAGCCCGACTTGCGGAAGGCCTTGCCTGGCTTCGCGAGCGCCGGCTGATCATCGAAGATGACCAGCATGTCTTGGCCCTGCCGATCGAGGACGGCATCAGGCGTCTGCGTCCACCCGATGATCTCGATTCTTACTTCACGCCAGCAGACTTTGGGGAGAAGCAATGCTGACGGATATCAAGGTTGGCCTGAGCTGCAATAACGCATGCCGCCACTGCATTATGGCGCCCATTCGACGGCGCGAAGAAGCGAATAGACGCGAGATCGACGCTACGTTCGAGCAGGTCTGCACAGCGATTGATGCGGCAGTTGCCCGTGCCGACGAGGGTGTGACACTGACAGGCGGCGAGGTGACTATGCGGCGGGATCTCCTCGGGCTCGTGAAGTACGGGATTGGTCGCGGGCTTGCTGTGACAGTCCAAACCAATGGACGGCGCCTCACGAAGGTCGTGGACGAGGCGTTCATAGATGCCGTAACGGATCGATCCCGTCTCTCATTCGTCATCGCCTTGCACGGCTCCAATGCATCCATCCACGACACCGTAACGCGGCGCCATGGGAGCTTCGATGAGACGGTCGCCGGGATACGGCATATCGTCAAGTCAGGGTTTCCCATGTGGGGCAAGGTTGTACTTTCGCGCATTAACCTGGCTGATGCGCTCGCCACCCTTCGGCTACTGGCTTCAATATCAGTGCGTCGGGTGACCGTTGCCTTTCCGCATGCTGAAGATTTCGATGACATGGTCTTCCGTGAGGTTGTTCCTCGCTACTGCGACCTGGCCTCTTTTCTTCGGGCGTTGGCGAGTTCGCTGTCGAAGGACCTGCCCCTTGAGTCGGTGGACCTCGAGACCATCCCGTACTGCGTCTCGCCCGAGCCTGCTCTCTGGCGCTCATCGATGGATATCGAATTCACCCTCGCCAGGCTACGGCGGGCCGACACCAACATTCGAATGGCGATGGATGACCGTCTGATCGACTGGACCGCAATCCGGCCAACGATTAAGACCAAGCCGCTGGCTTGTAATCAGTGCCTGATGGATCGTCTGTGTGAGGGCCCGTGGTCCGAGTACGTCGACCACCTCGGGACCGACGAGTTCAAGCCCATAATCGACCAGACGCTGGTGGAGACTTTCCTTGGGACGCTCTGATCTCGTTCGCGGCTATTGCACACCCGCTGGCTCCTTGTGCTACCGCCGCCGGAACGCTGCCCTTCCGCCAGATTTCTTCTCGGTGTCCCATGAGTTGGCCCTCTCGTCCATTGGACTAGGAACCTGTCTTGGCAATCCCGATGACGAAACCGACCGCGCGGTGGTCGACGCTGCGACGACCCTTGCGCTTGCAGGATGTAACGTCTTCGACTCAGCTCCCAACTATCGAAACGGTCGAGCGGAATTGTGCGTCGGAGTGGCGCTCGCCGCGCTGCTCCATCAAGGGGTCGACCGGGACCAGTTGTTCGTCTCGACCAAAGTCGGCATCGTTCCAGAGAGCCTGCTGGCAGCGCTCTCCGACGGCACGCTTCTACCGCGGGGCCAGATCGAGATGCTTTCAACGGGTCAGTGCTTCTCCCCGGCATACATAAGGTGGCAGGTCGAGCAGTCCCGTCATCGCCTCGGCCTCCAAACCATCGACTGCGTCTACCTTCACAACATCGAAGAGGCTCGTTGCGTCCGACCGGGCGCATTCCCGTCTCTCTTGAGCCGCGCGCTTGAAGCGCTCGAGGAGTTGGTGGCGCGCGGAGACGTTCGCAGCTACGGCCTCGCGACGTGGCACGGCTTGCGCGTCGCCCACGACGATCCGCGCGCGCTAAATCTTGGCGAAGTCGTTTCATCGGCGTCGGCGGTTGCAGGAGGCTGCCATGGCCTTCGGTACCTGCAGCTCCCTATCGGGTTGTGGGCGCCCGAGGTGATCACAAATCAGAACCAGCCAGGCGAGAACGGCGGCTCGCAGACGCCACTGGTGGCTGCTGCACACCTTGGATTGACTGTGATTGGCAGCGCGCCTCTGCTTCAGGGCGAACTGGCAGGGGCCGACCTCTCATTCCTTGGCGGCTTGCCTCGACTCTCGGCAGCGCAGCGGTTGGTACAGTTCAGCCGCTCGGTGCCCGGAGTTGCAACGGTGCTTGTGGGACTCAAGCAGCGGCGGCACGTTGCCGAGGCTCTGGGAGTGGCCGTCCTGCCTCGGTCGGATCTTGCCGCCCTCACGCTCAGGGAGTTACGATGACGGAGATTCGCTACAGTTTGTTGGCGAGCGACGGGGAACACTGCTCGGAGGATGCGCGGCGCCTGTGTCCGAGACTGGACAGATTTCGCAATTTGACCGTACACTAATGATGGCATATTTTCGCAGCGCGACCGGCTCAAGCGGGCGTTTTCGCGGGCAACCCGAGATAGCAAGGCTTCTCGATCAGAGACCACGGGATAGTGACTGCGCTCAAGGCGGCTCACGGCCGATCCGGCTTTTCCGCCGGCTGATTGATGATTGATGAGTTCCAGCAGAAGGAGAAAAGCGAATGAGTAGATTGCCTGGCGAGGCGATCGCCACAAGGCCACTGCACTTCATCTGGATAGCAGACTGCTCGGGGTCCATGGATTATGACGCCAAGATTCAGGCGTTGAACCAGGCTATTTCCGAGGCTGTCCCCCATATGAAGACCGTGGCTGGGGAAAACCCGAATGCCCAGGTCCTGGTTCGCGCGATAACCTTTTCCGACGGAGCTCAGTGGCACGTCTCGGTTCCCACGCCGATCGAAGACTTCAAATGGGCGCCATTGAAGGCGGGCGGAATGACCGACATGGGTAAGGCGTTATCCATGGTTGCCGAACAACTTACGATTCCGCCGATGACCGACCGCGCCCTTCCGCCCGTACTCGTGCTGATCTCGGACGGACAGCCCACGGATGACTTCGCCGCCGGGCTTGCCGATTTAATGGGCCGACCCTGGGGAAAGAAGGCGGTCCGGATTGCAATCGCCATCGGCGACGATGCCGACCTCGAGTGCCTACAGCAGTTCATTGGCAACTGCGAGTTGAAACCCTTGAGAGCTAACAATGTCGAATCGCTTACCGCTTTCGTAAAATGGGCCTCGACGGCCGTTTTGAAATCGGCCAGCTCGCCCGCCAGCCAGGTGAGAGGCGCAAGTGCTCCCTCCGGGAATGTGCCCATACCTCCTCCTCCCGACCCGGTGACGCCCGCAGGTCCCGTCGACGTCTGGTAGCTGTGTCGATCCCGCGGGAAATATGGGCGACATTCATTGGGAGATGTTCGGGGCTTCCGTTCGGGGCGCCGGGCATTCCCGCGACGGGCGGCCCAATCAGGACTGCGTCGGCTGGGCTCGGGAGGGCGGCGCCGGCGTCCTGGCGACGGCGGATGGTCACGGCAGTGCAAGATCGTTTCGAAGTGATCGAGGCTCCCGGTTTGCGGTCCAAGCGGCGGTCAAAGAGATCCTGTCGCTCATCGGGCCCCATGACACCCCCGTAAGCCTCTCCGCCATCAAGCGCATGGCGGCCACGGCCCTGCCGCAGGCGATTGTAAGGCGCTGGATCGAAGCGGTCGATATTGATCTCCAGGAACCGGAGGGCGAGCCGCGGGATGAAGTCGGGAGTAAGCCGCTGATTGCCTATGGCTCCACAATCCTCGCTGTTGGGCTGACCGAGAGCTTCGCTGTTTATTGTCAGCTTGGGGACGGGGACATCCTGTGCGTGTCGGATGAAGGGGAATGCATCCGTCCTCTGGACAAAGATGAGCGTCTCTTCGCCAACGAAACTACGTCTTTGTGCACGCCACAGGCCTGGAGGGATTTCAGGGTTGCCTTTCAGGTGTTCTCGGAGAGGACGCCGGCTATGATTCTGCTGGCAACCGACGGCTATTCGAATTCGTTCTCGGACGACAGTGGGTTCCTGAAGGTCGGCTCCGATATTCTGGACGCCATACGATGTGAGGGCTGGGGGACCGTGACAAACGACCTGCCCGAGTGGTTGTCGGAGACTTCCCTGAGAGGGAGCGGCGACGATATCACGGTGGGTCTGGTTGTCAGAAATGACATCATTGAGGCCGGCCGCGGTGACCAGTCAGCCGCGCCGCCAACACCCTGAAATCTCTCAATAAGGAGAACGCCTATGAGTTCGCTGCTTCGGACCGGCCAGGAGGTGGTTGGCGAATCTTCGGGCTTGCGGTGCAAAGTGGAACGGTTTCTGGGCGGCGGGGGCCAGGGAGAGGTTTACCGTGCAAGCTTGGCACAAACGCAGCTTGCCCTGAAGTGGTACTTCAGCCAAGCCGCCACCGGGGAGCAGCGCGCCGGCCTGAACACCCTGATCCAAAAGGGCAAGCCAAACGACCGCTTCCTCTGGCCCATCGAAATCGTGTCCGCCCCTGGCGTGCCGGGATACGGATATCTGATGCCGCTGCGCGAACCTCGTTTCAAGAGCCTGTTCGACCTGATGAAGCGCACCATCATACCGAGCTTCCGCGCTCTGTTCACGGCAGCTATCGAACTTCCGAATAGCTTTTACCAGCTTCACGCGAAGGGGCTTTGTTACTGCGATATCTCGTTCGGAAACGTCTTCTTCGATCCGGCGAGCGGAGAGATCGCCATCTGCGACAACGACAACGTCGTCATCGATGGGTCCGAGGTGGGTATCCTCGGCACTCCAGACTTCATGGCCCCGGAAGTCGTGCGGGGAGAGAAAGGGCCGAGTATCGCAACGGACCGGTTCTCGCTGGCCGTCCTGCTCTTCTACATTCTGCACACGGCCCATCCTCTATACGGGCGGAAGGTCATGCAGATTCATTGTCTGGACCTGCCTGCCCGCACCAGGCTCTGCGGGCACGAACCCTTGTTCATCTTCGATCCGGACGACAGATCGAACGAGGCCGTCTCGAGACAAGAGGATGAGGTGGGAGACGCCGGCGCGAACGCCCTGGCCTGCTGGCCCCTTTATCCGCAATTCGTTCGCGACACTTTCATCACGGCGTTTACGGACGGCATTAAGGATCCCGAGCATGGTCGAGTCGTCGAGACCGTCTGGAGATCCGTGATGGCTCGCGCGCGCGATTCGATCGTGTACTGTTCGAATGCCAACTGCGGCGTCGAAAACTTTTACGACGCCGACCGTCTGAAGGCGAACGAGGGCTCTCAGGCCAACTGTTGGGGCTGTGGACGCCCTTACCGCTTACCCCCGCGCATCCGAATCGACAGGCACGTCGTCGTGTTGAACTTCGACACCAGGCTGTTCCCCCACCACATTGCCGGCCAGCCGACTTATGACTTCACGGCGCCGGTCGCGGAAGTCGCCCAACACCCGGCCAACCCGGGGGTTTGGGGACTGAAGAACCTGTCGGAGGCGAAATGGGTCTGCACGCTCCCCGATGGAACCATCCGCGATGTGGAGCCGGAACGTAGTCTGCCGTTGGCTGCCGGGGTCAAGGTAAACTTTGGGAAAGTCGAGGGCGAAATTCGTGTTTGAGTCGGACGGGGACGTGTGGCGCCAAAGCTGAATTGGGAGCCGCGCGAGCGGCTTCGCGAGACGCTCGCCGCGTACGGTGCCTCCATCGCCGGGGATGAGCGGCGGTGCCGGAGTATTCTGAACGACAAGTGCGGCCGGTACGTTCAAGAGGTGAATCTACTGATGCTCGCCCTCCGGGAGCGGATCCCTGCGGACCTTCAAGCGGATGCCGCCGCCATACCGGAGTTATTACTAGCCCAACTCGCCAACCGGTTGCGGAACAATCTCGCCATGACCGAGGAAGTCGCCCGGTGGGTTGTGGAGTCCTGGGCCGTAGCCCTTGGCCGGATTCCGGCACCTGTCCCGCGGCTTGGACAAATTCCATTCGGCATTCGCATGGAAGACTCGCTGGACCGTGTCGAAGGCATCGATCCGGCGCTCGCGGCCGAGTTGCGGTCGAAAAGTCTGACAACTGTCGCAGACCTCCTCTTCTACGCCCCTTTTCGCTACGAGGACCGGACCAACGTCAAGCCGCTGGCGCGGCTCGCGCCGGGCGAGATGGCGTCGGTGATCGCGGTCGTCGAGTCCATTCGCACGCCGCGCTTCCGGCGCGGCAACCTGGGCATGGTCGAGGTCGTCTTCCAGGACGGCGCCGGCGGCCGGCTGCTGGCGAAGTGGTTCCACGCCGCGTCTTATCTCGCCAAAATTCTCGAGCCAGGCGCCAGGGTCGCGCTCTACGGCAAGGTCGATTACGACACCTACTCGCGCGAGCTTTCGATGATGCATCCGGAGTACGAACTGCTGCGCGGCGACGACGACGAGGGCGACGAATCGCTGCACACGGGCCGCATCGTGCCAGTGTACGAGGCCGCGGGCAAGGTGAGCACGCGCGTCCTGCGCTCGGTGCTGAAGCGGCTGACCGACGCGCTGCCTCATATTCCCGACCCGCTGCCGGATGACATTCGCCGGCGGCTGCGGCTGCCGGCGCTCGAATCCGCGATCCGCGAAGTGCACTTCCCGACCTCCGATACCGACCTGCGGCTGCTCAACAGCTTCCGCTCGCCGGCCCAGTACCGCCTGATCTTCGAGGAGTTCTTCTGGCTGGAGACGGGCATGGCGCTGAAGCGCTCGCAGGCGCGCGCCGAGCACGGGATCGCCTTCTCGCTGACCCCGCGCGTGCGCGACCAGGTCAAGAAGATGCTGCCCTTCATGCCCACGCCGGCGCAGAAGAAAGTCCTCTCCGAAATTGCGCGCGACATGGCCGCGCCGGTCCCCATGAACCGGCTGCTGCAAGGCGACGTGGGCAGCGGCAAGACCACCGTGGCCGCGCAGGCGGCGGTGATCGCCGTCGAAAACGGGTATCAGGTGGCGCTATTGGCGCCGACCGAGGCTCGGGCCGCCCGGAGCTATCAATCGCTGCAGCCCCTCTTTACGGAACTCGGGTATTCATCCGTCCTATTGACGGAGTCGGACTCCGTAGAGGAAACTCTTCGGAAGAAAAGGCTGATTGCGCAGGGACTCGTACAATTCGCGGCAGGCGCACTCGCGTTGTTCGAAAACGACCTCGAATTCGAGCGGCTCGGCCTGTTGGTGGTCGACGAGCAGAACCGGTTCCAGCCCGGACAACGTTTCGAACTTGCCACGAAGGGTCCCAAGCCGGACGTGCTCGTGATGACCGCGCCTCTGAGTCGGCTCACCCTGCCGCTGACCATCTACGGCGATCTCGATGTGTCGGTGATCGACGGTCTGCTGCCCGGGCGCAAGCCCGTCCAGACCATTCACAAGACGCGCGTCGAGCTCGAACAGGTCTACAGTTTCGTCCTCAGCGAAGTGCGCAAAGGCCGCCAGGCCTACATCGTCTACCCAGCCATAGAAGAGTCCGAGACGGTGGCCACGAAAGCCGCGCAGGAGGCCTACGAGGAGCTTTCCAGGCGCGTGTTCCCGCAGCTCAAGGTCGGGTTGCTGCACGGCAAGCTGCCGGCCGCGGAGCAGGAAGCCGTCATGGCTGACTTTCAGCACGGCCGGGTGCAGGTGCTGGTTTCGACCACCGTGATCGAGGTCGGCGTGGATGTCCCCAACGCCACGGTCATGGTCATTGAGGACGCCGAACGTTTAGGTCTGACACAAATCCACCAGTTGCGCGGTCGCGTCGGCTGCGGCTCGGAACAAAGCTACTGCGTGCTGGTCACGGGCACGCTGGGCGACGAGGGTTACAGTCGCATCCGCACGCTGCTGCAATCCTCGGACGGCTTCTTCATCGCGGAGTGGGACTTGTACATGCGGGGCCCGGGAGAATTCCTGGGAATGAAACAATCGGGCCTGCCGGTGTTTCGCATCGGCAACCTGATCCGCGACTCGGAGATTCTCGAACTGGCGCGCGGCGAGGCGCAGAGCCTGGTCCTCAACCCGCCTTCCCCCGAGGTCCTGGAAGGGGCGATGCATTACGTCCGGCAACAGTGGCAGCGGCGCTACTGATTGGTGGCGGTGGGCTGATGAGAGCCGTAGGGATCGAGGTGTCGAGCCCGAAGTCATGCGGCAACCGCGGTCCGGCCTCTTCTCTTGCGAACCGACGATAACCCCAGTCGTTGCGCTTGGAGCGCCGATGCGGCGACAACGTCTACGAGCCATTCGGTACCTCGATGCAGCAGTGCGCGGAAGCCCCCACGATGCCTCAGCCGCAGCACGGTTTGATTAAATGTTACGCCGTCATACTGTCAGCGACGTCCGTCTGGCGGGAGGCGCCACCGAAATGACGCCGCTGCGCCGGCCGAAGCCAAACCAGTCGCCATTTCCCGTTTCTCCGCGGTTGGCGCCGCCTTGCAGGTGGTCGAGTCCGAGGTGGGGAACCGTCAAACGCACCGCGCCGAAGCGCTTGCTCAATGCTACGGCTAGGTTTCGCGCCTGGACGAGATCGTGGAACGGAACCGTGACGCTCCGGATCCGCTCCCACGAGACGCCGTCGGCCAGCTTCGTCCTCTGCACGCCGAGAGCGCTCAGCGTGCGGGTGACCCGCTTTCGAGCCGGCTCGCCGAGTAGGGAGTAGATGTTGTTGCGTGCGGTGACTGGCGGGTACAAGGGATCGCGACTGAAGAGCGGGGGGAATTCGTTCAGGATTGCATAAAGTCGCGACGCCCAACTGTTCGGTGTCGCGGCGGTCATCTTCGCCCGAAAGTCCTTTCGGAGGGAGATCGGGACGCCGCAATTCAACAGTTCCTCATCCAAATCGTCGACGATCCACTCAATAAACTGGGGCCACGCTTTGCCCGTATCGAGGAACTTCGTCAGTGGAAACTTCCACTCCAGGTCGAATCGCGCAAGCGCAAAGTTCTCAATAACGGTATCGGCGTCATCACCGTGCCGGTACGAACCGTAAACACAGACCGTGTCGTGGAACAGGCGAAAGATCAGCTCCTCCGATTCCGAACCACCTGCCGCTCCGAGCACGCGGAGTCCTCGGACCAGGGACGCGGGCGCAAAGAGGAAACTCTGACCGCGGAACACACAGTTGTCGGGAATGCGCTCTGTGTAGATGACGCCTTCGGACGAGTGGTGCATCAAAGTGACGCCGGGCTCGGAGGTTTTGGCCGCCCGGCGGAGTACGGTCTCGACCTCCCTGCGAATCCGGGATGGTTGCGCGCCGCTCACAGAGGCTCCGTTACCGAGGTCAACGCCCAGAACGCGGTGGAAGTTGCGGATCGCCACGCCTCCATTGCCTAGCACCCGAGGGCACCACTGCGGGCCGCTTCCGCAAGATATCCAGGCGGCGGGCTCAAGCTTCCTTAGAATCCGGTCCCATGCGACGCGCGAGAGGCCGCGCTTCATCCTGGCCAGCGCCCTCACAAACTCGTGGTTCTCTCCAATGTGAAACGGAATGCCGGCATCCACCCGCTCGATTAGCCGGGCCAATGCGACTGGCGACATTCCGTCCCACCTTCCGGCGGGCTTATCGACAAAACTGTCACCGGTGGTATCAAGGTAAACCAGCGTGGCCGGTGATCCTGGACCGGTGTCCTGGGGCAGATAAAGTTTCTGCTTTCTTGATTTCATCGGCATTTGCAGTTTCCAACAGCGTGCCAAGCCATTTCGTTCCTTCGGCTCAGAATAGCACCAGAGGGTGTTCTATGAGCCACACGCGCCCTGTCAGCGCAACCGCGCCAAAAAGAAACGTGGTTGCGTATTTCTGGGCTGATGGCTTGGTTGTCCGTGCGGAAATAGCTGCCACCGGCCCAGACTGCACAAAACACGACGAACCATCTTTGTTTCAATGACCTAGCCCAAGGCGGGCTGCGGCCTCTGCGCCGCGAGGCGATGACATCGAAGCTGCCAAGGTGTGAACCACGGCGCGTGGGCACGGCTGATGGCGGTCTACCTCGCTCGCTCCCGCGCCTTCAGCTTGTGTAGCTTCGCCCAGCCTTGCGGTGACAGCGCCGCGCCCCGTGTTCCTGTGCGCATCGGAGCGAACGGCGGCGTTTAGTTCGATTGCGTCGAACAAAGATCTGCAGGAAGGCGAGCACCGACGAGCACACCACCCATTATCCGACTCTGACGGCAATTCAGGACGGTGCGGTCCGTTAGACTGGTTCTCGACACCATGATACCGGACAGCAAACGCCGCTTCCTGTACAACAAGCGGGTTGCCCCGAACACGTTCGTGTTTTTTTTCCATAAAGGACCGAGCGAAACATCCTGGAGCGTCCGCGACTACTCGATGCCTGGCTCCGTTGGGCTTCGCTACGCGTCCGACTTTCGGGATGCTGCCGGCCGCATCCCATGGGCATCCGAGATCCGCGCCGCTTCCGAGTACGATTTCGCCGCCCCGGCGCACTCCACGACCGATCTGGATCACTGGCACAGCGCGATTCGCGCAAAGAACACCGAGTATCTGGCGCACCAAGATCCAGCATTGCCGCCACCTGTGTTTGCAGCACCCACGATGACTTCTTGCGACGCACCGAGCACTCCGGCTTTCCCGATCCTCAATCTGCCGCAGCTGCTGGCCTCACCAAAGGCGAAAAAGCGCGGCGACATCGAGCGGATTCTCCATTCCCAGAACAGTGAGGACTACGTCACCTGGAACTTCTTCCAACTGCCAGCGGGCGTGCCGGCCTCCGCATGGTGGCCGCGGCTTCTGGAATTGGCCGGAGTGGATCCGCTCGATCGAGCGGACTTTCCAGTTGTGCGTCTCTGGCAAACGACTGCCGCGCCGCGCGCGTACGAGGCGTTGAGCCGCGAGCGAATGCGCGCAGGGGAAGACCAGGGATGGCGCGAGCGCAGCCTTGACATGAATCCAGTCGAGGGCCCGTCTGAAATCGATATTACGTTCGAAGGAAAAAGCTACATCATCTTTGTGGAAGCGAAACTGGGTTCCGACGTGTCCCTAAGCACGACCTACGATCCCGAGCGGAATCAGATCGCCCGCAACGTCGATTGCGTACTCGATGTCTGCGGCAACGCGCGCCTATGTGCAACTGATGGCACGCTATCGGAGCGTTTCCGAGTTGAACCGGGCATTGCCGCACCGCGCCGCAGCCCGGCTTCAGGAGGTGTGCTCCGGACTTGCGGTAATCACGTGGACGGACCTGATGACACTGCTGGCACGAACCCCTCGAGTGGCAATCGAAGCCGAAGTCGAACGGGAAATACAACGCCGAGTGGTGCGGGCCAACCCACCGGTAGCAGACCCAGCCACGTCGGGCATTGAGCCAAATGATGGACGGCATCGATTCGGTGGGCACTCTGAAACAGGAAAGAAGAAATGAGCAAACGACGAGGCATTCCGGGGCTTTCATTCTCTTGGAAGCGAGCGATCGGATGGTCCGCAGCGAAGGGCCGCCTGTCCCGCCAAATTGGCATACCGCTTACACGCTCAGGCAGGCAGAAAAAGGTAGGACGTGCTTTGGGATGCTGTGTTATCTTGGCGATTCCTGCTGCGGGGGTTCTCACTGTCTTTCTGCTTAGATATAGATAGATAGATAGCGAAGTCCGGAGAATCCAGACAAATGGTTTAACGGTTTCGTCGAAAGGACGCTTAGCAGTGACCGAGTCAGAGTTCTGCGCATCCTGCGGGACGCAAATCCCACGCGCGGCGAGTTTTTGCGGCAACTGTGGCACGAGAGCACAGCAGACGGAGGAACCCACCGAGGAAGCTGCGTTTTCATTCAGCCCGCAAGGCCAGAGGATCGCCAACGAGTTAAGCTCCATCCAGGCCCGACTAAGAGCACTTCAGGTCCTGGACGCGGTGATGGATGACGTCAAGGAGCTCTGGAAGGCAGACCTTCACGCTATTGAATTCGCGAAGGCGAGCGGCAGCGTCGCAGAAGTACAGCGGGACTTTAGCCCCGGATGGGAATACCGGTTTGCGGAAGAGTGGAGCGAAACATGCGACAACGAGATGGAAGCGGTAGGACCTCCTCCTGGGGAATGCTGCCGTGCCATTGTGCAGAGGCTAATGGAGGCTGGCGTCCCGGCCAAGGAGATTCCGGGGCCGGCGAAGAAACTGTACCTTGAACAGTATGCGCCCGACCTTGGAGAACAGCCTGCGGGTGCCCTTCCTGGGGCAGTACCGGAACGGTGAGGCGCCAAAGGATTTTTGCGCCTGCCCGAACGGCCACAGCTTCAAGGGCTTCCACACCTTGTCCCGTTTGCGGCTCGAGAACGATCACAACGGAACAGTAAGAGCGACCACGCGGAGGTGGTCACCATGAGATCCGAGAATTTGATCTTGGAGATGATACCAACCGATTTTGACGTTGTTCGAATCGGTTCCTGTGAGACCCTGACCCTGTTCGGTGCGGAACGGAAAAGCCTGTTCCACTTCGTCCGCTACGAAGCAGGCTCTGGCGTGAGCCAATACCACGTACCACATTACCCGGTTGCCTATGCGATCAGCAGGAACGAACAGGCGCACCTGTACAAGCTGCCGAATGGTTTTGAGCTTATGACGCGAGGGAACGGGCAGCTCGCCGTAGTGATCTGTGGGGCATGCTGGCTTCTCGACGGGTCGGTAGGATCGATGGCCGACAGGATGTTCCGTGCCGCCGAGATTTTGAACACGTCAAGGAAACGTGTCGTCAGTGAGAGCGGTCTCTACACTGTGGCCGGCGCCAAGACGCAGGGCGGAAATCCCGTGTCATCGAAATCCCGCCTTCTGACGGAGGGCATCGCTTTCGAGCGGTCCTTGCTGCACCGCCTTTCAGCCAAGGAATTCGGCCTCTATTCGGCGTTCTGTACACATCGCGATTTTCCTTGCGCCTTGGACAAGAAATCGTGCCTCAAGGAAATGCTGGAGAATGACTTCGAGTTCTACGAGGCGAATCCTCCGTCAGGAGATGTCTTGCGGGTAGTCATGACCGTTCAAGATAGCTTCGTAGGATGTCGGATCTGGGAGCCGGGTGCTCACATGCCGATCAAGCAGGCGGTCGAGGCACTGGCGGGAGCGTTATCGAAACTGCACCCCGTGCAGCGCACTCAAATGGTCCTACTGAATGGCATGCATGGCGGAAACGCGCTCCTGCATTTAGCCTTACTGACCGGGATGGTCGCATTTGACTCTTACACACAGTTCCGGACGGCGGAATACCAGCCTGATTCCGAAGACGAACAATGGATTCGGAGCACGGCCAGCTACATCCAACTCTTCGGCGATCTCGGCCGGGCTGAATCGTGAAGCAAACAAATCGTCACTAGCATCACGAAAGGAGCAGTCGAAATGCCGATACAAATAGTTGAACTGGAACTTGAAAACTGGGATGGGTTTGACATTCATTGTCCGGCCTGCGGCACCGTAGCTTTCGCCGACGGCGACCCTGACCCATGTCAACATGTTGAATTCGTCGAATTTAGTGATGGAGATATCTGTTATGTCAGGGAGGATTTAGAGGCTGTCGTGGATGAGTGGCGTGAAGAAACCGAAGCAAAAGACGAGGAGTGGGATCTGGTAGAAGCTCTGTGCGAACGCAGGGATGACTCGACCTCCTTCGTATTGGTGATCTCGTGGGCTGGAATGCCCGGGACGGTCTCGGTGGGCTTCTGCCTGGGCACGCCCGAGTCAGACGACGAATCCGGGACAGACGACTCAGGCGACCAAGAAACGTCCAAACAGCAAACGCCTCCGAAGCGCGCGCCAAAATCATCCGAAGCAGCCCCCAAGAAGGCCAAGGACAGCACCAAAAGGAATTCGCGGGCAAAGCGTAAGTGAAGGCAGCAACAGTCCGAGCTGTGGACAACTGTGGCTTATACCTCGAATCCGCGGACAGCTCCGCCCGTCCGCGAAGCTTGTAGTGAAGGCGAAGACCCGCCGTCACAACGTGCCACTCCCTCCCGGAGTTATCGCGGCCCTGCAGTCTATCTTTATTGGTCGCGGATCGGGATCGAGGCGTCAAGCACCTGGCCGCTGGCGGGCGTGGCGCGGTTGGTCACGACATCGGTCTTCCTGCCGGGCAGCCGCTAAGCCGCACCGTTACCGTGGTCACAGTGTTTGAAGGGTTTACGAGCCATTGAGACCCCCAGAAGAATGGTCGAGATTCTTGTCCAGGATCTGCGGCGCCAAGTGGCCAGCGAGTATGGCCAATTCCAGAGAGCGTTTCTGTTCATCGCGCCGTCCCCAGGGGAACGCGCTTTCCGGCTGTGGTGACGCACGCAGCAGACGCCGCATTGACAGGCTTGACCCGCTGTCAGACCGTGAAGGGAGTTCGAGGGCGAGAGGGACCGCAACGTTTGCAAGAACGCCGCCTTGGACGGCTCGGCGCAGGCGCACGCTGTGCAGGACATTCGAGTCGGTGTAAGCGAGTCGTGTCGGTGCGAGACCGTGTTACAGGGCAGCGGCTTTCGATTGAGCGAGCTCGTGAATTGTGAGGGTCGCTTCAGTCAGGGCATTCCGCGCCAGCTGCAGATGGTGCGCATGATGCGTAAAGAGCAAGATCTGGGTCTTTCTGGAGATCTCACCAAGCACCCGCAAGGCGGCAGTGGCGCGTTCATCGTCGAACGCCATCAGTACGTCATCCAAGATGACTGGGCACGTCCGTGCCCCGGCCGCATGATCTTCAATGTATGCCAGCCGCAGAGCAAAGAACAGCTGGTCACGGGCCCCGTCGCTCATTCCCGAGACATCAACGTGTGTGCCAGTAAAGCCGCGCACTGCTTTCAGGACGCGGCGATTTTCTTCATCGAAGTCGACGGCGAGGCCTGTGAACGACCCGCATGTCAGCTCCCGGAGGAGTTGGCCGGCACGTTCCAACAACGGGTCCTGATGCCTAGTTCGATAGCGCTCGATGGCGGCACTTATCAGCCGTGCGGACAGCGCCTGTTCCAAGTACTCCTCAGCGAGGTACGCGATTCGCGCTCCCATGCTCTGCTTCTCAGCCACGGCGTCGCTGAGACTCGAGGAGGATTCATGGAGTTGAAACTCCCGTTCGAGTTCCACTGTGCGCCGCTCGCACTCCTGCCTCTGCTGTTCGAGCAGCTGTTGCCGAGATTCCAACTCAGCGACTTGCGCAGGCAAAGCGTCCATGTCTAGTGCCAAAACGGCCTGAACAAGCTCGTCCAAGCTCCGGCCAGCGCAGGCCGGTAGCAGCGCGAGCCGCTGCTCCTCGACCTGACTTGAGAGGATGCGCTTAAGCTCTGAGTCTGCAATGGCCGCTGGGAGTTCGTCCGCGTGTTGGACACCGGCTTCGGCACAGAGCGCGGCGAGTGCCAGGCGCTGCTGCTCCGCCTCCTGCTGAGCTGCGCACAAGCGATCATTGGTATGGTCGATGTCTCTCATCACGTTCGCCGCGGCGTCTTCGTTTTGCGCCGCTGACGAAGCCGCCGAGTTGAGTCGCTTGATATTGATCAGCGAATCCGGTGATTCAGCGGACACTCCGGATCGTGCGGCCATCGCTATAACGGCGGCAGAGAACTCCTGATCGTCTTTCTTCATGGTATGAATGCGATGGGCAAGCGCATTGATTTGCTCCGAGTCCGTGGCGATGGTATCCAGTAGTCGAACGACCTCCAGGACGACATCGGGCTTCGCCTCGGGAGGCACCGGTAAGCCTTTGATCGCGCAGGCCCAGTCACCGCTCCATGCTGCCATGGTTTGCTCAAGCTCTATCCAGCGCAGTTCCGCTTGGGCTAGTTCCGACTTTAAGCGCTTTTGCTCCAGATCGAGATCCCGAGTCCGAGTACGGTTTGCTTCCGCATGATTGACGACCCGCCGTGCGTGCTCGACGAGCTCAGCCAAGGGGCGATCTGTATCGTCAGTGAACCCTTCAAGCGCGTGCTTCAGAGCGGAGTGAAGCCCCGAGACCAAATCTTGGAGATCGTCCACTTGCCGTTTGAGCGACACTGCCACACGGAACTTCTCTACCGTATCCCGGCGTCGTTCGAGCCAATCCAGCATCTCGGTTGGCGACAGCGGTTCTATTCCGCAGGCAGCCCAGATGGAATACCATTGGACGTCGAGTTCCCGCCTTCTAACAGCGGCGTTCTCCGTCTTCTGCCTGGTCTTGGCCAGACGTTCGTTGCTGCGCGCGATTTGCTCCAGCAAGAGTGCCTTCTTCTCAACTTGGCTTGCATCGAGGCGTAGGCGATCGGCGAGAGTGTCCGCGTTCAGGACGGCGTGCTCATACGCTGCGTCGAGCGGCTGACCCGAACTAGCTTCGCGCATGAAATCGACTTCAACCGGTGCGGCTTCCGCTTGCAGCCATCTGTGCTTCACGGCTGTCCAGCCAAGATCGCGCCGACTCCGGCTGCGGTCGAGGTCGCCTTCCGCAGGGACATCTCCAGCGTGTTCGAGCTGTTGGACATCGCGCTCCAGGTTTGCAGTCTCAGCGATTGCAGTCTCTTCATCCGTGGTAAGCTGCCGCTCGGCCGATTCCTGCTCTGCATAGCGGCCCTGCCACGCGCGTACTGTAGCGGTGAGGGGTACCGTTAACTGCTCCAGTTGTTCGCCGGTTCCGCTAAAAAGCGGTAGCGCTTTGATCTCGGCATTGCACGTGCTCTGGGCCGATGCAAGCCGTTCGCGCATTTCAGCCAAGTCGGCGTCAACCGGCACACCAGTTAAGGCTATGAGCTGCGTTGCAAGGTCCGACGTGTCCTGGTCAGGAGGGAGTTCCGCCAGGGCGAGTCTGTTTCCATCTTCCTCTGCGCGCAGCGATGCGATTCGGTTTTTAGCCTCCTCCATTCGAGTGATGAGCGTTGTATACTTCTGTGCGAGCTGGGTGATTTCGTTCCTTTGCAGCAACTTAACGCGCAGGCACACGCAATTCGCCGGGTCGAGATCCAAACTGAGCAGCCGGAGATTGCGCGAAACCCCATCCCTAAGTTGGCTCAACTCGCCCTCGCGCTTCGGCCTGTCCTGTCGCCCCGCCTCGATTTTGCCCGAGGCGCTGAACAACTGCTCAATCTCTATCCTTAGTTCCGCGAGCTTAGGATCGCGCTTGATTGCGTCGAGCGTCTTCGTCAATCGATCGAGATCTGCGTGGCTGTTCTCTATTTTGGCAACACACCTTTCAAGCAGCTTCACCAAGTCTCCATGGCGTACTTTGAAATCCGGGCTCAGCACGGTGGAGGAGGCCATGTTGTCCAATTCGCGCTGCTTCTGAGCTAGTAGCGCGACTCCAGCCACAGCCTGCCGCAAACGTGTCAGGCGCCGGTTTTCCCCCGCACATGCTCTCAGCTCGTCGGCCAGTCGGCTTGACTCGCGTCGTAAGTCATCGAGTTCGCGGACCGCGGTCCGGTACGACTGGGAACTGAACTTCTCCGAGCGGATGCGTCGTTCCGCTTCTCTGTGATTGCGAAGAGCCACGCTGAGCTTCGATTGCGACCGAGCGTGCGGCTGGAATAGGTCGCCGGCGCGGCCTTGGAATGCTCGCATGTGTTCCACTGCGCTGCCCAAATCCCCAGCTGCAGCCAACAGCGCCTCGCCGACGTCGCCCTTGCCATCTGCGATCTCGCGTCCGCCCTCAACCAGTCTGTGGTAATCCAGACCGAACATCTGTAAGAACAGTTTTTGGTCCGCGACGGGCAGTATTCCGCTCCACTCTTCCGGGCTGACCGACTTCTCCGAATCGGCGTGTACTAGGCTCCGCGCGCCCTTGCCTTTGCGACGCTCAACTTTGATGGTGCCTTCTGCCGTTTCAATCGTCATCCCGACGCGCATCATGTCCCAAGGATGAACAAATGCGTCCCGCTTGTCGGTCATGCCGTACAGCACGGCTTGCAGCGCGCGAAGTGCAGTGCTTTTGCCTGCCTCGTTGGGGCCGAAAATCAATTGGATGCCATTGCTTTCAAACACCAATGACTGATTCTGAAACGGACCATAGGCGATTAAGTCTAGTCGACGGATCTTCATCAGGCCCTGCTTTCGGTGACCTGGCATAGAGCGGCGCTACGCCGGACCCAGATACGAAAGACCTCGGGATCTTTGAGTGCATGCGCCGCGTCTGAGTCGCCCAGTTCACCGGTTAACTGGGCTCCCAACGGCGCAAACTCCGCCATCCATTCACGCGTTAGACGCTCATCCCCCTCGATTTCGGCTGCAAGTTCGCGGATCTCGTCTGAGAGGGGAAACTTCAGATCAGTTTGCGGCGCGGTCATATCAAAGACGATACGCTCCAGCCAAATCTCGCCTACGTCGATTGCGATGCCGTTCAGTCTGTCCCGAAGATCCTCGCGCCGGGTGAGCTCAGCGGCAAGCACGCTCACGCCCTGCATGTGTAAGCGAACCGCCAGCAATCGTCCGGCGTGCGCACGTCTGGCGTCTTCCAACGCATCACGAACGGCGGCATCGACAGCATCAAGTGTCGTGGCTCCGCTCAGATCGACCGACGTTTCGAGCCAGCGCACGACGTCCAGCGCTTCAAAGCGCGACGATACATTGCCGTCGTCATCGACGGTCACGAGTTCGCAGCCTTTGGGCCCAGTTTCGAGGAGACGGCGCCCCTGGAGGTTTCCGGGAAACACGATAGGCACCCCGTCCTGTTCTAGTACGCGCCGTTGGTGGACATGGCCTAGCGCCCAATACTGGTATCCTCTTGCCACAAGTGCTGTGGTGGTCGTGGGCGCGTAAGCGTAATGGCGGGAATCTCCGTCGAGACAGGTATGCAGCAGGCCGATATTGAACGCGCCGGGTGTCGGAGCCGGGTAATCGGCAGCGAGATCGCGTGTGACATTCGGTTCACTGAAGCTCTGGCCGTGGATCACTACATTCAGGGCCGCCAGATGCATCGTGTCCGGGTGCCGATGTCCAAATATATGAACGTTGTCCGGATAGCGCAACTCGCGCGTGAGCGTGTTCTCAGCGTCGTGATTTCCTTTGACGACGTAGAGATGGATGCCGGCTTCTCGCAGGCGGCTCGCTTGTTTGATGAAGAAAAGACCTGGACCTGCATCTGGCCAGTCACCGTCCCATAGGTCGCCCGCGATCAAAACGAACGCGACTGACTCGCGCACGGAGAGGTCTACGAGGTTTTCGAAGGCCCGTCGCGTTGCCGTGCGGATCTGCTCGACTGGCGCGCCGTCAAAACCTGAGAGGCCCCGAAGCGGACTGTCAATGTGGATGTCTGCTGTATGGATGAATCTGAACATTTGAAGCTACTTTGTAAGGGGGAAGAACTTCGGTGCGAATGCACAGACAACGGCTCCGCTCCGGATGCGGGAACTCTGGCGTGACAACGCATGCACGTTTGGCTGCGATCACCTTCGCCTCCGAACCGCCAGCAAGCGTCCTCAATCGACGACCTTCGCCACGAGGCGGCAGGCCGATACTGGGATGTTTGACCTCGTGTATCCTATCATGGCGCGACTGGTCAACACCTGGACGCTCCCTGGACGGTCATCCCCAGGACGCTTCCTGCAACCTATTGACGGTCCGGCACCGGTTGCCAGCATCTGGCGCGGTCGTTCGCGGAGCGTGCCACGGGACAGAACGCGTTGCGGCGGTCTGAATGAGGTTCAACCAGAATCACGCGCAGGCGACTGTTAGACCATGAACTTGCTGGAGAGCAGCTCTGATATCCGGCGGCGGGCAGGCCACCAGAGTTCGAAACGCGTCCACGACGGGGACCCAATCGCCACGGGCCACCAGCCGGCCCTCGTGGTTCATGCTCAAGTTCAGTTGATATCTGCACGGGTGTCCGTGTGGATACTTTAGCGATCCTACCCACGAATGCCGTTGCACCGGCGGCATCATTCAGCGTTACCTCGGCAAAATCAGCGGGCCGCTGCTCGATCGGAT